>OBLT010001420.1_pt1 | contig 15346 bp, 17 predicted proteins | sample 1518721 | NCBI WGS metagenome assembly OBLT01 (sample SAMEA3539307, study PRJEB22396) | soil metagenome | biome: tundra; feature: field; material: soil | place: USA | collected 2010-05 | depth 0.15 m | reverse complement strand
GGCGGGCGGGACCGCCCCCGTTGCGGGCTCCCGCCGGTGCCGGGCGCTCGCGCAGCGCCGTGCTCACTGGCCCGGGCCCGGTGTGAGCAGCGACTCCGGCCCAGGCATCGGCGCCGTCTGGTCGACGACGCGCCCGTCCCGCAGGAACACGACCCGGTCAGCCCACGAGGCCAGCTGCGCGTCGTGGGTCACCACCACCGCGGCCACGCCCCGCTTGCACGCCTCGTGGATCAGCCGCATCACTGCTTCCGCGTTCACCGAGTCCAGCGCCCCGGACGGCTCGTCGGCGAGCAGCAGGCGGCGGTCCCCCGCCACCGCGCGGGCGATCGCCACCCGCTGGCGCTCGCCGCCGGACAGCTCATCAGGGAACCGGGAGGCCCGCTCGCCCAGGCCGAGCCCGTCCAGCGCCTGCAGACCGGCCGCGCGGGCCTTACCGGCGGCTACGCCGTCGAGTTCCAGCGGTAGGGCGACGTTCTCGGCGGCGGTCAGCCCGGGCAGCAGGTTGAAGTCCTGGAACACGAACCCGACCGTGCGCCGCCGCAGCCGGGCCTTGGCGTTGCGTGACATACCCGACAGCGCGGCGCCGCCGACCAGCACCTCCCCGCTGGTGGGGTCCTCCAGGCTCCCGGCGATGGTCAGCAGCGTGGACTTGCCCGAGCCGCTCGGTCCCATCACCGCCACCATCGCGCCGGCCTCGACGGACAGGTCGACGCCGCGCAGCGCATGTACCTCGGCCATCCCCGCCCCGTAGGTCTTCGAGACGCCTCGCAGCTCCAGCACGCTCATCGCTGCACCCCCACCCTGCGCCGCAGCCTCGGCAACGCGGCGGAAGCCGGCCGGGGAGGATCAGCCGCGGCGCGCTTCAAGCGCCCGTCGGCGGCGTCCAGCCACCGGATGACCGCCTCCAGCCGGAACAGCTCGGCGTCAACCGCCAGCGCCAGGCCCACGTCAAACTCACCTTCGTCCTCTTTGATCCGCGTCCACTGCTGCATCAGCTCCACCAGGTACCGGCGGTGCACCTGGATCACCTCATGCACATCGATGCCGGGCACCCGCAGCGCCACCAGCACCTTCATCACGAGCTCATCGCGGGGCGGGGACGCCAGGTCCGGCGGCGTGCGCAGCCAGGCGGCCAGCTCCTGCTCACCTTCGGCCGTGATCCGGAATCCTTTTTGCGGTCCGTCGTCCCCGGTGTCGTCCGACTCGACCAGCCCGTCGCGCTCAAGCCGGCCCAGCGTCGTGTACACCTGGCCCACGTTGAGCGGCCATACCTCACCGGTCCGCGCCTCGAACTCCTCACGCAACTGCAGCCCGTACTTGGGCCCCTCGCTCAGCAGCGCGAGCAGCGCGTGCCGGAAACTCATGACGCCCGACAATCAGATATCATGCCGAGCATGCTACCGGGTATATAACTCCCTGACAACCCTGTTCCTCCAGAGTCGGCATAGTCGCGGAGCCCGGTCTCCTTGACTCCGCCTGCGCACAGGCCAGCCGAACGCGGCCTGCCATGCGGCCGGTAACGTTCAGGTCGTGGCGATGCATGGCCATGATCTGGCGATAAGCGCCGCGGAGAACTACCGGGCGTTCGCCGAGGACGCCCACGACCGCAGCCCGGCTTATGAGTCACTGGCCGTGTCGGTCGCCGACGACACCGCCATCCTGCGTTTCCTCGGCTCGCTGCCACCGGAAAAGCGCCAGCCCAACCTGCTGTTCGGGGCAGCCCGCTACCTGCTGGGCGACCCCGTCGACATGTCCCGGCTGCGGGCCCTGGTCCGCCGCAGCAGCGCTGAGCTGGCTGAGGTGATGATGGCCCGGCGCACGCAGACCAACGAGCCGGCCCGCTGCGCCACGATCCTGCCGGCGCTGGCCCCGCTGCCGCCGCCGCTGGCGCTGATCGAGGTCGGCGCCGGTGCCGGGCTGACCCTGCTGTTCGACCGTTACTCCTACGACTACGCCGGGCACCGGATCGCTGGCCAGGACCCGCAAGCACCCACCCTGCGCTGCACGCCGCGCGGGCCGGTGCCGCTCCCGGCGCAGCTTCCCGCGATCACCTGGCGGGCCGGGCTTGACCTCAGCCCGCTCGACGTCACCAGCGATAATGACGTCCGCTGGCTGTCCTGCATGGTCTGGCCCGGTGAAGGCGACCGCGAGCAGCGGCTCGCCGCCGCGATCGCCGCAGCCCGCCGCGACCCTCCGGTGGTGCACCGCGGTGACCTGCTAACGGGCCTGCCCGCACTGGCCGCCCAGCCACCCGCCGGGGCGACCCTCGTCGTGTATCACTCCGCCGTGCTTGCCTACGTCACGCCCGCGGACCGGCAGCGGTTCGCCGCCACCGTCCGCAGCCTGCCTGCCATCTGGCTATCCAACGAAGGACCCGCCATCCTGCCCGGCATCCCCGTGCCCGCCTACCAGGGCGCGCCGTTCATCCTCGCCCGGGACGGCCAGACTCCCCTGGCGATCACGGACTCGCACGGAAAATGGCTGCACTGGCTTCCGGCCGCAGCGCCATAACAAAAGCGCCACAACAAACCAGCGGGCCTGCGGCCCCTGGAGTCGGTAACTGTCCACGGGGTCCGCCCGGCGGGAACGCGCGGTCGGCGGCGAGATGCTGAAACTGTCTCGCGGGACTTGTAGCCGATCTGGGACGCGGACACAGTACGGAGCATGGCGACATCAGCAACTGTCCGGGTAGCTGCGGTTCAGGTGCCCGCCCGCGCGTTCGACACGGCGGCGTCCATGATCATCGCGAAGCGGTGGATCGAGGATGCGGCCAGCCAGGGCGCGAGGTTAATCGTGCTGCCCGAGGCTGTGCTGGGGGGCTACCCGAGGGGCGCCGGCTTCGGGGCGACGGTCGGGGCGCGAACCGCGCCTGGGCGGGCGCTGTTCGGCCGCTATTTCGCCAACGCGGTCCAGGTGCCCGGGCCCGAGACCGACCAGCTGTGCCAAGTGGCGGCGCGGCACGGATGCGAGCTGGTGATCGGCGTCATCGAGCGGGCGGGTTCCACGCTGTACTGCAGCGCGGTGTTCATCAGCGGCACCGGCCACGTACGCGGCGTGCACCGCAAGGTTCAGCCGACCGGCAGCGAGCGGCTGATCTGGGGCCAGGGCGACGGCTCCACGCTGCATGTCTTCGACACTCCCCTGGGCCGGATCGGCGCCGCGATCTGCTGGGAGAATCTCATGCCAGCGCTGCGGCTCGCGCTCTACGGCCAAGGCATCGAGTTCTGGTGCGCACCGACAGCCGACGCACGCGACAGCCACATCGCCACGATGCGCCACATCGCGCTTGAGGGACGGTGCGTGGTGCTCGCGGCCAATCAGTTCGCGACCAGGTCGGCCTACCCCGGCGACTACGACGCCGTGCTGCCATCCGACCCCGGCGCCGTGGTGTGCCGCGGCGGAAGCGTGATCGTCGGCCCGCTGGGCGACATACTCGCCGGCCCGCTGTATGAACAGCCCGGCATCCTCACCGCCGACATCGACACCAATGAGATCGTCCGCGCCAGGTTCGACTTCGACCCCGTCGGACACTACGCACGGCCGGACATCTTCCACCTGCACGTAGATCGCGCAAGCCACACCGCGGTGACCTACCACGCACCCCCGCCGCCGGTCGGCGAAGGCGACAACCTGACCCAATGACCTTGGCCCCGCCGAGGCAACGCAGGCGCCATCAGGCACAGGCACTACCGTGGGCCAGGTGACCGACACTGATGCAATCGTCGAGCGCATCCTTACGACCTACGACACCATCGCCGTCGTAGGGGCCAGTGCCGCCCCGGCCAAGGCAGCGCACTATGTGCCAGCACATATGCAGCAGCACGGATGGCGCATCATCCCGGTCAACCCGCACGCTGATGCAATTCTCGGCGAGCACGTCTACCGCAGTCTCCGGGACGTCCCCGGGCAGATCGGCCTGGTCGATGTATTCAGGCCGCCGGGGCAGACGCCAGATATCGCCCGCCAGGCGGTGGCAGCGGGTGCCACGGCCTTGTGGCTGCAACTGGGCATCGCGTCGCACGAGGCACGTGCCATCGCGGCGGAGGCCGGACTCCTCTACGTAGAAGATCGCTGCCTGATCATTGAGCAACGGCGCCTGCGGCTGCAAGCACCCGGCTCACGGTAACCAACCCACCCGGGCTCTACCTCGCTTCCAGCACCGCAAGGTCGCGCACCGCATAGCGGTGATGCTCGCACTCCTCCTCCATCACCACGCCGAGGCAGTCTCCGACCGAGCGCGATTCCTCGGGATAACCGGGCGCAGGCGCACGCGTGCAGATCCCTTCGAGCTCGGTGCTGGTGAGACCGTCGACGATGCCGCGCACCAGGGTCATGCGGTCGGCGCGGACCGTCATCACCTCTGCGAACGACGGATGCGCGTCGAGGTCGATGCCGAGCGCCGCCGCGTCCGCGGGCGCATAGGCGGTCTGGGTGACGCCGAGCCGGTGGTAGGGCATCGGCTCGTCGAGGACCGTGCGACTCGCCCAGGCGTCGGTGATGAAGACCAGATGGCGCAGCGTCTCGACGAAGGACCACTCGTCGCCGGCCCGAACGCGCCGAGCCGGTTCGGGCAGCCGCCTCGCGCGGGCGACCGTGTCCGACCAGAGCCGTTCGATCGTGTCCCACATCGCGCGGTAGTCGCCGGCCGTCTGCATCTCTCGTAGCTGCACACGTTCGGGGTGCCGCCGGTCGAGCTCGGCGTCCACGAACGCCGTGACGTCAACGTCGTTGACGACGAAGTTGCTGACGTATCCGGACACGTTGACGTCGACGAGCCACGAGTCGACGATCTTGACCTGGCTCATATCGCAGTCGACGAACTTCGCGCCGGCGAGGTCAGCGACCGTGAAGTCCGCACCGCGGAACGCGTCGTTGCTGCCGTCGTCGTGATAACCCGCCGACCACCGATGCGGACCGTACTGCGCTGCCATCGCGCGATTGTCCCCCAATAGATCCGAGGCGTGCAACCGCTGGTTCGCTCATCATGGAGAGTTCCGGACGTCACGCGCTGAGCGCGGCTGCCAGCAGATCACGCGCCGGAACCGTATGGATGACATGGCGTACCGGCGGGTCAAGATCAAAGGCAGGTGCCGCCATCGCATCGCCCGGCTCGCATGGCCCGATCGCCGCGCCCGCCTCGGCCAGGCGCGGCCCCGCCGCCCGGTGAACCGCCCCGTCCACCCCGCCACCACCCAGCAGGGACTCGTTCGCGGCGGTGACGATTCCGGCCACCCGGCAGGCACTGGCCGAACTCTTCGTTACCGAGCGGTCCGCTCTCGAGATCCCAGCGCCCGCGGCCGGCGATCACCTGTTCAGCTTCGGCCTCCAACGTTGCCTGCTCACCAGGACAACCGGCCACGGCGACCCGAGCCCGCAGCACACCATCTGGCATGAAGCCAGCAGGTAGCCGACCTTGGACCGGAACGCTGGGCGTCTGCTACCTCACCGGGTTCCGGTGATCTCGTGCGTGTCGTCTTCGAGAAAGTGATGGCGCAGGCGCTGGACCCGCACGGGCTGACCGTGGCGCAGTATGCAGTCCTATCCGCGCTGGCCGAGGAGCCGGGACTGTCCAACGCCGACCTCGCACGTCGGGCGTTCGTCACCCCGCAGAGCATGAACAAGTTCCTGCACGACCTCGAGAAACAGCAGTTCGTCGTCCGGCAGCCGCACCCCGGGCACGGGCGCGTGCTGCAGGCCACGCTCACGCCCGAGGGCCGGCGAGTAGCCGCAGCCGCCTCTGCTGCCGTCGACACCGTCGAGCGGCGGATGCTGGCTGGCTTGTCCCCGCAGGATCAGGACCAACTCGCCAAGGCCCTCAACTCGTGCATCGGCGCGCTGACACAATTGCCCGGAAAACGGCACGACGGGCCATCACGCTCCGTCACGAACCCCCGCGCGCTTGACGCGCGCCTACCCGTTCGGCGCGGCAGAGTCGGCAGGGGCTGGTGCCGCGCCGCTAAGGATGGGCCTGCGGCTGGTCGAGCACGGCGAACAGCAGCCCGCCGATCATGGCCATGTTCTTATGGAACTGGATTCGCTGCTGCTTGCGGGCGGCCGGGTCCTCGATCCTCCAGTACGCGTGCCCGGCCAGGGTGGTGGGAATCAGCGAGCCGGCCAGGACCAGGGCGGACAGCCGCGGGGCCCGCCCCAGCGCCAGGAGCGTGCCGCCCAGCACCTGCGCGGCGGCATTCCCTCGCACCACCAGCGCGTCGTCGGCGGGAAGCGGGACAATCTCGCGGACCGCGGCCAGCATCGGGGCGGCCTGATCGACGCGCGCGCCCGGCGCCCGCAGGGCGTCGAAGCCGAGCAGGGCATAGGTGGATCCGGTCAGGATGCGGGCGGCCGGGCGCAATGGCGCCAGCATGCGCCGGGTCGTGGTCATAGCGCCTCGCTACGGGTCCGGGGAACCTCCGTCAGCAGGACTGTACGCGCCGGCTTCTAGGCGGCGGCGAGGGGCACGCCTGCGGGCCCACCGTCACTCCGGCGTTAAGCCGCGACTGGAACCTGTTGGTCGAGGCAACCCCGATCGGCCGTACCCCGGCCAGCCCGAGGTTGCGCAGATTCTGTGCCATGCGGTGCCGAGACGGCCCGACTTGCAAGCGCAGGCCAAGCGGGGAGTGCACGCGCATGCCGTTGCGCACGTCGACGTGGGCGCGCTGCAATAGGGTTTAGGACGTCTTCCGGTGGGGTGGTCGTGCGATTGGCTGGTGACGCCCGGTTACCGGGCGGCGGCGCGGTCGGACACGAGCGAGCCGATCGCCTGGATGGTCTCGGGCAGGTACTTGCGCCGGCCGGTCCAGCGTTTGCAGGGACCGCCAGTTCTTGATGTCGGCGATGGCGTGCGGCCGGATCTCGTGCACAGCGCGGGTCACCGTGGACCGGTCAACCCCGAACATGACCGCCAGCGCGGCGTGCCGGACCTGCAGCCGCAGGACCGCCAGCGTGACCAGCACCCGGTCGGTGAACACTAGCTCGTGGCGGCGGCCGGCTCCGTCAGCGCGCAGCCGGTCAGCACCGCGCCGCTGGCGGAGGGCAGATTCCCGGCCCGCCTGCCACGGGCCGGCCAGCCCGGCCACGAGCCGGCCCAGGTGGTGACGGGAGATCCCGGTGAAGGCAGAATGACTCAAGGCCGCACGAGCCCATGATCGCTTAGACACCGACTCATGATCTTGTGCGGCCGTTTGCTATCCGGTGACCGACACGCCGCGATCATCATGCCTCATCCATGATCGTCAAATTGCGCACCACGTCGTAAGGCAAATGCCAAGATCAACGCCGTGCCGCTCAAAGAGTTCGAGCGTCACGGGCCAGCCCTGGTCGTCCGGCACGGCCGCCGCATGCTGCTGACCGGCTACCTACCGGAAGCAGGCGCTCGGTGGAAGATTGTCGCTAGTGCTACAGCCGCAACCTGAGATTCTTGAGACGACGCTGGTAGTGGCATCGGCGGGGGCGGGGCCTGGTGGACCTGGGGGCCAGCAGGAATGGATTGGGCCAGGCTCCTTCTCATGGCGCGGAGGGAGCCTGGCCCTGCTGAACCGGCTGTCAGGCGGTGGCCGCTACGGCGTCGTCAGCACGGCGTCGAGTTGGAAGGACGCGACCGCGCCCTTGGCCAGCTCGGGCGCGTTCGGGCTGGTGTTGCACTTGCCCTTCTTCGGCCCGGACTTGTACCTCGGCCCGTACCCGGCGAAGTGGACCTGGACCGCACCGGGTCCGGAGTCCCCGGCGAACTTGCCGGTGCTCTTGCTGCCAACCACGGATAGGGCGATGTCCTCGGTCTCCGAGAAGTGGCAGGCCTTCAGGTTCACCGTCTGGCTCATGGTCGGCTTGGCGGTGATCAACACCGTCAGGATCCCGGCCGAGCTGGTGAGCGACTTGGTCTTGCCCTTCTTCGCCCCGGAGCCGTTGAGGTGGACGACCCCGGTGGCCTTCACCAGGCCCCGGAGCTTCAGCGGGATGTTATTGCCGGTCACGGCCGCCTTGCCGTGGACCACCCCGTAGGCGTCCTCCGGGCCGGTGACGGACTTGCTGGCCGCGGTGTGGCTGCTCGCCAGCGCGGGCGCCCCCGCCGCCAGGGCGAGCGCGACAGCGCCGCCCACGGCCGCGAGCTTCATCATGAGTTGCATCGTTTCCCCCTCTTTGGACGATGGTGTCCTCTTGACGGGTGAGGCTACGCTGCGCCGCCCCGGAGCGGAAGACGCCCATCGATGATCTTGGCCGGTAGGGCCCGCGAGGCCAGGCGGGGCATGCTCATCACAAAGGGCAGGCGCCGCCACGCCGCGGCATCTCAGCCAGCGGCTGTAGTACTAGCGGCTGTAGTACTAGCCCTGGCTTTTCGCCGGGATGCTGAGCTGACTGGCGCGTCGACCGTAAAGGTGCTCCTGAACTGGGACGATAAGGGTGCTGAAGCCCTTATCAGCGCAAGTTCGAGGAGCACCTCAAAAGTGAACCTTACCGGGTGGTCGAAGAGCCTGGACGTCACCGCCGATGGCGAGGGCATCGTGTCGCACGCCGTCTCGGGCCAGCCCTCCGCCCGCGTGAATCATCGGGGCTAGGGCAACGGCGATAACTAGGGCGGTGATCCGTGCCTGGGCACCAACGGCGTACAGCACCTCGGTTCGCATCCGGAGGAACATCAGCGAGGCGATGACAGCGATGGCAGCACAGAACGCCGCCTTGGTGAAACCGTCGAGCTCATCGTGGTGCACCGTGCCAGCGTGGTTCTTGTGGCTGCGCACCCGGTGCCCGGTGAAGGCGAGGAACCCGTAGGACATCACCGTTACCATGGCGGCCAGTACGGCGGCGAAGGACAGCGCGCGCTACTGTTCGCGGTCGCGGCGTAGCCGCTCGAGAACCTCGCCGGGGCTCTCGGTTGTTACCCGGATCATCGCCCGCACCGCGTCCGCCAGGGCGACGCGCGGCACATCGAGCGCAATCGCCGCCGAGTCCGCCCACTGGGTGAGCTGCCGGTAAAGCTCGGGGCTCAGGTCGAGGGTGATCCTGACCGGCTTCGACCGGATCGCGGTCCGCCCGGCCGGGCGCGCATCGGGTTCAGCACGCCTCGCCGCGGCGGCCGCCATCTGCGCCTTGCGCTGCTCCCGCGGCGCGGTCATGACCGCACCGAGCAGAGGGGAAAGCATCGCGCGATGAGGTCGTCGGCCACGCGGCGCCACAGCTCGCGGCCGGTGCCGGGAACCGGCATGCCGAAGCTCTGAGCGTAGACCTCTAGCCGCGGCACAGCGGTCGGCAGCACGTCATAGCCAAGGCCCTCCAGCGCCTCTCGGGCATCGGCTGTGGAGTTCGCCCGGGCGACGCAGCGGTTCAGCAGCACAGCGGTGCGGGCAGGCTTGTCACGGACCGCCTCGATCTCGGCGATCTCGTCCCGCACCGGCGTGGTGCGGTTGATCTCAATGGGGCTCGGCGCGCAGGGGATCAGGATCTCGTCGGCATACCGCAGCGCCGACCGGGCGATGCCCGCGTGATCCTCCAGCTGCGGCGCGTCGATTATCACCACGTCATCCGCCTGGGCGATCTCCGGTACGCGGCGGTGCAGTTCGCGGGACGGCAGGGCCACGATCCGGAACGGGAACGCCGCTGGCGGCGGCAGCCCCGGGTACATGGCCGCGAGATCGGACCATTCCAGAGCGCTACCCGAAGGGTCCGCGTCCACCAGCAGCACGCTGTTCCCGGCCTGCGCGAAAACGTGTGCCAGCCAGACCGCCGATGTGGTCTTGCCCGTACCCGGCTTGAGGTTGGCCAGGGCGACGCTGAGACCCGTCATCCAGGCAGTATTGCAGCGCCTGCCACATTGCGGTAGACGGTCCCGGGCACGCTGGCGGGCGGTGCGCGCACCGGAACTGTGAGCTACGGAGGAAGGGCCTTGGTTTCCCGTGTCGCAGCCCCTGCCGCCCCGGCCGATGAGCGGGCGGGCGGGTCGTTGACGCGCTTCGCCCGCCAGCCGCCCAGCCACTGCCTTCGGCGCCGTGGCCCGCATGGCTGGTTCCCGAATAGCTGGCTAGAGAACTCATCCTCGCTCAGGCCCGCCGCGTTGACGGCCTGTGCCTGCCAGCTGACGCAGTATTGCAGTACCTACGGCATTACGGCAGGTAGTCGCGGGCATGCTGGCGAGCGGCGCGCGCAGACCGGATCGGTAGTCCCGGCGAGCGGGCGGCCATGGAAGCACCTGTCGCATGCGGGCTTTCGGCGGCTGGTTTGTGGTCACGACGCGGCCGGGGCTCGAGGCCAGCGGCTCACGCTCTGCTGGTCACGCCAGCCGCCGCCAGGACCTACCAGCTAACCGGCCGGCGACCTGGGCCGCGGACCCGCCCGTCAATACGCCACGAACCAGCGCTTTCCACGGCAGTGTGGTTATTGTCGTGCATTTCATGCAGTGCCCTGGCAAAGCCGTCCACAGTCTGTGGACGGCCGTGTGGAGTAAGTTACAGCGGCGCTGCGGCGCTCCGCACTCGGCGGCCGCTGCACGCGTGCTCGGGCCATCAAGGTGAGATCCGTCAGGCTGACAGTCGCGTCCCATCCCCGGCGGTGCCGCCTCCCCGTGGAGCCGAGGCCAAGACCATCGCCTGCGCGACCGGGTCACGAAACAGCCGACATGCGCCGTTGACGCCGTTGCGCAAGACGATGGCCCTTTCTCCCACCCAGCGAACGTGAGCCATTCATGACCCGAGCCGAGGCCGATCACCTGAGGTGAACGCCAGGCTCGTCAGGATTGGCCGGAGGAACTTGCCGACCGGGTCCGCGATCATCTGGGCGACCGCGCCCGTCCTCCGGACGGAGCGGGGTGATCCCGGGGGCGGCCGCAGCAGGCGCCAGCTTGGCGTGCAGCCAGGACTGGACGGCTGCGTCTTGCTTGAGCCACCACGACCGCTCGTAGCTCGACAGACGGCTGTTCGGCACGCCGTTCACCCGTAAGAAGGTCAGCGCCTGCGCCATGACGAGGTCGTAGGCCGGATGCTGCAGATCCCCGCCGGCGATCGACACCATCATCCGCTCGGCCCCATATGCGACCCAGCCGCCATGTCCCGAGGCCGCGGCTGCCAGTGCGGTGAGGAAGGCCTCAACGTCAGTCTGGTATAACGCGTACATCCGAGCCTCTAAGTCGCCCGGCGGCTGGGAACCCTGCGGGTCATAGCTGAACCGGCCGAACGCCTCCAGGTCGGCGGCGAGCGCAGCACCAAGGCGGCTCGCTCCTTGCCTCCGGGTATTGGAGGCGCTTCTGTCGCGCCCCCGGTTGAAGAATTTCACCCGGGTACCCTTCCTATGTGTCGCTCGTGCTGCGAGCAGGTTCTTCCGCGGCAGTAGCCGCGGCGCCGTGCCAGCACGGCGTGGCAGAGCATGACTAGCCATCGCTAACTCCTTCGCAGTTGATCCACTCTGTGATTGGTATTTCCAGGAGGGGCGCCACCGCGCCGGAGTTTTCTCCGGACTCTGGTGCGCCATAGATCGGCCAGCTCGCCATGCCCCCGACAAATGGCCACCCGGGTAAATGTGTTTGACGACGGCCTCTGCGCCCTCCCCACGCTCCTGACCCCCTGAGCGTCGAAGGCGCTGCTAGCACGCCTTCGCCGCCCATCTCGCGTGGGTCAGGCGCAGAGCCGTCATCCCTTCCCCGTCACATATCGTTCTCTACTGACCCGCAGGCCGCCATCCCCGAATTCGGGGGCCAATCGGGTGCATGTGCCTCCAGGCCAAGTCGGAGGGCGAGATAGTCGAACGCCCTGGCAGGCTGGGTGGTGGTGGCCGCACTGTCAAGCGGGGTGGGCTGCCTCGCGTGGTCCAGGCTGGGCCTGGCGCTCTTTTTGGCGTCGGTCGTGACGGGACTGGCGGTGCAGCACACACACGGCCACCCGGGCTCCGCGTCAATCTTCCTTGGTTCTCTCACGTACCACGCCGGCGGAGCCGCCACCCATGTACTGGCCCGCCGGGGATTCGCCACGACCGGGCGGGCGCTGCCGAAGCCGCCGAGACCGCGCAGCGGGTGGCGGAGGAACGCTGGCAGGCTCGGCGGGACCGCAGGCCACCCGGGAGAACGTCCGCCTCAACCTTGCGGCCACGTTATGGGCGCACTTCGCCTGCCACGGCTACAGCGGCCAGGTCCATCCATCCGACAGCCATCTCAGCCTCCGTGATGGGCCGCTGACCGTCAGCGAGATAGCTGGCATGCGCCTCGATCACGCGGAATTTGCCTTCCTGTCCGCCTGCAGCACCGCATCAGGTAGCGACCGGCTGCCCGACGAGGCCATCCACATCGCCGCCGCCCTCCAGCTCACTGGCTACACGCATGTCATCGGGACCCTCTGGCCGATACCCGACACACTCGCGCCGCGCATCGCCCGCCACGTGTACCAGAACCTGGAAGATGACCTCAGCCAGGCCGCGCCGCAGGTCAGGATCTGGCCTGCGGCGCATGATTCTCGGCGGCTTTTCCCTCTTCTTGCGCTCAGAGTAGTCGTCGCGGATTTATCCCTCAGCTCCCTCAACTGAGGGCGCCGTGATGACGCCCGGCATGGCTCGCACCGGTACGGGAGTGGTCAGCGCGCCCGCTGATATTCCTGGGACAATGCGAGATTGCGCAATGCGGTGCTAACAAGTAGATAGTGAAATGTGATCAAGACTCGTATTCTTGGCGACCGCGACTGGCCCCTACTCCGAGACATCCGCTTGCAGGCGCTTAAAGATTCGCCACACGCACTCGTCGGCTGCTACGCAAGGGAAGTCAGCCACGGCGAGGGTCAATGGCGCCAGCGGCTTCGTGACTGCACGTGGCTGGCTGCCTTCGAGCCCGACCCGGGCGGCAGGCCGGTCGGCGTGATCGCCATGGAGTGGGACACGCGCGCCGCTACAGAATGTCATATTGGCTCACTCTGGGTGACTCCTGGTCTTCGCCTGCGAGGAATCAGGATACTTCTGGTCGACGCGATACTCGAACTGATAGCTCGTGAGGGGGCGCGTTCGGTGTCGCTATGGGTCCTCGATGGAAATGCGAGCGCGCGCGCGCTGTATGAGCGCAAGCAATTTAAAGCCACCGGCGAACGCCAGCGCGCTCCAGGCCGGTCTCATGACATCGAGGAGAGAATGCGGAGGCGGCTACTCTAGGGTTTCACGCGCATCGTGGCATGAATGCCTGCCAGCCGGCCTGCGCATGCGGCCATGGCCTCGCACCGACCGGCAGGTGCCGCTACTTCACCACGAGATGCATTTCCTGGATGAGCATTATCGCGCCAGCTGCGAGCGCTGCCAGGAACGCCGCAGTCAAGACGATGATCGTGATCCGGAGCAGGGTCCGCCAGAAGACGGCCACCATAACCGCGATTGCCACGACAAGGATGGTCAGTGAGTTGGCTGCCTGGGGAACAGCCTGAGCTGCGAGCACGTCTCCTCCACTCGTTCGGTGATCTGGGAGGCATCGGGCCGGTCCGGCGTGGCCGGAGCCCGGGGAAGCAGGCCCGTGACGTGTGATCGCATCGTTGCTAGCATCAAGTTGTCACGGTCATGCCGAATTGCTGCGACTGATCGGTGATCCGCTGGCGTCGGCCGACACCGGCCCAGCTATGCCACTGCCCTCCCGGTCATCCAGGAGGGCAGTGTCGTTCGGTGGGGCCCGTGCCAGGCGGGGCGGGGCCGCTGCCCTCTCGCCAGGAGGAAACTTCGGCCGTCGGCCGAATGGCGTACCGGCCGCAGGGGTGGCCCAGCGTGGCGCGGGTGTAGGTGGATAGCTAGCCCTCAGCCGGCGAATCGGCCGCGGGGCTCTCTCGCGCGTTGCCTGAATCCTGTGCGCCATCGGGCTACACTCCCTATTCTGGTCGCACTCTAAGTGTTCTTTAGAGCTGACCACTACTAGGGCCTGAACTTCAGTGTAGTTCAGTAGAGTTTTCTGAAGTACACTGAATTAAGCTATACAACGATGGTAAGTCGCTGATAGAAGTAGCGTCAACCAGATACCGTTGAGGTTCGCGAATTGGCGGCCCTACCTCGCCCAGAGGCTCCGCCCCTTGCCGTCGGCTGTTGTCAGCGGCTCGGCACCTCGAGGGAGGCGATCTGCCATACCACCTGCTCATACGGCGCCCTCCAGGCTCGCCGCGAGACTCCGGAACCTCCGCGAGAAGCACTGGCCTGATGCGCGGCTCACCCAGGCCTCACTCGCCAGCGCGCTAGGAGGAGAGGAGTCCTTGGCGCCCGCGACGATCTCGTCGTGGGAGAATCTCGCGGCGCCCAAGCTCCCACCGCGAGAACGCATCTCCACCTACGCCAGATTCTTCGCCACCAGCCGCTCGATCGACGACGAGCCCCATCTCATCCCGCTAGAGGACCTCGACGACGAGGAGACCGCCGCGTATGAGCGCTTGAGGGACGAGCTCCTCGGCCTCAGGGAAGCTGTGCTCAGTCCGGCGTCCGAACAGGAAACCGCCATAGCGAGGACATGGCAGTTCGACGACACAGGACCAGCCACGTTGGTCTGCGCCGAGTTGCCCCGCGACGAGAAAACCGACCTCGCAGATCCGTCAGACCCCAATTACACCGAGCTGCTCGGATACGCCGACCTTGATGCGCTGGTGGAACTGCATGGTCACATCAGGGCCGAGAATCCCAACATGGAGGTCTTCTACCGGGCTTCCTCGAAGATAACGCCCGATGCCCTCTCCGGCCACCTTATACTTCTCGGCGGAGTCGCGTGGAATGATGTGACCCAGCGACTTTCGGAGATGGTCCGCTTGCCGGTCCGCCAAATCGAGGACCCATCGCTTGCCACTGGCGAGATTTTCGTCACCGCGACGGAAGGCAAGGAGCAAAGATTCACGCCCCGATGGACCACAGAGGAACCGCGCGCGCTGCGAGAAGACGTGGGACTGCTCGCCCGCGTTCCGAATCCGCTGAATTCCAGCCGGACTCTTACTATCTGTAACGGCATCCACAGCCGCGGCGTGCTCGGCGCTGTGCGGAGCCTCACTGACGCCCGGCTTCGAGAAGGAAACGAAAAGCATCTAGCTTCCCAATTCGGGCGGCGCGGAAATTTTCTCATTCTCATGCGCGTCGCGGTCCTCCAGGGTCAAGCTATGACTCCCGACTTTCATAATCCCGATGCGGTGCTCTGGTCGAAGGGCATGTAACCGTGACACATTTTCCTGGTGGCGGCGCCTGGACGACGGCATAGATGGCGCACGGTCCTGGCGTTCGCCACTACAACACCCACGCTCAGCTGGTTGAACCTGCTGCCGTCTCACCTAAGAGACGCTTCGCGCAGTTCCCCGATGCCATTGTGGTACCGGCTGCCAGGGAAGCGTCCAACCTCAAACATGTCATTGCTTTGGCGCGCAAGGCGCGGTGTGCACTT
>OBLT010001419.1_pt1 | contig 15346 bp, 10 predicted proteins | sample 1518721 | NCBI WGS metagenome assembly OBLT01 (sample SAMEA3539307, study PRJEB22396) | soil metagenome | biome: tundra; feature: field; material: soil | place: USA | collected 2010-05 | depth 0.15 m | reverse complement strand
TACCCCACACGCATCACGCCGGCCGGTTCAGGCTCCTGATCGGAAGCCAGACGCGCATCGTGCCGGGACCGCGATTGGCCCACTGATGGTAGGGGATGAGCCGGGCTCGCACGCGTTCGCCTTCCTGTCCGTCCGGCTCGGCCTGGTACGGCCACCCCGCCGAGGCCGGCCGGCGGCGGTAGACGTCGATGGTGGCGCCCTCCTCGCTGATGCCGATGCTTCCCGGATCGGCCGTGATCTCGTTGACGGTCCATCCCGGCGGAAGGTCGGCCGACTCCAGGGCGAGCACGAGCGGCCCCCGCTCCACGGCGAACGTGCCACGGACGGCGTCGACGCGGGCGTCAGGGTAGGTCGCCCGCGGCGCGCCAGGAAACGTGACGTTGATGGATTCGCCGGTGCGGAAGATGCGCCTGATCTCGATATATCCCGGAGCCCGCGTGGTCGGGCTCTCGCTCAGCACGGCGGAACCACGCGCCCACGCGGGCACTCGCAGCCGGAGGGTCAGCTCTTCGGCGGGCGCCTCGATGATGTCCACCGAGATCGCGCCGCTGGCGGGATAGGCACTGGAAACCCGCAGTGTGACGGTTCCCGTGCCCAGCGCCGTGGACACCCGGTAGTCACCGTACTGGTGCAGCTGGACACCGTGCTCGCTGGCCGTCGCAAAGTACAGGCTGACGCTCGCCAGCGTGCGCGCGACATTGGTGGGGCAGCAGGAGACCTCGAACCAGGGCGCGCGGAGCCCCGATTCCGCGCGATGGCTGAGCTGATGCTGGTCGGGTACCGAGCCGGGGGTCCGCTGGTGAAGCGTGTTCGTGTAGTAGAACGCGCGCCCATCCGCTCTCGGCGACGCGAGAACGTTGTTCAGGAGCGTGCGCTCGATCAGGTTCGAGTACTGATCAAGGCCGGTGGCCAGGAGGAGCCTCCAGCTCAGCATTACCGACGCGATGCCCGCGCAGGTCTCCGCGTAAGCACGGTCGGCGGGCAGCTCGAAGTCATCGCCGAAGGCCTCGTCCTGGTGATGCGAGCCGGCTCCGCCGGTGATGTAGGTGCGGCGGGCCACGCCGTTCGCCCACTGCTCGCGCACCGCGGCTGACAGGTCCTCGTCGCCTGTCTCCGTCGCCACGTCCAGCGCGCCCGAGGCGAGGTAGAGAGCACGCACGGCGTGGCCGCGCATGGTCGTCGCCTGGCGGACCGGGATGTCGTCCTGGAAGTACTCCTGGCCGAAGGGATGGATCCCGAGCGTGCCCGTGCCACGGCGCTCGATGAACAGCCGGGCGAGTTCGAGGTAGCTCCCCTCCCCGGTCGCGCGGGCGAGCTCCACGAGTGCCATCTCGATCTCCGGATGACCGCAGACTCCCACCCGGCCGCCCGGGCCGAACTGGTCGTAGACGTGATCCGCGAGGCGGCGCGCGACCTGCGGGAGGAGATCGTCATGGCCGGTTCGCAGCCGGGCGACGGCCGCCTGGAAGAGATGTCCGAAGCAGTACAGCTCGTGGCCGGACTCAAGGCTGGAGTACCGGGGCGGCTGCCCGGACCCGCCGAAGCTGGTGTGCAGGTACCCGTCTGGCCGCTGGGCCGCGGCGACGCGCTCGACCAGCGCCTGGTACCGGCGCTCAAGGTCGCCGGAGTGCTCGCGCCCCAGTTCCCATGCCATGGCCTCGAGAAGCTTGTAGATCTCGGAGTCGACGAACTCGATGCCGGAGTGCCCGGCACCGATGGTGCCGGCCGCGGCGCGGTCGAAGTTGCCGATCCAGCCGATGCGCTCCATCCACGACTCGCAGTGCTCAAGGATCGTGTCCGCGTTCAGCCGCTGCTTCTGCCCCCAGATTCCGCCGGTGACCTGGATCTCGTCGGCCCCGAGCGGGCGCCAGGTCGAGGTGGACGGATGCACTGGCCCCCCTTGCTTAGCGGACGACATCGAGTACCTCTGCTCCTTCTGATACGAAGACGGGGATGCGGTCGAGGGAGAGCGGTACCGCCACGATGGTTCCCCCGTCATGCCTGTCGCCCGTCCCGGCCGCGACCCAGGTGCGGCCTTCCGGCAGGTAGACATCGCGCACGCGGGCCCCCGGCTCAAGGACCGGGGCGATGAGGAGGTCGGGTCCGAGCAGGAACTCGTCCTCGGTTCGCCACGCGTCCTGGTCCTGGGGGAAGTCCACCCAGAGCGGCCGCATCGGCGGCACGCCGTCCCGCGCCGCCACCCGCATCTGCTCGTGGAGGTAGGGACGCAGGCGCTCACGCAGCCGCAGGACGGCAACGATCCGCTCGTAGGCCGCCGCGCCGTACGACCACACCTCATTCGGCCCGCCCGTCATGGTGTGGCCGGTGGGCACGCGCGGATTCCGGTCGCCGTGCAGGCGGAACAGCGGGCAGAACGCGCCGTACTGGAACCAGCGGACGATGAGCTCCTGATAAGCGGGGTCACCCGGGTCGCCGCCGTGGAAACCGCCGATGTCGGTCGTCCACCAGGGGATGCCGGAGATCGCGATGCTCAGGCCGGCCCGAACCTGCCGGCGCAGCGCGTCCCACGTCGCAGGGATGTCGCCCGACCATACCGCCGCGCCGAAACGCGCCGATCCCGCCCAGGCGGACCTGGACAGGAGGACGGTCTGCTCCTCCCCCGCCGTGGCCATGCCGTCGGCGAAGAGCCTGGCGTTCTCACGCGGGTAGATGCCGGCGACCTCCGCGCCGGGGCCCGCGTACAGGGACAGGTTGGCGGGGTTCGCGGGGTTGAGCTCGGGCTCGGAGGCGTCGAGCCAGAAGACGCGGATGCCCCGGGCCAGGTAGTTCTTTTTCACCAGGCTCCATACGTAATCGCGGGCCCGCGGATTCGTCGGGTCGTAGAACGCCACCGGCATCGGCGTGCCCATCCCCTTGTCGGCGATGACCTGCTGGAATTCCACGCCCTGGTCGGCGCCGACGAGCAGGCCGCGGTCGTAGAACTCGCCGTAGTTCTCGCTGAGGGGAGAGACGGTGGGCCAGATCGACACCATGAGCTCGACGCCCATCTGGCGCAGCTCGGCGACCATCGCGTCAGGATCGGGCCACTCGCTTTCGTCGAAGCGGTAGTCGCCCATGGCGGACCAGTGAAAGAAGTCGGCGACGATCACCGACAGCGGCAGGCTGCGGCGCCTGTACTCGCGGGCCACCGTCAGAAGCTCCTCCTGCGTGCGGTAGCGGAGCTTGGACTGCCAGAACCCGCTGGCCCACGCGGGCAGCTCGGGCGCATGACCGGTGGCGTCCGCGTAGCGGGCGAGGATGTCCGCCGGGTCCGGGGACGCCGTGAGCCAGTAGTCGATCTCGCGTGCCTGCCCGGCCTGCCAGCGGGTGGCGTTCTCAGCGAATTCGACCCTGCCGACGGCCGGCGAATTCCACAAAAGGCCATAACCACGATCGGAGAGAACGAACGGTATGCTCACCTCCCCGTTCCGCTGGACGAGGTCAAGCGCGAGGCCCTTGAGGTTGAGCTTCCCGTGCGTGCGCTGCCCGAGTCCGAAGAGGCGCTCGCCGTCGTAGGCCGCGAACTGCTGGTGGATCTCGTACGCGCCGGAGCGGTTGCCTGCGAAGACGCGGGCGCCTGGCATCCAGAAGTGCTCTCTGCTCTCGGCGAGAAGCTCGCTTCCGCCGCTCTCACCGCTCCCGCCGCTCGTGCGGAAGGTGATCAGGGGTTCGGGATAGCTGGCGGCCGTGTCGAAGTCGACGTCCACGCGCAGGCGCCCGGTCGTCAGCGAAGCGCGCGTTTCGTCCGTGGTGATATGGACGTCGGCGTCTCCGCCGGTGCCGGGGGGCGGGGTTTCGGCCAGCGCGCCGGCGCTCTCGGCCGGGATGCGGTGCTGGGCCGCGCGCACGCGCACGCTGTCGGCGCCCCAGGCCTGGATGCGGATCACCTCGTGCCTGTGCCGCACCTCGAGGATGCCGTTGTCGTTGTGATAGCTCACCATGGCGGTGTTGTCCGTCCCGACGTCGAGCGGGCAGCACCGTGTCGCGCCGCCCAGATGAAATGAAGACCGCGACTGCCTCTCGATGGCTGGTCCTAGTCCTTGACGGCCCCTGCGGTAACGCCGGCGGCGACGTAGCGCTGCGCGAGGACCAGCAGCACGGCCGCGGGAACCGAGGCGACGACGGCGGTCGCCATGATCGCGTTCCACTCCTGGTTGTTGTTGCCGATATAGGCGTAGATGCCGAGCGTGATCGGCCGGAGCGAACCGCCGCCGTCGAGCGTGTTGGCGAACAGGAAGTCCGACCACGCCCACAGGAACGCGAAGAGCGAGACGGTGACGATCGCGTTCCTGCTCACCGGCACGATGATCGACGCGAACGTCCGGAAGGTCCCTGCCCCGTCGATGCGGGCGGCCTGAAGCAGCTCGTCCGGTATCCGCGACATGAACGCGGTGAAGATGAGCACGCCGAAGGGCACCGCGATGGTGGAGTCAGCGAGGATGAGGCCCCACACGGAGTTGAGCACGCGGAGCTTGATGTAGATGGTGTAGAAGCCCATCGTCATGACGATCGCCGGGATCATCTGGGCGATCAGCAGCACCAAGGTCAGCGCGCCGCCGCCGCGCGGCCGCAGCTTGGCCAGCGAGAACCCGGCCGGCGCAGCGAGCACGAGCGTGAGCGCGACCGTCCCGAGCCCGATGAGCAGGCTGGTGCCCAGATACGGCAGCTGCTGGTGCAGGACGACCGTGTAGCCCTGGAGCGTCCCGTCGATCGGTATCAGGTTGGGCGGGCTCTTGCGCATGTTCGACGTCTTCGTCAGGGAGACGTTGATCATCCAGTAGACGGGGAACAGCATCGCGGCGGTGAACAGGACGCCGAGCGCGGTGAGCCACCAGGAGCGCCGGTTCATGTCAGCTCCAGTCTGCGGCGGGCACGGATGTAGACGAGGCTGAAGAGGACGGCGATGATGATCAGCAGGTTTCCGACGGCCGCCGCGGAACTGAAGTCGGGCAGGAGCGAGCCGAACCCGAGCTGGTAGGACCAGATCGCCAGGGTCGTCGACGCCGTCCCCGGTCCGCCGCGGGTCATGATCCAGATGATGTCGAAGACCTTCAGCGTGTAGACGAAGCCGAGCAGCAAGGTGATCGCGGACACCGGCCGCAGCAGCGGGAAGGTGATCCGCCGGAAGCGCTGCCACCCGTTGGCACCGTCGATCGCGGCGGCCTCGAAGACGTCCGGCGAGATGCTCTGCAGCCCGCTGTACATGATGACGAGGTTGAACGGTATGCCGATCCAGATGTTCGCGATCAGCACGGCGACCAGGGACCAGCGCGGCGAGGTGAGCCAGTCGACCTGCCCGATGCCGAAGGCCCGCAGGAAGGAGTTCACGATCCCCGAGTCGCTGTCGAGCATCCACGACCAGGTCGAGGCGGAGACCAGCAGCGGCAGGAGCCACGGCACCAGGAACAGGGCCCGCAGGATGCCGGAGAGACGGAACCTGCGGAAGAAGAACACCGCGAGCGCCAGGCCGATGGCGAACTGGAACGCGATCGAGACGAAGACGAAGATCGCGGTGTTGATGAGGGCGGGGGCGAACGTGGAGCTCTCGATCACGTTGGCGTAGTTGGAAAATCCCGCGAACGGAGCGACGCCGGTAATGAACGACGCGAGGGTGTAGCTCCTGATGCTCAGGTCGATGTTGCGATAGAGCGGATAGGCGTAGAAGAGGCCGAGGTACACCACCACCGGCGCGATGAAACCCCACGCCGCCAGCTGCGCCTTGCGTCGCGATCTCGCGCGCTGCGCACGTGCCGGGGCGGCGGCAAGCGCCGCCGCCCCGGCACCGTGACGCGCAGCCGAGCGAGCCTTGGACTGCTCTGTTGTCATGGCTCTCACGTCGGCTGGTCGTGCGCTACTTGTTGATGCCGGCCGTGGCCGCGGCCTGTGCGGACTGAAGCGCGCTGGCGGGTGACGCCGCCCCGCTCTCCGCCTTCTGCACCGCGGTCCACATCTGCTGGGAGATGATGGGGTACTTGGTGCCGAGGTTGTCCCCCGTCCGCGCCTTGGCGACGCCGACCGCGTTGACCCACGACTGCAGCGAGGCATCGGTTGCCACCTGGGCCTGCTGCCCGGCCTGCGTGGGGGCGACGTAGTTCAGCGTGTTGTCGGTGGTGGCGATGTTACTGGTGGACGAGAGGCAGCTCACGATCTTCGCGGAGGTCGTGTACGTGGCCGTGTCCTTCTGGACCGGGATCGTGAAGAACTCCCCGCCGGTCGGCACGGGCGCCGCCCCGCCGTTCTCGGCCGGGATCGAGATGACCTTCGCGCCCATCTGGCCGGCGAGGGCCTTCTGCCAGGTGCCGTTCTCGCCGAAGGCGAAGTCGCCGGTCTGGAACTCCTGCCATGAGGTGGTCTGCGTGTTCTGGATCACGGAGTTCGGCGCATAGCCGTCCTTGATCCAGGTGGACCAGAGCGTGAGCGCGGCGACGGCCTGCGGTGAGTCGATGTTGGTCAGGTTCGCTCCGGAGCCCCAGAACCACGGGAGGAACTGGAAGCTGCCTTCCTCGGTGTTGATGCCGGAGAAGGTGATGCCCTTCTTGCCGATCGCCTTGACCTTGGCGAGCGCGGCGGTCAGCGTGGCCCAGCTCGTGACGGACGCCGGATTGACCTTCGCCGCCTTCAGGATCGTCGGGTTGTAGTACAGCGCCAGCGTGTTCGCACCGATCGGCACACCGTACGTCTTGCCGTCGATGACGCCGGCGCCAAGGATGTTCGACGCGATCGTGCTCGTTGACAGGCCGTTCTGCGCGGTGGTGGTGAGAATGCCCGCGCTTGCGAGCGTGGAGACGACCGGATTGTCGATCAGCAGGATGTCCGGTGAGTTGCCCTGCTGTCCAGCGAGCAGGGCCTGCGTCGTCAGCGCGGTCGTGTCGTAGGCGGTGCGCTTGACCGTCACGCCGGCCTCGGTCCCGCACTTGGCGACCAGCGTGGCCCAAGGGGACGACGCGCTGTACTGCGGGTACGGGTCCCAGAAGTTATAGGTGCCGCCGGCTGACGCGGTCGAGCCGCCGCCTGTGCTGCTGCTGCTCGGGGAGCTTGAGCAGCCGGCCAGGGCCGCTGCGGCGCCAACGGTCAGGAGCGCAGCACCGATGGCTGACGCCTTGCGAAATCTTAGCACGGTCATTCCTCTCTGAATGCCCCGGATCCGCGCGAGCGGAAGCCGGAATTAGTGCCATTACATTTCTGTTTTGTTTGTCATGGTTATTTGTCGTCTTATCTAGTCGAACCGGTTCAACACACGGGCCGCCTTCGGATGCGGCCGCTGCGCTCTGTTAGCGGGTGCTTCCCCGGTCCGTGATGAGAGGTGCGACGAGTTCCACCCGGGGGGCGGCAGCGCCCTCCGGGCTGGTCATGCGTTGCACGAGCGCCTGGACCGCCATGCGGCCCAGCCTGTTTGGTGACGTCTCGACGGCCGTGTACGGCAGCGAGAACAGCTTTCCGAAGTCTTCCGAGAAGATGCCCACGACCGAGAGGTCGTCGGGCACGCGCAGGCCGCGCGAGTAAAGCACCGGCGGCAGCGCGGCGATGACGGCGTCGTTGTGCACGATCATCGCGGTCCCCGGCTGCGCGTCGAGGATCTCGTTGAGCTGCTGGTTGATGGCCGGCTGCTGCGTCTGGCCGAAGTGGGAGCGGACGCGGAGGCCGTGGCTTGCCGCGTGCTGAAGTGCCGCATCACGAAACCTCCAGGCATACGCGCCACCGCGCTCGTAGACATCCTCGCGCGGAGTGATGAGGGTCAGCTCACGGTGGCCGCGCTCGGCCAGGTGCTCGAGGAGGATCCGTCCCGACTCGGCGAAGTCCAGGTCGAAGACGTCGAAGCCCTCGGTGGCTCGCGGCAGGCCGACCATGGAGGTCGGCTGCCTCATGGTCCTCATCACGGGCAGTCGCGGATCCTCGTGCGCGACATTTAGCAAAATGACCCCGTCCACCATCCCCGAGCTCGAGATCCGGTGGACGGCGTGCGGGCCGTCGGCCTCCGTCACCATGAGGATGTCGTAGCCGGCTTCGCGGGCGGCATCGGAGATCGGCAGGACGTACTGGAGCATCGCGGGCGAGAACTCGTCCTCAAGGAACTGGACGAACAGGCCGATCACCATCGTCTGCGACGTGGCGAGTGCCCGCGCCCCTGCGTTCGGCGTGAAGGCAAGGTCCTTGATGGCCGCCTCGATGCGCTCGCGCGTTTCCCGCGAGATGCTCCGCTTACCGGACAGCGCGTAGGAGACGGTGCTGCGCGCGACGCCGGCGCGGCGAGCCACGTCCTCGATAGTCGCCACTGTCACCTCCATCTCGAACCGATTCGATTATCGTAGCGACGCGCGTTCTGTCACACAAGAACCTTGCCATGAAATTTTCTACTGCCTAAAACAGCTAGTAATAGGGGTGATCTTGCGCGTACGGCATCCGGATCACGTCGCAAGGCTCCCCTGCGTGACGGCCACAGGGGAACCGATTCGATTGTCGAGCCCCGCCCTGGAACAAGAGCCGCAGCCCCGCCACGCCGCTGTGCCGAGTGCGCACTCAGGCTCACTCTTATCTGCCCGAATGCGCACTTGGCACGTCAGCCGGCGGTTGGGGTTGGGGTTGGGGTTGGGTTAGCTGGCCGTCAGGGTCCAGAGGTGGTCGGCGGTGCCGTTGTCGGTCCACTGCAGGACCTGGGCGCCGGAGGCCTTGCTCCTGCTCGTCACGCCGAGCAGCAGGCCGCTGTTGTAGTTCTCGATCTTGTACTCACCGCTGCCCGCCGACACGAGCTGCCAGAGGTGGTCGGATGTGCCGTTGTTGCCCCAGATGAGCGCGTCGGCGCCGGCCGCGATGCCTTCGTTGCTTATGCCGAGCAGCAGGCCGCTTCGGCTGTTCTCGATCTCGTAGAAGCCGGAACCCTCGGGGACCAGGGTCCACTTCTGCGTGCTGCTGCCACTCGCGGTTGCCTGGACGGCCAGCGTTCCCTGGGCGGTGCCGCTGCCGCTTGTATCGAGCGCGAGCCCGCTATTGACGTTCTTGATCACGTACGTTCCTGAGAATGCCGCGGTGCTGCCTGGCGTGATGACGAGGTGGTAGCCGTTGGAGGCGTTCATGGAGCTGACGGGGACGGTGATGGATCCGCCGGAGATGGTGTAGTTTCCGCTGGAGATGATGTCCGGTCCGACGACGGCGGTGGTGCGGCCGGCGGAGACGGTCTGCTCGAGGACCACGTGGGCGGTGGTGCCGAAGGCGGACAGCGAGCTGAGCCCGTTGACGGTGACGGCGGTCGAGCCGTTGCCGCCACCGAAGATCACGCTGACCTGGTTGCCCGCGGAGTTGACGGCTGCGGCGCCGTCAAGTCCGGTCTGCGCCGGCGGGACGGTGGTGACCATGTTCCCGGTCATCGAGCCGTACCAGCGGTAGAGCCAGTAGGCGGCGTTGGGCGATCCCCCGGTGTCGGTGAGGGTGTCGCCGAGGGTGCCGTAGTGGTTCCAGAACGCGAGCTCGGCGTTGTTCACGCCTGCGCGCTCGAACTTGGCGATGTAGCCGGCGAGCGGTCCGGGGACTCCCACCTCGCTGGTCGTGGCGTACTCCTCGATGGCGATGGGCAGCGAGCTGATGCCGAGGCTGGCCTCGATGGAGCGGGCGGAGGCGACGTCAGCGGCGATGCTGGCGGAGCCGCCGAGCTCGTGCCAGCTGAGGATGGTCGGAACGGTGCCGCTGGCCTTGGCGTCGGTCAGGAACGTGGTCATCCGGCTCGCGTTGAAGTAGGAGTAGCTAGGGCCCTGGATCTGGGCGCTCGCATCCAGGGAGCGGACCTCATTGAAGGTACGGGCCCAGCCGGCGTCGAAGGAGCCCGCGGCGCTGGTGTTCCAGGTCCAGTCCGGCTCGTTCCACAGCTCGAAAGCGCTGATGTTGCTGTCGCCGGAGGCGAGGACGGCCTTGACCTGGGTGTCCACGGCGCTGAGCCAGTTGCTCCAGCTGACCCAGACATAGGGGAAGTTCGGGTACCAGTCGGGCATGCGGACCACGACCTTCGCTCCCGCCGCGGCCGCCTCCGGTGCGACGACCAAGGCATCGCCGCCGGGGGCGGGCTCGCCGTTGGGCAGTTGCTTGCCGCCGGGCGCCATCTGCACGAACGTGTTCGGGTGCAGCGGCTCGACGAGGCTGTCGGCCGGGATCGTGGCGGTGTCCAGGCCGTACAGCCCGCCCGACGCGACATGAGTCGCCGTGCGGAACGGCTGGTTAGCGTCCACGACGAGCGTGGTCGCGGCACTGGCGGGCGGGGCGGCGACGGTCACCCCGGCCACGGCGGCCGCGCCCACCGTGGTGGCGCCGAGGGCAAGCGCGGCGAGTACCCGGGCCAGGGGCCGGCCTGCGGGTCGGCTGCGTGTCCGGCTCTCTGGCCGGAGATGACGGGTGATCAGGTGATGCTTCATTTCGTCTCCTGAGGGGCGGGGGCGGGTTGCGGTCGACCAACGAGCGAGGTGGGGGCGGTGGAAGGGACAGGAGGGGCGAAGACCGGAATCCAGACACGCATGGCGCCCGCGTCGCGGTTTGCCCAGGTGTAATACGGGATGGCGGTCAGCTGGACGGGCCCGCTGGCGACGGTGCGGTCAGCACTGTCGTCAGCACCGTCACAGGTGACGCGGCCAGCACCGTCCGCGGGGCCTGACGGGTAGGGCCACCAGCCGCTGGCGGGGACCGCCCGGCGGTAGCCGCTGGCGGCAACCGTCGTGACACCGCCGAGCAGGCCGGGGCGGTGCTCGGCGACCAGCGGGCGAGTGGCGTCGATGACGATGCCGTCGAGACCGCCCCCGGGATGGTCGGCCTGCTCCAGGCAGTACACGAGCGGACCACGCTCGATCGCCACGCAGCCGCGGGCCGCGTCGACCCTCGGGTCGGGCCTGGTGAGGCGGGGTGCCAGGTCGAGTTCGAGCGTGACATGCTCACCGGGCGCCCACGCGCGGGTCAGCCGCAGCCAGCCGTCGTCCGGCGGTGCCGTCGTCTCGACGCCCGTGGCCGGGCCCCCGGCGTGGTCCGGCGTCTTGACGGTGAACTCGGTGCACCACTGCGGTATGCGCAGGGACAGCGTCCACGGCTGCCCGGCGGGGGTCTCGCCGATGGTGACGGTGATCCGGCCGTGCCATGGGTAATCCGTGTGAACGGTGACGGACGCCGGCGCGGACAGCACATCACCGCGGTAGGTGCCCGTGGCGTACTGATGGAGCTGAATGCCGCGCCCATCGGTCGAGGAGAAATAGTGCTCAAGGCTGGCAAGCAGGCGCATGACATTCGGCGGGCAGCAGGCGCAGCGGAACCACCGGGTGCGCCTGGCTGACTTGTCGCCGCCCAGGTCGGTGTGGCTGTCGCGGACCTGGAGCGGGTTGACGTAGAACCAGGTCTGGCCATCGAGTGAGACGCCGGCGAGGAACGCGTTGAACAGGGTGCGCTCGACCAGGTCGCTGTAGCGAGCGGCCCCGGTGAGCAGCGCCATCCGCCAGCTCCACTGAATCGAGGCGATCGCGGCGCAGGTCTCGCCGTAGGCGCGGTCCGAGGGAAGTTCGTACGGGTCGCCGAGCGCCTCCTTCTCGTGGCGCGCGCCGACCCCGCCGGTGAGATAGGTCTTCGCCGCGGTCATGGCCGACCACAGCCGTTCCCCCGCCGCGCGCAGTTCCTCATCGCCGGTCTCGGCGGCCAGGTCGGCCGCGGCCGCGGCCAGGTAGAGCTGGCGTACGGCATGGCCCTCGACGTCATCCGCCGCCCGCAGCGGAATCCGGTCCTGGCAGTACGCCTCGCCGCCGAGCAGTCCGCGCCCGCGGCTGTCCGCGAAGTATCCGGCGAGCGTCAGGTAGCGCGGTTCGCCGGTCTCCCGGTACAGCTCCACCAGCGCGGTCTCCACCTCGGGGTGGCCGTCGATGCCATCGATCGGCTTGCCGCTTCCCGGCGGCCCGAAGACGGAGCCGATGTGGTCGGCGAACCGCCGCGCCACGGCCAGCAGCCCGTCCCGGCCGGTGACGCGATGATGCGCGACGGCCGCCTGGATCAGGTGCCCGGCGCAGTACAGCTCGTGCCCCCAGCGCAAGTCGGCGTACCGGCCGGCTCCCCGGCCCGCCTGGAACCAGCTGTTCAGGTAGCCGTCTGGCTGCTGGGCAGCGGCGACAAGCCCGGCGATGCGCTCCACTTCGTCGGCGAGCCGCAGGGCCTCGCTGTCGCCCGAGTCCATCCGGCCAAGCTGCCAGCAAGCGGCCTCCAGCCACTTGTAGACATCGGAGTCCATGAACGGGTAGTCGCCGCGGTACTGGCCGGACGCGCTGCCCGCGGCCAGCCTCAGGTCGTGCAGGTTGCCGGCGAACTCAAGCAGGTCCGGTCCCTGCGGGATGCACACGCGCGCGTTGACCAGCTGCCTGCCGGCCCAGAAACCGCCGCTCACGACCGGGTCCGCGGTCGGGCGCAGGGCGGTGCGCGCTGTCGCCCCCAGCCGGATCGGCCCGATCCGCGGTGTGGCAGGTGTGCGTGACACAAGCATTCCTCGTCGAGTGCGCAAAGCTTTTCCTAACCGGAAGCATCGATACCAACGGAGGATCCGTCAATACCTTGGGCTATTTAGGAAAGCTTTCTCAAAGTTGCTCAACCATGCGGCGGCCTGGCACCATGGACAGGGTTCCGCACCGACGAGGGGGGCTGCCCATGTCAGGCTCCCACCGCGCCGCCACGCCTGCGAGGGCGACCCTCGCCCACGTCGCTGCCCGCGCCGGGGTCAGCCTGGGCACCGCGTCGAAGGCGCTGAGCGGCACGGGCCGGATGCGCCAGGAAACGCGCGAGCGCGTGTTCAAGGCGGCGGACGCGCTCGGCTTCAGCCCGAACCGGCACGCGCAGAGCCTGCACACGGGCCGGAGCTGGACCGTCGGGCTGATGACCACGGACGGGATCGGCCGGTTCAGCACCCCCGTGCTGCTCGGTGCCGAGGACGCCCTGGGGGCCGGCCAGATCAGTGTCCTGCTCTGCGACACCCGCGGCGACGCGATCCGCGAGCAGCACCATCTGCGCACGCTGATCGAGCGGCGGGTCGACGGCATCATCGTGACGGGACGGCGCACCGATCCGCGTGCGCCCCTGTCCGGGATCGGCCCGATCCCCGCCGTGTACGCGCTGTCGCCGTCGACGGACCCGCGCGACGTGTCCGTGGCCTCGGACGACGCGGGCGGCGCGACGCTCGCGGTCGAGCACCTGATCGGGCTTGGCCGTACCAGGATCGCGCATGTCACTGGCCCCAAGCACCACTCCGCCGCCCAGGTGAGGGCCGCGCGCACGCTCGACCTGCTCGACCGCGCGGGCTTGATGCCCGCGACCGGGCGGGCCCACTACGGGGACTGGAGCGAGGCCTGGGGCCGCCGGGCGGCGGAGGCGGTGCTGCGGGCCGCCCCCGATGCCGACGCGTTCTTCTGCGGCAACGACCAGATCGCGCGCGGTGTCGCGGACACGCTGCGGGAGCGCGGCGTCCGGGTGCCCTACGACATCGCGATCGTCGGGTACGACAACTGGGACAGCATGGCTCTGGCCTCACGGCCGCCGTTGACCACGATCGACATGGACCTCGGCGAGATCGGCCGCGTCGCCGCACTGAAGCTGCTGGCCCAGATCGATCCGGGCACGCCCGAGGAGACGGGCGCGACCACGGTCCCCTGCCGGCTGATCGTTCGCGAGTCGGCGTGATGCCGGGGCCGCTCCCCGCCCTAACACCGCTCCCCCCGCGTCAGTGCCCTCCGGGAAGGACAGGTGAGTGACCAGAATCGCCATCGACCCCGGCCGCGTTCTCGGGCAGATCGACCGCAACGTCTTCGGCGGCTTCGTCGAGCACCTCGGCCGCTGCATCTACGGCGGCCTCTACGAGGAGGGATCGCCGCTGAGCGACGACCGCGGCTTCCTTACGGACGTGCTGAGCCTGCTGCGCGACCTGCGGATGGGCGTGCTGCGCTGGCCTGGCGGCAACTTCGTCAGCAACTACCACTGGCAGGACGGCATCGGGCCGAAGGACGAGCGGCCGTCGCGGCCCGAGCTTGCCTGGGGCGGGACCGAATCCAACCGGTTCGGCACACCGACGAGTTCCTCGCCTACTGTGCCGAGCTCGGCACCCAGCCGTACATCTGCCTCAACATGGGCACCGGGACGCTGGAGGAGGCGCTCGCGTGGGTGGAGTACTGCAACGGCGAGCGCGACACGTACTGGGCGAACAAGAGACGGCAGCATGGCCGGGCCGACCCTTACCGGGTCAGGCTCTGGGGCCTGGGCAACGAGATGTACGGCGAATGGCAGATCGGCGCGATGTCCGCCGACGAGTACGTGCGCGAAGCCACCAGGTGGGCGCGCGGGCTGAGGTTCCTCGACCCCGGCATCCAGCTGGTCAGCTGCGGCAAGACCGGCTGGAACGAGTGGGACAGGATCGTCATCGGGGGCATGGCCGGCCTGGTGGATTACCACTCCATTCACATCTACACCGGCAGCGAGGACTACTGGACGAATGTTCTCCAGCCCCATCAGGCGGAGCGGGCGATCAAGTCGGCGATGAGGACGTACCAGGAGGCGGTCCAGCAGTTCCTCGACGCCTTCACCTGCAGTACCGCGACGTGCCCGGACAAGGCGGCGGTCCCCGGACTGGCGAACCAGGGCCTGGGCATGGCGATGGCCCCGGTGAGGATTATCGCGCCGTGGGGTGAGCCCGATTACGGGCGGGAGTCTACGAGATGCCCAGCGGGCCCGCGGCGACACGTTCGACAACCCGGCCTGCCCGAACAAGGCGACCGTGGCGAACTGCGGCCCGGAGTTGGCCGCCGGGATGTACAACTACGTCCGGCAGCACTGCGCGGCCTGCGCGCAGGTGATCGTCGGCGATTTCGGCAGCGGGGCCAGCGCCCACCCGGGCCAGACGTTTTCCCGGGGACAGAAGCTCGGTGACTACCTGCGCGTGTACTACCGGAATCTGCACGACGCCAAGGACGTCACCGTCTGGGGCCTGCACCCGTACGGCGACGTGGAGTACGCGCAGAAGCTGTGGTGGGAGCGCCGGCACGGCAAAGGCGGCCCAGGGGTGCCGGCACCGTCCGGCACCCGGGTCTACTCCTTCGCCGCGGCGCTGAAGCAGCTCAATCCCCGAAACAGCACCAAGATCCACATCTGGCTGGACGAGATCAGCTCGTTCAACGGCACAGGCCAGGGCAACCATCACTACCGGTACTTCACCCGGGCCTCCCAGGCCTACGGGGCCCAGTGGCTGTTCGACACGCTGGTGCGCGACGTGCCCGCGCACAGCCCGGTCGTGACCAACGTGTACTACCTGAACTTCTCCGGCCCAGGCTCGACAAACGCAGAGCTGACCAAGCCGCCCGCG
>OBLT010001416.1_pt1 | contig 15354 bp, 11 predicted proteins | sample 1518721 | NCBI WGS metagenome assembly OBLT01 (sample SAMEA3539307, study PRJEB22396) | soil metagenome | biome: tundra; feature: field; material: soil | place: USA | collected 2010-05 | depth 0.15 m | reverse complement strand
CTCAGCAGCAAGGACACTTACGCTCCGTCGCCAGGGTCCCTGTCCACGAAGTGCCATACCCGCCGTTATGGGGGCGGCCAGCGTGGATCTGACGGCGTCGTCTCCGGCGATACGGATCTGGGTGATCTGCGCGGGCAGCCGCAGGGTTGGGTACCCGATCCGGGCGCAGCGATCGGCCGACGAAACCCTGCGAGGTGATCACGCTGACTTGGGGCGGTACCTGAGGTAGACAGCACCGCTTGCGAACCGCTGCGTGTCCAGTAGTTCCAGATCGGAGCCGACCCCGCTGGGGAGCGCTCGCTTGCCACCTCCGACGACGATGGGAACCAGGAACAGCCGCAGCTCGTCGACCAGCCCGGCCTTGATGGCCTGCCCGGCCAGGTCCGCACCCCCCACTGTCATGTCGTGCTCGGTGGCCGACTTCAGTTGCCGGATCATGCCGGGATCGAAGTTCCGTTCGATCCGTGTCCTGGCGCCCGGCACCGATTCGAGTGTCTTCGAGAACACGATCTTCTCGGCTGCCTGCCAGATGCCGGTGAACTCCCGGACCGAAGACGGCTGGCCGGGCACCGTGTGGGCAGTCTCCCAGTAGAGCATCGTCTCGTACATCCGGCGCCCGTAAAGGTAGGTGCCGACCGGCCGCTCGAGGTCGTTGACGAAGCAGAACAGCTCTTCGCCGGGTGCCGCCCAGTCGAAGTTGCCTGCGGCGTCTTCGACGTAGCCGTCCGCCGAGGCGATCGCCGAGTAGATCAGCTTGGCCATCAGGACTCCCCGCCTTCACTCTTCACGCTGTAGCCGGTGAAAGTCGCGAACGGGGACTGGCGCACCCCGGGGTGCTTGAGTCCCGGGGATTCGCCGAACCCGCCGGACAGGCGCTTGCCGGCGCCGAGAGTCACCGGGCGATGATGATCGTGAGCTCGCCGGCCCGCCCGGCAGCCAGGGCCTGGCGGATGAGGTCCGCGCCGCCCATCAGATGCACCATCTTGCCGCCGGCTGCCGCCCTGGCCTGATCGATCGCCCCGGCGAGGCTCGCGGCGAAGACGAAGCCGCCGCCCGGCGGCTGCCCTGCGGGGCGGTGAGTGACCACGAACAACGGGATGCCCCCGGGGTTCTTGCCGCCCCCGTGCCCGGCCGCCTCGTAGGTGCCGCGGCCCGCGATCACCGCACCGTTGGCGCCCATTGTCTCCTCCAGCCAGGCCCTGTCCGCGCCGGCCGGCTCCCCGCGCTCGGGCGAGTCGTAGCTCCAGGGCCCGCCGAACACCCAGTAGCGCAGGCGCTCGCCGCCGACCCCGAGCCCGCAGCCAGGGCCATCTCCGGGCCCGGTGATGAAGCCGTCCACGGAGATGGTGATCCCTGCGAGCACCCTGCTCATCGGCTCTCTCCTTTAGCAGTCAGGCCGTCGGCGGTGGCGTGATGTATCGGACAGACGGCCGGCACCGGCCGAAATCATCGCCCGGGCGGCTTGACAGCATCATGGACCGAAAGTGCTGCCACCTTCACCCCGGGCCGCCTTGACTCCCCGCCCGTGAGGCCATCGCCATGGCCATGGCCATGGCCAGCAGATGATTCCCAGGGCACGGTTACCGCAGGACCTCACGCTCGGTCACCGAAGGCTCGACCTGACCACGTACGCGGACCCGCCGTTCGGGGCGGCTTCGGCTTCGAGCCTCATGAGCGGCAGCTGCCGCTCTGATGAGCCGGTTCTGTACGTCCGGCCGGCTGGGCACCCACTGCCATCTGCCCGTGGGCCTCGGCTCCGCTCCGGCTGCTGCCTGTGCACGTGCCGCAGGTAAAACCTGCGGTGTTGCTGTAGGAGCTTCCTCTACGGGGACGTACGCGGTGAGCGGGCCCTTTGCCGCACCGGCAATGCGCCACGGACGTCGAGATCGTCCACGGCTCGCAGATCGTGCTGCCCGGGCGACGCCGGCACCCTCTTGACTGCCTGGCCACGGCCGGCGCACCCGGAACCGCATGGCCGCCCCCGGCCGCTCCGCGCGGTGCCGGCGTAACTCTTACCGAAGGAGCGGGCTTTCGGCACTCTTACCAGGGGAGGGGGCCTTGGGCGCCGACGTAGCCGCCGGTCGGCCCGTCCGGGCCGACCTGCGCCATGCGGACGATGATCTCGGCGCCCTCCTCGACGGTCTGCGTACCCATGTTCCCGTTCAGGTCCGTCGCGGTGTAGCCGGGCTCCACCGCGTTGATCCGCATGTCCGGGAACGCCTTCGCATACTGCACGGTGATCATGTTGACCGCGGCCTTCGACGCCGGATAGGCGACCCCCGGGTAGGCGTACGCGGGGGTGCCGGGAGTGGTGAGGCGGGTCATCGAGGCCAGGCCGCTGCTGACGTTGACCACGACCGGGGCGGCGGACCGCCGCAGCAGCGGCAGGAACGCGTGAGTGACACGCACCACGCCGAAGACGTTCGTCTCGAACAGCGACCGCATCAGGCGGGCTGTGATCTCCGCGGCGCCGGGCACCACGTTCCCCTCGGTGCGCATTTCGATGCCGGCGTTGTTGACCAGCACGTCCAGTCCGCCGTCGGCTTCGATGGTCTTGGCCGCCGCGTCGACGGACGCGTCGTCGGTGACGTCGATGAGGACCATCCGCGCGCCCAGTCGCCCGGCGGCCCGGTGGCCACGTTCGGCGTCCCTGCTGCCGGCGTAGACAGTGTGGCCCGCGGCGATGAGCCGACGGGCGGTCTCGAAGCCGAGTCCCTTGTTCGCTCCGGTGATCAGTGTTGTCGTCATGCCTCGAGGCTAGGATTTAGAGCATGCTCGAAGTCAAGCCACAGCCAGTATCCGGGCCCGCCCGCTCCGGCCCCCAACCGGGCATGAGTATCGCCGAGGCCGCCCGCCGCACCGGGGTCAGCGCGCACACCCTGCGCTACTACGAACGCGCCGGCCTGGTCGTCACCGCCGTCGGCCGCACGGCCGGCGGCCGACGGCGCTACCAGCAGCAAGACCTGTACTGGATCACCGTCTGCACTAAGCTGCGGGCCACCGGCATGCCCATCAAGACCATCCGGCGCTACGCCCAGCTCGTATCCGCCGGGCCCGGCAACGAGCAGGAACGACTTGCCCTCATGGAGGCCCACCGCGCCGAGGTGACCGCCAGGCTCGCTGAGGTACAAGAAAACCTCAAGCTCATCGACCACAAGATCAGCGTCTACCGAGGCCGGCTCGCCGCCGGCGACGCCGACCAGCTATGGGCGCCCGACCGCCTAGCGGGCGCCCGCTGAGCAATCGGCTTGCGAGACGGCGCAGCGAACAGTATCCCTGGCGGAGGGCCGGTCCCGGGAACGGCGTGCTGCCACCCGCGAGCGCCAGCCATCGCGTGGGTCCGGGCCGCGCCGGGAGAAATACCGCTCACCGCCCGCCTGGCGGGTTCCCTCCGGGCCATCCCGAACGTCCTGAACTGGGCGGCTGCGGCTAATCAGCAAGCAGACTTCATGCCCGCCCGTAATCGGCGTTCGGCTGCCAAAAAGGGACGCAGAGCAGGCAGCATCTCTCACTCTACGTAGCGCACAAGCTCAGAGGGGTGGTCGACGCGTCGGTGCCGGTCGCAGAACGAACCTGGTACCTCTTCCCGGCGCCGGAGCCCCTCTACTGTGCTCCATCTCCAGAAAAAGGGGGCTGGGGCCAGCCTCAGCAGCGTCATGAGTGCCACTCGAGTGGCACTTTTCGGAGGGTAAAGTACTCGGTTGTACGCTCGAAAAAGCTCTGTGAACTAGAGCCCCCTTACGGAATCGAACCGTAGACCTTCTCCTTACCATGAATAACCGGCAGGTTCTGTAACCCCAGGCAGAAGGCCTGACCAGCCAGAACACGAGCACAGGCCAGCGCCCGCGAGCGCCAGGCAGGCTCTCGCGAGCGCCGGTTGCCACTCAATCTGCCACTCAGTTTGATCTTGTTCTGAGGGCGGCGGGAGGCCGTACTGCGCAGCGCAGATGTTGGCCGCGCCGAAGACTGCGCGCCCGCGTGGTGCTCGTCGGCCGCCGGCCTGCGGTCATGCACGACGCCCCGGCTCGCCAGCGTGTCACACGTGGCCGACCCGGATCCGGGGTTCTGGGCGCCGAAACAAAGTCATGAGTTAGGCCCAGGGCCAGCAATGAGAACCGCTGGACGTGCGCCCGTTTGTCGATGCGGAGCACGTCGGCCGACACTGTGTCAAACGTGCGGGCCATCGCTTCGGCGCCCACTGTCGACAGTGGGCGCCGAAGCGATTGATCAAGGCCGCTGGGGCGTGCTCGATTCAGCGCCATGTTCTCAGGGCGGCGTTCACTAGCTTCAGTTGCCGCCGCCGGCGCCTGGCGGTGGCTGTGCCCAGGGCGTGGCCACCAGCCAGCTCGTGTCCACCGGCCAGCCGGTGGCGGTGTCCCAGGGGTTGGAGCCGCCGTTGCTGGCGAGGAAAACAACGTTGTTGAAGTTGCGGATGTACCTGCCCGGGAAGTCCACCGACTGGAAGGACGTGCCCTGACCGCTGTTGCCGGTCCCCGGGCAGAAGGTCGCGTCCATGGCGAACAGCGAACTGCCGTCGTTGGGCTGCAGGTGGAACTGGAAATTCTGGTGCCGCAGGTAGCTGCCGGGCTTGTTGATCGACTCGAACGAGACGCAGTCCGGGTTGGCCAGGCCGGCCGCTTCCACAAACGTGGCGTCCTGCTTGTCGGTGCTCGAGCTGTCCGCCGTCACCGGCGCGACGACCACAAGGTCGTCGGAGTCGTCGTGCTTGATGTAGCCCGAGTTGCCGCCGGGTGAGGTGGTCTGCAGCGAGACCAGCGGGCCCGGGTCCAGCGTGAAGCCCTTGTTGGCGTCACCTGGCGTGGGGTCGTTGGTGATCGAGAAATCGGCGCAGTTGCTGTCGGTGTCGGTGCCGTCGGGCAGGCGGATGTCGCTCCTCCCGGCGACGGGCGCGGGCGCGAAGCAGCCGCCCTGCCCTGTCCCCGATGCGCCCTGGTAACCCTCGGTGGCCGGTGGGTCGACGATTTCTCCGTAGTTGAGGCTGTCAGCCACCAGGCCCCTCGCGTCGCGCAGCATCATGCTGCCGGCGCTCGTGGAGAGGGCGGGGCCCCCGAACCACAGGCCGGGTGCTGGTGATCCCTGGTAGCCGGCGGTCGTGACCGCGGCGTCACGCACTGGGTCGTTGATCGCGTGGCTGCGGCTGAGAGGACTGTCGAGCGTGATGCTGCTGCCCAGCGCCTGCACGGGCTCGTTGCTCGAGTGCGCGAAGCGTGTCGCCGGGCTGAAGGTGATACCGGTACCCCGGTCGCTGAAGGGAAGGTTGGACGCGTGGTCGAACTTCAGCGGGGCGGTCAGGGTCAGACCGGTGCCGCCCGCGCCGGAGGTGCCCACCGATGCGACGGTGACGTTCTCGGTCCTGGTTCCGATGTCGAGCCGGATCGTGTCGCCGGCGGTGATGTTACTCGTCGAGGTGACCTTGATGCTGGTCGCGCCAGCGGACGCCGCAGCCGCGAGCCGGGCCTGCGTGCCCGGCGTGCCGACGGCGGTCACCGTGGCTGTTTCGAACGTGCGGCCGTAGCCGATGGCCATCTTCTGGCCGACCTTGAAGCCCGACGTGCTCGTGACGGGCACGTTGGTCGAGCCGGCGGGGACTGTGATGGGACCATCGGGCACCGGCTGCCACAGCGGTGTGCTGACGTTCCCGGGGCTGATGATTGTCGCGTTGTGGCCGTTGCCCGACGAGTCCAGCGCGGTTTCACCGGAGTCCTCGTCGAACTTGTACGAGGCAACGTTGCCGGCACCGGCCTGCCCGCTAGCCAGTGTGGCGATCTCGGCGGCGGACAGCGCGTGGTCGTAGATCTGGAAGTCGTCCACGGTGGCGCCCAGGAACGGGTCGCCGCTGAACTGCGACCGGCCGATCCAGTCCTGGTTGGTGGCGCCCAGAGCGGCGGGGTTGAGGGTCATGTTGTTGTTGGTCCCCACCGGCTGGCCGTTCACATACAGCGTCCCGGTGGTGCCGGACAGGGTCACGGCCACGTGCGACCAGGTGTTCAGCGGCAGCGTGCCGGGGGCGTTGATCTGCTGCTCCGCACCATTGCCGCTGGTGGTGATGGCGAAACGCATCGGGCCGCCGCCGGCGCTGAGCGTGAGGAACATGTAGTCGTTGGTGCCGGTGCCGAAGTCGAACACCCGCGACCAGGCGGAGTTGGCGGACGGGTTGACCCACGCGGAGATCGTGAAGTCGTGCAGCCCGCTGACGATGCCGTCCGGCAGGTCGACATACTCGCCGTTTCCCGACAGCTGGACGGCGTTGCCGATCTTGCCAGGTACGCGGGGCCCGGTCGCACCAGAGTTGGTGATGTGGGCGATCGTGCGGGTCTCTGCGGCGGAGCCGGTGCCGATCTGGACCTGCTGGCCGGGAGCGAGGCCAGACGTGTTACGGAGATCGATGGTGGTGTCGCCCGCGCTGGCGGGGGCCGCCAGCCCCGAGCTGGCGAGGCCGAGCAGGTAGAAGCCGTGGCCCGCGAGCTTCGTACCCGCCGGGACGGTCACCGTTGAGAAGATGGGCTGCTGGGCCGGGTGCTCGGTCAGGGTCCATTTCGACAGGTCGACGGTGCTGTCGCCGGCGTTGTAGAGCTCGATGAACGCGTTGGTCGAGTTGGTACTGGTGCCGGCGCGGAACTCGTTGATCGTGATCGGGCTGACGTTCCGCACCTTCTCGGCCGTCGTCTCGGATTGCCTCCCTCCGTGTCCCGGGTTCGTCCACGAGGCGTTGCCGATCAGGTCGCCGTTGAAGGCGGCCGGACCCGAGGTGACCCGGAACGTCGCGCTCACGCTCGCACCGGGCGCGACCGGGTGGCCGAATGTCACCGATGTGTCGTGGGTGCCTGGGACGAAGGAGGTCCACTGCCTGCTGGGCACGGAGATGCTCAGCTTGACGTCCACCGCGGGCGACCCCGTGGTGTTCGCGAACGTGACGGTGCTGTCCTGCGAGGACCGCGGTGCGAACGTCTGGAGTCCAGGCGGGGTGTCGGTCGCCGAGGCCGGCGTCAGGCTCAGCCGCTGCACGTCGTACTTGGCCGCCACGACGTTGGCCTGAACCTTCTGGTCGGTGGCGTCCGTCGGGTACCCGGCCGTCATCACGCCTTCATAGAAGGTGCCTTGCGAACCGTTGCTGTTGTCGCCGCCGTTGCCCAGGACGATGGCCCCCTGCTTTTGCATTGGGTCATAGCTGGAGTCGACGCGCGGCCCGTCGAACATGGTCGACAGGTCACCCGTCTGCGCGCTGCCGCCCAGCGAGGCCCAGTGGTGCGGTTCGCCCTTGGCCACGGCGGTCACGAACCGCGAGGTGATGCTCGGCAGGTCTGCGCAGAGTTTGGAGGTACTGCCCGGGTTGACGCAACCCACCAGGTTGTTCTCCTGGTCGGTCATGATCCACGGGCCGGGCGGGTTGCCGTGATACCAGGCGGTGGCGTTGCCGAAGTAGGAGGTTTCCATGGTGCCGTTGCCGTCGTCGCGGCTGTCGATCTCGGCGTTGCCGTAGTCGAAGCAGCAGCCGTCGTTGAAGTGATGCCCGTCCAGGACCCAGTACATCCCCTCCGGCTGATCGCCGACCGCGGTGCCGACCGGGTCGTCGTCGCGCAGGCCCATGCCCGGCTCAATGAAGACGCCATAGGCCTTGTGGCCGCTGATCGTGATCGGCGCCATGTCCGCGACCGGGAGGTTGTTAAAGCCGCCCAGAGCTGGGCCGCTGAATGCGCCGCGGGGCGCCTGGGTGAGGTCATTGTGGTTGGGCGATTGGTCGTAGACCTTGGTGATGACGCAGGTCGTGTCGGCGCAGAACGCGTCCTGCGCGGCCGCGTCAGCGTAGCCGCCCGCATCCGGGAACGGCACCGCGCGGGGCCGGACGACGCCGATGTTCTTGACCGCGTTGTCCGATAGGCGCCTGACCTGGTAGAGCGGGCCGTTGTAGGAGGCGTACAGAGCCCGCGTGGTGCTGTGGGCGGCCACGCAGGGAGTGCCGGCGGCGGCATAGATGTCACAGGGGCCCTGCGGTCTGGGCGGGAGGACCCGCTGCGCCGCGTGCGCCGCCGTGGCCGTAGCGAACGTGACGCCAGCCGGCAAGAGCGCAATCGCCATGGCTGCGGCGACGGTCCTAAGACGTGTGCGCCGGACAGGGAGTCTTAACATGTCGGATAGGCTCCTATCGTTTATCTGCTGACTGAGCCGAGCTTGGCTAGGCCGAGAAGCCAGCTGATATTGCGATCATTTGGCGTTAACAGATGTTGTTAGCGCTGATGGATAGGGGTCTCCCACCCGGGCGAACGCCCTTGACCGCGCTGAGCAGTCCGGACCACGGCAGATGTGGCCAATCACGTGGAACGAGGATCCCTCTCTGCAAGAACCGGCGTGACCTGACGGCGGGACTGCAGCCCGTCGCCGGCCCGCAGCTACGCGTGCAACCAGGCGGCGGCGCTGCTCGCGTCCAGCTCGTACCCGGAGGCCACGCTGGTATTGGTGCCCGCCAGCCGCGCCGTTTCCTGCTTGCTGACCACGTAGGTCGGCCGGTCAAGGTACGTGCGTTCCAAGAGCCTGCGCGCAGGGCCGAATTGTTAGCGCTAACGTAACCGGCTGCCCCGCGCGCTCCTCCTCGCGTGATCGAGCGTAACCGGTTGCGCATCCCGCCCTCGCGGGTAAAGCAAGCCTCTGTAACTGACCATGCGCTGATCTTGTTAGCGCTCACCTAGACCAGGCTCAACCGCCCCGGGATATCTGTCAAGTGGGCGAGCGCAAACATCTGGTCACGCCAGGACTTCGACGAACTAGGCCAGCGCGGCTTGCAGCCACCGGTCGACATCATCGACAACGACCACGCGGACTCCAACGGTCGCAACCGCGTGCCCGTCCGACTGATCGCCAGACGAAGCTCGGCCAAGCCCAGCCATTGGCCGATCCGGAACAGAACGCCACAGGGCGTCTCGCGGAACTTCTTAGCCTCAATCCTGTGGATTGGTAGCTGATTCGTTCGGCGCGGTAACGGAGGAAGCGCCTTCCGGTGATCCGGCCGGGCCTATCCTCACCTGCCGAGCCAGGCCGTTGCCCTCGGGCGACAGCTTGATGGTTCCAGCCGCACATATCGTGCACCGCCTTCGACGTGGCGTGACCCGATGCGCGCGCCCGAGTCGGCAGGGATCTGTTGCCATAGGACGCCCGCGGCGTCGGGAACCCTGACCCCGGCAAGGGCTGACCCTGATGCCTTCCGGGATACAGACCAGGGTGCGAATCGGGGCTGATCCTGATCGACGAGGGTATCTGCCTACGGCAGTCTTTAAGCATGAACACAACCGCTGCAGGCACCGGGTCCGCCACCATTACTGACCGGCCCGCAGCCCGCCAGCTGCGCCCGGTCTGCCGACGGCAGGATGCTGGCTGGCGTGGCCAGCGGCATAGCCCACTATCTGAACGCGGCCGTCACGCTGGCTCGCGTCAGCATCGCCGCGCTAGCCCTGTTCACCGCTGCTGGCGTTGGTCCTCTGCACCGCCGCCTGGGTCCTGATCCCGCGGATGGCGAAGACTAGCCGATCGCTGCAGCCTGGATCGCTGGCCGCCAGTACCGCTCCCGCTGACTCCTGACCCGAAAACCAGCCTGACCTGAACGGAGAGTGATCACAATGCCCGGGATCATCGCCCTCGTCCTCATCGCTATCGTGACCCTGACCATCCTCAGCTTCACTGTGCACATCCTGTTCTCCCCCTGGCTGCTGGTGGCCATCGGCATCCTGATCTGGATCAAGTTCCGCCCGCGCCGCTCCCACCAGTAACCGCTGGTGCCCGGCAACCGGTGCCCGCTGGGACGGCGACGACTTCGGTGCCCAGCCGGCGTATATCCCAGCTGAGCTTGGACTTGGAGATCCCGCTATCCGCGCCGGGAGCCTTGACCCGGTCACCAGTCTTACGGGCAGAGGTGCCGTGCAGGTAAGCCTTCCGATCACCGTGAACAGCGATTGATCGACTTGGCCGCCGGCGGCCTGACGAGGCAGAAGACGAGCAGGCACAGCGCCCGCAAGCCCAAGACAGGCAGTCACAACAACCTGTCCGCTGCCGCGGGCGCTCGCGAAGCGCTGGGTGAACTTGTCCGAACCGACGTTCGATTGGTCGCCGAACCTGCAGCAGCGGCGCTAGCCGCGGCCGCCGTGCATCCCTCTCCGAGGGAACTGGACTTCGGATCCATACAACAAGGAACAGTGCCGCCGCACCAGACGATCCGGCTGATGGGTCCGCCCATCGCCCGTGCTTGTGTATCCCACCCTTCCCGGGACTGGATCCTGGTGGACCAGAGCGCCGACGAGCTGGACATCTCAGTCGACACCGCTGGCATAGGCATCCTGCGCGGAACCTTGGACCTTCCGGGATCCGCAGGCGATGCGGTAATAGCCATCACCGTCGAACTCGCGTCGCCGACCCTGCATAGAGACCCTGCCTGCAGTCGACCGGCACCGCCGACCGCTCAACGCGGCGGTCACCCCGCGCCGCCGATCCTGTCGCCGACCCGATCGCAGACAAAGGTCCCCCTGAACGCGGACCTTCGCACTTGCAATGTGACTCGGCCAGGGGTCGGCTGGTGGTATCAGCAATAGTGCCCGCCGCGACCCGGGGGGAGCCATGGATGTTCTGCCGCCGCCCGCCGAACGACTGGCTGGACCAGAGCCGCCTACCGCAGAGGAGATTGCCGCTTACGTGGTAGGGGCGGCGGTGTGGGCTCCTTCAGTGCATAACACCCAGCCATGGTCGGTCAGCGCCAGCGGGCAGGAGATCAGCCTGCTCGCCGACGCCGGCCGACAGCTGATGGTGGCCGATCCCAGCGGCCGCGAGATGATGATCAGCTGCGGCGCCGCGCTGTTCACTGCCCGGCTCGCCCTGCGGTCACTTGGCTACATTCCCCAGACGTACGTGCTGCCCGATCCGGCGCAGCCATTGCTGGTCGCCCGGGTGAGCTGGCAGCGACAGGCGGCTCCCACTCAGTACGAACAGCGGCTCTTCGACCAGGTGCTGCAGCGGCGAACGCACCGCGGCGGCTTCGACCTCCTGCCGGTTTCGCCGGAACTGCTTGCCGCGTTGCGAGAGGGCGCCGCGCGGGACGGGGCCGTGCTGCGCATAGTCACCGACGAGGGGAACCGGGCGGTACTTGCCGCGGTCGTGGAGACGGCCGAGCGCGCACTGCGGCGCGATAGCGCGCACGTTCGGGAACTGGCCAGCTGGGCCTCACCGCCGGGCAGCGCACGGTGCGACGGGGTGCCGCCCACCGCCTACCCGGCGCGTTATGAGCGCACCCTGCCGCATTTCCCCGGCCGCGACTTCGCCCATGGCAGCGGATGGGGTCTCCCCACGTTCAGCTCGGCAGCGGGGCCTCGGTCCGCTGGCGTTGTTTGCGTGCTGACGACCACCGATGACCGCCCGATGGACTGGGTGAATGCCGGGCAAGCGCTGCAACGGGCGCTGCTGACCAGCGCCATATGCGGGGTGGCGGCAGCACTGCACAGCCAGCCGCTCCAGCTTCCGCGGCTGCGCGAATTCATCCGCACCCAGCTGGGTGACGGTACCTACCCGCAGTTGGTGCTCCGGCTCGGGACAGTCATCCAGATCGCGGTCAGCGTGCGGCGCCCGCCCGCCAGCGTCTTGTCCGCAGGCGACGGCGAACATCTCAGCAGTAGCCATGGATGAAAGACCGGGACGCCAGGTTCGCTGGCAGGAGCTGTCCAAGTCCGAGTGCTTCCAGCTGCTGGCCCGGGAGCATCTGGGCCGGGTGGCTGTCGTGGACGACCGCGGGCCAGTCGTGTTTCTTGTCAACTTCGTCCTCGACCGCCACATGGTGGTGTTCCGTACCGACGCGGGAACCAAGCTAGACGCTGCGTGCCGTGGCAGCCGGGTCGCGTTCGAGGTCGATGGGACCGACGCTGCGGCTCACACCGGCTGGAGCGTCGTGGTCCGCGGTGAGGCCGTAGAGGTCTCCGACCCGGCAGAGCTGGCGCGCCTGCGCAAGCTGCCGCTGGACCCGTGGGCACCGGGCGCTAAGACCCACTACGTGCGCATCCTGCCCGCAGCGCTGGCAGGCCGGCGGATCTCGGCACCCGGCGGCCCTTCGAATCGGGCGGCGAACCACAGCCCGGGGCCGCAGCCCATCCAAGACGGTGAGGTCCGGCCATGGGAACGGACATAGACCAAGAAGAGTTCGACGAGCGCAATTACTCGCGCTTCCGGGAACGGCTTGGGGAATGCCTGTCCGCGCTCGGGCAGCTGCTGGAACGGCCCGGCTTCGGGGTTGGCCCCGCCACCGTAGGTGCCGAGCTCGAGCTGTTTCTGGTCGACGGCGCGGCCCGGCCGCTGCGGCACAACCAGGCCATCCGTGCCGCGGTGGCCGATCCGCGGGTCACCGTGGAGCTGGACCGCTTCAACCTGGAGCTCAACGCCTCACCGGCCCTGCTGGCGGGCCGGCCATTCGCCGCGCTGGGGGGCGAGCTGAACGTGCTGCTTGATCACGTGGCCGGCGGCGCCAGAGACCACGCAGGCCGGCTCGCGCTTATTGGCATTCTGCCCACCCTCAGCCAGGCTGACCTCGGTCCCGGCGTAATGACGGATGTGCCGCGTTACCGGGCGTTGAACAGCGGCCTGCGACGGCTCCGCCAGGACCCGTTCGATATCCGCATCGCGGGCGAGGACCCGCTCGAGCTGGCCAGCGGGGATATCACGCTCGAAGGGGCGAACAGCTCGTTCCAGGTGCACCTTCGCATCGATCCGGCCGAGTTCACGCGCACCTACAACGCGGTCCAGCTCGCTACGGCACCCGTGCTGGCCGTGTCCGGCAACTCGCCCACCTTTTTGGGCCATCGGCTCTGGGAAGAGACACGGATCGCTGTGTTCAAGCAGTCGGTTGACGATCGCCAGGGCCACGAGCCACGCCGCCGGCTGGCCCGCACAGCACTGGGAACGGGCTGGCTGCGAGGCGGGGCGCTGGAGCTGTTCACCGAGAGCGTCCGGCTGCACCCGCCGCTGCTGCCGGTGCTCGGCGACCGGAGCCTGTGGGCCGGCGGCGCCGGGTGGCAGGCGCCACCGCTGGATGAGCTCAGGCTGCACCAGAGCACCGTGTGGCGCTGGAACCGTGCCATCTACGACCCCGCATTGGGCGGGCATCTGCGGATCGAGATGCGGGCCCTGCCCGCCGGCCCTACCGTCATTGACATGCTGGCTAACGCCGCTTTCCTGATCGGGCTGTCCCTGTGGCTGGCGGGCCAGGACCAGCAGTGGACCTACGCACTGCCGTTCGAGCGTGCCGATCATGGTTTCTATCGGGCCGCCCAGCAAGGCCTGTCCGCTCAGCTGAGCTGGCCAGCTGGGCATCGAGATCAAATACGGACGCTTGCTGCTGCCAAGCTCGTGGCCGAGTTGGTGCCGGCGGCAAAGCAAGGGCTGCTCCAGGCCGGCGTGGCAGCGGCAGAGGCGGACGGGCTGCTCGAAGTGATTTCCGCCCGGGCGGCCTCGGGGCAGACCGGCGCCGTGTGGCAACGCGCCACGCTGGCCGCCGCCGAGCGACGTCATGACCGGGAGCGCGCGCTAGCCGTTATGCTCGACCGCTACCTCCAGTGCGCTGACACCGGGCTGCCAGTCCACACCTGGCCAGTCGCCAGCTCGCCGAGGTAGCGCGCCATCCCAGACCCGCGACAGGTATGACAGCGGTCTGCAGTCTGCAGGAACGATCGCCGCCCTCTGGCGGCCCTGCACGCTGACCCTCTATTCCTCTATTGCCACGTCGAGCACGCCCTGACCTACCAGTCGGCAGCCGACGAGCTGGAGCAGTGTCGGCAGATGTAGGTGCACCAGACTTCCAGACTTAGTATTTCGGCCAGCACCGAACACGGCGAACCAGAGCCGCGTAAGGGTAAATGAGGATAACCGCCGCAAGCCGACGACACCGCAACGATAGTCGCCGGTCGGGCAAAACCTTGAGCCTGGCCACATCCTTACACCTCGAACCGGGCTCACCGGAATAAATTAGTCACACAGCACCCACCGGCATCAGCTCACCGGGACCAAGCAGGCCGCCGGTAAAGCCGGGTTCCATGTGCTCGCGACCCGGCACGTCCGCCACGACCGCTGAGCATTGAGGACCGAAGCGCCGGTCGGCCGGAGTGGTTAAGGTAGCCCTGCATCGCCGCTGGTTGTGTCCAACCTGCTGATCCGGCAGATCGTCTCCTACGTCATCGCCGGCACAGCCACAGGATCGCCGGGATCAACGCGGCATCCGGCATCTGGCCGCACAGGAAAGGCAGTCGGCCATCTACGACGGAGACGCTGCTGCCAGCAACTCACCCAGCCGGGTGATGGCTCTCTGAATCAGCTCGCTGTCACTGGCCTGGCCGTCGCGCAGCAGCGCGGCAATCAGGCGCGCGATTTCCCGGGCTCCCTGATCCCCGGCGAGCAGCCGCCGTGCTGGCGAGCTCATCGGCCCGGAACGATCGCTCGCCGCGCCCGCCCGCTCGGCGAGAATGCGGCCCATCCACCGGTAGCCCGACTGACTGGCCGCGCAGTAGGCGCTGCCCTCGCGTTCATCGGCGGGCAGGGTGGCGACTTCAGCCAGCCATTGCTCGCGCCAGGCCGCGAAGGACTGCCGCATCCGGTCCGGGTCTGTCAGCAGGAGGGCCTGGAAGAACGGCTCAAGGTCGGCATCGATCCGGTCGTCCGCGCCGAACTGGCGGGTGATGTCAACGAACGTGCACGGCCGCGTGCATTGGGTGCAGCCACCATTGCGGTGCAGGTATCGCCGGTCGGGCTGACGGGCCGGAGCCGCAGGCGTAACGGGGGTCGGGCCAGCTGATCTGGATATGCGCGCCAGCACCGCCGAGCCGATGGCGTCGTCGTGTACTACCGCGATGCCGGGCTGCAGCTGGATAAGGTAGCGGCTCTGCGCCTCGGACAGGTTCATCGAGGCAGCCACGGCGGCCCGGTCGTCTGGGGCGGTCAGCCGGTGGATGATCTTAACGTTGGAGTTCTTCAGCACCTCCGGGGCTAGTTTCACCGGGATCTGATCCTGTGGGTGCCGAAAACCTTTGCCAACTGGGCAGATTCGCGGGGAAACGCCTCGGCTCGGGGCCTGCGCCAGGTGGCCGGTGGGCCGGTCTGCACCCGGCTGTGCGTGCGATGATCTTCGGCTTGCAGGCCTGAAACTGATCTTCCTCATCGTCACCCGCGCCGTGTCGCTGCTGGGCTTGTCCCGTCGGGAGGTGTGGTGGAAGGACGCCGAGATCTTGATCCTGCGCCATCAGCTGGCTGTCGCCCAGCGCGAGCAGCCGCGGGCTCATGCGAGGCTGACGTGGCCGGATCGGGCGTGGCTGGCGCTGCTGG
>OBLT010001415.1_pt1 | contig 15355 bp, 16 predicted proteins | sample 1518721 | NCBI WGS metagenome assembly OBLT01 (sample SAMEA3539307, study PRJEB22396) | soil metagenome | biome: tundra; feature: field; material: soil | place: USA | collected 2010-05 | depth 0.15 m | reverse complement strand
AGCCGAGCGCGCGTCGGCGGAAGTGTTGGCTCTCCCGATTTACCCCGAACTGAACACCGAACAACAGCAGCGCGTGATTTCCGTAGCGCTGTCGAGCGCCGTGGCCACTTACAACTGAAAGAAGCCTTCGTCGGGCCCTGAACGGCGTCGATATGTCGTCCCAACGGAATTGGGGGAGCAATGAGTCCGTGGTCACCGATAATCCCTGAGGCTGACAATGGCATGGTCCGCCCGGGTCCGTCGAATGGCGCTTGGGGACACAAGCCGAAACTCAGTTAAATCGACGCTCCTCCGACGGCCGAAGCAGCGAGTAGCAATCTCCAGTAATGAAAGGTAAACAAGCATATGTCGTGGTCTAGTCTAAGCGTTCTAATCACCGGTGGGACGGGTTCATTCGGGAAGAAGTTCACGGAACTGATGCTGACAGAGTGCCACCCAAAGAAGCTGATCATCTTCAGTCGGGATGAGCTGAAACAACACGAAATGCGTGTTAACGGGTTTGACCATGACTGCTTGCGGTACTTCATCGGCGACGTCCGCGACCGCGATCGACTCAAGCGCGCCATGAACGGTGTGGACGTCGTAGTGCATGCGGCGGCATTGAAGCAGGTGCCGGCCTGTGAGTATAACCCGATCGAGGCCGTGGCAACCAACATCGACGGCGCAAAGAACGTCATTGATGCGGCTCTGGATAGCGGCGTAGAGAAGGTGCTCGCGCTGAGCACGGACAAAGCGGTAAACCCGGTCAACTTGTACGGAGCGACCAAGCTCGTGGCAGAGAAGTTGTTCGTGCAGGCAAATTCCTATCGCGGCGAGGGCCGTTGTCGCTTCAGTTGTGTCCGCTACGGCAACGTGGTCGGCAGCCGTGGCAGCGTCATTCCCCTGTTCAGACAACAGCGCAACAACCGGCGTGTTACAGTTACGGATTCTCGTATGACCCGCTTCTGGATCACCTTGGACCAAGGGGTGCACTTCGTCACCCGCTGCATCGAAGGGATGTTGGGAGGAGAGGTCTTCGTTCCCAAGATTCCCAGCATGAACATCATGGATCTGGCAGGGGTGATGGCACCCGACTGCGAAGTCGTCGAGATTGGGATCCGACCTGGCGAGAAGTTGCACGAGGTCCTTGTTTCCGAGGACGAGGCGCGGCATGCGGTGGAGTTTGACGACATGTTCGTCGTGAAGCCCTCCCACTCCTGGTGGCCGACTAAGAGCTGGTCCGAAGGGCGTTCCCTCCCGGATGGCTTCTCGTACACCAGCAATGGCAACCAGCAGTGGCTCGCCATGGATGACCTATCCGCTTTGACGGGACAGGGCGCGGACCGGACAGAGGCGCCGGCTTACCGGTAGGTTGGCTCGGTTGGTGCACGATGGGCGAACCCTTTTTGCCATACGGCCGGCAGTGGGTAGACGAGGACGATATCCGTGCGGTCGTGGACGTGCTACGCTCAGACTGGTTGACCACCGGTCCAGTGGTGAATCAGTTCGAGCAGGCGGTCGCAGACGTTGCCGGAGCCAGACACGCGGTAGCCGTTTCCAGTGGTACAGCGGCCCTGCATGCCGCGATGTTCGCGGTCGGGGTAGGCCCTGGAGATGAAGTTATCGTTCCGCCTATCACCTTTGCTGCGACAGCGAATGCTGTAGTTTATCGGGGGGCGACCCCGATTTTCGCTGATGTCGACCCGGACACCCTCTTGATCGATCCTGAGGAGGTCGCTCGAAAAGTCACCGGTCGAACCAGGGCCGTGATTGCAGTGGACTATGCTGGCCAGCCGTGCGATTATGGCGCACTTAGAAAGATCGCCGATCGTTGCGGTCTGACCCTCGTGGCAGACGCCTGCCATTCCCTTGGAGGAACCTGCGACGGACGCCCGGTTGGCAGCTTGGCCGATTTGACCGTTTTCAGCTTTCACCCGGTGAAACACATCACGACCGGTGAAGGTGGTATGGTGACGACCGACAGTGATCGGTTGGCGGCGCAGATGCGCTTGTTTCGCAACCACGGCATCACCAGTGACCATCGCCAGCGGGCTCAACATGGCTCCTGGTTCTACGAGATGACAGAACTCGGGTATAACTACCGACTGACAGACATCCAGTGTGCTCTGGGCATGAGCCAATTGCGCAAATTGCCCCAATGGTTGATTCGCCGGAGAGAGATTGCGGCCGTCTACAGGACAGGTCTGGGCGAATGTCCCGAGATACGCCCGCTCAAGACGCGCTCGAACGTGGACCATGCATACCATCTGTTTGCCATTAAGCTGGACCTCGACAAACTGAACACGGACCGTTCAACCGTGTTTCAGCGACTACTTAGCCAAGGAATTGGGGTCAACGTCCACTATGTGCCAGTCCATTTACATCGTTTCTACCGCGAGCGGTTCGGAACGGGCCCCGGCCTCTGCCCGATTGCAGAAGCTGCCTACGAGCGACTGCTGACGCTTCCGCTGTTTCCTGCAATGAAAGACGAAGACGTTCTGAGGGTATTGGACGCCTGTCTAAACGTTCGTGACTTCTACTCTTCTTTAAGGAGTGCTACCTAGTTATGAGCACGCGCTACATTCGGTACTGCAAGAAGTGTGTGATGCCGGAGACCAAGCCAGACCTCCACGTCGACGAACTGGGCGTCTGCAATGCTTGCCGCTCATTCGAGCGCCGCAAAGAGGCTGACTGGGAGGTCCGCAAGCGCGAATTGATCGACCTCCTGAATCGCTATCGCGCCCGTGACGGGAGACAGTACGACTGTATCGTACCCGTCAGCGGCGGTAAGGACAGCACGTTCCAAACCATTACTCTGCTCGAACTTGGGATGAACCCGCTTTGCGTCACTGCCACCACGGACAAGCTTTCGGCGATCGGCAGGCGCAACATCGAAAACCTGAAACGGCTCGGCGTGGATTACATCGAGGTCACCTCAAACCCGCTCATTCGGCGAGTAATCAACCGCTTGACATTGGAGCAGGTCGGCGACATCTCGTGGCCGGAACACGTCAGCATTTTCACGATTCCAGTCCGACTAGCCGTGCAACTTCGCATTCCGCTCATTGTCTGGGGTGAGAACTCACAGGACGAATACGGCGGACCGGCTGCGGCGGCCGAAGACAATACGTTGACGCGGCGATGGCTGGAGGAATTCGGCGGGCTTCTGGGCCTGCGTGTCACGGACCTGCCGGGTCAGGCCGGAATCGAACAGAAGCACCTGATTCAGTACACTTACCCCTCGGACGAGGAACTGCAAGCAGTCGGTGTCACCGGTCTGTTCCTCGGTCACTACATACCCTGGGATGGGTATCAGAACGCGCTGGTTGCCCAAGCCTACGGCTTCGAGACCTATCCACTAGCTGTCGAAGGCTCACTCGTGAACTATGAGAACCTGGACAATTGCCAGACCGGCATTCACGATTATTTCAAGTTCCTCAAATACGGCTTCGGGCGTGCGACCGACTTGGCCTGCCTACACATCCGTCGGGGGAGGCTCCTGCGAGACAGAGCGGTGTCTCTGGTTCGCAGGCATGACGGCATGTTCCCCTGGAAATACCTCGGCTGCCCGCTGGAGGAGATCCTGGCAGAGATGGACCTCGGCCTCGATCAGTTCATCCGCATCTGTGACCGCTACACGAATAAGGCGCTGTTCTTGTGCGACTCCGAAGGCAAGCCTATCAAGGATCGCCTGGACAACCTAACCAAGATTAATTACGACAACGTCGCTAGCGCCTCATGCGAAGCGCAGGCTGAATTTGTCACTGCCCACGAGTAGACTCCGGTGAGAAAGGTCGTGATCGTCGATTACGGAATGTGCAATCTCGATTCGGTTGCGCGCGCGATCGAGCTGTGTGGCGGCCGGCCCGAAATTGTCAGTCACCCGGACGAGCTTCGCAAGGGCGACCTCCTCATCCTCCCTGGGGTTGGAGCCTTCCCAAGTGCGATGTGTGCCCTGCGGGAGCGTGGATTTGCCCAGGCGCTCGCGGAGCACGCCCTGGAGCGGGCTAAGCCGCTGTTGGGCATCTGCCTTGGAATGCAACTGCTTGCCTGCCACGGCTATGAAGGCGAGCCCACAGAAGGCCTCGGATGGATTCCCGGCGATGTCAGGCGCCTGCTGCCGCAATCCCCGGGCGTGCGGGTACCGCACGTTGGATGGAACGACGTTTCCGTGGTGCGCCAGAGCCCGCTTTTCAACGGCATGGCACGAGAATTCAGTTGTTACTTCGTCCATAGCTACAGTCTCCACTGCGCGCAACCGGAGCACGAGATAGCCCGAACCGACTATTGCGGCGGCTTCACGGCGGCCGTTCGCAGTGGCAACATCTTCGGCGTCCAGTTTCATCCCGAGAAGAGCCAGCGCTTCGGCTTCCAGATCCTCAAGAACTTCCTAAACGTTACGTAGCCGGAACCATCATGCTCAAGACCCGTGTGATGCCTACTCTGCTGTATAAGGACTTCGGGCTTGTCAAGGGCGCTGGATTCGACAGTTGGCGCCGCGTCGGTTCGGTGATGCAAGCGGTGAAAGTCTACAACATGCGCCAAGTGGACGAGTTGGTGTTTCTTGACATCCGCGCCACCGTCGAGAACCGGCGACCGGATTTCACGCTGGTCGATGAGATCGCCGACGAGTGCTTTATGCCGCTGACTGTCGGTGGTGGCGTTCGCTCGGTCGATGACGTACGAAGACTGCTGCAAGTCGGCGCGGACAAGGTTGCGGTGAACACTGCTGCCGTAGAGGAACCCTCTCTGATCTCAGCGATCGCAGACCGGTTTGGCTCGCAGTGCGTGGTCGTGTCAATCGATTTCCGAATACGCCCCGACGGCTCTGCCGAAGTCTGCACCCGGTGTGGCACACAATGCACCGGCCTCGATCCGGCGCGATTCGCGGCGCAGGCCGAACAACTGGGCGCCGGCGAGATTCTTCTCACCTCCATCGAAAGGGACGGGACGATGCGCGGCTACGACCTGCCGATCACGAAGGCCGTTGCAGCCGCAGTCTCGATTCCGGTCATCGCCTCAGGCGGCGCGGGCTCTTGCGGACACGTTTCTGACATGCTTCGCGAGACTGAGGCATCCGCGGCCGCCATGGCCAGTCTATTTCACTACACGCAGTGCACACCCATCGAGGTGAAGAGCCATCTGGCACAAAACGGGTTTCACGTCAGGACATAGGAGGTCTGTGAGCGCTACCACCGAGAAACAACAGCTACCGGAACCAACCCGCCTCGAGCGGCTATGGGCGGGGGAGTTTGGAGACGATTACTTGGACCGCAACCGCACCGCAGGCGACACTCGCGCGCCTTTCTGGAACAAGCTGCTCGAAAGCATCAGTGTCAGGAGGGCGCTTGAGGTGGGCTGCAACGTCGGCGCTAATCTGCGCTGGCTGGCGGAGCGGCTCGGACCGGAACACGTCTATGGCGTTGATATCAATCTCCATGCCCTGGCGGCGCTCCGTCTGGCGCATCCTCATATCAACGCGGTGTGGAGTCCTGGAAGAGAATTGCCGTTTCGCGACCGGTGGTTTGACCTCGCATTTACGGCTGGCGTGCTGATCCACCAGCCCGACATCACACTCCCTTTGGTGATGTCGGAGGTCGTCCGTTGTTCGCGGCGCTATGTGCTCTGCGCGGAGTACTGCGCCGATCAGCCCACCGAGGTACCCTATCGCGGCCAGGAAGGTGCTCTCTTTAAGCGGGACTACGGACGCCTGTACTCCGAACTCTTCCCCGATCTGGGGCTGATCGATCGCGGATTTCTGTCCCGCGCCGACGGCTGGGACGACGTTACCTGGTGGCTGTTCGATCGCGCCTGAAGCGTCATGCGAACGGTGATCATCGTCCAGGCGCGGATGACATCCAGCCGTCTTCCCGGCAAGGTTCTGATGGACGTTGGTGGACGACCCATGCTTGCGCAGGAACTACGGCGCCTGCAGCGCTGTGAAGGGGCGGACGAAATCGTGGTCGCAACCACTACGAACGCTACCGATGACCCCGTGGTCGCTCTCGCCGATGAGGAAAGTGTTCGCTGGTTTCGTGGGCCCGAGGGCGATGTGCTTTCCCGCTACGTTGGCGCCGCGCGGGAGGCCGGGGCCGAGGTCGTTGTGCGTGTGACCGGGGACTGCCCGATCATCGATGCTGGCGTCACCGACCGGGTCATCCACGATGCGATCACTCACTCGGCTGAGTGCGACTACTCCAGCAACGTGCTGGTTCGGACATTTCCGCGAGGCCTGGACACCGAGGTCCTGTTCGGGGACGCCCTGTTGCGACTCGGCCGCATGGCGCAGACCGCCGCCGAGCGCGAGCATGTAACAGCCGGCATCTACTCTCGGCCGCACCTGTTTGCTGTCCGCTCGGTGACCGATTCCATCGACAATTCGGACCTGCGGTGGACGGTTGACACTGTGGCGGACCTCCGGCTGATGCGCGCTCTATATGAGGTTGTCGACATCTCCGCCGGAGCGCCTTACTTCCAGATCCTATCCTACGTTCGGACCCATTCCGAATTGCAGAATCTGAATGCCGATGTGGTGACATGGGAACCTGTCAAGCCGCAGGCTTGGTGATCCGCGCCGATAGCGACGCGCGCATCGGGACTAGCCATGTAATGTGTTGCGTGGCGCTTGCGGAAGCATGGCCCGAGTGCGGGGGAACGGTCGTTCTTGCCGCAGCCCACAAGGTGTTCGAAGAGATCGGCGGCGAACTCGACCGCGGCACGCTGCTCGGCAGACTGATGGGGCCAGTCGCGCACTCCGGTTTTTCCCGGCTAACCTGATGCGGCTCTGGATCCGGTCTGATGCCAACGCCGAAATGGGAACGGGACACGTGATGCGTTGCCTCGCACTCGGACAGGCTTGGTGCGATGCTGGGGGCGAGGTCACGTTTTCGACCGCTTGTTCAAACTCCGCCCTCCTCGCCAGACTGCGTCAGGACGGCTTTGAAGTTCTTCCGCGCCAGGACGCTGAAACTTGGCCTGCGTCAAAGGACGGCGCTGCTTGGCTGGTTTTGGACGGTTATCACTTCGGAGCCGAGCACCAATTGTGCGCCCGTCAAGCAGGATATAAAGTACTTGTAATCGACGACATGGCTGGCTTGCCGCATTACTGGGCCGATGTCGTTCTGAATCAGAATTTCGGTGCGGAGCGGCGCAATTATCAGCATGAAATCTATACACGTCTGCTCCTTGGTTGCTCTTACGCCTTATTGCGTCGCGATTTCCTGCCTTGGCGCAGTTGGCGCCGCAACATTCCGGTTGTAGCGCGCAAAGTACTAGTTACGCTCGGGGGAAGCGACCCGTCAAACGCCAGTTTGGCAGTTCTCAATGCGCTCAAGGACATCCCTATCGCGGATCTTGAACTTTTCGTTCTCGCCGGTGCGGCGAATGAGCACAGTGATGCCCTTCGCGCCTTTGTAGAAGCGAGTCCGATCCAGGCTACGTATCGCAAAGACTCCGCCGATATGCCCACATTGCTGGCATGGGCGGATTTCGCGGTGCTTGCCGGAGGTACTACCGTCTGGGAAGCGGCCTCAATGGGCTTACCGATGGCCGTGGTTATCACGGCCGACAATCAGAAGGTCGTGGCAGAAGGCGCCAGCGAGGCTGGGTGCGCCTGGAACACGGGGCTCTACAGCGGCGCGCTGCAGCGGGACTTCACAGCGACGCTTTGGCAACTGCTTGAATCCCAGCAGATGCGGGAAGCGATGTCTCACCGGGGTCGGCGATTGGTCGATGCGGGAGGTGCTGCTCGCGTCACGGCAGCGCTTCGGCGCATTAGCTCTACTGCGGTGATCTAAATGCAAGTTCGCAGGGCAAGCGTAGAGGATTGCGAAGAGCTCTGGCGCTGGGCAAACGATCCCGAGACGCGCACCGTCTCGTACTCCGCCGCGCCGATCCCATGGCCGGATCACGTTACCTGGCTCCATGCCAAGCTTGCTGACAAGAACTGTGCCCTGTACATAGCGCAGCTGGATTGCGGCACTCCAATTGGGCAGGTACGTTTCGACCTTCTGGACGCCGCGACTGCCGTTGTGTCGATCAGTCTCGCCCGACACTATCGCTCAAAAGGGCACGGCTCTCAGGTCCTGCGGATGGCGACCGACACATGTCTTGCAGAAACTGGCGTCGCCGAAATCGTTGCATTCATCAAGACCACCAACGAAAGATCTATTCGCTGCTTCACCAAGGCCGGCTTCTCCGATCCGGAGCTGGTTCTACTAAACGGAGCAGAATCCCTGCGCCTTGTACGCAGGCTCCCTAAGTCTTCGGACCACAGCCATGAGGATTCACAACACCTTTAGCATTAACGGCAAGCAGATTGGGGAAGGCCAGCCAACCTACATCATCGCCGAGGTATCGGCGAACCACAACGGCGATTTTGCTCGTGCTGCGGAGCTGATTCACGCAGCTAAGGAATGTGGCGTTGACGCGGTCAAACTACAGACCTACACTCCGGACACATTGACCATCCGCTCCGATTCGCCGTGCTTTCGGATAACGGGCGCCGGGATCTGGAGCGGCCGCACGCTCTATGAACTCTATGCCGAAGCGTACATGCCTTGGGAATGGCAGCCGAACTTAAAGGAGATTGCAGATGCCCTGAAACTAGACCTCTTCTCTACGGCCTTCGACGCGTCCGCCGTCGACTTCCTAGAGCGCATTCAGGTTCCAGCTCATAAAATCGCCTCCTTTGAGATTGTGGACATCCCCCTCATTCAGAAGATGGCCGCCACGGGAAAACCGCTCATTATGTCTACCGGTATGGTCGGTCTCGCAGCAATAGAGGAGGCAATAGACGCTGCTCGAAACGCGGGCGCAACCGAGATCGCTCTACTAAAGTGCACCAGTGCATACCCGGCCCTACCCAGCGAAATGAATCTCCGGACAATCCCGCACATGAGTCAAGCTTACGGCGTGCCCGTGGGCCTCTCAGATCACACGATTGGAACGGCAGTGCCGATAGCCGCGGTGGCGTTAGGCGCCTGCATCGTCGAGAAGCATTTCACTCTATCGCGGAAGGACGTCGGGCCCGATAGCTCGTTCTCGATGCAACCTGCCGAAATGAAGGACCTCGTCGATTCGATCCGCATCGCAGAAGCCGCCCTTGGGCGCATCAATTACGGCCCGAGTCCCGAAGAGGCGAAGAATCTGGCATTCCAACGATCCCTCTTCGTAACCCTGGACACTAAGGCCGGCGAACCCTTCACTTCTAACAACGTTCGGTCTATCCGGCCAGCCGGCGGCTTACACCCTCGATATCTTCCCGACATTCTCGGCCGTCACGCCCGGCAGGATATTCCCGCGGGCACTCCCCTGGCCTGGACTCACATTGCATATCCATAGTCCAGGTCCCCGCGCTCCGCGTTGTGAAGTTTGGGCGGCGTGAAAGTCTTGATTCTAACGAACTGACAAACGAAACGATCCCATGATGAGAAACGAGGAAGGGCGATGAAGGACCCCGGCGCTGAAAGAACAACACGCCCCGAATCCGATCACATGCCCCGTTGCGGGGACACATGGACTCCGCGTAAACCCGAGCCGTTGAAGTGCCCCAGGCGTATGCAGCCGCTACCCCGAGAGTGTAACGGGAATGCCCCTGCTTCGCGCTCGGTATACTTATGTACTGGAAAACAAAAGCCGGAATCTTCCGCGCACTGTCGGTTGTGCCATTCGGAGACCACATCCACTATCTGTTACAGCGCACGGTCACAAGAGAACTTCCGCGCCGCCCCGAGCACCTAGACCAGTTGGTGACAGCCGCCCGCACGTTGCACGCGGACGCGCAGGGGCGCATCGGGGAGGACGACCTGGGGAAAGCGATGTTTGTGGAGGTCGGAGCAGGCCGCGACTTGGCCGTGGCAATTGCCTTGCGGCTCCTCGGTGTTGGGCATGTCGCTTCCATCGACATCACACGGCTAGCGAAACTCGGCCTAATCCGGCACGCCGCCGGACACATGGCCGAACGGCTTGGAACTCCCGCGCCAGAGATTCGGTCTTGGGAAGACCTAGAGGCATTCGGGATCACCTACCGCGCGCCTGAAACCCTGCAGGGCGTGGCCTTGCCTATAGGCTCAGTAGATTGTTTCTTCTCCGTGGATACGCTTGAACACATCCCGCGGGAATCGCTGGTCGAGCTGTTCACTGAAGCGGGACGCATCCTAACGTCAAGCGGACTGAGTGTCCATTTCATCGACTACAGCGACCACTATGCCCGCAATAGTGGGCTGTCAAGATTCAATTTTCTAAAATTCACGGCGGCACAATGGCGACCGTATAACAGCCGCTTCCATTACGTGAACCGGCTGCGACACAGTGAGTATGTGGCGCTCTTTTCCGGGCAGGGCTTTAAGGTAGAAGCATCGCCAGACGTCGAGCCGCCAGAGCCGGATATTCTTGCCGCACTTGCGCCGGACTTTCAGGGTTTCACAGAACGGGATTTGTTCACCACTCGGGCTAAGATCATTGCTCGGCCATTCGAGTTTTCGACAGGAGTGCAACCATGAAACCCATCGCGACTGAGATAGCCGAGGGGACGCGCTCGATCCTTCGCCCGGAAGCTCTGGGTGGCAGACGGCGACGTTTCACCGGCCTGGACTCACATTGTATAGCCGTAGTCGGTTTTCCGCGCGCCGCAGCCCCGCCGCCTGCCTGAGGCCCTCCCCACGCGCGCCGGGCCGGACCGTCCTTTTTCCGCCGCTAACATGACGCCACATCTTACACTCCGGCAGCCCATCCGGTTATTCGCCCGGGGCATTGGGCCCCTCCTCATTCGAATGGCCACGATCGCCGGAAAGATGCTCATACTGCTCTTTCTCGCCAAGCGCCTTAGCACGTCCGCCCTCGGCGTATACGCTCTTGCAGTCACCACGCTTTCCCTCGCCACCTATCTTCTCGGCTTCGAATTCTACGTTTTCAATATGCGCGAGCTGCTAGCCACGGACGCCAAGCATGCTGCGCACCTCGTCCGCGACCAGTTCATGTTTCACTCACTGTGCTATGCCCTCCTACTTCCCGTGTCCTACGTTCTCGCCCGGTACGGAGTGATACCCACCGAGTTATCGTGGGCATTTCTGCCGCTCCTCCTCACGGAACACGTCTGTCAGGAAGGATACCGCCTCCTGCTCACCCTCAGCCGTCCAGTACTCGCAAACCTGACGCTCTTTCTCAGAAGCACCTTCTGGGTGCTCGTACTTATGGCCGCGGACGCGCTTCACCTCTGCCGCGTCGCTCTGCCAACCGTTTGGGCGATGTGGCTGAGCGCGGACATCCTCTGCGTCCTGCTCATGGCAAGCTGGGTGCCCAGACAAACATGGAGTCACGCCTTCGCTCCGCCGGTGAATTGGAAGTGGATACGCAAAGGCGTAGCCGTCTCTATACAGTACCTGTTTATCTCAGCGGCATATTTACTAGCCCAGAATATCCCCCGGTACATCCTCCAGTACTATCACGGGGCCGCAACCCTGGGCGTCTTTTTCTTCTTCGCGTCGATGGCTAACACTCTTTACACGCTGATCGAGGCCGCAGTTATCAGCGTAGTACAACCAAAGCTAATTACCGCTTACGCCATGCCGACGCCGAGCGTCTTTTCCAACTTGCTCCTCGAGACCGCCGCGGCCGTGCTTGGATGCGCCGGACTGCTTGCAGTCGCACTTCATGTTTCCCTTCCCGCCCTTCTGCGCGTGCTGAACAAGCCCGATTTAATCGCCCAGCGCGGCGTCCTGATCATCCTCCTGGCCGGCGTATTCGCCCTCGCGGCCAGCTACATCCCCCACGTCGTGTTGTTCGTGCGGCGAAGGGACGCGGCGTTAGTCTTTTGCCACATCGTCGCTCTCGGCGGCACAGTAGCGGCATGCCTCATATGTATTCCGCGCTACGGCGTCACCGGCGCAGCATGGGCATCGCTCACATCGTGCTGTCTCCTTTTACTCTGCAAAGCCATTGTGTGCGTCGCTCCTGTTCGGCTAATAGGTAAGGACGTTTCTGTTAGACCGAGACGAATAGTAACGCCCGAGGCAACATGACCCCTCCACGCAGCAGCAACCCGCCAGCGACCCGGCGCTCGGTCCGTACGGGGATCGGAGCGTCGGGCGCAATGTGGCCGATTCGCTTCTACGTGATTCTCAACGCACTCTATTTGTTTGTTGGCGCAGTATATCCAGCGCGTGGCGTCTCTCAGCATCGCGGGGCGGTGTTCGCCGCCGATGTCACCTATGTGTGTCTTTGTGCGCTGGTGGCGGCCATAACCGCTAGAGTGCGCGAGGTGAAACGTCTGGTTCACTCTAGCCGGCCTGGAAGATGTTTGACCGAGACAGAGCTCGTACGCTTGATTTACATAGCCAACGGCCTATCTTTCCTCGGCATCTTCCTCCTATATTTCGATCGCGCGCATGTGCAAGGAATTGACTATTCTCGCGGGTTATCAATGGCGCGTTATCAATGGACGGCTGCTGGCGCGGCACGCGGTACGGTGTCTTCCATCTACAGCGTTCTGGGCAACCTCCTGGCGCCGTGCTCGCTGGTAGCCGTGGCCCTAACGCACCTTCATCTTGAGGCATTGGGTCGACACCGGGCGCTGATACTGGCTGTCGTCGGCGTCGGGGCCGTGATGGGGAACTCGGCGTTGATGGGCGGTCGTACTCCGATTGTGCTCGCGGTGGCTGGCGCTCTGGCAATCGGGTGTATTCGCCGTAGCCGAGGTTCGCCATTCTTTCCTAAGATGGTGGCCAAGCGAGCACTCGTGTTGTCTGGGCTGTTCATCTGTGGGTTCTTGTTGTACTCTGCATACGTGTTCAAGGGTCGAGTTGAAGCAAACCAGACTAATGCGTATGTGTACCTGGGGACCATGATCACGCACCTTGGTGGCGAGTTGGACCCAGGTTCCGCGAAGTGGGTTGAGTCGCCAGCCGTAGCATATGCGTTGGCCGTCGGTGCGTACTTCGTTCACAGTGATTGGACGTTTGAAGACATCATGTTTGAGGACCAGCGCCCTGGAACGATTACCTTCAAGGCTGCGCGCGACATGTTGGCGCGGATTGGGCTTCGGAAGCCGGACCAGGCAGAGGACTTGTGGTTGTATTCCGGCCGCTTCATATCACTGCCAGGCAGCTTGTGGTACGACTTCGGGGCGGGTGTGTTTGTCCTTGCGGCGGCGTTTAATGGGCTGTTGTTCGGCATCGCTGTAGCAGTGGCTCGGGATGCTACCGGCGGCGTGGTCTGGTTTACAGCGACGTTTGGAATTCTGCTTATAACGATGCTGTCTCCACTCATTCCCGCGTATGAGATTTCCGTGTATCCGTTCCTTCTCTTCGACTGTTTTCTCTTAAGAGGCTCGTGCGGCATTCTCGGGCAACGGTTGAGTTGGCTGGGCACTCTACGACGGGAGCGCAGGCGCCTTGTTGCGGTGAGACCTACAGCATGAGGATTGGACTCTGCAGCATCTATGCCTTTCGGCCACATGTAGAACATCTTGCCTACCTGGCGCACGTGCTAGAGGCTAGTGGTCATACCCTTTCCTTTCTCACCTGCGATGCTGCGGCGCCAATGTGTTACTCGCGGCTGCTGCGGGGGCAATCGAGGATCAGAGGGTGCGTTTCGTGCATAGCCGGAGGCGTCCGGGGTTATCCCCTGGGGCCAACTATGCGGTTCCAGCAAACGACGGGAACTGAAGATGTCCGAGAGCGTTTGGCAGAGATGGCTTGGTCGACGATATACAGCGTACGGCGTCTCGATGTACCGGCAGATCAAGCGGGTGACGCGGCCCTGAGAGACTTGGAAGCGCTTATTCCAGGGATGGAATACGCCTACTGGAGTACCCGGCGATGGATTGAGGCGGACCGGCTGGAGGCAGTCATCTGCTTTAACGGGCGAATAGACCTGACACGGGCAATTGTTGCTGGTTGCCAGGATGTGGGGCTTCCGTTCGCCTCGTATGAACGAGCGTGGCTCGGCCAAGGAATTCAGATCATTCCAAACGAGAACTGTTTGTCGCGAATCGCCCGAAATAGGATCGTCACCGCATTTCGGGGCGCTCCGTTAGGGCTTTCGCAGGCTCGAAACGCGGCGAGGTCAATAGCAAGTCGATTCCTGCCTTCCAATACCGCGGAATGGCGCCTATATAACGCGAAGTCCCCGCGCGTTACCTGGCCCGCCAAGGGGTCCGGTAGACGGGTGCTGATCCTGCCAAGCAGCAGGTCTGAAGTTAGGGGACATCCCGAGTGGGACCTCGACTGGCCCGACTATCCCGACGCGTTCGATGAGGTACTCGCCACGATCCAAGCACACCCATCGGACTGCGTGCTGCGGTGCCATCCTGGGTGGGCCGAAAGGATTGGCAGGTTCAGTGCCCTCAGCGCCGACATGCACTACGCATCCTGGGCGCGGCGCCGTGGCATGCACGTCATCTCGTCAGGCGAGCGCGTCCGGACGACAGATCTAATTCAACAGTCCGATGTTGTGCTGGTCGGCGGCAGTACCGCAGCGGTCGAAGCTGGGTTTCTCGGAAAGTCCGTAATTTGCGTCGGACCATCGATGTATCAGTCGGCAGGTTTAGGAGTACACATAGCCACGCGAGCTCAGTTGTGCGACGCAGATACAGTCGGCGACTGTGTGGGCCGCGATATGATCCGGCGGACCCTTCGTTACGTGTACAGCGAAGGCTACCGGTGCCCACAGTACGTAAACTTCGTGCGCGCTACCGATGCGTTCCGCTACCTCTACTTCTCTGGCGGCGACGGCAACCGCCTAACCGAGATGCTTCGCACTGGAGTGCTAGCGCCAGATGACACCTTCGAAGCGTCCGATCTCACGGGCGAGGACGAGGTACTTGAGTGCATAGCCGAACAGAACTGGGAACAGCTCGCCCACATCGAGAAATGCTCCGACCGACCTCCCGAAATGATTAACCGAACGCTATGGCTTCGCTGGATCGACCGTTTCCGCGAAGCGTTTCCCGTGGGTGACCGGTGAGTTGGACATCGGCCCAAGCGCCGGATGGCCCACCAACAACATGCTCCCTTATGACTCCCCGAACAATATGGCTTGTCAATCCGTACGGCCCGCTTCCCAACGAGGGCTGGCGCGAGACGCGGTACGCGATGATGGCCGACCACCTTGCCAGGTGCGGCCACGACGTAACGTGGTGGACTTCCGATTATTCGCATCACTCAAAGCGCTTTCGTAGTGCGATACCCAACTCTCAGATCGACTTGCCATACACTATTCGTCTCGTTCGAACACCACCATACAGGAGGCACATTGGCATTCGGAGACTGTTGTTTGAAGTCACGTTCGCGGTGCGAATATACCTTGAGGCCATGCGCGCACGTCCGCCAGAACTTATCATTTCGGGCGACACCACTATGGCTACATCGGTCGCTTC
>OBLT010001414.1_pt1 | contig 15359 bp, 19 predicted proteins | sample 1518721 | NCBI WGS metagenome assembly OBLT01 (sample SAMEA3539307, study PRJEB22396) | soil metagenome | biome: tundra; feature: field; material: soil | place: USA | collected 2010-05 | depth 0.15 m | reverse complement strand
TGAAAGCGCCAAGTACCTGGCGTACACGCTGCCATAAGGGCTCATCACGAAGTAACCGTACCAACCGCTCCCTGACGGTCGCGGCTCTGCCCCCGATTCCGAGCCGCGACCGTCAGGGAGCGGTCCACGCGAGATGGCACGGTTGTTTGTTGACAAGCCCTAAACTAAGGGGCGGAGAACCCCGGCAGCCGCCTCTACACCTTAACTCCCGCCCTCCACAACAGATACCCGATCGCCTGCTTCACATAGTTCCAGTACTCGTGCTGGGGGTCGGGGTTGCTGTCCTTGCGCGGAGAGCCGTAGGCGGTCAGTCCGCGGGATTCGAGCATGCGCTTGACACGGAAGATGTGATATCCGTCGCTCACCACGATGGCGGAACGCAGGCCCATCCGGCGCATGATTTCGCCCGCCAGCGCGGTGGAATACACGGTGCTCTCGCCTTCGGTTTCCACGATGATGGCGTCCGCAGGCACGCCCTTGCCGATCAGGTAAGACCTTCCCACGCCGCCTTCGGTGAACGTCGCGTCGCCGCCCGCGCCGCCGGTGGTCAGGATGTGCGGCGCCAGCTTGCGCTGGTACAGTTCCAGCGCGTGATCCAGACGGGCGCGCAGCACCGGCGAAGGCCGGCCGCGATATTCGGCCGCGCCCATCACCAGGATGACGTCGGCGGGCCGCGCTTCATCGACGGTGGACTGCCGCTCGATCCGGACAGAAAGATACGCGACCTCGGCCAGCAACCCTGCCACCGCCAACGCGGCTACGATCCATAAGACCCTTTTCATCTGCGCTATTCTGAGAACGGCCAGAACCATTATTGTAGGATGCCTAAGCCCGAGTCGATCACCAGCGCCGCCAATCCGCTGCTCAAGGATGTGCGGCGCGCCATCGTGCGCGGAGGCCTCACCAGCGAGGGCTGGTGCGTGGCGGAGACATTTCACCTGCTCGAAGAAGCCCTGCGCAGCGATTGCGAAGTGAAAACCGTGCTGGCGGCGGAATCGGTGCGGTCGGCCGCCGAGGCGCACGTGCGGCGGTTGGCGGGCATCAAGGTGGTGGTTCTGCCGGACGCCCTTCTCCAGCGGCTCTCCGGGACCGAAACCAGCCAGGGCGTGATGGCGCTGGTCAAGCCGCCGGTCTGGAAGCTGGAGCAGTTGTTCCGCGGCCGTCCGTTAGTGGTGGTTCTCGATGGATTGCAGGACCCTGGTAACGCCGGCGCAATCGCGCGCGCGGCGGAGGCCTTCGGCGCCACCGGCATTCTGTTCCTCAAGGGATCGGTGAGCCCGTGGAACCCCAAGACCCTGCGCGCCTCGGCCGGCTCCCTGTTCCGCGTTCCGTACCTGCACGGCGTGGACGCCACGCTGGCGCGCGCGGCGCTCCAGCAGAACAAGGTGGAACTCTATGCCGGCGTGCCGGCGCGGGCCGGCGCCGCGGTTCGCTCGATCGCCGATGTGGATTTGACGGCGCGCTGCGGCTTGATCGTCGGTAACGAGGCGCGCGGCGTGAGCGACGCGTTGCGGACGGCCGCGCTGGACGTTTCCATCCCCACCGTCGGAGTGGAGTCCCTAAACGCCGCCATGGCCGCCGGAATCCTGTTGTACGAGGCGCGACGGCAAAGGGCGATGCGGCCGTGAGCCTGTTCGATTCCACTCCTCCCCAAGCCGGCGACGCCGCGCGCGCGCCGGACAAGAACCGGCCGCTGGCGGAACGTATGCGCCCGGAGAGCCTGGAAGATTACATCGGCCAGGAGCACATCCTGGGCCCCGGAAAGCCGCTGCGGCGCCAGATCGAGCGCGACGAGATCGGCTCAATCATCCTCTGGGGACCGCCGGGCACAGGCAAGACCACGCTCGCCCGGATCATCGCCCGGACCACTCACTGCGAGTTCATTCCGTTCAGCGCCGTACTCGCCGGAATCAAGGAGATCAAGGCGGTCATGGCCGATGCCGAGCGCTTGCGCCGCCTGGGCATCCGCACCATCCTGTTCATCGACGAGATCCACCGATTCAATAAGGCCCAGCAGGACGCGTTTCTGCCCTACGTGGAGCGCGGCGATATCACCCTGATCGGCGCCACCACCGAGAACCCGTCCTTCGAAGTGATTGCGGCGCTGCTCTCGCGCTCGCGGGTCTACGCGCTACGCGGGCTTGCGGTGCAGGAAATCGTCACGCTGTTGAACCGTGCGCTGCCGCTGGTGGGTCTGCTGGCTTCGGGCGACCTGCTGGAACAGATTGCCATTTATGCCAACGGAGATGCGCGCCAGGCCTACAACACGCTGGAAGCGGCCGCAGCGGCGTCGCCCCAAGGCGAGCTGACCGCCGAGGCCGTGCAGAACGCCATCAACCGCAAGATGATGCTCTACGATAAGGGCGGTGAAGAGCACTACAACCTGATTTCGGCGCTGCACAAATCCGTGCGGTCGAGCGATGTGGACGCCGCGCTCTACTGGCTCTCCCGCATGCTGGAGGCCGGTGAGGACCGTCTGTACATCGCCCGCCGCCTGATCCGCATGGCCATCGAGGACATCAGCCTGGCCGATCCGCGCGCGCTCGAGCAAGCCGTGGCAGCCATGCAGGCGGTACACTTCCTCGGCATCCCCGAAGGCGACCTGGCGCTGGCGCAGGCGGCTATTTACTTGAGCGTCGCCCCCAAATCCGACTCCGCCTATCGCGCCATGAACGCCATTCAGCAGGACGTGGAACAAACCATCGCCGAGCCGGTCCCCATGAATCTTCGCAACGCTCCGACGCGTTTGATGAAGGCGTGGGGATACGGCGAAGGCTACCAGCACGCGCACCAATTCGAGGACGCCGTGGTGGATATGGACTGCCTGCCGCCCTCGCTCGCCGGGCGCCGCTATTATCATCCGACCGGCCACGGATTGGAAAAGCGGATCGGAGAGCGCCTGGAGGAAATCCGCCGCCTGAGAAACGTCAAGTAGCGCCGCCGGTCAAACCGCAGGCGCCCTCACTTCTTAGCCAACTTCAGATTGATGATCGCTTCTTTTCGCGTATCGAACGAACTCAGCGTCTTGGAAGGGCTGGTTAAGCCTTGCGATTCGCCCCTGAGCTCGTAATCGATGTCGGGGCTCAGCCCGTGGAAATAGTAGGTACCGTCATTTTGGGTGATGAACGAGCGGACTTGCAGGGTCTTGAGGTTTTTCAAATACACCACCGCCTGCTTCACCCCCACCTCGTCCGGCGAGAGCACCGAGCCCCGCACGCTGCGGGTCGGGCCACCGCCCTTCTTGCTCCCCTGCGCCAGGACGGCAGGCGCACAGAGGAGGAGGACTGCCAAACAACCTGCGAAAAGCCTGCTCACTCGATTCCCCCCTTTTTGTTGACGCGGCGCAAACGCGGCCCGTTTCGAGCGTGGAAGTACGGCTACTTCCAGTCTTCGTCCTCTTCCTCTTCTTCTTCCTCGTCGTCCTCGAGGAAGTCGTCGTCTTCGTCTTCCTCTTCGAGATCCTCCGTCGATTCGACTTCCAGCGGATTGACCCCAGCCACCCTCAGGTCCGCTCCACACTCGTCGCAACTGATGGCATCGCCTTCTTCGACATCGTCTTCGTCCACATCGATCACGCCATCGCATTTCGGACACTTGAGCATCGATGATTCCTCCCAAAATACTACTGTTATACGACGGATGGCCGCATTTGCAAGTGGTATATCAGGCGGTCTGCCGGGCCATCTTGGCCAGGCGCCGCCGCGTGGTGGCGGGCACGATGCCTTTCAGGCGCAGGTACATGAACAATTGAGCGCGGTGCGTCAACTCGTGTTCCTTGATGAACTGCACCATCTCCAGGCGCGTCAGCCTCTGGCCGTCGAAACGCGTGATCTCGTGCGCCAGGAAACCGGCGGGTTTGGCGGCCAGCTCCGCCAGGCGGCGGTCCAGGGATTCCCTTAGAGCCGCGGTTAAATCGGCGACGCTTGCGTCCGGCGCCAGATCCCCCATATGCCGCATCAGCCGCTGCCGAAAGTCGGGGACGGTGAAATCCTCCTCGCCGGCGAGCAGCATTCCGGTCAAGCCTTGGCCCGCCTGCAGGATGTGATGTGCGATTTCGCCGAACGTCTGCATCTCCGGCGTAGCCCGGAAATCGAATTCGTTCGCCGGAAAGTCCTCCACCGCCGCGATCGTATCCTCGCGTATCGTCCGCCAGGAATCCAACACGTGCTCCGTTCTGATCATGTCCACATTGTACCCGCCTTACGCGCACCGGCAAGCGGCCTCCGGGAGGGGTATGATAATGACGAGTCTTGAGTCCCAAGCAAGCCGCGTGAAACCATGCGCATTCGCCCGGCCATTGCGCTCTTGAGCGCTTCGCTTGCGGTGTCCGCGGCCGCGCCCCGGACACCGTCGCGGGAGGAACAGGCGCGCGTCCTTGAAGCGGCCCGGCAGGCTGCCCTGGATTATACCAAAGCCCTGCCCGATTTCATCTGCACCGAAATCATCTCGCGCTCGAGCGACGCTTCCGGCAAGGGCAAGGCCTGGTCGGCCGTCGATGACCTCATGGTACTCCTGACGTATTTCGGCCGGCAGGAGCATTACCGGCTCGTCCAAATGAATCACATGCCGGCCGGCGAATCGTACGATTCGCTGCCAGGGGCCACCTCTCAGGGAGAGTTCGGCACCATGCTGCGGCGGGTTTTCGAGCCTTCGTGCGCGGCCACGTTTCTGTGGCGGAACTGGGCGGAGGTCCGGAAGCGGAGTGTCCAAGTCTACTCCTACCGGGTGGCGCGCGCCAATTCCACTCTGTCTCTGACCTATGCCAACGGCCCCGATTCCAGCGAGATGGTGGCCGGCTATCACGGCCTGGTCTACATCGATCCCGGCGCCAGCACAGCGCTTCGCGTGACTCTGGAAGCCGATGGCCTCAAGGGTTTTCAAGTCGACCTTGCGGGCACCACGCTGGATTACGACTACGCCGGCGTCGGCGGCCATCCGTACCTGTTGCCGCTCAAGGCCGAGACCCGTATGCGAACCGGCGAGAGCATGACCCGGAATGTGGTGGATTTCCTGGCGTACCGGAAGTTCGCCGTGGATACGACGGTCCTTTTCCCCAAGGCGGGAGAGCCCGTCGATAAGCTACCCTGAAATCGTGCGCACGATATCCAGGTTGACATCCTCCCTGTGCCTCGTTTTATTCGCGTGGACTCCTCTTTCGCTGAATGCTCAAAAGAACGGAGACGTCGCCCTCTGGCTGACCAATACCGATAAATCGGCCTTGTTCGATCCACAGAACCCGCCCCTGCGGTTCTCCAAGGCCGCCAATCAAAACCCCACCATCGATGTGGACGAAAAACAGACCTTTCAGCCCATCGACGGCTTTGGCTATGCCCTGACGGGAGGCAGCGCCCAACATATCATCCGTATGGACGCGGCCAAACGAGCGGCCCTGCTCAAAGAGCTATTCGCCACCGACGGCAGGAACATCGGCGTCAGCTACCTGCGCGTGAGCATCGGCGCATCGGACTTGAACGACCACGTTTTCACTTACGACGACCTGTCCGCGGGCCAAACCGATCCCGATATGGCCAAATTCAGCCTGGATCAGGATCGGGCCGATGTGATCCCCGTTCTGAAAGAAATTCTCAAGGTGAACCCGAAGGTCAAAATCCTGGGATCGCCCTGGACCGCCCCCTCCTGGATGAAGACCAGCAACAACGCCAAAGGGGGAAAGCTGAAACCCGAGTATTACGGAGCTTATGCCAAGTACTTCGTCAAATACATTCAGGGCATGAAGGCGGAAGGCATCCGGATCGACGCCATCACCGTTCAAAACGAGCCGTTGAACGAGAAGAACACCCCCAGCCTGCTGATGCTCGCCCCGGACCAGGCCGACTTCATCAAGAATCACTTAGGGCCCGCGTTCCAAGAGGCCCGAATCGATACCAAAATCATCCTGTACGATCACAACTGCGACGTTCCGGAGTACGCGACTTCCATTCTGGACGACCCCCAAGCGGCCAAGTATGTCGATGGCTCCGGTTTTCACCTGTATGGCGGCCGTATCGAAGCGATGTCCCAGGTTCACGATGCCCACCCCAGGAAAAACCTGTATTTCACCGAGCAGATGGTTACCGGTTCCGTCGAGTCCCGGCCGTCGGCAAACGTCGGAGCACCCGTGCGGAGGCTGATCGTCGGCGCCACCCGGAACTGGAGCCGCAATGTCCTGCTTTGGAATCTGGCGGCCGATCCCCGGAACCAGCCGCACACGGACAATGGCGGATGCGGTACGTGCCAGGGCGCCATCACCATCGACGGCAGCAACGTGAGCCGCAACGTGGCGTACTATGCCATCGCCCACGCGTCCAAGTTCGTTCGTCCCGGCTCCGTCCGCATCGGCTCCAACAACCTGGACACGCTCCCGAATGTGGCCTTCAAGACGCCTGCCGGCAAGAAGGTTCTGATCGTGGTGAACGCCGCGCAATCGCCGCAGACGTATAATATCCGCTATCGCGGCAACCTCGTCGTTACGACGTTGAATGCCGGCTCCGTAGGCACCTACATCTGGTAGTAGTATTACAGCACCTCCATTTCTTTTCCGTTTGGGAACATTTTTCTCAGGCGGCAGGGGCCATGAACTGGCGGATGGTGGCGCGATGCGCAGAGAGGATGGCGTTGAGAATGAGGCGGCCGTTCTCGCTGACCCTATATCGATGGGTGTGGGGCAGTTTGTGAATGAGGCCGTGTGCATGCAGGAGCCTGAGCTTTCGGGTGCTGGCCGCTGAGCGCCGTCTGCGTTCGAGTTTGGTTTTGGCTGGGGTGGCATAAAGCAGCTCCTGCAGATCCCGGTTGCGGAGACCGAGCAGGGTAAACTCGCGCATCTCTTGGATGTACTGCAAGCACTGTTCGTCGGTGGCAAACTTCTCATGTGCTTCTCGGATGTTCATAGCTATATATTTCCAGGTGTCTACCCGCGTGATCCAAGCCCTGCTCGGCCACAGCCGCATCGACACCACCGCCCGTTACACGGCGGTCTCCCCGGCCACCATCGGCGCCACCCAAAGTCCGCTGGATCTGTTGCTCAAGCCAGCTCCCAGCCAACCCGCCAAGGGCAAACGCGTCCAACGCGCCAAACGCTGATGCCGCCGTTAACCCTGGAGTTGGCCGACATTTTTCGACAGCACGGCCCCGCGTACCGGCAGGCTCATGGCTTGCCCCTCGATCAGCATCGCCTGATGCAGGCCATCGAAACCTGCCGCACTCCGGCCATGGGCGGTTGCGCCGGCGCCGACGCAAGTTTCTGGTTCAATACATAGCGCCCAGGCGCGTGAGGGGTGCTGAAAGCTGATGGCTGACAGCTTTCACTGTTATAATCGAACGAGATGGTTTTCAGATGCCCGCGCGAGCGGGGTGTCGAAGATCCGGACCGATCCCGTCCCAATGTCTCATTCTGTCCCCTTTTTTGCCGGTTGGAGGTAGCCACTAACCCATTCCATGAAAGCTAGCGTGCGCATCAGTCGAGGCGTCGAAAGCCTCTTTGGCACCCGTGACGAGAACATACGGTTACTCGAATCCGGGCTGGGCGTCCATACCCAATTGGTCGATGACAACCTGGAGATCGAAGGCGAGGCCGGCAACGTGGCCCGGGCGGAGAATATCCTGCAAGACTACGCCGCGCTCTTGCGCGAAGGCCACGCCTTCAACAACGGCGACTTGAACAGCTACTTGCGCGTGGTCACGCTCGATCCCGAGGTGTCTCTCCGCACGCTGGTGCAGAGCGGCAAGCAGCGGAATTTCGGCAAGAAGATTCTGGCGCCGAAATCCGTCAACCAGAGGCGCTACCTCGAAGCCATCGAGCGCAACGACCTGGTGTTCGGCATCGGCCCGGCGGGTACGGGCAAGACCTACCTGGCGGTGGCGATGGGCATCTCCGCCCTCATGAATAAGCAAGTGGCGCGCATCATCCTGACGCGGCCCGCGGTGGAAGCGGGCGAGCGCCTGGGCTTCCTGCCGGGCACCCTGCAGGAAAAAGTGGACCCGTACCTGCGCCCGCTTTACGACGCGCTCTACGACATGCTGGACAACGAGCGCGTGGAGAAACTGCTGGAGCGCAACGTCATCGAAGTGGCCCCCATCGCGTTTATGCGCGGCCGTACGCTCAGCGACAGCTTCATCATTCTGGACGAAGCCCAGAACAGCACGCCGGAGCAGATGAAGATGGTGCTCACGCGCCAGGGGTTCAACTCCAAGATGGTGGTCAACGGCGACGTCACGCAGATCGATCTGCCCAATGGCCGCCGCAGCGGTTTGATCGAAGCCGCGGAAGTGCTCAAAGGCGTGGAAGGCATCAGTTTCGTGCAATTCGACGAGAAGGACGTGGTGCGCCACGCGTTGGTGCAACGGATTGTCAAAGCCTACGAACGTTACAACGAGGCCGTGGGCGTGGGCCGGCAATTGACGCTCAAGCTCGCCGAGCCGGAACCGGCGCCCGATGCCGCGCCGCGGGCCTGAGCGCCTCCCCATGTCTTCCCCCGAAGGCAGTACGGTAACATTCCGGCGCGTCCCGGCGGATATAAGCCGCGTGGCGACCGAACGGTTCGCCCGCAAACTGCAAGCCGAAGCGACCAAAGGCCGCCCCTTCGATTGCCTGATCGCGGGCGACGCCGAACTCCGCCGCCTGAATCGCGAATTCCGAGGGAGAGATTACGCCACGGACGTGCTGTCGTTCCCAGTAGCGCCGCCGACCAAAAAGTCACCGTCGGCGAAGACCGGCGGCGGTACTCTCGGCGATGTCGCCATTTCCTTGCCCAGAGCCCGCGCCCAGGCGCGCCAATTCGGCCATTCCACCGAGCGCGAAATCCGCATCCTCATGCTCCACGGCGTCCTGCATCTGCTGGACATGGACCACGAGACCGATTCCGGCCGGATGGCGCGCGCCGAAAAGCGCTGGCGCGCGCGATTGGGATTGCCGAACGGGCCGATCGAGCGGGTGGAGTCATGATCGCGGCCCTCGCCATCGCGACGATTGCCGCCATTCCGCTGCTGGCGCTGGTCACCTTCGTGCAACTGCTCTATCTGGAAAGCCTGAGGCTGCGGCCGCGGGATTTGCCATCACTCGAATTCTTCAAAGACACGCTGGAAGACAAGCTCGGGCTGAAGACGGAAGACGGAGCCGGCGCCTTCTCGCTCATCAAGCACACGCTGCTGGCCCTGTTGGGCGTTTTCTACCTGGCATGGTTCGCCAATGGCGAGCCGTACACTTGGAGCCATTTTTGGCAAGCCGCGCTGGCGGCGTGGCTGACCATGTCGGTCGCGTCGTACGCCGTGCCGCAGTTGCTCTACCGGCGCACGCGCGCGCAATGGCTGATGCCGCTGGCGCCGTTGCTCCGGGCCATGGCCTGGACGGCGCGCCCCTGCGTGGCAGCGCTCGGGTTCTTCCAATCGCTGATCGAGCTGGCGAACCCTGGCCCCGAGCCGGAAGAGGCGCCCACTTCCGCCGAAAGCATCGAGGCGTTGATCTCGGCCGGGGCGGAGGAAGGGCTGATCGAAGAGCAGGACCGCGAGCTGATGCAATCGGTGGTCGAATTCGGGGACAAGGTGGTGCGCGAAGTCATGACGCCGCGGCCCGGCATCGTGGCCATTCCCGCCGACGCCACGCTCGAACAACTGCGCCAACTGGTGATCGACGAACAATACTCGCGCGTCCCGGTTTACGAGCAAAACATCGATCGGATTATCGGCTTCGTACACGTGCGCGACATGTTCGAGCTCGAAGAGAGCGAGCGCGAAGGCCGCACGGTTCGCGAGCTGGTCCGCACCATTCCGTTCGTGCCAGAATCCAAGCCGGTGAACGGCCTGATGCGCCAGATGCAGCAGGAAAACACCCACATGGTGATTGTGGTGGACGAGTACGGCAACACGGCCGGCCTAGCCACCATGGAAGACCTGCTGGAGGTTATCATCGGAGAGATTCGCGACGAGCACGAGCCCGACAGCGACGTCGCCGAAGACGGACACGGCGGATATATCGTCTCGGGGAGTTTCGACCTGGATCGCGTCGGCGATCTGGTCCAAGGTTTTCACAAGGAAGAAGGCATCGAATCCACGACGGTGGGCGGATTGGCCGGCGAGTGGCTGGGACGCGTTCCCAAGCCCGGGGAGTTTGTGGACCGCGACGGCGTCCGCATCGAAGTACTGGCGGGCGACGAGTTGCGCGTCAACCAGGTTCGCATCGGCAAGTCTCAAACGGTTTCGCATGAATAAGAGCTTCAGATCGGGGTTCGTCTCGCTCATCGGGCGGCCCAATGCAGGGAAGTCCACGCTACTGAACGCGCTGATCGGCCAGAAAGTGGCGATCGTCGCGGATAAGCCCCAGACCACTCGCACGTCGATTCAGGGCGTGCTGACGCTGCCGGAGGCGCAGATCGTATTCGTCGATACGCCCGGCATCCACAAGGCGGATACGCCTCTCAACAAGCGCTTGATGAACACCGTGCGGGCATCCCTCGATCAGCGCGACCTGCTGCTTTTCGTGGCGGATGCCGCGCGCACGTTCGAAGAAGAGGACCGGCGCGCGGTGGACCTGGCGCGCAAGGCGGAAACTCCTGTCGTCCTGGTCTTGAACAAGGTCGACCTAGTGAAGGAGAAGGCCCGCCTGCTGCCGCTCATCGAACACTACAAGGCGATGTACGAGTTCGTCGAGTTCGTCCCCGTTTCGGCGGCCAAGGGCGCCGGCCTGGACGACCTGCGCCGCGTCATTTTGGAGCGCTTGCCGGAAGGACCGGCCTACTTCCCCGAGGACTACGTGACGGACCAGCCCGAGCGTTTCCTGGCCGCCGAGCTGGTGCGCGAGAAAGTTCTGCTGGCGACGCGCAAGGAAGTGCCGCACTCGGTGGCGGTGACGGTGGACCGGTGGGAAGAAACGCCCCGAATCACCCGCATCTACGCGACCATCCGCGTGGAGCGCGAGGGCCAGAAGCCCATCGTCATCGGCGCCAATGGCTCGATGTTAAAGAGAATCGGAACGCTGGCGCGCCTGGAGATGGAAAAACTCTTCGGAGTCAAGATCTTTCTCGACCTGCACGTTCGCGTGCAGCCGGGATGGCGCGAGCAACGGGCCTTCCTCGATGCGCTCGACTGGCGTACAATGGCCGGTGAAGATGATAAATAAAGCCTGCATTTCGCTACTGGTTATTTTTGCCTTGGCCTCCGTCTGCCTGGCCAAGGAGAAGCAGCCCCTCACCGACGGGTACATCACCGACCAGGTCAGCATCAAGCTGGCCAACGACCAGGTGGTAAAAGGCGGCGCGCTACAGGTAGACGTGAAGCAGGGCGTGGTCACCTTGAGCGGTCAAATCGAGCTGCAGAAACAGAAGGACAGGGCCGCGACGCTCGCCAAGAAAGTGAAGGGCGTGAAGCAGGTGATCAACAACATCACTCTGCGCGAGCCAAAAGGCGGGCGCTGACTCGTGGCGCCGGACGACCGCCGGTACCCCAGCCGCCCGCTGGTGGGCGTGGGCGCGATCATCCTGGAGCGCGACCGCGTCCTGATGGCTCAGCGGGGCAAGCAGCCGCTGAAGGGTTGGTGGTCGCTGCCCGGCGGCCTGCTGGAGCTCGGCGAGGCGCTGGCCGACGGTCTCCGCCGGGAAGTCCGCGAGGAGACCGGTCTGGAAGTCCGGCCGCTTGGCGTGCTGGAAGTGTTCGAACGAATCATGCGAGACCCCGCCGGCGCGCCCGAGTATCATTACGTGCTGATCGATTACATCTGCCGCACCGCCGGGGGAACGCTCCGCGCCGGCGACGATGTCTGCGCCGTGGAATGGGTGCGCCGCCGCGACTTGGCGCGTCTTCCGATCACCGAAGGCACCCCCGCGGTCATTGAAAAAGCGTTCCGCGAGCGCCGAAAATACAAGTAGGGAAACCGCTCCCTGACGGTCGCGGCTCCGTATCGTTGTAGGGGTCGGGCATGCCCGACCCTGTGGCGCCCCTAAGGTACAAGCGTGAAAACCAGTTCCGAAGTCCTCGAATTCGAAGCCCTGCGGCAGTTACTCGGCCGTTACATTTCCAGCCCGCTGGGCCGGCGCGAACTGGAAAAGGTGCAGCCGCACGCGGACCGCGCGCGCCTCACCGAAGACCTGGCCGAAACCGGCGAGGCCGTGGAATACCTGCGCGCGGCCGCCCGGCCCACGGCGCGCGGCGGGGCCATCCGCATCGATTTCAACGGCCTGCCCGACACCGAGGCCTCGGTACACAAGCTTCGGATTGAAGGCGCCAGCCTTGACCCCAAGGAAATCTTCGACCTCTTCGCGCTGCTCGACCGGGCCGCCGACGCCAAATCCCTGCTGGCCGCGGCGGCCGAGCGTTTTCCGCGCTTGGGGCGGCGCGCGCAGGCCATCGGCGATTTTCGCTTGCTGTTGAAGGATCTGGAAGGCAAAATTCTGCCCGATGGCAGCATCGCGGACCACGCCAGTGTCGCGCTGGCCCGCGTGCGCCGCGACATGGAGCGCCAGAAGAAATCCATTCAGGAATCGCTCGAGCGGTTTCTTCGCGCGCACCGCGAGGAAGGCGTGCTCCAGGAAGAATTCGTCACCATCCGCAACGAGCGCTTCGTGGTGCCGGTGATCGCCGGGCAAAGGCGCAAGCTCGACGGCGTCATCCACGGCGTCAGCTCCAGCGGCCACACGCTGTTCGTCGAGCCGCTCGAAACCATCGACCTCAACAACGAGCTGGCGCAATTGACGGAAGAAGAAGCGCGCGAAGTCCACCGCATCCTGCTCGAAATGACCAACCGCATGCGCGCGTACGGCGATTCGATTCGCCGCACGCTGGTGACCATGGCGGAGCTGGAGCTGGTCTTCGGCAAGGCGCGCTTCGCGGCGGAGTTCGATTGCGTCATTCCGCACTTCGGCGAGCGGCTGTGCCTGAAAGACGCGCGCCACCCGCTGCTGGAAGACGTGCTGCGGCGGCGGCGCAAATCGGCCGTCCCGGTGAGCCTGGAGCTGGATAGGAGTCGCCGCACGCTGCTGATCAGCGGCCCCAATACGGGCGGCAAGACGGTCACGCTGAAAACCGTGGGTCTTCTGAGCCTGATGGCCCAGTCCGGGCTGCCCGTGCCCGCCGTCGAGGCCGAGTTTCCGCTTTTCGCGCAGGTGCTGGCGGACATCGGGGACTACCAATCGATTCAGGAGAACCTCAGCACGTTCTCCGCGCACATTTCCAACATCCGCGACATGGCGCTGGACGTGACGCCCGATTCGCTGGTGCTTCTGGACGAACTGGGCGCCGCAACCGATCCCGAGGAAGGCGGCGCGCTGGGCGTGGCCGTGGTGGAGCATTTCCGCGCGGCGGGCGCGTTCACGCTGGTTTCGACCCACCTGATGGCGCTCAAGCTTTACGGCGCGTCGGTGGAGGGCGTGGTGAACGGTTCGATGGGCTTCGACGAAGAGACCTTCGAGCCGACCTATCGCCTGCAATTGGGCCTGCCGGGCAAGTCCGCGGGCCTGGAGATCGCCACCCGGCTGGGCTTGCCGGAGGATATCATGCGGTGCGCGCGGCAATCCATGAGCGGCCGCGAGCGCGACGTGACGCGCTTCCTGAGCGAGCTGCACCGGCGCATCGAAGAGACCCAGTCGCTGGAACAACGCTTGCAAGAGAGCGTGGAGCGCCTGGCCCGCCGAGAGAAGGAACTGGCAGGCGAGTGGGAGAAGCGCGAGACCGCCAAGCTGAAAGAGTTGGAGCGGCGCACCGACCAGGCGCTGGCGCGCTTCGAAGAGCAGACCCGCGAGACCATCGCGAAACTCGGCCAGAACTCGGAGCGCCGCAAGGCCGAGCAGGAGGCGCAACGCAAGGTCTCCAAGGCCAAGCGCGAATTGCGCGAGGATTTCCAGACCACCGTTCTTTCCACGCAGGACGATTCGCGGCAGGACCGCATCGTGCCGTTGCGCATCGAAGAAGGCGCGCGCGTGCGGCTCAAGGACGTGCGCGACCCGGCCCGCGTGCTGCGGCTGCTGGGCAACGGCCGTTTCGAAGTGGAAGCCGGCTTTATGAAGATGCAGGTCTCGACGGACGACGTGATCGAGGTGATGCCCGAAGCCGGCGCGGCGGGCGGCAAGCTTCCGAAGAACGTGAGTTACCGGCCCGCGCCGGAGCTGACGCCGGTACACCAGGAGATCAACGTGATCGGCCAGCGCGCCGAGGAAGCGCGCGACGCCGTGGATCAATTCCTGGACCGCGCCGTGATGGCCACCGCCAGCCGGGTCCGCATCGTCCACGGCCACGGCATGGGGATACTGAAGAAGACGATCGCCGAGCTGCTCACCCGCCATCCGCACGTGGCGCAGTTCTACCAAGCCCCGCAGTCGGAAGGCGGGTCGGGGGCTACGATTGTGGAGTTGAGGGAGTAGGGGCGGCCCTTCGCGGTGTTCGCGTGAGTTGTTAGTCGCTACCGAAACCGCCGGCAAAGACCGGCGGCGCTACCGTCCCAGGAGATGCTCGCCGATCCGGGCCACAACGGAGGATCGCAACGCTTCGCACAGAGAGCCGATCTTGCGGACGATCAGCCGGTTGTCAATCGTGAACAGCTTCATACTTCGGACGATCGAACTTTGCGGTAGGCCGAGTCTGGCCGAAGCCGCTTCGTCGAGTTCCAGGTCGCCCGGCCAGCGGGCGGAACGCGAGGTGGTGATCATGCAGGCCACCACGTGCCCGCAGATGTTGAAACCGCGGTGGCTGATCGCCAGCGCCGGCCGCCGCTTGGCGGCCGCGGAGTCGGTGAATGGGAAGGGGACGACCACCACGTCCCAGGCATCACAGATCACGGAAAGCCTCGTCGTCCTCCGGGCTGTTCCACTCTTCCAGCGTCGCGGCCAGCGCGTCGTGCCACTGCGCGTCGAAGCGTTCCACCTTGCGGATGTGGGCCGTGTTGCCGTCTAGCTCGTAGGCCAGGGTATCGCCGGCCTTGAGGCGGAGCTTCTCGCGAACCTCCTTGGGCACGGTGACTTGTCCTTTGCTGGTCAATTTCGCGAAGACCATCGCGTTACTCCTTACGTCCTTACCTTAAGGATAGCAGAAAGACTCGCTTGTCGCTCTCCGCGCACATGTCCAACAGCGCGCCGAGGAAGCGCGCGACTCCGTGGATCAATTCCTGGACCGCGCCGTGATGGCCACCGCCAGCAGGGTCCGCATCGTCCACGGCCACGGCATCGGGATACTGAAGAAAGTGATCGCCGAGCTACTCGCCCGCCATCCGCACGTAGCGCAGTTCTACCAAGCCCCGCAGCAGGAAGGTAGAGCGGGGGCGACGATTGTGGAATTGAAGGAGTAAGGGCGGGGCGCCGGGGAATGCGATCTATACTGAAGGTAATCAACCTACAAGAGTGCCATTCGACGATGCTAGCCTTCAACGCGAGCGAATCACAACC
>OBLT010001413.1_pt1 | contig 15367 bp, 11 predicted proteins | sample 1518721 | NCBI WGS metagenome assembly OBLT01 (sample SAMEA3539307, study PRJEB22396) | soil metagenome | biome: tundra; feature: field; material: soil | place: USA | collected 2010-05 | depth 0.15 m | reverse complement strand
GCGATCAACTTCATGGCCAAGCACGGACGCGGTCTCATCTGCCTGGCCATGACCGAAGAGCGCCTCGATTACCTGCGTCTTCCTCCGATGTCCGCCGAGAACACGTCCAACTTCGGCACCGCCTTCACCGAATCGATCGATGCCCGCGATGGCGTCTCGACCGGAATCTCGGCGTATGACCGCTCGCAAACCATCAAGGTCGCGATCGACCCGGCTACGCGACCCAACGATCTGGCTCGTCCCGGACACACCTTCCCGCTGCGCGCCCGCAAAGGCGGAGTGCTGGTGCGCGCCGGTCAGACCGAAGCTTCCGTCGATCTCGCCCGCCTCGCCGGACTGGTTCCTGCCGGCGTGATCTGCGAGATCATGAATGACGACGGCACCATGGCGCGCGTTCCACAGCTCACCGAATTCTGCCGCCAGCACGATTTGAAAATGCTCACCGTCGCGGAACTCATCCGCTACCGCATGGCCAACGAGCGCTACGTGCGGCGCTTGACCGAGACGGCAGTGCCTACCGCTTACGGTGAGTTCCGCATGATTGTGTACGAGTCGGAAATCAACGGCGACTCGCACATCGCGATGGTGAAAGGCGATGTCGAGCACGCGGGCGATGAACCCGTACTGGTGCGCATGCATGCCCACTGCCTGGTCGGCGACGTCTTCGGTGCGACCTGGTGCGGCTGCCACGAAGCCATTGATGGGGCCATGCGGCGCATCGCTGAGAATGGCCGGGGGGCGCTGATCTACTTGCACCAGACGTCGAAGGGCTATTCAGTCGAAAAGCTCGGCGAGAAGCTGACATTGCAGTTTCACCATGAGCAGCGCCTGCCGACGCTGCCCGAGAGCCAGCGCAGTACCCAACGTGAAATCGGCATTGGCGCGCAGATCCTCTCGGACCTCAACCTGAAGCGCATCCGACTGCTAACCAATCACCCACGCAGAGTCGCAGGACTGGAAGGGTTCGGCATCGAGATCGTCGAACAGGTTCCAGTAACGCCGGTGGGCAAGACCAGAGCACGCTAGTTCACCACTTTCACTACTTCCCTGGTTCAACCAGCCGGTTGTACTTCTTCAGCACCTGCTGCAATTCAGCATGCGGGATAGCGTCTACCTCGAAGTCGTTGATGCCCTTCATGGATTTAGCTGCGATCAGGGCGTTGACCACTGACTCCTCCACGGCCTGCACCGTAGCCAGGAACAGAGGGTTCATGTCGTCGTTGGGAACCATGGCTATCTGCTTCACTCTGCCGCCTCCCCAGGCGCCGGGATTAGCGGTGGAAAAGGCGATGAAGATGTCGCCTGAACCATCGCCGGAATAGCTGCCCATTCGTCCCAGGCCCAGCGGGACGCGACGCGCCAGCCGCTTCAACTGCGATGGCAGCAGCGGTGCATCCGTGGCCACCACGACGATGATCGATCCGGTATCGTCTTTGTGCGGAATGCCGCTGGGGAGCTCGCGTCCCACCGCGATGCCCGCAATGCGCAATTGCTCTTGAACTCCATAGTTGCACTGCACGAGGGCACCAACGTTGTAGCCGCCATCCTTGGCGCTGAGCTTGCGCGACGCGGTTCCGGTGCCGCCCTTAAAGCCGTTGCAGATCATTCCGGTGCCGCCGCCAACGTTGCCTTCGGCCACCGGGCCACCTACGGCTGAATCGAGGGCGTGGAAGGCATCTTCCGGCTTCACGTGAAAGCCGTTGATGTCGTTGAGTTCGCCATCCCAGGTCTCGGCCACCACGGGCAGCGACCACCAGTATCCACTGAGATCGGCTGCGCCGTGCTCGAAGCGCCATTTGATGACGGCATCGCGCACTACTCCCACACTGTGGGTGTTGGTGATCATGACCGGACCTTCGAGGAAGCCCGACTCCTCGACCCATGTGGTTCCGGTCATCTCGCCGTTGCCGTTGAGGGAATACCAGCCCGCAAACACCGGATCGTTAATGCTCTTCTTGCCGCGAGGCAGAACCGCCGTCACGCCGGTGCGCACCGGGCCTTGTCCCACGACGAGCTTACCCGAGCCGGAGATCAGTGTCGTAAAGCCCACCTCTACGCCTGCGACGTCGGTGATGGCGTTCAGCGGACCGGGCGCGCCATCGAATGAAATGCCAAGATCGCGAGCGCGCGGGTCATTTTGCGCGAGAGCCGAAGTTGCGACCAAAACGACGAACACGAGCACAGACAGAGATGCGAGTTTCTTGTGGGCGAAGAACATCGAGCCTTCCTTGCGATGGTTTAGCTATGCGCCAGCAGTGTAGCAACTTCGTGCGGCTTGACCAGCGGAGAAAGATGCGGCGCGCCTGCGACGACGGAGAACCGAGCTTGCGGAATGCGGTCGGCGAGCGCCTTCATGACCTCGGGACCGGTCGCCTGGCCGTCAGCCTCGGCAGCAATCAAGTGGGTGGGGACGCGCAACTCGCCAAGCCGGTCGGCAACATCGAAGCCGGCCAGGGTTCGCCACGCCGCCGCCCAGTTGGGGACCTGGGCGCGGATCACGCGCTCGCGCAGATAGCGCACGTACCACGGATTTTCGGCAATAATTTCAGGCGTGAGCCAGCGCAACAGCGTCGGCGCGACCTGCGCAGCCATGCCATCGCGCTCCGCAGCCTCGGCGCGGGCGACATAAGTTTCACGGGCGCCGCGTTCCATGGTCGAAAGAAGCGCCAACGAGCTGACGCGCTCGGGATGCTGCAGGGCGAACATTTGTGCAATAGCACCGCCCAGAGATAGTCCGGCGATGCGCACCTTGCGTAGATTCAATTCGTCCAGCAGGCGCGCCAGGTCGTCCACATAGGTTTGCATGGCCTCGATCTTGGGAGCGTTGGAAGCGTATCCGTGGCCGCGCAAATCGTAGGCGATGACGCGATACTCCTCGATCATCTGCGGAATCACGTCGCGCCACACTCGCCAGTCCGCGCCCAGCGAGTGAATCAGGATGTAGGGTTCACCCTGTCCGGTCTCGGAATAGACTGTCTCGTGGTCGCCAATATCGAGGCGGCGAGCCGCGCGGGGACGCGCAATGTCCAGTTCCTCGATCAAGGCCCGCACTTCGCGAAGCACATTCAACGCGCGAGGGATGCCGGCATAAGGCGCGAGGTGCTCGCACAGCGCGATCAACTCATCAGGATCGACGCCGCTACGCAGGGCCGCACCGAGATGAACGCGGAGTTGAGTTTCCGCGCCGCCGATTGCGCCGAGAATGGCCACTGTCGCCAGTTCCCTTTCGCGACGGCCCAACTCGGCTTTGCAGAAAATCTGTCCGAAAGCGAACTCGGTTAACGCGTCCGCAAGGGTGGGCGAAGTCTGACGCACAGCGCGAACCACGGCAGCGCCGCGCTCCCCATCAATTGCCTGCAATTCGTGCGCGCCAATCGAGCGCCGGTCCATACCGAGCCTCCTGCTTGATTACCAGATCCATACTCCGGGAGCCCACATCGCAAGACCCGGCACGCGCTGGTTCTCCGTATGTTACACCGCCTACGATGAAGCGGTTACGCGGCGGTCACAATCATCGCCTGGCAGGCTGGCTTGCCAATGCGGCGATAGGTATGGGGCACGCTGGCATCGAAGTAAACCGAATCGCCGGCATCGAGTTCGAAGTCGTCGAGCCCGATCTTCAACCCCAGCTTGCCTTTCATCACGTGCAGAAATTCAAAGCCAGGATGCTGATGCGGCCGCAGCTTCTCCGGCTCAACAAGTTCAAAGTCGGCAAGGTAGGAACTGGTGCGCCGTTCGTTGGCCTTAAAGTCGAGGCTCTCAAAGTAGTAGGCGACATCGGTCGTTCCAGGGCGTTCAGGCAACTTGATGCGCTCTTCCTTGCGGACAACCGAGACGATATGACGCTTGCGCTCGTCAGTGAAAAAGTAGTCCAAGCCCACACTGAAAACCATGGAGATACGGAGCAGGGTTGGCAGCGTGGGATACAACTTGTCGCGCTCCAGCTTGGAAAGCAGTGCGGGAGAAAGCCCGGTGTGCTTGCCCAACTCCACCAACCCCATGCTCTTCTTCAAACGCAGAGCGCGCAGTTTGGGGCCGATTTGATAGGGACGCAGATTGTCTTCGATCGTCTTGCTGACCACGGTTGACCTCGCTTTTTCGTCACGTGCAAAAACTCGTGAAGTATTTTTCGCAGGCTGCACATTAGCAGTGTGCCGTGTTCTAATTCTCTTAATAATCAAATAGTTTTTCGTTATAGTCAAGGCAGCAGGCGAGAGATTGACACTAGTCTCTCGGTTGCGCGGACTGCAAGTTTGGGCGCAAAGTTCGTGCGGTCCGCTCGCGGTGGCTGGCTTGGGGGAGTCGGCCACTGCACCTTTTCAGTCTTCGACTTCGCGTAAACTTGGGTTGCTATGAATCGCGATGTCATCGTGGTGGGGGCCGGGGTGTCCGGCCTGGTGGCGGCAGTGGAATTGCAACGCCGCGGTCTATCGGTTCACGTGGTAGAAGCTTCGAACGACATTGGCGGGCGCGTGCGCACCGACAAAGTCGATGGGTTCCTGTTAGATCGTGGCTTCCAGGTTTTGCTTACGTCGTATCCCGAAGCCCGCCGTTGCCTGGACTTCGAGGCGCTCCAACTTTGCCAATTCGAGCCGGGCGCCATGGTGCGGCACGATGGGCAATTTCATACGATTTCTGATCCCATCCGTCGTCCGCGCAAGATTCTTCCGTCGGCGCTTGCGCCGCTGGGCACGTTCAACGACAAACTGCTGATCGCCAGGCTCCGCGGTGAAGTCCTGGGCGCGGAGATCGATCAGGTGCTCAGCGCGCCGGAGGTTCCGACCATCACCGCCCTGCGCGAATACGGGTTCTCCGGGAAGATCATCGAGCGTTTCTTCCGGCCGTTCCTGGGTGGAATTTTTCTCGATCCCGAACTGGCGACTTCCAGCCGGATGTTCCGCTTTGTCTATCGCATGTTCGCCCAGGGAATGGCGGCGGTTCCGAACTTCGGCATGCAGGCGATACCGCGTCAACTGGCATCGCACCTCCCGCTGGACGCCATTCAATTCAATGCGTCCGTCGAACACGTCTGGGCGGGCGGAGTGCGCTTGCAGAATGGCGAAGAATTATTCGCCGGGGCCGTGGTGGTAGCATGCGACGCTATCCATGCTGCACGGCTGCTACCGCAAGCGAGCATTCGCACTGCGACGCGGGGCGTGCGCTGCCTGTACTTCGCCGCGGCGGATGCGCCCATCGGCGACCGCTATCTCGTGCTCAACGGCGACGGCGAAGGCCCAATCAACAATCTCTGCGTGCCCAGCGTCGTCGCTCCCGGCTATGCGCCGCCGAGTTGTCACCTGGTGTCGGTCACAGTGTTACAGGCACCGCTCAGCGAGGACCACCTGATCCGCGACGTGCGCGAGCAGTTAATCCACTGGTTTGGCGAGCAGGTCAACGGCTGGGAATATCTGCGCACGTATCACATTGAGCATGCGTTGCCTGATCAGTCGCTGGAGCAGGGCGGTGTAGCCATGTCCCCGGTGCGCGCCGATGCCGGATTGTATTTCTGCGGCGACCACTGCGGTACGGCATCGTTGAACGGAGCCATGCTGGCAGGACGGCGCGCCGCCGACGCGGTTTGCTCGGAATTCAGTGCGACGGACGGACTGTTCTAGTCGGGTGAAACGATCAGTGGACACGCACCATTATCACGGTGAACGTGAGCAGGGACACGGCCACTCCAGCCCACCATCTCTTTGAAACGGTCGCTCCGGAAAAAGCGCAGGCCACTCCGCTCAGGAGGGTGAAGGTCTGGACACTCTTCAGATTCGGCATCACGAAGTGGAAACGCGGATAGCAACAGACCGCTAGCCAGAAATAGGCGAGCCAGAGAACCCCCACAATACCCACCGCAATTCCGAGCTTTCGCAATTCGCCTCCACGCCCAACCATCATCGCGTGCCGGGATTCACATAGAATCGTAGTGACATGTTTTCAATTGTGAACCGCACTTCATCAAATCATATCTTGCGGCAGTTTGCAGCGGCGTTTCTGTGTACTGTCCTGCTGCTGGCCAGTATCGCCTGCACCAAGAAACCTGCTGGGAAGCGTTACGAGCTGCAGGGCCGGATCGTGACCGTGGATTCGGGCAGTCACGAACTGACCGTCGCCCACGAAGACATCGCCGGACTGATGCCGGGCATGACCATGCCCTTCCTGGTCGCACCTAACCAGGACTGGATCTTCGGCAAGATCGGCCCCGGCGATCGCGTTCACGCCACGCTGGTGATGACCGACCACGCCGAGTTGCAGGACATCTCGTTCACCAAGGCCAGCGATACCGGAAGCGACGGCACATCGAACTTGCGCATCCCAGAACCGGGCGACGACGTTCCGGACTTCGCGCTGGTGAATCAATCGGGCAAGACGATTCACCTAGACCAGTTCCGCGGAAAGCCACTGCTGCTTACCTTCATCTATACGCGTTGCCCGTTGCCCGATTACTGTCCGCTCATGAGCAGCAATTTCAGCGCAGTCTTGCAGCAATTACAAAAGAGCCCTGCAGTTTTCGAGAAGGCGCAGTTGTTGAGCATCAGCATCGATCCGGAATTCGACCAGCCGGGCGTGTTGCGGGATTACGGCAAACGATATGTGGGCAATATCGATCCTGATTTTCAGCACTGGCAGTTTGCGTCGGGATCGGCCGAGCAAGTTCGTAAGGTCGCGGACTTCTTTGGACTCTCTTACAACCTGAAGGAGGGCCAGATTGTGCACCGGCTGCAGACCGTCCTGATCGGCGCGGACGGCAAGGTCGCGAAGGTGTACCCCGGCAATCAGTGGAGGCCGGCCGATGTAGCGGTTGACTATGAGGGCGCCGCGGCTGCGCACTAGGTAGGTTTAGATACCGCAGGAATCTTTCATGGTTCTCAGGCATCAGATTAGTTCGAGCTATTCCTTTCCTACTACATGACTGAGACCCTGCAATTCGTAGTGCAACACGGCTATCTCCTGCTGTTTTTCTGGGTGCTGATCGAGCAGGCGGGAATGCCCATCCCGGCAACACCGCTGCTGCTCGCGGCCGGAGCGCTGGCGGGACAGCATCAGTTGAAGTTCGTTTTGGTGGTGATCATCGCGGCTACCGGCTCGTTGGTCAGCGACACGTTCTGGTATTTCTTCGGTAAGCGCAAGGGGCCCGTCGTCCTCAACTTTTTGTGCAAGATCGCGCTGGAGCCCGACTCATGCGTGAGGCGCACCGAATCTACGTTCACGCGGTTCGGCCTGCAGACGCTGCTGATCTGCAAGTTCATTCCCGGCCTGAATACCGCCGCTCCCGCGCTGTCGGCGACAGCGGGCATTGGGTTGCCGCAATTTCTTTTGTTCGACTGGCTGGGAGCCTTGCTGTGGTCCAGCGCATTTGCCGGGCTGGGACTGTTATTCAGCCGGCAACTCGACCGCGTGGCGCAAGACATCGAACAGTTTGGTTCGTGGACGCTGGTGCTGGTACTCGCGGGAATCGGCGGATACATTGCGTACAAATTCTACGAGCGCCGGCGGTTCTTGAAAGAAGTGGCTGGAGTCCGTATAACCCCCGAGGAACTCAAGGAGAAGTTGGCGGCTGGCGAAGCCCTAACCATTATCGACTTGCGCCATCCGCTTGATCTGCTTCCCGATCCTCAAACCCTCCCCGGAGCCCTGCGTATCTCGCCCGAGGAACTGCAGAACCGGCACAGCGAAATCGCGCGCGACGGTGAAATCGTGTTGTTCTGTACTTGACCCAACGAAGCCACCAGCGCCCGTGTGGCGCTGCAACTCCGCCGCCACGGCATCCGCAACGTGCGTCCCCTATTGGGTGGATATCACGCCTGGAAGGAACTCGGCTATCCTCTCGAAGGATTAGCTGCGGAGAGCGAAACCGCTAACGCAGACGCATCCTTCGCCACGGAAGATATCGCTTAAAAGATTGGTTGAGCGTTACTCGGTGACGGGATTGGGCTCGGCTTCCGGCGTGAGTTCAACGACTGGGATTGCTTCTCCATTCACCGCGGAAGGCAGGGGCACAACCGGCATGTGTGGTTTGGCGCCAGCTTTCGACACCGGAGTTGCTTTTTCATACGGCCCGATATGCCAGATGTCGCGGGCGTACTCCAGGATGGTGCGATCGCTGGAGAACTTTCCGATGCGCGCCACGTTGAGAATTGACTTGCGGCACCAGATATCGTCCTGGCGATACTCGTGGGCAATCTGCTTCTGGGTTTCCACGTAACTGGGGAAGTCGGCGATGTGGTAGTAGCGGTCGCCGCGATGCACGAGTTCGTCGAAGATCCAGCGGAACAACCCGTGCTCATTGGGACAGAAACGGTCCGAAGCCAAAGCGTCCATCACTTCCCTCACGTCGGGATCGTTATCGTAACGCTCGCGCGGATTGTACGTTCCCTTCTGCTGCATCTCCAGAATTTCTTCCGCGCGCAATCCAAAAATAAAGATGTTGTCGAGACCGACTTCTTCTGCGATCTCGATGTTGGCGCCGTCCCAGGTGCCGACGGTGAGAGCGCCGTTCATGGAGAGCTTCATGTTGCCCGTCCCGGAGGCTTCCATTCCTGCCGTGGAAATCTGTTCGCTAAGATCGGCGCCGGGAATGATCAGCGTCGCCAGCGACACGCGGTAGTCCGGCAAAAACGTTACCTTGATGGCGTCTTTGACGCGCTCATCGTTATTCACCACATCCGCAATGTTGTGAATGAGCTTGATGATCTGCTTGGCCGCCCAGTATCCCGGCGCTGCCTTCCCCGCGAAAACATAAGTCCGCGCCGCCTCCGGTGTTTCACCGTGCTCGACAATGCGAAGGTAGTCGTGAATCACGTTCATGACCGCCAGCAGTTGGCGCTTGTATTCGTGAATGCGCTTGATCTGCACGTCGAAGATGGAATCAGGATCGGCCACCACACCGAACTGCTCCCGGATAGCACCGGCCAGCCTCAGCTTGTTCTGGCGCTTGACCTCCTTGAAAGCCGCGCGGAATTCCGCATCTTCGGCAAACGGCTCGATATCGCGCAGGCGGCTCAAGTCGGTGATCCACTTCTGCTCGTCGAGAGTGCGGCTGATGAGATCGGTAAGCCCCGGATTGGCTTTCATCAACCAGCGGCGCGGAGCTACACCATTGGTCTTGTTATTGAATTTCTCCGGCCAGATCTCGGCAAACTCGGGGACCAGCGATTTCACCAGCAGTTCGCTGTGCAGCGCGGAGACTCCGTTGACCGAGTGGCTGCCGACGATGCATAGGTGCGCCATGCGCACGTGCTTCTCGTAGCCTTCCTCGATGATCGACATCTTGCGCAGCTTCTCGCCATCGATAACCGCATCGAGCTGAATCTCTTTCAGGAAGCGGTAGTTGATGCTGAAGATGATCTGAATGTGCCGGGGCAGAACTTTTTCCATCAGGGGCACCGACCACTTCTCCAGCGCTTCGGGCAGAAGGGTGTGATTGGTGTAGGCAAGCGTGCGGCGAGTGATATCCCAAGCCTTTTCGAATGGCAAACCGTACTGGTCGAGCAGGACACGCATCAACTCAGCCACGGCCAGGCTGGGGTGCGTGTCGTTCATCTGGATGGCGGCCTTAGCGGGCAGCAATTCGATATCGTCATGCTGCTGGCGGAAGCGGCGCATGATGTCGCCAATTGCGCAGGCAACCAGGAAGTATTCCTGCACCAGGCGAAGTTCCTTGCCGGCCATCGCGGTATCGGACGGGTAGAGCACGCGCGAGATGTTCTCGCTACCGATCTTCTGCTCCACGGCGCGAAGGTAATCGCCGCGGTTGAAGATGTCGATGTCGAAATCTTCCGAGGCGCGCGCGGCAAACAAACGCAACCAGTTCACGGTCTGGCCGAGGTATCCGACGATGGGCATGTCAGTCGGAATTCCCAGCACAATTTTGTAATTGACCCAGGTCTGCTTCAGATTGCCGTTATCGTCACGCTGCGAATCCATGCGTCCATACATGGGAATGCTGATGGCTTCTTCAGGGTGCTCGATCTGGAACGGCGTGCCATTGGCCTTCCAGCGATCTGGTTTCTCGCGCTGGAAACCGTTGAAGATTTCCTGTTTGAAGAGGCCGTACTCGTAGTCGATGCCGTAACCGTAGCCGGGCATGCCCAGCGTGGCGAGCGATTCCAGGAAGCACGCTGCCAGACGCCCGAGACCGCCGTTGCCCAGCCCGGCGTCAGACTCGCTCTCCAGAACATCGTCGAGGTCGATGCCGAATCCCGCCAGCACTTCGCTGCACAACTCCTCGATACGCAGGTTGGACAGGTTGTCGCCAAGCAAACGGCCCATGAGGAATTCCATGGAGAGGTAATAAAGACGTTTGGCGTCCTTGTGGCGAAATCGGGACTCGGTTTCGAGCATGCGATCGACGATGCGATCGCGCACCGCGAGCGATACCGGCTTGAGGTAGTCCGCCGCTTTGAGGTCGGAAGTTGGCCGGACGAGGGTATAGCGCACGTGCCGCAGAATCGCTTCCCGCAGCAATTCGGCGGTCCGCACCTGGGCCAGGAATCCAGACGCTGGAGCAGAAAACGCGGGCGTCTCCGGTTGCGTGTCGCCCTTACCCGCAGACCTGCCGGAATGATGTGCTCCCGATTTTTCGGCGGCGTAACCGTCGGCGGAATGTTCCCGGCGTTTGCCAGAACCGTTAGGTTTTTCTTCGCTGCTTATGGCGTGTTACCCCGACGTACTCTCAGCTTTATATTCTAATGCAGAAGGGGTTTGCGCCATCACCCGACAGGGGCGGGAGGGGCGGCACTTCCGTGCACGGCAGCAAACGAGTCGCGCGGAATCAATGACATCCGGAGAATTCAAGTTCAACCAGAAAAACCACGAACCTCACTCGCTAACAACACGCGTCGGACGGAACACTCGCGCCGCTAATTTTCTCCAGGTGCGACCGGGAACACGGTGTGGCGCGGTCCGGGCATGGCGGCGGCGCCCTTGGCTGCCCGCCACAAAATCGCGTTCAGTATTTCCGTGTCCGCCGCATCGGCAACCGAGAAGTCGAGCGCGGCCGACTCCTTCGCGCCGGGAGCGGTCTTGGCGTTGGCCTGATAGATCATGCCGTTGTCACGATTGCGATACTCAGCCTTAAACGCCGGCTGATCGCCCACACCCGCAAACAGCGGTGCGATGACGGCGGCGTGCGCATCGTTGTTGTTCATCGGCGGCAGGCCGAGCAGCGTCTCCATGGTGTGAATCATGTTTACCGTGGTGTAGAAGTTGTGATCGACGAAAGGCTGCGGCGAGCGCGGCGAAAACTTGCTGACGACCAACCCGATGCTGCGGTGAGCGTCAACATGATCGGCGCCGTTCTGCGCGTCGTCCTCGAGCACAAAGATTGCGGTGTCGTCCCAGTACGGACTGTTGGAGACGGCCTCCACCACGCGCCCAACTGCGAGGTCGTTGTCGGCGACCGCGGCGTTGGGAGTCGGCGAGCCGACCTTGGTTCCAGCGGTGTGGTCGTTGGGCAGGCGCACCAGTGCGAAACTTGGCAACTGTTCTCCCTTGCCGCTGTTGCGGGCGGCGACAAACCCGGCAAACTCGCGCAGGAAAATGTCCACGCGAAATTGGTCGGGGAACTCAACCTTGAAGTCGGGGTAATTCGGATCGAAGTGATTGCGCAGGTCCGCCTTCACCGGAATATTGTAGGCCATCAGCGGAATCACGTACTGGTAGGGGCTCTTACCGGACCCCAACTGCGCCGGAAGATCTTCGCCCGGCTTGATGTCGCGGCGCTCGCATTTCGGTGCATGTCCGGTGGGAGCTCCGGTTGCCGCGGGAGTGTAATCCTGCTCAACTTCCGAGCACCAATGGGTTTCGATGTACTCCCCGTAGTGGCGATAGCTCACCTTATGCCGCGCGAGATTGTCGAATAAGTATCCGGTCGCGGGCTCGTCAACATCGGGAATGCCATCGTCGAGCGCAACGATGTCGCCCACGGTTCCCTCGGAATCGTAGTCGCGTTCCCGGCCACGATATTGGATGGGCCACGCCTTCTCGTTGTAGTCGGTAGTGATGGCTGCCATCGACCACGGATGTCCGTCGCCGGAAACCTCGCCGCTGTCATAGAAGTTATCGAGCACTCCGAACTGCCGCGCCAGTTTGTGCTGGTTGGGCGTGATGTCGTCGCCATACATCACGAGCGACGCGTCGCCATTGGCTTCCTTGATGTCGCCAAAGATCTGATCGTAAGTCCGGTTCTCCTTGATGATGTAGATCACGTGATGGATGGGATTGCCGCCGCGCTGAAAAATGATCTGGTTAGTGCGTCCTTCCATGCGGTTGCTCTGCACCACTTCCGCAGTCAGCGCTTCGTGATCGCGCTCCGCGTCCTTCAAGTTCACGCGCGCGATGGAGCCGCGAATCAGCGATGCGATGTAAGGATGTTGCGGCTTGTTACCGCGCAGCGCCAACGTCTCGGTGCCGGAGTTCGGTCCCGTGCCAATTCCCTTCCCCGTCGCGACCAATAATTCGTCGCCCTTGACCGCCAGCGCCGTGGGATACCACTCGGTGGGGATGAAGTAGATAGCGCGGTCCTGGTTGGCGTTGGCGGGGCCGCCGCGGGTTTCGCGCAGATCGAAGACTCCAACTGCGTCCGATGTCGAGTCGGCTACGTAGAGCTGTTTGCCGTCGGCGGATCGCGCCAGCGCGATCGGGTAGTTTCCACCGTAGGTTTGCCCCGGCAGGCGCGTATCGAGGTAGCGCGCGATCTTACCGTCCGCCGTATCGATCACCGCGACGCGGTCGCGATTTGCCAGCGCAACGTAGAGTTGGCGTTCGTCCGGACTGAGCAACAGAGCCGTGGAATGCGACGAAGCGTCGGTCTCCTCTTTAGGCGGCAACAACGAAATATGCCGCACAACTTTTCCGGAGCGCAAATCAAGTTCGGCCACGCCGGAGCCGTTCCAGAGCGAGCACCAGGCGCGAGTGCCCTCGCGGTTCACCAACACTTCGTAGGGGAATGTGGTCGGGACGACCTTGCCGCGTCCGAGGTCAAAGCGCTGCAGGACCTTGCCATCGCGAACGTCGAGCAGTACCGCGTCATCAGCCAGGTTCTCGGCCACCAGCAATGCGTCACTGCCCTCGTACTTCAACACGGCGATGCCTGCGGGGTAGGGCGTCATAAATCCTGCGGGAACATACTTCGCACCGTAGGTGTTCTTCTTGTCTTTACTCAGCGGCGCGAGCGGCAGCTTCAGAAATCGATCCGGTGTCACCGCTCCGTCAGCAAAGCGATAGACCGCGATTCCGTTGCCCGTGTTGTTAAGCTTCTTGCCTTCGGGGTCGGTAAGCGACGCCATCGAGGCGTAGAGTTCGCGGCCATCCGCGCTCCAGGCAAGTCCGAGGAAGTAGGTTTGCTGCGCGTGCGGTCCGAGCCGCGCATCGGGAAAATCGCGTAGTTGGTTGGTCGCGAGATCGAGTACCGCGATCGACTGCCGATAGTTCGACTCAGCCGAACCGAAGCCGTTGTTGAGCAGCGCCAGATACTTGCCGTCGGGGCTGAGCACGGCCGTAACCGGAAGGCTGTTGGTGCGCTGTGGTTCGCCGGGAACTGGTTCGAGCAGCGTCTTGCTGGTAGAAAGCGAAATCTCTTTCTGAGATTTCTGCGCGGCAACCTGCGCAGTCAGCGAGCTGACGAACAGGCAAACGAATATCAGGGCAAGGAAGCGGCGGAGGTTCATGACACTCCTCATCGGGATGGAACGGAGGATGACGGCGAACGCAGGCCGTGGCCCGCAGACGCATGGGAATCCGGCTGGTGGGTGTTCTGCCGAACATGCTGCAGCACGCGCTCGACTTCCTCTGCAATGGGAGTGGTGCCGAATACCAGGACCTGAGCATGCGCCTGCGTGGGCCGCACGTAGAGTTCGGCCATGGGAGCGACCGTGGTGCGAAACTGTTCGACGACCGACTCTCGAGTGCGGCCGCGCTCACGCACATCGCGGTCCTGGCGGCGCTGCAGACAAACGTCGTCGGTCATGTCAACGAAAACGCGCGTGCCCAGAAGGCGACGCAACTCCGGCCAGTGAAGGGTAAACAAACCTTCGATGATTACAAATGGCGCCGGCTGGAACGGCAGCGTCTCGCCCGTACGAGTGTGGATGGAAAAATCGTAGGTCGGAATCTCGACCGCGTGCCCCTCACTGAGGCGCGCCACCTGGGCAATCAGCAATTCGTGTTCGAGAGCCGCGGGATCGTCGAAATTGGAACGGGCTCGCTCGTCCAGCGGCAGATGCGAGAGGTCGCGATAGTAGTGGTCGAGCGGCAGCACGGGCGCCTGCAGGCGCTCAGACAGGTGGCGGGCAAGATAGCTCTTCCCCGCTCCCGAGGGCCCGGCAATGCCAATGAGATAGGACTTCCCCGACATCCGGCTCCAGTTTATCGCAAGCACAAGTGTAGCCGACCGCTGCCTCTCAATGCCTACTGCGTTAGGCGATCGAGATAGCTGCTGATCTTGGGTAAAACGGACCGCAGTAGCGCGAGAAATTTGCCGCGGACGCGCTCTCCGGTTTCCATTACTTCTTCATGGTTGATTTTCTCGCCGCTCATTCCGGCGGCCATGTTGGTGACACAAGAGATGGCGAGAACCTCAAGCCCCAGGTGGCGGGCGACAATGACTTCGGGCACGGTGGACATGCCCACCAGATCCGCGCCAATGGTCCGCAGAAAGCGGATCTCGGCCGGAGTCTCGTAGCTCGGCCCCAGCATGGCAGCGTAGATGCCTTCGTGGATGCCACCGCCCAATCGCTCGGCTTCCTCTAACGCATACTTGCGAAACTCTGCATTGTAGGCGTCCGTCATGTCAGGGAAACGCGGACCGAAACGATCGTCGTTGGCGCCCACCAGCGGATTCTGGCCCTGCAGGTTGATATGGTCGCGAATGACCACCAACGCACCCCTGCCGTAGTTCGGATTGATCCCACCGGCAGCGTTGGTCAGGACAACCGACTGCAAGCCCATCCGACCAAACGTGCGAATAGGGAACGTCACCTGCTGCGGGGAGTAGCCCTCGTAGAGATGCACGCGCCCCTGCATGGCAGCGACCGCGATGCCGGCAACGGTCCCGATCACCAGCGTTCCCGCATGGCCCACCGCGGTGCTGCGCGGGAAGAAAGGAATATCCCCATACGGAACGCGGACGCCGTTTTCGAGTTCGTCCGCGAAGCCACCGAGCCCGGAGCCGAGTACCAGAGCAATGCGAGGCCGCAAAGCGGTGCGTCCCAGGATGAACTTTGCCGCCTGTTCAGCACGAGTGAATTGGGCGGCGTCGAAGTCGGCGGACATTGTCATTTCCCGATTTCTTCCAGGTACTTCTCCACTTGCAAAGCGGCCATGCATCCCGTCCCTGACGCGGAGATCGCCTGCCGGTAATGGCGGTCGG
>OBLT010001411.1_pt1 | contig 15379 bp, 17 predicted proteins | sample 1518721 | NCBI WGS metagenome assembly OBLT01 (sample SAMEA3539307, study PRJEB22396) | soil metagenome | biome: tundra; feature: field; material: soil | place: USA | collected 2010-05 | depth 0.15 m | reverse complement strand
AATTTCATCCCGTCGCGGCAAGGCGCTCCATTCTCCCCAGTTCTTCATCTCTACGACGTAGATTGCATTCGCCTCCTTGTCGATTAATAGTAGAATCGGCGAAAGTTCATTCAGTCTGTAGCAGCGCTCGTAGTCCGCCAGCAGTAATTCGGGAGAGTATCGATGGACGAGCAAGAGTTTGACTCATGGCCCGGCTTGCGGCCGTTCGAGAGTCAGTACGTGAAGCAGTTCGAGCGCGTCACGGCGCTCGCTGCGGCGCTATGGGGCCCTGCTCCCAGTCATCTGGAGCGCCAACTGCTTGCGCCGCATCCGGAAGTACCCACGGGCTTTGATTTGGCCGATTTCCAAAACCTGCAGCGACAGACTCAAATGCTTTTGGTTGCTTTCCAACGAAATCCTCCCGGACATCAGGGGGCTCTCTTCGATTGATGATGGATGCGGAAATTCTGGTTGGCAGTCAAAGCTTCACGTTACTGGAAGCCTGTTACGAGGTAGTTCGCCGCGCGATTGAGTTTCTGGAAAACGGCTGAAAATTCACCGTGGTAGAATCCGGCCATAATCGCGAAGTATGGCGAGACTTCACAGAATGAGACTGAAAACTAAAGACAAGAAACAGAATCCTTCGCGCAGAGAGTTCATCGAAACAACTACTTTGGCTGCGCTTGCCCTGACGGGACTTACCGGAAAGGAATCCCAGACTCGCGGAACGCACGGCGGCGGAACGTGGGACAAAGAGGCCGACGTAGTTATTGTCGGTGAAATCTGTGCGTAGTCCGAGTATTCCCAGCGTTGATCTCCAAGCTGAGTTTCCAACAACGAACCTGTCTCAGGACCCAAACATATCGTCTGTGTTGGCATATATTCCTGATGGTCCTTCAAACAGACAGCAGCAGGTCCGCTCGAGTCTCCCGCCCTTGCCTGAATCACGGCCTTGGGTAAGTCAATGTATATGCCTTGCCACGTCCTCAAAACTTTTGTCACTCGAAACGTATCCGCGCGATGAGTGTCTTCTCCTGTGTAACTTAAATGGGTTTCGATGGCGATTTGCGAACTCGTTTGTCCGTTCCAATTTACGTCCTCTCGCCACAGATCTGGGGAAGCCCACCAAAATTCGCATACTCCCTCCATCGCGATTCCTTTTGGTCCGTAAGCTTTGGTGCGTGCGCGAAGATGAAATGCGAGCGCTCCCGGCGACGACAAATTCGCCTGATCGTACGCTTTGACGAGGAGCGCCTTAAATTCCTCCATCGTGGGAACCGTTGGACCAGTTTGCGCAATCATTATCTGTCCGACAACGAGCAGCGCAAACCCAACTACACAGAATCTTCGCCTCATCACCATCTCTCGACGAACAATGTAACTTCGAGGTACTTGCCGCGCGCCGCTACGTCCACAGCACCGACCGGTCAATACTCGCAATCGTCGGCCTACCCGTCAGCGCCATCGCCATTTCAAATTCCCGCCGCAAAATATTCACGACCGCCGCCACTCCATCTCCGCCCGCCACGCCCAATCCGTAAATGTACGGACGCCCAATCATCACTGCACTCGCGCCCAGCGCCAGCGCCTTCAGCACATCCGTACCGCGCCGCACTCCGCCATCCACAATCACCGGCACGCGCCCCGCAACTTTTTCCACCACCATCGGTAGAGCGTCCACCGTTGCCGGAACCGTATCCAAATTCCGCGCTCCGTGATTGGAAACCATAATTCCCGAAACACCCGCTTTCACCGCGTGATCCGCATCATCAGGATTCAGCACGCCCTTCAGCAGCAGCGGAACTTTCATAAATGACTGCAACCACTCAACGTCCTTCCACGAAAGTTGAGGATCCAGCACCGCGCTATAAATTCCTCCTCCCGTTGGGTTGTGTCCCTCGGCAGCAGTGGACGCGTCCACTCCATGTATTTTCAATCCGCGCAAATTCGGCCGCTCCAAATTCGGCGCCAATGTAAATCCCGCGCGCGTCTCGCGATTTCGCGCACCGGAAATCGGCGTGTCTACCGTCAAACAAATTGCTTTGCAACCCGCCGCCTCGGCCCGCTCCACCAAACTCTTCGTGAATCCCTTGTCCTGCTGCACGTAAAGCTGGAACCACAGCGGACTTTTCGCCACGCCCGCAATGTCCTCAATGCTCGTCGTCGCCACCGTGCTCACAATCAACGTCACGTCCGCCGCGCCGGCTCCGCGCGCCGTCGCCAACTCACCCTCTGGATGCGCCAATTTGTGATACGCCGTCGGTGCCAGCAGAATCGGAAACGCATGCTCCTTTCCGAAAAGCGTAACACGCGTATCCAACTTTGAAACGTCCACCAGAATGCGCGGCTTCAATCGAATCTTCTGATACGCCTCCTTGTTCCAGCGCATCGTAATTTCATCCGCCACCGCTCCATTAAAAAATTCCCACGCCATGTGCGGAAGTTTTGTTTTCGCCATCTCCTCAAAATCGCCCAGGCTCGCTAGCTCCGGCCCAATCGTCGCTAGCGGCTGCGACGTTTGCGGCAAACGCGCGCGATCATCATTTCCGTGAACTGCGGAAACCGGCAATGCGCTGGCCGCCGCAAGAACTCCCGCAGAAAGCAGCGCTTCTCTTCGGCTGATTTTCATTTGAATTCCTTTCCGTGAATCTTCGGCGGGATTATAGACCGCCAGCCCTGAAATATCGCTAGCGGAAAAAGTAAAAGGGCTGAACAACGCATTTTCGCATCGTCCAGCCCTTTATTAGATCGTTCAGCCGTTCTTAAACGCTTTCAGTTTTTTCTAAGACTACTTACCGCCGGAATCCGCGTCCTCCGAATCGGCGGCCGTACCCAAAGCCGTACCCAAATCCAAACGTCAGCGGCAAAGGATAACCGTAGCCATATCCGTAGTACGGATACGGAGCGTAGTAAGGCGAATAGTAATACGCTGGCGGAGGAGGATATCCCGGGCCGCCATACGCATACGAAGGACGCATCGGACGCCGCATGCCATTGTTCGGGCCGTTGTTGTAGTCGTCCTGCGACACCGGCTGGAACGCCACCTGACTCTGCTCCGTGTTGATCGTCACCGGCTCGTCCACGCGGAACATCAACACCGATTCCGGCGGAATCACTGTCGGCCGTCCGCGCGTAAGCAGCACGCCAACGATTCCAGCGGCCGCTCCAATTCCCGCGCCCATTCCCGCGCCTTCGCCGCCGTTCGCAGCACCGCCGATAATCGCTCCAACTCCGGTCGTGGTTGCGACGCCTGCAACTTCACGTCCACCAACTCCCGCATTCGGAGTTACATTTTTCACCAGCTCCGTTTTCACCGGGATCTGCGTGCCGTCAACTAACGTCAGCGACGCTAGCTCCACTCCAAGTTGCGATTCGCCTTTTTCTTTCTTCGCCGTCACAACGCGCCCTACCATAGGCTGCCCGCGACGCGCCACCACCCAGCCTCCCACAATAATTGGCTGTTCAAGAGTGGTTGTGAACGCTTCGCCAACCTTGCTGCGTTCGCTGGACAAAAATCCCGTAGTCCGCACGCTGATCATCGTTCCCGCGGGCAATGTCAGTGACGCAGGAACCGGCGCCTGATTCACAGCCGGCGGCGGGCCCTGTTGCCATCGTGGATTTCCACCCTGTTGCGGTGCGCCAGCGGAATTCTGCTGTCCGGCCTGCGACTGTTGCGCCAGCCGCTCCGTCAAATTATTTTCGACAGTCCGCAGCAACTGCTGAATATCTTCAAATCTTGTAGCGGGATCATTATTGAAATCCCGAAACCGTGAATTGTAGTGCTTCGTGTTCCCTACTGTTTCGTCGATCGCAAATCGCGTTTCCTGCACCGCCGCGCCGCGATTGTCGAATGAACCGTTCACTTCCCGTGACGCCGTTTCCAGCGCGCACGCCAAACTAAATGTCGTCGCATTCTGCGGACACGATTGCGTATCCTCATGATTCCACTTCGCCGGCGAGTCCAGAATTTCTCTCGCGCGCGCGATTACGTGCAAGTCGTTCTCGGTCACTTGCGGGCCGGCCATTTGGTTGTCGCGGCCGTAAGCTGGATTCCCGTTCGGCATCCTGCCCTGTTGCATTGGCGGCGCCTGTTGCAACGAAGGCGGCGGTGCCTGCTGATTCATCACCGGCGGCGCGTCCTGCGATTGCCCTTGCTGTGCCGCTGCGGGCAGCGAGCTCAAACTCAGCGCCAAAATTGCCGCGCTCACCGCCGCGCCGCTCATAAATCTGCCGACTTTCACATTTTTATTATCGCGTCTCATGTTGTCTCCTGCTCCCCTGATCGGTATCGAAGCCCCTTGTGGATCAACTTGTTGAATCAGTTCCACTTGCTTATTGAGATGCCCAGCGCAATCTGAGAGATGCCACACAGTTCTACCGCTCCGCTTCACTTATTAAACACAAGCCAGTGAACTTTCTCTCGCTGGTACACTTTTAAACCACTTCTCCGTGTGTAAACGATACGAACCGCGTAAAAAAGTAAGGGTCAGATAGTCGCCAGAGCCGCTTCCTAGTACCACTGTGCACCCGCAACTAGCACATTCTAAACTACTTACTGACACCGTGGATTCTGAGACAAAGTGGCAAAGTTCTTGCTCTATACCAATACGGGAATTTCGGCCAAAATTTTCGAGGGGGAGAAAATGAATCAAGACGAACGCAACACAGTGGTGGAACGCGATGTCGTAGTTCGGCAGGATCGCCTGCCGGGATGGGCAGTAGGCACCATGGTGGTGCTCGGCCTTCTCGCGATTGGCGGTTTGGGACTCGGATGGTGGGCCACGACCTACGCGCAGAATAGCCGACAGTCGGCGTCCGCTGACCTGCAAACGATGCGCCAGGGCTACACCCACGATATGGACGCCGTTCAACAGCGTATGACGGCAACTGAAAAGCAGACCACGGATATTCAGGACGATTACAAGGTGACTGGAGTTCAGACGTGTGCTCTTCCGATCTACTCCAAGACTCAAATCGCCGCGCTGAATGACAGCGTCACGACTCAGCTTGCCACCAAGGCCAGCGCGGAAGACGTGACCGCGGTTACCGGACAAGTCGGCGTAGTGCGGACCGATCTGGACGCCACGAAGACCGACCTGAACGACACCAAGAACAATCTGCAAATGGCGCGCAGCGAACTCGGCACTCTCATCGCCAAGAATCACGATGAAGTTGACGAACTCCGCAAGCTCGGCGAACGCGATTACACTGAGTTCACCATTGACGGCCGGAACAAAGACCAGAAAGTCGGCAACGTAACAATCACTTTGCGCAACGCCGACCCCAAAAAGAACAAGTTCGACGTCACCGTCGTAGCCGACGACAAGCGCACCGACAAGAAGAGCCGCAACATCAATGAGCCCATCTTCCTGTACGCGCAAGGCAGCCGTCGCGCACCGATGGAAATCGTCGTCAACGCCATCGACAAGAATAAAATCACCGGCTATCTGAGCGTTCCAAAAGTAAATCAGCCACAAGCAACAGCAAGCACCAACGGCAGCATGTAACAGTTCCACCTAGACGAGCGAACAGCTAGGTTGCACGACGAAACGGGGAGCCCCGGAGGGGAGGCTCCCCGTTTTGCTTTTAATGACTCATATCCGCGCGCTAGTTCCCGTCCGCGTGGAGGTCGGTCGTAGGGGCGGCTCTGCGACCCGCCCGGCCCGCGGGTGCCCCGTCCTCGAATCTCGAGGGCGTGGTTCGTGAACTTATCCCCGTCTCCGGGCCTCTCCGCTCTTCCTCCGCTCTCTCCATGCCCCCGAATCGGGTGCCTCAGACGCCGGCGTTGCATCTGGGTTTTTTCGCCGTCAACCTCGAGGCGAACCGATCGGGTTCGCTGGCCCGAAGGGTATCCGGCCTGGCATTTCCAGGCCGGGGTCTTGCCGCTCCCTCTCGGCTCTGTCTCCGCGCCCGTCGCCTCTGCGGTGAAAACTCCCCGCAGTCCCCTGCCTCCGTGCTTCCATGCCTCCCTGCCTCGTTCTCTCGCCACATTTATTTTCCAAATAAAATCGTAATCGTCCCGTTCAAATTATTCGACACCACAACATCATCCTTCCCGTCGCCATTCAAATCCGCAACCGCCAATCCCGACCACCCAACATCCTTCAAACTCCGCGACGAAATCTGAAATCCTCCATCGCGCGCACCCATAAAAAACACCAGACTGTTGCTCTGCGCGCAAGAAACAACGATGTCGCGCAAACCATCTCCATTCAAATCGCCGGCGGCGATGCGGTCCGGCCCCACGCATCCCGCCAGAGAAAATGGCGAGCCGCGCATCGTCGTAAATTTTCCTTTGCCGTCGCCCAGCAACACCGTCAAGCCGACCTGCTTCGGATCCCTCACATCAGGCGCGTAAGGAATCACCGCCACATCCAAATTCCCATCCTGGTTGATGTCATCAATAACCTGCGCCCACGGCGCCTCCCCGGCCGGGAACGGAGAGCCGTGCGCTTCATTAAATCCGCCGCGCCCATCGCCCAGCAAAACGGTTATCGCATTCTGATCAATACCGGTAGTTACTACGTCCATCTTTCCATCCTTATTAAAATCCGCCGAGCGCAATCGCTGGTACGGATGCTTCCCCACATTAAAAATCTTGCCGGGGATAATCAGACTCCCCGCGCCATCTCCCAGGAACATCAGTATCTGATTGTGTCCCCAGCTATCCGTAACCACATCTAACTTCCCATCGCCATTAAAATCGCCCACTGCAACTCCATGCACATGCGGATACGACGCCGTATCAAACGGCGAATGCGGAGACGGCTTAAATCCACCCTTCCCATCACCAAGCAATATCGTCAAATACGGAGTCCCGGTGTTCGCAATCACCACATCCAAATTTCCGTCGCCATTGAAATCACCGACGGCAATATCGTTCGGCCCTTTTCCAGTAGCGCACGGCACCCCCGGCGCGGCAACAAAATGTCCTTTGCCATCGCCCAAAAGCACGGACAAAGTTTCGCTCTCCGTATTCGCAACCAGAATGTCCAACTTCCCGTCGTGATTCACGTCCACAAGAGCGATCGACCCCGGCCCTTTGCCGACAGGAATCACAAGTTCATCGCTCACCACCGGCGATGCAGTCGTCGCTGATAACGAATTCATCGTGGCTGATGATGTCGAGTGAGAATCCCCATGCGACGATGACATCGAAAGCGCGGCAGCGGCGATCGTCACAGCGGACGCGAGAATTACGGTTAGCCTCCTCGGTTTAGTCATCGACGTTTTCCTTCGACAGCACAGAGATTATGCCACCACTTAGTGGTGGATTCTTGATCTCGCAGTTCACTTTCACTTTTGGGTAAAAAGGAGACGCGCAAAACGGCTGGGAAAAGTTTTCGATGTGAGAACAGTTACCTTAACTGTTAGATTACTCAGACGGAGAATCTGGCCGCTGCAATTAACGCGCATTTTTGGATTTAGGCTGAAGCGAAACTGTAAACCGCAGGAGGAAAGTTGACTGCTGAGATTGCCATTCTGAACAGAAATGCCGTAGCGATGGTTGCGGATAAGGATCGAAAAAGAGATGGACTTCAGAGTCTGTGTGGGAACATCGAAAAACGCGATTTCCACAGCATTTTCGGAATGCAGATTTGTTGCAGCAAAAGGACTTGCGGCATTCTATGAAAAATACAAGCTGTGGAAATCGAACTTGCCATACAGACTCTCCATCCCCTGAGAAGCGGGCTACTGCTGCCCTGAGGCAACCACCGGCTTCGCGCTGGACATTGTCGCGAGCAACTGTTCGGCTTGTACCAGCGCGGCGTCGCGTTTCTGCTGGAGATCGGTGATCGTGGGCACAACTTTTGTGTCGGGCGTTACGCCATCGCCTTCGAGCTTGCGTCCTTTGGGCGTGAAAAACAGCACTTCGCTGACTTCCAGGACGCCGCCGCCTTTCATTTTTTGATTGTTGGCGATGCCGACGACGCAACCGCAGGTTTGGGTGCCGACAATTTTTGCGCGGCCGGTATCCTGAAACGCGGCAGTAAATATTTCCGAAGCGCTGGCGGTGCCTTCCGAAGTGAGGATCACGACGGGACCGGCGTAAATTTGGCCGCCACTTTTTCCGGCGCTGAATGTTCTGTGAGTTTTATCCTTGCCGGAGGATTCTTCCGAGGCGATGTCTTTTCTGCTCATGTCTTTGGCGATTATGGTTTTCGCGTTGAAGAAATATCCGGCGATGGCGGAAAGAACACCCGTCTGGCCGCCGCCATTCTGGCGAAGATCGATGACGACGCCGGGCGCGTTGCGATATTTTTCTAGCGCTTCCTGAAATTCCCTTATGACCGGCGGCTTGAAACCGTCAAAACGGATATAGGCTTCGCCGGAAGGCAAAAGTTTGTCGCGCACGTCCGGCGGAACGGAAATAGTTTGTTTCGTAACGCTGGCTTCGAACTTGGAGCCGTCGGCGCGCTGCAATCCGATTTTGTAGGTGACGCCTTCGGCGCCTTTGAAAACTGTGCCGAGCACTCGGCGGCGGGTGATGCGCTCGGTGGATGAAGGCAGCACGGTTTTCGCGGCTTCGGCAATTTGATCGGCGATGGGTTTGTCATTCACGGTGAGGACAGTCATGCCGGGCTCGATGCCGGCGTCCGCGGCATTGGAATCGGGATAAACGTCGGTGACGATGATGGCGTTGTCGCGCTCCGCTGCGGAGAAGCCGATGGAAACGCCGAGATCTTTTTCGCGATTTGCCCATTGCTCCGGCGTATTGAAACGTGTGTGGGCGTCATGCAGTTCGCCGGTCATGCGGTTTACGAGCGCGTAAAATTCCTGATCGGTTTTTACGCCTTCCACTTGCGGGCGATAGCGATTGCCGACTTCTTCCCAATTGACGCCGTGGAATTCGGGATCGTAATAACGATCGCGGACGTTTTTCCAGACGTCTTCGAGAACTTCGGCGCGGTCTTTGGGCGAGAGTTCTTTTTCGGAGCCAGACGCGAGAGATGCAGACGAATTCGGATGCGGACTTATATTCGTGCGTGCCAAGTCAGCGCGCGTGGAAAATAGTATGGCGCCGGCGAGCAGCGCGCTGATGGCGGCGAGTCTTGCGGTTTCGCGAATTATTCTCAAACCGCGACGCTGGGCGATTTTGGATGTCATAGGCTATTAGGACGCCGCGTTCAGTGTAATGTCACGATAAAATCGCAATGTCACGACAAAATGGTACCACCGTGGCGGGCGCCAAAATGGTTTGATGCGGCGAACGGGCAAGACGGGACACGTTTGACGGCGGTTTGCGCGGGCCGCTATACTCGCGATTCACACACATCTTCAACTTCGTGAGTACACAAACAGGAGATAACCGTGGAAACCGATTTGCGATATCCCATCGGAAAATGGGAAACGAAGGGCCCGTTCACGAGCGCTCAGCGGCACGCGATGATCGCGAGTGTGGCCGCGATGCCCACGAATTTGCGCGCGTCTGTGGCAGGACTGGATGAAAAACAGCTGGACACGCCCTATCGCAACAGCGGATGGACGCTGCGGCAGGTGGTGCATCACGTGGCCGACAGCCACATGAACGCGTACATTCGGTTCCGGCTGGGAATCACGGAAGCGGAGCCGACGATAAAACCTTATGACGAAAAAACGTGGGCGGAACTTTTTGACGCGCGAACGGCTCCGGTGGAAACTTCGCTGGTGCTGATTGAAGCGCTGCACAAGCGCTGGGTGATGCTGCTGGAAACTGTGCGCGAAATTGATTTCAATCGCAACGTGCGGCATCCGGAGCGCGGAACGATGTCATTGGATGATACGCTGGCGCTTTACGAGTGGCACGGGCGGCATCACACTGCGCAAATTACGGCGCTGCGTCAGCGCGCGGGATGGTAGAGCGAGACGGCGTAACGAGCTCTGCGAGAAGCGACGCGCACGAAAGATTTGACGCGCGGCGTTTGCTTCCCTTGTGCACCTGCGGGATAATTCGTGCTCGCCGCGAGGACGCTGCACGAGGCGAACGGAGAACATCGAATGTCGCAAACAGAAAGGACGCGCGCGCCGGGGCTGTACGCAATTTTTGAAACTTCAGAAGGAAATATCGTGGTTCGTCTGTTTGAAAAAGAGGCGCCGAAGACGGTAGAGAATTTTGTAGGGCTTGCGGAAGGTTCGAAAGAATTTGTGGATATACGAATTGCCGCGAAAGCCAAGCGGCCTTTCTACGACGGGCTGACATTTCACCGCGTGATTCCCGATTTTATGATTCAGGGCGGATGTCCGCTGGGCACGGGCACGGGCCACCCCGGCTTCAAATTTGAAGACGAGTTTCATCCCTCATTGCGGCACGACAAGCCTGGAAAACTTTCCATGGCGAATTCCGGGCCCAACTCAAACGGGAGCCAGTTTTTTATCACCGTGGCGGCAACTCCCTGGCTGGACAACAAACACTCGATTTTCGGTGAGGTTGTGGAAGGCATGGATGTCGCGACGAAAATTTCCAAGGTGAGCAAGGATTCCGGCGACCGTCCGAAAAAAACCGTGGTGACAGAGCACGTGAAAATCGAACGAGTCTGAAACCTGTGACCGGCACGGCGCAAACTTTCCGGCTAATGAACGAAGTGGTCTTCGTGCTGCTGGGCGCTTTGCTGGCGTGGGCGGCGTTCACCGGGCATTATTATTTCAATCCGCGCGGGATGATGTGGCTTTTGCTGGCGGGCCTGTTGGTGGGCTACGGAATTGTGGCGATGATGTGGAGCGCGGGGCCGCGCGCGATAGCGATTGTGCGCGGCGGATCGTTGATCATTGTGGGCCTGGTGATGCTGAGCCTTTCTCACGTAATGTTGAAATGGGTGGGGCCGATGTTGATGATCGCGGGGGCGACACTTGCCGCGCGCGGGATGATCATTGCGGCGCTGGTGTTGTGGACCGCACCGAAAAGTCAGGTGAAATCGCGCTGAAGATTTTGCCGGCGAGAGCGAAGACGTATACGAGAACAAAATCCTCGATAGAAAACATTTATGGATCCCATTCAGAAAAAAAACGCACTGCGGAAAATGACCTACGGACTTTACGTCGCGACGGCGCGCGATTCTGAATCGACCGCGGGCGGAACGATTAATTGGATTTCGCAGGCGTCATTTGAGCCGCCGCTGATTATGGCCGGAATCAAGCGCGATAGCAGACTGCATCAGGCGATTGAAAACTCAAAGGCGTTCGCGGTGCACGTGGTGGGAAAAACGCAGAAGGCGCTGGCGACGAGTTTTTTCCGCGGAGCGACGGAAGAAAACGGCAAGCTGAATGGATACGCATTTACACCGGGGACAACGGGCTCGCCGGTGCTGACGGATCTTCCGGCGTGGTTTGAATGCCGCGTGCTGGACGCCATTCGGCGCGGCGACCACACAATTTTTGTGGGCGAAGTAGTAGACGCCGGCGTGAGAAGCGAGGAAGACGCGTTGACGATACGGGATGCGGGATTCACGTACGCCGGGTAGGGAGAATCCTGATGTTCAAAGAGTTTAAGGAATTCGCCAGCAAGGGCAACGTGATGGATATGGCCGTCGGAATTATTATTGGGGCGGCCTTCGGAAAAATTGTCGGCTCATTAGTAGATGACATAATTCTGCCGCCTCTCGGCTTATTGCTGCATCACGTTGATTTCTCGAATTTATTTGTCACGCTGGGCGGCGGTGAATTCGCAACAGTAGCCGCGGCGAAAGCCGCGGGCGCGCCAACTCTGAATTACGGACTCTTCTTGAATAGTTTGTTGAACTTCTTGATTGTGGCAATCGCGGTGTTTATTGTGATTCGGCAGTTGAACCGCTGGAAGCCCGCGCCCGTTCCTGCTGCGGGGCCTGTCGCACGCGAATGTCCTTATTGTTTGTCGCAGATTCCGCTGAAGGCTACGCGGTGTCCGCAGTGCACGTCTGAAGTGCGCACTTAAAAACTAAGTTGGTCCGTGGCGCTTGTGCTGGTTTTCCTGAAGATGCTCGCGCAGCCGGTCGATTAATTCCTTTTCCGCCGCCGGACCTTCCAAACGCTCGCGTTCAATTTCATTCAATGCAAAATGAACTACATCGTGGTGGTGAAGCTCTTCGGGCGAAACCAGTTCGCTATAGCGCAGCCAGAGCTGGTGAATCAGATTCACTTCGTTGGACGTAAGATGCGGCGCGTGCGGGCCTAACAAATAAAATTCGCGCTGTCCGCCGGGCAGGAAAATTTCCAGGTTGAATAGCGGCCGCGGATCGGGAAGATTTTCCCAGGCCAGGCCGATTTCGCGCGCTTGCTCTGCTACGGAAAGTTTTTGCGAGTGGCCCAGCACAATTGTGGATGACTGTAAACTTACGGCCGCGCGAACGGTTGCGTCCCAAAGATCGTTCGCCGCAACGACCGCGAGCTTGATGGACTTGCCGCGCTTTTCCGCCATCGCGAGCGCCTGCGTAAATAAATACTGCTCGATTCCCCCGAACAACTGAGTCGCTTCCAGCGCGCTTTCTCCGGCGGCGGCGCGGCGCATCAGGCGCACGTGCAGCACGACCACGTCACGGCGAAGCGGCTTCACGCGATCCAGCACAGCGGCCAGATGGTAGAGCGAGTGATAATTACTGATAGGCACCAAGACATTTCCGGGGCGCGCGCCAACGGATTCCGGAGTGAGATCGCTTCCCTGCTGGAGATTGAATTGATCCATTTCGACGTGATCGCCCTTGCGTTTTTTCGTGAGGTGCCGCTCGGAAATTGTGAACATGGTGAAGAGGGCCAGAGAAAAAGTGACTCCGGCGACTGTCGCGTCGGGCTTCGTAAATAAGTTAACGATGGCGATGCCCAGAAGAACGAGCGTGATCAATCCGAGTCCTACCGGCACTTCGACTTTTCCCACTTTTATATTGAGCGGTACGCGATATTCGCGCGCGCCCGGATGCGTGAAGCGCAGCACGAGAACGGCCAAGCCCTTCATCCCGAAACTCCAGATGACTCCGAAAGCGTAGAGGTTCGCCAGGAAGTCAACTTTTCCGCGGCTAATAAGGATCGTCAGAATCTGAAAGAAAACAACGCCGTTGATGATTCGGAACGACGTGCCAAAGTGTGGATGCGGCTGGCGGAACCAGTCAGAAAGTACGCCATCTTCCGAGATGCGATTCAGAACGCCGGTCGAGCCGACGATGGCGGTATTCACGGCGCCTGCCAAAATTAAAACGCCGACGGCAACAACGAACCCGTGGAACAGCAAGCGAAGGCCGAACGGGCCTTCCAGATTCATGGCGAGTCCGCCGATGAGGTTTTCAAAGTAGATGTGCCGCTGGCCGTCGGGAATAATCATCACCGCAAAAATCGAAACCAGCGACGTGAACAGCAGGCTGTAAAGAAAAATTACCAGGCCCGCTTTTTTTAGATTGGGAAGTTTCGGGCTTTCGATTTCGCGATAGACCTGCGCAAGCGACTCTTCGCCGCTCATGGCGAGGACGGAATGTCCCAGGCCCACAAAGACGATGATGATTCCGATCTGGGAAAACCACGTTCCGTGAAGCCAGCCCAGCGCGTTCTTCGTTGCGTGAATATTTTCCGGCCGCGGCATCGGGGGAAGATGCGAGCCGCGCACAACCACGGTGTAGACGCACCAGGTAATCAGCATGACGACCATCACGGTCGTCACCTTCATAATTTTCAGCGCTTTGTCGCTGGATTCGGGAATGCCTTTGACGTTCTGCCACCAGAAATAAATTGTGACCACGACGGCGAATGATGCGGCCGTCAAATCCACGGGAACGTGCACTGCCAGATGGAAATATTCGGCGATGTCGTTCAGCAGTCCTGCGAGGTATTGTCCGGCGGCGACGCCGCTGATGGGGCCGGTCAGAATATAATCAAACATCAGCGCGGAAACGGAAAACTTTGCGAGCGAGCCGCCCAGCGCTTCCTTCACGACGCGATACACGCCGCCGCGCACGAACATGCTGCAACTTTCCACGTAAATCGCGCGCACGCAGTAGGAAAACAGCATGATCGCGAGGATGAACCACGGCGCGGTCTTGCCAATGTAGCGCTCGGCTTCGCCACCGGCGTAATAGGCCGAGGAAGCGAGGTCGTTCAAAACAATTGCAGCGGCTCGCCAGAAAGAAATAAAGGTGAGCATGGCCGTAGTGGCCACGAGCACGCGCGGCAAGTTAGCCGAGCGCGCGCCTTCTGGGGCCGGGAGTATGGGCTTGTTATCCATTCCGACGGAGCGGTTGGAGCAGCGGGGAGTTATGGTTACATAACGGTGAATGCGTGTCCAGTCGGGGTTCCAGTGTGGTACCTGCGAGTTTCTGATTTGGCCGAACTAAGAGGAGTTAACCGCGCGGGCAGAGCGAGAATCAGCACCCAGCACACCTCCGCTTAGGATTTGGGGCGAGTCTTTTTCCGCGTCCAAGTAGGCGCCGGCAAATCCAACTTGCGGATGATCTCGCGCGCTTCGATAACGATTGCACTGCGATGTCTCTTTAGTCCGGCAACGTCGGCGGTATTCGCGGACGCAGCTATCTGCCGGGAGATTACCCGGTATTCGCGATCGAGCTTAGAGAGCCGTTTGAGGGACATGTCGTTTCTTCGAGAAACCGTTCCTACCACCCGGAATTTGCCGAGCGCGTACGATAATTCTCCGCATAACGCGCTATACAGTCACGTGAGCGATGCTCATTTGGCGTCAGGTCAGCCGGTCGATCTCCTAATGATGCAAGTACGTGGTACGCAGGGAGCTGTGCACTTTGATTTCGCCGTCGTAACCAATGAATCCCCGCTTTCTGAACCGATTCATAATAAAATTGGCTCGACTGCGGGTGGTACCTACCATATTTGCTAAATCCGCCTGCCTTATCTTGGGAATTTGTGCGTCTCTCGGACTCAACTGGGCCAGATCCAAAAGCACATGCGCGAGCCGCACTTCGGTTGAATTGACAAGTAGATCTACCAGGTGGTCCTGATGTTTCTTGATTACGGATAGCAGGTAGGACAGGAAAAAATGTGAAGTGACACGGTCCCCGCGAAGAATGCGGATCATCTCTTGCTTCTTAATGGTAAGGATCGAGCAGGAGCCAATCGCAGTGGCTGTGCATATACGAAGACGAACATTTGTCAGGCAAGACTGACCGAAGAAATCACCAGGGCCCACGACGGTTATGACCGCTGGCCGACGACCCTTCGATCGGATGGTGAGCATCACTCCGCCTTCTCGGATGAAAAAGAGGGTGTTGGCCGTGTTGCCCTGGGAGTAGATAATTTGGTTGTTTCGATAGCGTGAGATTGTTCCGTCCAAGACACTTTTGAAAGCAGACTGTTCAGCGCGCGCCGACGGCGCGCGATTGCGTTTCATAGGCCCTCTCGTTCAACAACGCTCAAAACCTAGTTCTGTAGGGTACGCTACATAGTAGGTAACCGCCAGTGATTATTCTGTAGGGTGCACTACATAGTCGCTATTTAC
>OBLT010001410.1_pt1 | contig 15381 bp, 8 predicted proteins | sample 1518721 | NCBI WGS metagenome assembly OBLT01 (sample SAMEA3539307, study PRJEB22396) | soil metagenome | biome: tundra; feature: field; material: soil | place: USA | collected 2010-05 | depth 0.15 m | reverse complement strand
CCTGCCCCCGAACAGGAAACATGATCAAAAATCAGGAACCGCGCTCAAGGAGAGAAGACCATCGCCCCGGTGAAAAATCCAGGCTGACGTTAGCCACCCCTCCGTGCGAATGATCAGGGCTAGGCAGAAGACGACCCTGACCGGCTGCGGCCCGCCGCGGGCGAGCTCCGGGCGTGGCCGGCGGAATGGGCAGGAAGGTTACTGAGGCAATTCCAGCACTTCGGTGATACCGTTGACTAGCGTCATGCAATTGAAACCTGCTGGCAATAAACCTATTGGCACTATTGCGGACAGGGATCGAGGATATTCCTATCGCTCCCGGACGAGGCGACCTTGGGGAGCCGTTGATCCAGAACCCAGCCGGTGGAATGGACCGGGAAGGGGACTCCCCGCGAACTCAGGGTGCCGGCACCCTGGCCAGTGGTCCGTGCCAGGCAGGAGTAGGGCTTGGCCGCCGGTCCGGGGGGCGCTATCAAGGGCGCAGGCTGCGACGGCAGCCAGTGGCGCGGGCGAGGCTGCCGCGCTGGAGGGGGCTGAACCAAGACAGTTCAGGAGCCGTTCAAGTAGGAGATGGTGCCATCCCTTCTTCCTGGCATAAGTTGAAATGCATGTCGCACGGGGATTCGATGAGATGCCGCCCGTTGGTCTCCGGCCTGGCACAACGGTTCGGGGAACGCGGAAGGCCGACGGGAGATCGATGATTCTGGGGTTATGCGTGAGAGCGCCCGCACGGTTCGGGGGGACCGATGACGAGCGTTGATTACTGGATACAGCCCACAATGATCACGCTGCATCAGCAGCGGAGGGGCCTGGCGGTAGACCGGGCGTGGGACTTGGTGGGGCGGCAGAGCGAGCTGAGCGAGCTGCTCTGCGTTCTTGATCAGTTCGCGGCGGGAGAGTCCGGCACGCGGCTGGTAGAGCTGGCGGGGGATGCGGGGATCGGCAAGACCGCTCTCCTGCACGAGTTCGCGAAGGCAGCACGGGCCAAGGGCGCCGTGGTGCTGGAGAGCTGGGGGACCAGAGGCCTGGAGGAGGCACCGTTCGGCGCGTTCGCCGATGCGTTCGACGGGCACGAGCGGCTGCTGTCCACGGCGTTGGCCGACGGGACGCCACGACAGTGCTGTGAACTGGCCGCGTTCTTTCCGATGGTCGACTGCGGGCACGAGGCGCGTGACCGGGCTGAGGCGAAGGCCGCCTACCCGCTGCACCGGGCGGTCCGCGAACTGCTCGAGGAACTCGCCTCGCCCACTCTCGTACTGATCATGGACGACCTGCACAGCACCGATCCGCGCTCGCTCGACCTGCTCGCGAGCCTGCTGCGGCAGCCACCGAAGGCGCCGGTGCTGTTCGTCCTCGGCTACCGCGACCAGCAGACGGGCACCATGCTCAGGTCGGTCATCGACGGAGGGTCCCCGCAGGTCGCGGCCACCCGCATTCATCTTGGCCCGCTGTCCGAGCAGGATGTCGGGGAGATCCTGGCCGATCAGGGCATCTCGAGCTGGCGGCGGCAGCTCTACGAGGACAGCTGGGGGAACCCGGCCTACCTGAAGGCTCTCATCTCCGAGCGGCTCAACTTCCCCGGCCGCGCAACTTCGGCCGGGCTTGATCAGGGTGCGCGATCCGGCCACTACGCGACATTCCTCGGCGAGCTGACCGGGGTGACCTCCATAGCGCGGGAAGTCGCCGACGGGGCGGCGGTGATCGGCTGCGACTTCGACGCCGAACTGGTCGCTCAGATGCTGGAGCAGCCGGAGCTCGTGATCCTCTCCGCCATCGGCGAACTCATCAGGCGTGACCTGGTCCGCCCGGTGGCCAGGGGGCACTACTTCATGTTCCGCCACCCGGTGGTCCACCGCGCCGTCTACTTCGGCACCGAGCTGAGCAGGCGGGTGCAGCTGCACATCCGGGCCGACGTCGTCCTGCGTGCCCGCGGTGTGTCCGCCACGGTGCGCGCGCCGCATGTCGAGCAGTGGGCCAAGCACGGGGATCTGGAAGCGGTCGACGTGCTTGATGAGGCGGCTCGGGCGTTCACCGGAACCGGGCCGGCGACCGAGGCATCGTGGCTCACCACGGCGCTGCGCGTGCTCCCGCACCAGCAGCGCTTCACCGAACGGCGGGCAGGCCTGCTCGTGCGCCTCGCCAAGGCCCGGGGAGCCGCTGGTGACCTGCGGGAATGTCGCGACATCATGCATGCGGCGCTGCGTATCCTGCCTAGGCAGCCCTCGGCCGAGCACGCGAAGGCGGTCGCGTTCACCGCGATGGTCCAGCGACTGCTCGGCACGCACGCCGAGACCGACGCCATGTTGCGGGCGGAGATCGACGCGCTCGAGGACGGAGACCTCGCGGGATGCGCCGCGCTCAAGTTCGAGATTGCCAGCCGCGAACTGAGCGGTGGCGACTGGGCTGCCGGCTGCCGGCGGGCGCACGAGGCGCTGGCGCTCGCGCAGCACAGCCAGAGCCGGTACCAGGAACTGGCCTGCCACGGCCTGCTGGCGAAGGCGAACGTCAGTGGCGGGGACCTCGAGGTCGCGGCCAGGCATCTCGCCTACGCCACCGCGATGCTGGACGGCATGCTGGACGGGGACTTCACGCACAGTCTGGACGCGGTGCTGTGGATCGGCTGGAGCGATGCCCTGCTCGAACGCTGGGACGACGCCCTGCGGCATTTCGGGAAGGCTGTCGAGTTCGCCAGCAGGTCGGGCCGGCTGCTGGCCCTGCCCCACCTTCTGGTCGGCCACGTGCTCGCCCTCTTCAACAAGGGCAGGCTGGCTGAGGCGCAGTCGGCCGCCGAGTACGCGGTGTACCTCGCGCAACAGTCCGGCAGTTCCGAGCAGCTCATGAGCGCATACTCGATGCTGGCGTGGACGGACACGATCATGGGCCGGCTTGACCGGGCGCTAGAGAGCGGGGTGGCGGCGGGCTGCCAGCTTCGCGGCGGGGTAGGTGGATTCGGCGCGCTCGCGTTGCGGATGCTGGCCGAGGCCAGGTTGATGACCGGCGACTACGAAGGGTGCCTGGCCCTGGTCAGCCTGGTCGGCGGTCCCGGCCTGCCCGGCGCCAACACCTGTTCCCGTACCGCCTGGTACGAACTGCTCACCCGCGCGGAACTGGCCCTCGGACGACTCGATGAGGCGGCCACATGGACTGAGTCGGCCGCAGCTGCCGCCGCGCTTCTCCGCCAGCCAGGCCGCAACGCGCTGGCTCTCCTGGCGCGCGCCCAATTGCTGCTCGCGGTGGATCCGGAATCGGCTCTGTTCCCCGCCGAGCAGGCCGCGGCCGGCCTGGCAGCCGCGGGCATGAAGATCGATGCGCTCCGGGCCAGGGTGGTGCTCGGTGTCGCCCTCTGGCACCACGGCCGCCACGACGACGCCCTGCGTGACCTGAAGGGCGCGCAGTTGGCCTGTGAGCAACTCGGCGCGACCGCGCTGGTCAGGCTCGCCCGCACGGAGCGGCGCAGGCTTGCCGCCCGGACATCTAAGGCCAGGTGCTCCGGCGCCGAGGGAACCGTCGCCGTGCTCACCAGCCGGGAGCGGCAGATCGCGGATCTGGTCGGAGAAGGGCTGACCAACCGCCTCATTGCCAAGCGGCTGCACATCTCGGAGAAGACCGTGGAGATGCATCTGTCGAAGGTGTTCGCGAAGCTGGGCGTGGCCAACAGGGCAGCGGTGGCGGCATTCGTCACGCGTGACCGGCCGGAGGCCGACAGCGCCTGATCACCGGCTGGAGGCCAGCGCCTGGGGACCGGGCGGAGGGCGGCGCCGCAGGCTTACTTGGGCGGCGCCGCGGGGCCTACTTGGGCTGCAGCGACTCGTAGATGGCGCGGGTGTCGTCCGCCCACGGGGCGGCCCGTAGGGTCTCCCTGTCGAGCCGGATATGGACCCGGCGCCCCTCTGCGTGCGTCGTGACGCGATCCGCGGACAGCACCCGAAAGCCATAGGTCACGCTGGTGTTGCCGACCCGCTCGACCCAGAGATGGATGAGGATCCCGCCGGTGCCGAACACGGGCGTCCGGTAGCTGATCGAGTACTCCGCTACCGCGACAAACGTGTCGGGATGCGTGGGGACGCCATTCGCGAACGTGTAGCCGTGCTGTTCCCAGAAGGTGGTCAGCGCTCGTTCCAGCATCACCGCGTACCGGGCGTTGTGCACCATCCCCATGGAGTCGAGATCGTCGAAGTGCACAAAGGTCGGCTCGACATAGCCGTACTCGACAGCGGCCTGGGGTTGTATGGTCACGGTCATCATTCCTTCAGGAGAACAGGCCGGTCCACTTCGCTCAGGCACACCGTACCTGCGGCGGGCGGTCGCGAAAGCAGGCGTCAGCGCGCGGTCAGCGCCGCGTCAGCCCGGGCACTGAAGATGGCGTCCATGCGGACTGGTGCGGCGAACGTTGGGGTAATGGAGTGGCAGGGATTGCAGACGTGGTACCAGGTGGTGGACGGGGCACCGGATGACGGAAGCCGGCTGCCGCTGGTGATCTGCCACGGGGGCCCCGGGTTGACCCACGACTATCTCCTGCAGATCACCGAACTGGCACGATCAGGCCGTTCGTGCGTGTTCTACGATCAGTTCGGCAACGGTAGGTCGGGCCGGCGGCCTACCGCACCCGTCGAGTTCTGGACAGTCGATCTGTTCCTGCGGGAACTGTCTGGCCTTATCGGGCATCTCGGCCTCGCAGGCGGCTTCCACCTTCTTGGCCACTCCTGGGGCGGAATGCTGGCGCTCGAACTGGCCGTGCGCCGCCCGGCTGGCCTGCGCTCGATCGTCGTCGCGGATGCCTTCGCCTCGAGCGCTGTCTACGCGGCGGAGGTCGCTCGCCTGGTGGACGCGCTGCCGGCGGAGGTCCGCTCGGCGATCGAGCATCACGAGGCCGCCCGGACGACTACATCGCAGTCGTACCAGCAGGCGGTGAGGGCCTTCTACACCCGGCACGTCTGCCGGAAACGGCCGTTGCCGGAGGGGCTTCTCAGCACCCTCGCCGCGCTGCGCAGCGATTCCACCGTCTACGAGGCCATGGCCGGGCCCAGCGAGTTCAGCATGACGGGGACCCTGCGGGACTGGGACATCACCGACCGGCTGCACCTGGTCGAGGTTCCCGCCCTGCTCATCTCGGGACGCCACGACGAGGTGACGCCACGCGCGGTCGAGCAGTTGCAACGCGGCCTGCCGGATGCGCGGTGGGTGCTTTTCGAAGAGTCGAGCCACATGCCGCATGTCGAAGAGAACGGCCGCTTCATCGCTCTGGTCGAGGAGTTCCTCCACCAACAGGAAGTGCTTCTGCATAACACACAGTTATCATCGCTGCATACGCGCTGTGGAAAAACCCGAGAACCTCACCAGCTGCCGGTAAGCCAAGCTTGCCTGGACCGGGAAACCCACCCCTGACGGGCACGGGGGTGCGGGCACGCCGCGCCCGCGCGGTCAGCCGACGGTCAACCTGCCGTCAGCACGCCCGGGGACACTGGGCTGTACGGGGACCACAGAGGGGTACCGCGGGCCGATACACGAGGAGTCCCACCATGATCTCTCGCCGCACCTGTCTGTGCCGCGGCGGGCGCCGTTATCGGATGGACGCTGGATGAACCGGGCCGCGGTGCTGGACGGGATCGGGAGCTGCCTGCCACCACGCGTGGTGTCCAACGGCGAACTCGCCGCGACGCTGGACACCACGGATGAGTGGATAGTCTCGCGGACGGGCATCCGGCAGAGGCACGTCGCCGCACCGGGCACGGCGACCTCGGATCTTGCCGTCGGCGCCGGGGAGCAGGCGCTCAAGTCGTCCGGCGAGCCCGTGGTGGACACGGTCGTGGTCGCCACGACCACACCGGACCGGAGCTGCCCGGCGACCGCCCCGGCCGTGGCCTCGAAGCTGGGCCTGACCGGCGCGGCCGCGTACGACATCTCGGCGGTGTGCAGCGGGTTCATTTACGGCCTGGCCACCGCGTGCGGCCTGATCGCCACCGGTACCGCTGACCGCGTCCTGGTCATCGGGGCGGAGACCTACTCCAGCATCCTCAACCCGCGCGACCGGGCGACATCGGTGATCTTCGGTGACGGCGCGGCCGCGGTGACGCTGCGCCCGGGCGGACCGGACGAGCCCGGCGCGGTCGGCCCGTTCGATCTCGGCAGCGACGGGAACGGCCGTGACCTGATCACGGTGCGGGCGGGGGGCTCGGAGCAGCGGCTGTCCGGGGTAGAACCCGCGCCGGACGATCAGTTCTTTGCCATGGCGGGCAAGGAGGTCTTCTGGCGTGCGGTGCTCCGCATGTCCGAATCGGCCCAGTCGGTGCTCGGCCGGGCCGGCCTGGCCGTGGACGAGGTCGACTGGCTGGTCGGCCACCAGGCGAACGCCCGGATCCTGCAGCGGCTGGCGAACGCGCTCGGCATCCCGCCCGAGCGGCACATCGTCAACATCGCCGAGGTGGGGAACACCGCAGCTGCGTCCATCCCGCTGGCGCTCGCGGATGCCCATGCCGCCGGCACGCTGCACGCCGGTGACCGCGTGTTGCTCACCGCCTTCGGCGGTGGGCTCACATGGGGGTCTGCGGTGCTGACCTGGCCGGAACTCGACCCAACGACGAGAAGGAGCCCCTGATGACTGCCATGTACGACACGCTGGTGGATCTGCTGGCCAACCGCTTCGAGGTGGACCGGGCGGAGATCAAGCCGGACGTCACGTTCGAAGACCTGGAAATGGACTCGCTGTTCCTCGTCGAACTCCTGCTGGTCGTCCAGCAGGAGATCGGTGTGAAGATCAGCGAGGACACTGCGTCGCCCCGGGACACCATCGAGCGCGCCGCCGAACTGATCCAGGAGCAGGTGGCCATCGCAGCGAACGCGTCATGACCGTACCCGCCATCGCCGTCACCGGACTCGGCCTGGTCACGCCGGCAGGCATCGGGACCGAGGCGACCTGGCGCGGTGTCTGCACCGGCCTCTCCACGGCGAAGCGCGATCCCGCTCTGGCCGGCCTGCCGGTCGACATCTCCTGCACGGTGCCCGACTTCAGCGCCGGCAAGCTCGTCGGCCGCCGCAGCGCGCTGATCCACGACAGGTTTGTGCAACTCGCCATCGTGGCGGCGCGCGAGGCGGTAGCCGACTCCAGGCTGGACCCGCAGGCCTGGGACGGCGCGCGGGTGGGCGTCGTCATCGGGTGCGGCCTCGGCGGGGTGGCGACCTGGGAACGGCAGCACCGCATCCTGCTGGACAAGGGACCGGACGCGGTATCGGCGCTGCTGATCCCGATGCTGGTGCCGAACATGATCGCAGGCCATCTCGCGATGGAATTCCAGGCCACCGGGCCGAACTTCGTCACCGCCTCGGCCTGCGCCTCGGGTGCGACGGCCATCGGAACGGCGCGTGACCTGCTGTGTGACGGCAGGTGTGACGTGGTGATCACCGGCGGCAGTGAGGCCGGGGTGTCCCCGCTGATCGTCACCGGGTTCGCGCAGATGGGGGCGCTCTCACGACGGATCGCCGAGCCAGCGGCCGCATCACGGCCGTTCGACGTGGACCGGGACGGTTTCGTCATCGGTGAGGGCAGCGGGATTCTGGTGCTGGAGCGGGAGCCTGACGCGGTGGCCCGGGGCGCGCGGGTCAGGGCAAAGCTGGCCGGCTATGGCGCGTCGGCCGACGCTCATCACATGACAGCGCCGGATCCGGCGGGAACCGGGGTGCTCCGCGCAATCAACACGGCGCTGGACGCGGCCGGCCTCGCGCCCGGCGATGTCGATCATGTCAACGCGCACGGGACGTCCACTCCGCTCAACGACGCCGCCGAGGCCAGGGTGCTCGCCAAGTTGCTGGGCGACCGCGCCGCGGTCACCTCGACCAAAGGCGTGATCGGGCACGCGCTGGGAGCCGCCGGGGCGATCGAGGCAGCGTTGACCGTGCTGGCCGTCGAAACCGGGACGGTGCCGCCGACGGCGAACCTGACCAACCAGGACCCGGATATCGAGCTGGACATCGTCGCCGGAGCGCCCCGCGAGCAGCGCGTCGAAGTCGCGGTGAGCAATTCCTTCGGCTTCGGCGGCCAGAACGCCGTGCTCGTGTTCACCGCCGCAGGAGCACCGGGCACATCCGGGTAACGGCCGGGCGGGACGGCCGGGATAGCTGCGCGGGGAAAGCTTCAGCGTCCCGCGCGGGTAAGGCTCAACGGCCGGAGCCAGTGCTTCCGGCCGTCTCCCGGTGCCCCGGCCAGGCCGCGGAGGGGAGCGTCAAGGCCGGGTCCTGGGCGAGGATCTCGGCGTACCGCCGCTGCAGCGGGAGGCCGGGCCGCAGGCCGAGTTCCCGGTCGAGCAGCCGCCGCGTCTGATGGAACAGCTCAAGCGCGTCACTCTGCCGGCCCGAGCGGTAAAGGGCGAGCATCAACTGGTCGCGGAATCGCTCCCGGAGCGGGTGCTGGGCCACCAACTGCCTCAGTTCGGGGATGGCACGGCGTTCGTCGCCCAGCGCCAGCCGTGCGCTGATCAGGTCCTCCCATACGGCAAGCCGGCACTCATCGAAGACGGCGGCCGCCGCCCTGCAGCGCAGACCGTCGCCGGCGTCGAGCATCGCGGGACCGCGCCATAGCCGCAGTCCGGCCTCGAGCAACTCCAGTGCCCGGGCGGGCTGGCTGTGCAGAGCCGCCGCGCCCTGGGCGGCCTGGTCGAGGAACCTGTTGCCGTCGACGTTCTCTCGCGGAATGTCCAGAAGGTAGCCGTTGCGCACCGATCGCAAGGGACTGGAGTCCGGCGGCGTCCCAAGCCCCTCCAGTACCCGGCGCAGGCGGGTGGCATGGGCCTGCAGGGCGTTGCGCACATTGCCCAGCAGCTGGCCGGACCATAGCTCGTTAACCAGATCCTCATGCGAGATCGCCCGGCCCGCCTCCAGCGCGAGTGTGGCGAGCATGATGCGCACCTTGCTGGCCCGAATCTCGTACTGTCTCCCGCCCGCGGTCACGGACACGGTGCCAAGGATTCCGATCTGCATGTCACTCCTAAGCCGATCCAGATCGACGGGGCCTTCGTATTGCCGGAGACGGTATTAGTGCTACCCCGCTGTCGGCCGCCGGAGAGGTTACCTGCAACGAGCCGGCGGCTATTCCTTCCGATGATTGCCGGATGGGGCGGGAGATGTCAAGTTACGTCATTACTGCGGATCTCAGGAACCGATCAGGCAGACCAGGGCCCACGTCAATCACCTATTGGTTGGCCAGGGGGGAGTCCAGGGGAGACCCAGGGGGGCATAGGGATTGTCCCAATGCTTAGTGAGCCAATCTGGTGCAAGACTGGCCCGGTCTCGATCAAGCGTGGCTCGAACCGCCGGACTTTCGGTGGCGGGCACTTCATGTGCCTGGGCGAATTGGGGATCGGAGTGAGCGCGTGATGAGTGGGCCCGAGACCACTGACCTGCGGCCGGTACCCCGCATCGACCACGTCATGGTGCTTCTGGATGCGCCCGCGTACCGCGAGGTGTCCGCCAGCAGTTTCCTCGGCGAGCACTTCGGCAGGCTCAAGGAGAAGACGGCGGACAGTTCTGTGGCCGGCCAGTACTCGACGCTGGGTGTGGCGGGGGAGAGCACTCTGATCGAGCTGTTCAACGCCGATATGCCCGGCTTGGCGCCGCTCACCGGCGGGCTGGTCTTCTCCTTCGAGGAGCCGGGTTCTTCCGAGGCGGCGCGCGCTCTGCTCGATGCATCTGGGCAGGTCAAATACCATCACGACCTCGTCAGCCGGGCGATCGACGGTTCGGCGGAGCAATCGCCCTGGTACCACCTGATCAGCGTCGACCTCGGGGAAGGCAGCCCCCTCCTGCTCTTCCTCAACGAAGTGGCGCCCGCGTACTTCGCGGCCGTGGGCGCCAGGCCCGCGCCGGACGGCGCGCTGCGTCGGCGCGACTACCTGAACGCGGCACTGGGTGCTCCGGCTGGCAGGTCCCTGCTGATGCGCGACATCGCGGGAGTGACGCTGCTGGTACGGGCGGAACGAGCCCGCCGGATGGCGGAGGCGCTGGCTGTATTCGGCTACGCAGTGGCACAGCGGCCTGACGGATCGGAACTGCGGGGCCCTGAGCTGACCATACGGCTCCAGATCGACGAATATGCGGCGGAGCGGATCACGGAGATTGAAGTACGGCTCGCCGAGGGAGCGCATGAGCCCGCGGAGTTCCAGTTTGGCCGGACCTCCCGGCTGGTTATCGAAACGGATGCCATCGCACGATGGCATTTTGATCAGGACGGTTAGCCTGAATACACCTGCGTGAACGGCGCCCGGGGGCTGGCGGAGAGATACGCGGCACTTACTGATCCCTTCGGCCTGTTCCGCGTGCGATTAGGCTCGAGGGCTGGCCGCCCGTTGGGTCACGAATGGAAAAGAAATCACAGATATCGGCGGAGACGGATGGACATAACTCCACTGTTCGGCGACGTTTTCCAGCACCGCGTCGCGTCAGCGCCGGACGCGATCGCGGTGGAGTTCCGTGACCAGCGGCTGTCCTACCGTGAGCTGGCCGCCCAGTCGGCCCGGCTGGCCGCCGACTTGTCCCGGCGGGGCGTCGGCAGGGACAGTGTCGTGGGCGTCGCGGCACGGCCTTCACTGGAACTTCCGGTGGCGATTCTGGGGATCCTGCGGGCGGGGGGAGCCTGGCTGCCCCTCGATCCCGCCTACCCAGCCGAACGGCTGCGCTACATGGTGACCGACTCGGGCGTCACCCTGCTCCTAGCCGACTCCCGGTCAGCGGCCCACCTGGGATCCGGAGACATCGAGATGCTCGACCCCGGCCGGATCGCTTCCGAAACCGCCGGGGATGACCTGTCCAGCGGACCGCAGATGCGCGCGGGCGATCTCGCCTACGTCATCTACACTTCGGGCTCCACCGGGCCCCCCAAGGGCGTCGCTCTCACTCATGGTGGCCTGGCCAACCTGGCGCTCGCCCAGGTCGCGACGTTCGGGGTCGCCGCCAGGGACCGGGTGGCGCAGTTCGCGCCGATCAGTTTCGACGCGTCCGTCTTCGAGATTGTGATGGCCCTCTACACGGGTGCCACGCTGGTGCTGGCGCCGCGCGAGGACATGCCGCCAGGGCCAGGCCTGGCCGACTTCCTGCGGGACCGGCGGATCACCCATGTGACCCTGCCGCCCTCGGTCCTGGCCACGTTGCCCGTTGTCCCGCTGCCGGACCTCGCTGTGCTGGTATGCGCGGGTGAAGCGCTGCCCGGGCCCCTGGCCGAGCAATGGCTGGCGGGCCGGCGGATGTTCAACGCGTACGGACCCACCGAGACCACCGTCTGGGCCACGGTTGCCGAACTGGCCGCAGGCGGCGGCAGGCCATCCATTGGCGCCGCCGTGCACGGCACCCGCGCGATCGTGGTTGACGAGCGGCTACGGCCGCTGCCGCCAGGTATGCCAGGCGAACTGGCCATCGGCGGCCACGGAGTCGCGCGGGGCTACCTGGGCAAGCCCGCGCTCACCGCGGAACGCTTGGTCCCCGATCCGGGATCCGCTGAGCCGGGTGGCCGGATGTACCTCACCGGTGACCGGGTGGTCATGCGGCCGGACGGAAACCTCGATTTCCTCGGCCGCATCGACCATCAGGTGAAGATCCGCGGTTTCCGGATCGAGCCGGACGAGATCGCCGGGCGGCTCGCCGAGTTCCCCGGCGTCACCGACGCCGTGGCGGTCGCACGCGGCACTGGGGCCGGCGCCGAGCTGGTCGGCTACGTCACCGGCACCGGCCTGGACGCCGCGAAGCTGCGCGAGTACCTCGCGGAGCGGCTGCCCTCGCACATGGTGCCGGGGGCCCTGGTGCTGCTGGACGCGATGCCGCTGACGCCGAGCGGGAAGATCGACCGGGCCGCATTGCCTGCGCCCGACCGGAGCGCCTTCGCGTCCTCCGGCTACGTCGAGCCGGGCACGCCGACCGAGCGGGCGCTGGCCGCCTTCCTCACCAGCCTCCTGGGCATCGACCCGATCGGCGCCACGGACGACTTCTTCTCCCTCGGCGGCCATTCACTGGTGGCGGGGAGACTGGCCGCAAGGGTCCGCGCCGAACTGGGCCGGGAGTTGCCGCTGCGGCAGATCTACCAGGAGCCGACCATCGCCGCGATGGCGAGGGTGATCGACTCACCCGGGGACGGGATCGCTGTCCCGCCGATCCGCGCCGCCACGGGCGACCCCGGCACCCCGGCGCCGCTGTCGTTCCCGCAGGAGCGGATCTGGTTTCTTGAAGAGCTCTCGCCCGGCAACCTGGCCTACAACGCGCAGGCCACCCTGCGACTGCACGGACCGCTCGACCATGAGGTGCTGCGCCGCACGCTCACTGAGATCGTGCGCCGGCATGCCGTGCTCCGCACCGCGTTCCAGGCCACGGACGGGGTGCCGGCCCAGACTCCGCGGCCGCCGATGCAGGTTTCGCTCCCGCTGGCCGATCTGTCCGCAGTCCCCGCCGACGAGCGTGAGCAGCGCGCCGAGGACGTGATCAGGGAGGCCATGCGCGATCCGTTCGATCTCGCCGAGCCGCCCCTGGTGCGGTGGGTGCTGATCCGGCACGCTGAATCCGAGCACACCCTGGTGCATGTCGAGCACCACTTCGTGCACGACGGCTGGTCGTACGCGCTGTTCCTGCACGAGCTGCGGGCGATCTACGCCGCGTTCGCGGCAGGTCATCCCTCGCCGCTCCCCGGGCCGGCCGTGCAGTACACCGACTTCGCCAGGTGGCAGCGGGACTGGCTGCGCGGTGACGTGCTGGACGCCTACATGTCGTTCTGGACCGCCGAACTGGCGGGCAGCCCTCCCGCGCTGGACCTGCTGACCGACCGGCCGCGACCGGTCACCCAAAGCTTCGCCGGGTCCGCCCTGCGGCTCGGCCTGCCCGCATCCCTCGCCCGGCGGCTTCGTGCCTACAGCCGCTCGCGCGGCGTCACCCTGCACACGACCATGCTCGCCGGGTTCGCATTACTGATGTCGCGCTATACCGGGCAGCGGGACGTGGTGGTGGGCAGTGGCGTGGCCAACCGCCGCCTGGCCGAGATCGAGCAGATGATCGGCATGGTCGTCAACACCCTGCCGCTGCGGATCGACCTCTCGGGGCGGCCGGACTTCCACGAACTGACCGCTCGCGTGCACGCGACTGTCGGCCGGGCCCACGAATGGCAGGACGTGCCGCTCGACCGGCTGGTCGAGGCGATGTCGCCAGTGCGCGACCCCTCGCGCAATCCGCTGTTCCAGGTGATGTTCAGCTTCCACGACTCGCAGATACCTGACCTCGATTTCGCCGGGCTGCACGGGACCGTGCTGGAGCGGCACAACAACTCGGCCAAGACCGATCTCAACGTGGTGGTCATCCCGAGTGCCGAGCAGCGGGCCGGGCACGGGGTCGGCGACGACGCCGCGCCGATCACGCTGATCTGGGAGTACGCCACCGATCTCTTCGGCCCGGCGACCATGCAGGCGATGACCGGGCATTACCTAACACTGCTCGGGGCGGCCGTCAGTGACCCGGCCGCCGCGTGTGACCGGCTGCCCTTGCTGACCGACGAGGAGTCACGGCAGGTTCTCAGCGACTCCGCTGGCCCCGCCACCCCATTCCCCGCAGAGCGGACAATCCCCGACCTGTTCGCCGGTCAGGTGTCCGCAAGGCCCGGCGCACTGGCCCTGGTGGCCGGTGAACGGAGGCAGACCTACGCACAGCTCGACCAGCGTGCCAACCAACTTGCGCACTTGCTGCGGGAATCCGGTGTCGGCCGCGACGTTCCCGTCGGGGTGCTGCTCGAGCGCGGCGAGGATCTGGTCACGGCGCTGCTCGCGGTGGTCAAGGCGGGCGGCGCTTATGTGCCACTCGACCCTGGGTATCCCGCCGAGCGGCTGAGCTGGATGCTCGCCGACGTCCGAGCCCCCGTCGTGGTGACCCGGTCGGGCCTGCGCGACCGCGCCGAGGCCGCCGCCACCACCACCGGCGTCATCGCCCTCGACGAGGTGGCCGCCCTGCTGGCCAGCATGCCGACGGGCGCACCTGAGCCGGCCGCGAGGCCAGACAGCCTGGCCTATGTCCTGTTCACGTCCGGCTCCACCGGGCGGCCCAAGGGCGTGATGGTCGAGCACCGCTCGGTCCTGCGGCTGGTATGCGGCACGGACTACATCGCCTTCGGCCCCGGCGAGCGTTTCGCCCAGGTGGCCGATGCCTCGTTCGACGCCTTCACCTTCGAGATGTGGGGAGCGCTGCTGCACGGCGGTGCGCTGTGCGTGATCCCCACCGCGGTCCTGCTCACCGACGGAGGGCTCGGGCGCGCGCTCAAAGACAACCAGGTGACGAGCATGTTCCTCACCTCGGCGCTGTTCACCGAGGTGATGGCCGCTAATCCGGACAGCTTCGCGGGAACGACCAACCTGCTGGTCGGCGGGGACGCGCTGAACGTGACCAGTGTCCGCCGGCTGCTCGACCGTGATCCGGCGCACCGGCCCGCCCGCCTGCTCAACGGCTACGGGCCTACCGAGACCACCACATTCGCGGTGTGCGGGCTGATCGAGGCCGTTCCGGCCGGCGCCACCTCGGTGCCCATTGGCACGCCCATCGCGAACACCGCGGGCTATCTGCTCGACCCGCAGTTGCATCCGGTCCCCGCCGGGGTGCCGGGCGAGTTGTTCATCGGCGGGCCGGGCGTGGCGCGCGGGTACGCTAACCGGCCCGCGCTGACCGCCGAGCGGTTCCTCCCCGACCAGTTCGCGGCCGACGGATCACGCATGTACCGCACCGGGGACATCGCGGCGCGCCGCGATGACGGAACGATCGAGTTTCTCGGAAGAGCCGACGACCAGGTCAAGATCAGGGGATTCCGGGTCGAGCCAGGTGAGGTGGAGGCGGCACTTACCCGTCACCCGGAGGTCAGCCAGGCCACGGTGATCGTGGACGACGCCGCGTCCGGCCGCCGGCTGGTCGGCTACGTGGTTCCCGCCGTCGCAGGCTCGTCCGTCCCGGGAAGTGAACTAAGGGAGTTCCTGGCCGGCACGCTGCCCCCGTACCTGCTGCCTGCTGCCTTCGTGAGCCTGCCGTCCTTGCCGCACACGCCAAGCGGCAAGGTGGACAGGGCCGCGCTGCCACCGGTCCCCGACGACGGGCCCGCGGAGCGTGATTACGTGGCGCCGCGTACTGAGACCGAACGGGAACTGGCCGCCCTGTCCGCACGGATGCTGGGCCTGGCGAGGGTCGGGGTCACCGATGACTTCTTCACCCTCGGCGGTCACTCGCTGCTGGCAATGCGCCTTGTGGCCAGGAGCAACGAACTGTTCGCCGCGAACGCGGCGCTGCGCGAGTTCCTGGAGACCCCGACCATTGCCAGGCAGGCGTCCGCGGTCAGCGCGACCCGCGGCCGCAGGCCGGCCGGCGCGGCAGCGGCCGCCCAAGACCTCC
>OBLT010001408.1_pt1 | contig 15394 bp, 12 predicted proteins | sample 1518721 | NCBI WGS metagenome assembly OBLT01 (sample SAMEA3539307, study PRJEB22396) | soil metagenome | biome: tundra; feature: field; material: soil | place: USA | collected 2010-05 | depth 0.15 m | reverse complement strand
CCCCAATGGTCACCGAAATGGGCGCCACGGACAAAGGTAGATTTGTCGCGGAGACTATCGTGCCATCCGCCACCGAAGGACTGAGGAGACCGGCGCCGGTGGCATAAATCGCGATCGACGACCCACGCGCCGCCGGATGCGCCGGCGAATTGACGGACAAATCGCCGTTCAAAATCGCGCCCTGCCCGGATGCGCTTGTCACAAACATGGCTGGCGCGGCCGTGCTCACCGGCAGCGTGGCGCTGAACGTCGCGCCGCCCGGCGCGGAAACCTGCATCAGTGTCGTGGACCTGCCCGCCACCGCGAACGGCACCACCGCGTTGATCTGGCCCGCCGTAGCGTACAACAGCGGAGCCAGAGTGCCGTCAAAGCCGACCGTAAGCCCCGTAAGCGACGTCTCCACCTTTCCCGATTGCAGCACGAGTCCCACTGGAGCGGACGGGCCGATGCTATTGCCAAAGATCGTGACCAGCTCGCCCGGCGCAATCGCGGAACTGGTGAAGCTCGCCGCACTCACCACGGCCGTGACTCCGGGAACGGGGAGCAAACCGTAGACAGTCACCTGCTTTGAATCGGTCGGCACGTACACCTTGCCGTTAACCACCGTGGGATTGGCGAATTTCGTGAAACTGCCCAGCGTGTCGCGGGTGCCCTGCACGTCGCTGTTCCAGAGCTCCTGGCTCACATTCATCGCGTCGAAAGCGTGCAACGTGCCGGCTGCCGGCAAAGTTCCGTTGCTAACGGTGGTCGCCCAGTAGATGCCGCTTCCCGGCACGAAAGCGTTGGACGATACTGTCATACCGCTGAACGGCAGCGCATTTGGGACCGAACTATTGGACGCCACGGGACTGGTATTGAATATGCCGTTCTGCATCTGAAATTCGCGCAACACATCGTCGTCTCCCCAGATATAAAGAACGGGTCCGTCGGGGCGATTCCAAAGAGCCGCGTTGAAGATGGCGAATTGGCTGTTGGGAACCGCCTGAAAGAACTGCAGCGCATCCGTATCCAGGGGTTGGCCGCCCATGTTGGTGCGGTCGATCAGCGCCACCAGGCCCGCCTTGCCGCCGGCGATCAGAAAATTGGTCCCCGGCACGAGGATCGGGCCGTTGGAGCCGAAGTCCATATCGTCTTCGGTCCAGGCGGCGTACTCCGCCGGCGTGAACCAATCCGCAATGTCCAGCGTGGGAGTCAAGCGCAGCACCGTCTGACCCCACGACATGACGCCGTCATAATTGCCGTTGCCGGTCGAGCAATAAACGCTTCCGGCGGGGTCGGCAGCCAAGCCCCGCCCACCCTGCCAAATCGCGGAGCCTGCCGTCGACGGCGTGGTATTGAAAACGGCGGTTTGTTGCGGAAGGTCCGCGGCATTGTAGGCGACGATCCAGCCGTGCCAAGGAGCATAGTCGCCATGCGAACCGAACCCGGCGTAAATCGAGCCGTTGGCGAGTAGCAATCCGGGCCTTTGAATGTGACCCGCTGCCAGGAGCGGAAGCTGGCCGTCGACCGCATCTCCCGTGCCTCCCCACCCGCTTCCGGGGACGGTCGCCTGGATTTCGACGGGCCCGTTCAACTTTTCGCTTCCGGTCGCAAGGTCCAGCGCATGCAAGAAGAAAGCCGCACTGCCGCCTGCCAGCGTCTCATTGACGACGTAAATCGTGTTACCCGCGCGGTCGATTACGGGCGTACTGAGAATCCCGATCTCGTGCAGGATGTCGATGTACGGCGCCGCCCCCGGTAGGTTGAACGAGGCTGGATCGACCGTGCTCCCCAGATTCACTTGCCAGAGGGGCGCGGTCCCGTTGGCGGCATCCGCGTCGAAGGCGTACACGCTGTTGTGCATGGTCGCCACGTAGAGCACGTTCAGCGTGCCCTTTCCGGGCATGTTCAGGGCGTGCACGTAGAGCGGCTGCGCGTAGACCTGGCCATCCACCGGATAGGCGTAGAGCTTGCCGAACTGCGTGCGATTCACGTTATTGGTGTTCAGAAGCCCTTCGTTCAGGTTGGCGTTGGTGCGGTTGTTGTCATAGTTCGCCGTGAGCACGTCCACCTGCGCGCGGACCCTGATGGTGGATCCCGCCATTAGGGCCAAGAGAAGAATTCGCCGGTTCATGATTGTGTCAAATCTGTTAACGATGATGGGCAAACCGTTTAGGTTACACCATCGGCAAAGAGGAATTCACCCGATCTGTATTACGGTATACTTCCCATATGCGTGACCGGCCAGGAGGCCGGTCCCACCGGAGGCGGGATGATCACTCGAAGAGGTTTTGCCGCGCGCATCGGAGCGGCGATGGCAGTTGGGCGGATGCTGCCGGAGATGGCTTACGCGCAGCGCGCCACGATCCAAGGCAACCTGCCCAAGGACATGGTGTGGCTGAACGCCAATGAAAATCCGCTGGGGCCGCCGAAGTCGTCCTTGGCCGCCATGGCGGATGTGCTGCCGGCTTCGGGCCGCTATCATTACCAGGAAGTCCGCGACTTTTACACGGCTCTGGCGCGCAGCGAGGATCTGCAGCCCGAGAATGTCCTGGTGGGTTCCGGATCGAGCGAAATGTTGCATGCGGCCGTGGACGCTTTCACCGCGCCGGACCGGCCCATGATCGTCATGCACCCGACCTACGAAGGTCCGCCGGAAGTGGCGCGCGCCATGCACCGGCAGGTCGTCCAGGTGCCGCTCCTGCCGGACTACTCGGCCGACGTGCGCAAGCTCGCCGAGGCAGCCGCCAAGGCGCATGGCGGGTTGATCTACATGTGCAACCCGAACAACCCCACGGCTTCCATTACGCCCAAGGCTGAAGTATCGTGGCTTGTGCAGAACCTGCCGCCGGACACGGTTTTGCTGGTTGACGAAGCCTACATCCATTTCGGCGAGTCGCAGGATCTGGAGACCGCGTTGCCCTACGTGCGGCAGGGTAAGAACGTGGTGGTGGCCCGCACGTTCTCGAAGATCTATGGGATGGCGGGCGTGCGCGCCGGATTTGTGTGCGCCCCGCCGGAGTTGATCGAGCGCATGCGGCCGTTCCGCAACAACGTGCTCTCCATCATCGCCATACGCGCGGTGCTGGCCGCGCTGGCGGAATCGCGTACGCTGATTCCCGAGCGCCGCGCCGCCAACACGGGCGTCCGCAGCGAACTGTGCGCCTGGCTGCGGGAACGCAAGCTACCCTATATCGAGCCGCACGCCAACTTCATGATGATCGACGCCGGCCGCAATGCGCGTGAGTTCATCGCCAAGATGCCGCCTATGGGCGTCGCCGTGGGGCGCCCCTTCCCACCGCTCGACAACATGCTGCGCGTCACCATAGGCACCGGCGAGGAGATGCAGAAATTCCGGGACGTTTTCTGGCGCGTCTATCAGGGATGACTGGTGGGGCAGGACTCCAGTCCTGCGGCCGGCGTCCACGCCGGCCAGCGGGTCCTGGAGGACCCGCGCAGACCTGGAGGTCTGCCCCACAACCCGCGTTGACTCCGATTTGTAATAGACTGCTATCATGCGAACGTTCAACAGCGGTCTGATGGTGGTTGCCGCGCTGCTAATGCCGGCTCTCGCCCAGAAAAGCACTAACCCTTTCGCCGGACGGTGGGATTTTAACATCACCACCCCGCGTGGCACGCACGCCTCTTGGCTGGGCGTGACGGACAAGGGCGGCAATCCGGAGGTGTGGTACCAGCCTCCCGGAGGCAACGTCTACCAGGTGAAGGATGTCCACGTGGACGGGTCGCACCTGACCCTCACCCTGTCTCCAGCCACCGCCAGCCGTCCGGCGACGACCTGGGAACTCGAAGCCAGTGGCGGGAAGCTCACCGGCGTGCAGAAGAGCGGCGATATCACCACCGAGTTGACGGGTGTGCGCGCGCCGGAACTGAAGCGCAGCGCTCCAAAAGCCTGGACCAATCCAGAGCCGCTCTTCAATGGCAAGGACCTCACGGGCTGGGAGCCGATTGGCAATTCAGCCGACAGCCACTGGACGGTCGAGGACGGGCTGCTGGTGAACACCGCTCACGGCGCGAACTTGAAATCGACGCGCACGTTCGAAGATTTCAAGCTACACTTCGAAGTGAACTGCCCCGACGATGGCAACAGCGGCTTCTACCTGCGAGGCCGCTATGAAGTCCAGATCGAATATGAACCGTTAACCAGCAATCCGGTGGAGCGCCGCATCGGGTCGATCTATGGGCGGATCGCACCCAATCCCGAACTGCCGCGCACGCCGGGCCAGTGGGAGACGTTCGACGTCACGCTGGTGGGCCGCACTGTGACGGAAGTCCACAACGGCGTCACCACGATTGACCACAAGGAGATCGAGGGAATCACGGGCGGCGCGCTGGATGCCAACGAGGGCGAGCCCGGCCCCTTCTACATTCAGGGCGACCACACCGGTGGCCTGAAATTCCGCAACATCACGGTTTCAGTTCCGCGGCGTTAACGCACGGCTAACAGCACCAGGAACAGCACCAGGATGGCCAGATCGGCGATCAGCCCGGCCTTGTTCTGCTGAAGATCGATCAGCAGGCCGGATTTTAGAGGCGAGCGCATTTGCATTCCCTGGCTATGAGACGGCGGACGGACTGCGCTGGTTGCACCATGCTGCAGCACCCCGTCCCATCCTTATTTTGCGCCATCGGCAGAGAATGTCAAGTGCCCCCTGGCGCGTGGCGCACGCTTCAGCGTGCCGCTGCCGGCTTCAGCCGGCAGTTCGGCGAACTGAAGTTCGCCGCTGCACGCTAAAGCTAAAGCGTGCGCTACAGGGCGGCCAATAGGTCAGCTCTGCAGTATCTTCCGGATCTCTGCGTTGGGATCGTCGGCCACGCGGCTCTTGACGTCAAACAGCATCGTGGCACGCCGTTCCGCTGTGTAGGGCGGCCACTCCGGAATGCTTGCCGCGTTCGGATTGCCAGCGCGTGCAAAGGCCAGCCAAGCGTCGCTCATCTGCCTGGCAAGCGCCTCCGGCTGCGGGCCGGGGCCGACCAGTACGCGCGCTTTGTCCACGTTGTCGAACATCAGCGGGATGTCGAGCGTGTGCGGCGACTTGAACAGATTATTGGCTACCGGTGTCTCCCAGATCAGGTAGTACATATAAACCGGCGCGGCCTTCTGCGCGGCCTTGCGCTCGGCGAGCGTGACGGATCCGGCAAACATTGAGGTTGCGGTCATCACCTGGTTGAGCAGATAGGTGGGCGAGTAATCGGGATAAAGCTTGCGGAAGGCTGCGACTAGCGCCTCGCCTTTGGGGCCTGCAAGCTTGGCACGCTCCATGAGCTGGGTGTCCGTTAGCGTGGCGAACCAGGGCTCCGCGGCGGTGAACAGCGTCATCTCATCCTTGTTGGATCCGATCAAGATCGGGACGCTGGCTGAGATGGCCGGAGCTGCCGGAGTAAACGGATCGGACGGCAAAACCACCCCATCCACCACGGGCGCCAGGCGCATCATGCCGCCCATGGGGCCGCCTCCGGCTTTCGCGGCGGCGGCGAAGGCGGCAGCCAGGATGTCCTCGGCGGGAATGCTCTGCAGCGCTTTTGTATCGGCCGCGCTCACCTGAAGCTCATCGAGCAGTCCCTTGGCCGTGCGGGTGGCGGCATCGGTGGGCACGCCGCGCAGTCCCGGCCCGCTTTGTATGACCGCCCGATGAAACAATCCTTTGGCCCCAGGCATGGCAAGCAGGGTGCTGACCTTGGCGCCGCCTCCCGATTCGCCCATGATCGTGACATTGCCGGGATCGCCGCCGAAGGCTTCAATGTTGTCGCGCACCCACTCCAGGGCGGCCACCAGGTCGAGCATGCCGGCGTTCCCGGATTTCGCGTAAGCGTCGTTGCCAAGCTGGCCGAGGTAGAGATAGCCGAACACGTTCAACCGATGATTGACGGTGACTACCACCACGTCGCCTTTCTTTGCGAGATTAGCGCCGTCGTAGATCGGCCAGGCGCCGGAGCCGTAGGCGAAGCCGCCGCCGTGCAGCCACACCATCACGGGACGCCGCGTTCCGCCGCCGAGACCCGGTGTCCACACGTTGAGGAACAGGCAATCCTCATTCTGGATCTTGATCTCCGCCGGTGTGGTGTAGATGGTGGCGAGCTGCCGTCCGAAATCGGTGGCTGGCGAGGCGGAGATTGGCGGCGCCATTTGGATGGCGGGGGCGCCAAACTCCGTGGCGTCTGCAACACCTTTCCATGGCTTGGGCCTCTGCGGCGGCATGAAACGCAACGGGCCCACCGGCGCCGCGCCGTAGCGAATTCCCTTCAAGACCTGAACGCCATCCTTCACCAGGCCCTGCACGTCGCCGTTCGTGGTTTTGACCACTTTCGTGACCACCGGTATGGGCACGTCGGCGCCGAGCACTCCAGCGGAGGCGAGGCCGATTCCAAGGCGGAGCAGATCGCGCCGCCCAAGCTGTGTTGGTTGATTCATATGAAGATCCTTAGTCCATTTAGGTTTAGGTGGCGCACGCTTCAGCGTGCCGCTGTGGGCTTCAGCCCACGGTCTGGCCGTCATCCGAAGATGGCGAGCTGAAGCTCGCCACAGCACGCTGAAGCGTGCGCCACGTCAAAACTGGAAGCGGCCGGCGAACTGGAACGCCCGCGGTCCGCCCGATCCGAATGTCGAGCTGACGCGCTGCGTCGGCAGGCCAAACGATCCCGGGCTGGCCAGATTGAAGCTATCGCCGGTCAGGTTGCCGAAGTTAAGAATATTAAACGCTTCGGCGATGATGCGGAACTCGTACCGTTCCTTTAACCGGAAGGTCTTGGTCAGGCGAATGTCCTGCGAAGTGAAATCGTTGCCCAGGCTGTAATGCGACGGCAGAGTAACGGTGGGGAATGTCTGCCCCGGTGAGATGCCCGCGGCGCCTGCCGGCGTGGGCTTCCCGGCATATTGCGAGTTGTAGTGGTTCACCAGGTTCTGCAGTTGGCTCTGACTCAGCCAGCCATCGTATTGTTCACCGGGAAGCGGCGTGTACGCAGTGGATTGCGTGTTCGTGCCGGTGATGTCCACACCGTCGATGACGGGCTCGACGGGCGGCCGGCTGATGAATGCGGAGAGCAGCGAGAATTGGAATCCCCAAGGAAGCTCCACGATGCCCGAGATGTTCAAAACATGTTTCGGTTGATCGGGTCCATACGTGGAGTTGTAGTTGTTCAGGTTTTGGGTAATGTCGTTGATGCTGTAGCTGTGCTGGTAAGCGTAGGATGCGGTGAACTGGTAGCGCCTGGAGAACCGTTTTTCCAGTTTCATCAGCAAAGCCCGGTAGCTCGCCGTGGCACCGGGCCACCAGAAGTCGATGGGGCCATTGGAGCACTGGGCGGTGGGACTGTTAATCTGGGCCGCGGTTTGGCAAGCCGGAATCACCGGCCCACCGACGGAATAGAAACGGTTAAAGTCGACGCTGGCGCCGAAGAAGCCGCCCGGCGTGGCGTGAATGGTGTGCCGATCGACGAAATCCGCCTGGATCACGAGATCGTTGCTCAACTGATGCTGGATCCCGATGTTAAAGTGCTGAGCCTGGGTGGTAGGGAAGTCGTGCGGATAGATGGCACCGAGCGCGTTCGCCTGCTTCGAAACGTCGATCTGTGGCGACGTTCCGGTACCCGGGAATACGGCGTTTTCCTCGGCAATCAGGCTCGGCAGCAATTGCAGGAAGTCGCCATAAGGAATCAAGAAATTGTTGAAAGGAGCGCCTTGGGCCAAGCCGGGGATGCCAGGAAACGGATTGATCACATCGCCGTTGCCGATGAATTGCCGGCCGGACGATCCCAGTACGGCGCGCTCTCCGAGCCGCCACCAGCCCTCTTGCGTGTCATAGAAGAGGCCGGCTCCACCGCGGACCACGGTCTTGGCACTCTTCCCGGGAGACCAGGCGAAGCCCAAGGCTGGTTCGAAGTTCCTGGGCTGGTGTTCCGGGGGATTCAGATTGCCGCCCAGAAGCGGCGACAGCAGGGCCGGCCTGGCAAGATCGTAGTTCAAGACATTGGTTTCGTACTCCCACCCCAATCCGTAGTTCAGAGTGAATTGAGGAGTGATCTTCCAGGCATCCTGAGCGTAGAAATGGAGCCGTGTGTTGCCTCTGGCATTCGGGAGATTGTAGGACGGCTGCGCCCGGTCCCCGATACCCAGGACAAACGCGGCCACGGGCAGGCTCATGATCTGGGCGGCGGAGAGCGGGCCGCTGGAGGGCAAACCAAAGAGGGCCGGAGGGATACCGATGGCATTCAACGTTTCCGGCGTTAGAAGATAGACTCTGGCCGGGTCAAAAAATCCCCAGTATCCGGTGCCGCGATCGAACTCGTATTCACCGCCGAACTTGATGCGGTGGCTGCCAACCACCCAGCTCACGTTATCCGACAGGGGGTAGCGGCGCAAGTCCCGGCCTTGTGGCGAATTGAAATTGTTCCCTAGAACGAAGTTATTCGAACCGACCACGAAGACCTCGGGGCCGCCGCTACCGAGGCACCCTCCACAGGGAGCGGGAATATTCCGATTCTGCCAATACCAGTACGAGAAGCGAAGATCGTTGACAACCGAGGGAGTGAGAACGCTCGTCAAGCCTAACAGGCTCTGGTCCGACCAGTTCTTGTTCGCGACGAAGTTGGAAGGAGGCACCGCGATTCCGAAGGGTCCGCTGTTGTTGTTGCCGTCGTGCGAGTACCGCACGAATAAGGTGTTTTTGGCGTTGACCTGGTAGTCGAACTTCGCGCTCAGTGTCTGGCCGTGAAAAGGAGCCGGGGCGATAGTTCCGAGCGCCGAGAGAGAGGGGAGGTCGGGCTGCACGACGTAAACGCCGCTCTGGTTGGTGTTTTCAAAGTTGAAGAAAAAGAAAAGCCTGTCTTTCCGGATCGGTCCGCCCAGCCGAAAGCCGCCTTGCCGCCGGGCGAAGAAAGGGTTCGCAACGAAAGGATTGCGATCCAGGCTGGGATAAGCGGCGGTGTTATGGTCGCGGAAATAAAAGTAGCCGGCGCCGTGGAAATCGTTGCCGCCGGAGCGCGTCACCACATTCACCGCGCCAAACGCGGTAATGCCCGTGGAAAGGTCGAAGTTCGTGCTCGAAAGCTGAAATTCCTGGACCACCTCCTGCGAGAAGTTCGTTCCGGAGCCGCCTTCCACAGGGTTGCGGACATTGCCGCCGTCCACGGTGATGGCAGTGCGCGAAGCCGGACCGCCCAACACGGAGACGCTGAATTGGGCGTTAAACTGGGCAGGATTTGCCGGGGTGACCTGGATCCCCGGTTCCAGTTGGGCCAGGTTCAGGAAACTGCGTCCGTTCAGCGGCAGGTCGTCGATCTGCTGGCGTGTCACCACTCCCTCGATGGTGTTCGAATCGTAGTTGATGTTGGCTGCCAACGCTTCCACTGTCACGACATCCTTGGTGGCGCCGACCAGCATCGACAGGTTAGCCGTGGTGGTCGTACCGGTCTCGACAATGGCCGGCTGAACTAACTGGCGAAATCCGGCAGCCTCGGCGCGCACGTCGTAGTTGCCGGCCGGCAAGGCCGCGGCGCTAAAGGTTCCATCGGTACCGGCCAGCATCTCACGCGTGGAACCGGTGTCTTTGTTGACGATGGTTATTTTGGCATTGGGAACAACCGCGCCCGATTGGTCGGTCACCGTCCCTGCAATTGTTCCAGTGGGCGCTTGGGCCAGCAGCGCGCCGACCGCCGTCAAAAGTAGGCACGTCAGGCAAAGTCGAAACATGGACCCTCCAAAGTGCGATGTGCTTAATCAGATATACATCCGGTCTGGAGGATCTGTCAAGAAAAATGTTACCCGGTAACAATTTTGCCTGGGCATGGTACAGGCCGCGGAAACCTCTGAATTGCAAAATCAACGACATGCAGCGCGGTGCGGACATAGTTCCGAACCTCACCGCGATTCAGGAGATGCCGTGCGATGCTGAAGTTGCCGGCGACCAGGAAGGCAGCCAGAAATCTGGACTCAAGGTCCGTGGCCGGGTCTAATCCAGCTTCCCGGCTCAGTTCGGCGGCCAGGATCTCTTCGTACTGCATGTGAATGGCGAGCGAGGCCGCCACCAGGCCCGGTTCGGACTCCACCAGCTTGGTATAGCGCATCATGTCACCTCGTTCGGTGACCTCCCGGGCGGAGGCTTCGACGAAGGTGCGCCAATATTCCAACACGGGAATGGTTCTGGCCGGGTCCCAAAGTCCTGTTCTGAATTTCTGCAGGGCAATCTGCCGGAAGGCAAGCGCGATTCCCTCCTTCGACCCGAAGTAGCGCAGAACCGTCTGCTTGTGAACGGCGGCTCGATCCGCGATGTCCTCCAGCGTGGTAGCGGCGTAGCCCCTTTCGTGAAACAGCGCGTTGGCGCACTTCAGGATGAGCCGGCGGGTCTCCTTCTTCTTGTGATCGCGAAGACCCGGCTTCTTACCGGCGGCGGCGATGGTCACGACATCCAACACTGAGCTACTCTACCGCGTTCTTCAAGGACCGATCAAGCCGCGCGGTGGCGCACGCTTTAGCGTGCAGCGGCGAACTTCAGTTCGCCGTGGACGTCCCAGAGCGACGCGCCCGCCGCAGAACTGCCGGCTGAAGCCGGCAGCGGCACGCTGAAGCGTGCGCCACACTTCACGCTGGACCGATTCTGCGGCAGAATCCTTGCCGCCAGCTTGACATTCGGATAAATCTAATCCTATCATGTGGTTGAACACTAAGCGGGGAATGCGCTCCTGCGATCTCCGGGAGGCCCATTTTGATCAAGCTGGATATCATTAACGAAGTTGTGAACAAAACCGGCATTACCAAGACCAAGGCCGAGATGGCCGTCGAGACAGTCTTCGAATCCATGAAGAGAGCCTTGGAACAGGGAGATCGCATCGAACTGCGCGGCTTTGGAGTCTTCAACGTCAAGCCGCGCAAGACCGGCATCGGACGCAATCCGCGCACCGGAGCCGAAGTGTCGATTCCCCCCGGCAAAGCGGTGCGCTTCAAGCCCGGCAAAGAGCTGCAGACGCTGCAGTAGGGCGCGGGCAAATAATTGAAATTGTGTCCCCTCAGGATTATTCGGCGGCCACTTACCCCGCCTACGCGGAGAACGGAAATGGCCGCGGGTTCCCGCGCGCGTTGCCCCGTCTACACGAACGCTACTGGCTGCACGCGCTGCTGTTCCTGATGACGCTGCTCTCGACTACCCTGGTGGGATCCAGCCTGCAAGCGGATTTCAACCGCAATCTGCCGTTTGATGTCGAGCACTATCTGTACGCCTTCGTCAACGTCTGGAGCCACCCCGGACTCATCTGGCAGGGCCTGCCCTTCTCCCTGACCCTGCTGACCATCCTGCTGGCCCACGAGTCCGGGCATTACCTGGCTTGCCTCTACTATGGCGTGGATGCCAGCTTGCCCTACTTCCTGCCGGCGCCCACCCTGATGGGAACCTTTGGCGCATTTATCCGCATCCGCTCGGCGATCTATTCCAAGCGCGTGCTTTTCGATATCGGCGTGGCGGGCCCTCTGGCCGGCTTCGTATTCCTCATGCCCGCGCTGGCGGTCGGGGTGGCATTCTCCAAGGTGATTCCCGGCATCGCGCATCAGGGCGATATCCATTTCGGAACTCCGGGACTGCTCTGGATCTTGCAGAAGGTCATCTTTCCGGGAGTGCCCGCCGCGGATATCTACCTGCATCCGGTGGCGCGCGCGGCCTGGATCGGGATCCTGGCTACGGCGCTGAACCTGCTGCCCATCGGCCAGCTCGATGGCGGCCACATCCTTTACGCGCTGGCCGGCGATAGGCACAAGCTGCTTTCCAAGATCTTCATTGCCGCGCTCATTCCACTGGGCTTCCGCTGGTGGCCGTGGTGGCTGTGGGCCGTGGCGTTGTTCTTTCTGGCGCGGCGCCACCCGGTGATCGTGGACCCATCCGGCATCGCCACCGGCCGGAAGTGGCTGGCCCTGGTGGCCCTGATCGTTTTCCTGCTCTGCTTCACGGTGGCTCCCGTGCTGGAGGGCGCCCCCTGACCGCCCGCCATGAAGATCACCGCCACGATCATCACGCTGAACGAAGAACTTCATATTGTCCGCGCCATCGAGAGCCTGCGTTGCTGCGACGAGATCCTGGTGCTGGATAGCGGTTCCGCCGACCGCACCATGGAGCTTGCCGAAAAGCTGGGGGCGCGCGTGCTGGAAAGCCCGTGGCGCGGCTATGCGGGCCAAAAGAACTGGGCGGCCGAGCAAGCCACCCACGACTGGATTCTGTCGCTCGACGCCGACGAGGCCCTCAGCGAAGCGCTCGAAGGGGAAATCTGGAACCTCAAGAAGAACGGTCCGAAATTCGACGCCTACACCATGCCGCGCATGGCACAGTATCTGGGCCGTTGGATTCTGCACAGCGGCTGGTATCCCGACCGCAAGGTCCGGCTGTACAACCGCCAGAAAGCCAAGTGGGTCGGCGACTTCGTGCACGAAAGCGTGCAGGTGCGCGGGCGCTTGGGGCACCTGGAATCGAATCTGCTGCATTTCACTTGCGATTCGCTTTCCGAACATCTGCGGACCATGGATCGCTACACCACGCTGGCGGCCGAAGAGCTGGTGTCGCGCAAGACGCCCCTGGGCTGGAGACACCTGATCCTCGACCCCACCTGGACTTTCCTGAAAACCTACTTCGTGCAGGGCGGATTTTTGGACGGCGTCGAAGGGCTGACCATCGCCTACATGGCGGCGCTGTATACGTTTCTGAAGTACGCCAAGGCGCGCAACATGAGCAGTTAGGGCCAGCCATGAAATTGGGGGGCGGGTGAATGCCGCAGCAGTTGTGGGGCAGACCTCCAGGTCTGCGCGGGTCCTCCAGGACCCGCTCTTCGTGCGACCGAATCGGCGGCATCCGGGCACAGGCGGGCCGACGTGGACGTCGGCCGCAGGACTGGAGTCCTGCCCCACGAAACCCAGCGTGGCCCATTTGGGAAGACTAAGCGGCATTGGGCTTTAGCCCCGCTCCGCAGGAGACGATGCATATCCTACACCTCGATTCCGGCCGCGAAATGCGCGGCGGCCAGTGGCAGGTACTCCACCTGATGGAAGGCCTGCGCCGGGAAAACGTCGACTGCACACTACTCTCCCCGCGGGGTTCGCCTCTTTGGGACAAAGCGCGCGCGCTCGGCTTGGATGTGCGGCCGCTCGGGCTATGGGGCCTGTACCGGCTTTCGCGCCAGTCGGACCTGGTTCACGCGCACGATGCCCGCGCGCACACGCTGGCCGCCGCATTAGCCGGCGCCCCGCTGGTGGTTTCGCGCCGCGTCGCCTTTCCCATCCGGTCGCGCTGGAAGTACCGCCATGCCAGCCGCTACGCCGCCGTGTCACAATTCGTCAAGGGCGTCATGCTGGACGGCGGAGTGCCGGAAAACAAGATATCGGTGGTTTACGACGGCGTGCCGCTCGGTGAACCTGCCGTGCATGCTGAAACGCTTGGCGAAACAGTGGTGGCGCCGGCCAGCGGCGATCCGCGCAAAGGAACGGCGCTAGCTCGGGAAGCCACACGCCGCGCCGGTGTGGATCTGCTTCTTTCACGCGATCTGGAATCCGACCTCGCGGGCGCAGCGCTGTTTCTGTATCTGACGCATTCCGAAGGCCTGGGATCGGCGATCCTGATGGCCATGGCGGCGGGAGTGCCGGTCATCGCCAGTAACGTCGGAGGGATCCCGGAGATCGTGCGTCACCGGGAGAACGGCTGGCTGGCGGAAAACGAACCGGAGCCCATCGCCGCCGCCATCCGGGAGTTGCTGTCGGATCGCCCGCTGGCCCGCAGTCTGGCGGCGCGCGCACGCCAAACCGTAGCGGAGAAATTCTCACTCGACCAAATGATCCACAACACTATCCACCTTTACCGGCAGGTGCTCTCTTGCTAGAAGCCTGCCTGGCGTTGCTGTTCGGCCTGCTGATCGGCAGCTTCCTCAACGTATGCGTCTACCGCCTGCCGCAGGATCTTTCGGTGGTGCGGCCCCGCTCCTACTGCCCTGCTTGCAGCCATCCGATTGCCTGGTACGACAACGTCCCGCTGCTCAGCTACGCGTTGCTCGGCGGCCGCTGCCGGCATTGCAAGGCGGCCATTTCCGTACGGTATCCGGTCGTCGAGCTGCTGACGGGTGCGCTGTTCTTCGTCTTCGTCTGGCGGCTCGGGCCGTCTCTGGCGGCCGTGAAGTTCTGCCTCTTGAGCGCGTTGTTGGTGGGGTTGACGTTCTCGGACCTGGAGGCGCGCATCCTGCCCGATGAATTCACCCTGGGCGGGATGGCGGCCGGGCTGGTGCTGGCCTGGTTCGTGCCGGTCAACGACGACATCGCCCAAGTGCTGCTGTGGTTCGCTGGCGTGCGCGACAACCCGCACTGGGCTTCGCTCGGGGAGGCCGTGCTCGGGGCCATCGTGCCCGGATTGTTCCTGTGGTTCGGCGGCTGGCTCTACTTCAAACTGCGCCACCGCGAAGGGTTGGGCCTGGGCGATGTGAAGCTGGTGGCCATGGTCGGCGCGTTTCTGGGCTTGCACGGAGCATTGCTTATGCTGATTGCCGGATCCCTGGCCGGATCGCTGATCGGCTACGCCTACATCCGGTTCACCCACAAGGACCCAGCCACCTACGAATTGCCCTTCGGCACGTTTCTCGGCCTGGCCGGGATCGCAGTCGCCCTGGGTGGCCCAGGCTTCAGCCTGTGAAGGCGAGCGAAGCTCGCCCCCCTAGCTGGACCGCTTCGCCGAACGTGCGGCAGTCTCGCTGCGCTTGACCTGCGCGCGCCGCCGGCCCGACGCCAGATTCTTGGCCGCCTTGTCCTTGGCCGCCTGGCTCACCGCGATGTGGTTCACCACTTTGATGGCGCCGGAACTCTTGGCCAGCCGCGTCGCCGTTCCTTTATGTTGCAGCACATCGGTCTGCCCTTCGATCGTGGCGACTCCACCCTGGACGTGAACCTGAAAATGGTGCGTTGAAATCTTCGACGCGGCGAAGCGCGCGCGAATACCCTTTTCAAGTTGGGCGTCCGGCATGGTCGCCTGTTTCGGGATGGTGGCCTGCTTCGGACGCGTCACGGGGGCGGTCAGCGCCCGCGCGGGCGGTACGGCTTTGGTAGCGGCGTACCCCACCCCCAGAGCAAGGCAGAGCAGAACTGCGGCGCCACGACTTTTATGCATAATGGGATCTCCTTAACTGAAAATGTGCCCGCGGACGCGGTTTGCTCTCAGGAAACATGCTTCGCGCTATAACAAAGCTGATGCCCATCTACGGAGGAATGGAGTGTGGCGGCACCAAGTTCGTCTGCGCCACCGGCGCCGAAAGCGGCAAACTGCTCGCGCGCACCGAGTTTCCGGCCACCACGCCCGCTGAGACCATAGCCCGCGCGCTGGAATTCTTCCAGGCGCAGCCGCACCCGCTGCAGTCCATCGGCATCGGATCGTTCGGCCCCGTGGATCTG
>OBLT010001403.1_pt1 | contig 15422 bp, 16 predicted proteins | sample 1518721 | NCBI WGS metagenome assembly OBLT01 (sample SAMEA3539307, study PRJEB22396) | soil metagenome | biome: tundra; feature: field; material: soil | place: USA | collected 2010-05 | depth 0.15 m | reverse complement strand
CAGGACGTCCGCAGCGATGGTGAGCGCGGGCACGACGGTGACGCGGCAACCGAGGACGAGGGTGAGGGCGATGCCGGCGAGAAGAACGATGAGCAGGATCTGAGGGGCGGGATGGAGGGCCCAGGCGTAGGCGGCCCAGAGGAGGACGGCGGCGACGGAGCCCCAGGTGCCGGGGCCGGGCTTGCCGAAGCCCGCGCCGAAGAAGGTGGCGACAGCCCACCATTGCATGGAGCGGCCCTTTTGGACGGGAGTCGTGGAAGGAGGGTCAGTCGTCATGGGAGTCTCCGCTTTGGCCGCCGCTGAGGCCGCCGAGGTCTTCGAGGACTTCGGGGTCGAGGACGGGGGAACTGATTTTGTAGACGCCCATGGTCCACTTGCCGAGGTCGATCTTGCGGCAGCGGTCCGAGCAGAAGGGGAAATCTTCGTCGTTGACGCGGACCAACATGCCGCAGGTGGGGCAGCGGAGGAGCTTTACGGATTTTTTCTTTGGAGGCATCGGACTATTTCATTTTACAGTGGGTCCACTTTACAGCGGGCCGGAGGTAACGCGGGCGATTACGTCGTACTCGTGGGCTTCGGTGATCTGGGCGCGGTAGAAGCGGCCGGGTTCGAGGGTGGGTAACTCGCCGAAGTCGTTGATGTAGACTTTGCCGTCGATCTCGGGGGCATGGAACTGGGTGCGGCCTTCCCATAGGAGCGGGGTTTCATCGCTTTCGCCTTCGGCTAGAATAACTAACTTACGGCCGATCCATTGCTGCTTGGCGCGCCTGGAGATGGACTGCTGGAGCTTCATCAGGCGGCGCTTGCGGGTTTCGATGGTGCGTTTGGGGATTTTCTGGTCGAGCGAGAATGCGCCGGAGCCTTCTTCGTCGGAGTAGCTGAAGACGCCGAGCCAGTCGAACCTGGCTTCGCCGATGAACTCCTCCAGAATTTCGAGGTCGCGGAGCGACTCGCCGGGGAAGCCGACGACGAAGGAGGTGCGGAGGGCGATTCCGGGGACGGCGGCGCGGACTTTTTCAAGAGTTTTGAGGAAGATGTCGGCGCCTGCGCCGCGCTTCATGGTCTTGAGGACGGCGGGCGAGGCGTGCTGGAGGGGAACGTCGAGGTATTTGCAGATGTTGTCATGGCGGGCGATGGTATCCAATAAACTATTTGTTATTCGGTTGGGGTAGGCGTAGAGGAAGCGGAGCCAGCGGAGGCCTTCGATGCGGGCGAGCGAGTCGAGCAGGAGGGCGAGGCCGTCTTTGATGCCAAGGTCTTCACCGTAGCAGGTGGTGTCCTGGCCGATGAGGGTGATCTCCTGGACGCCGCGGGCGACTAGCTGTTGCGCTTCGGCGACAACCGACTCAAATCTTCGAGAGCGGAACTTGCCGCGCAGATTGGGGATGACGCAGAAGGAGCAGGGGTGGTCGCAGCCCTCTGCGATCTTGATGTAGGCGGAGGATTTGGGGGTGGTGAGGAAACGCGGGGTGGACTCGTCGTAGAGGTATGTGGGCAGGAGGTGGGTTGCGCCCTGCCAGTCGTCGCGGCGGAAGCGGCCTTGCCGCTCGCGGAGGTTGCCTTCGGCGCGCCCCTCCGGTGTCTGACCTTTATGAGTCGCGGCGCGGGATTCGAGGCCGGGACGAACCTCGGCGTGGCCATTGCCGCTGAGAATGTTGAAGGGCGACCACGAGGCTGCGGCGGCCGGGGCAGCGAGGCCGGCGGCTTCGAGGATGGATTCGAGTTCGCCGGTGCCGACGACGGCGTCGACTTCGGGGATGCTTTTGCGGATTTCATCGCGGTAGCGCTCGACGAGGCAGCCGGCGACGATGAGCTTCTTAGCCGTTCCGGCCAACTTGTAGCGGGCCATTTCGAGAATGGTGTCGACGGACTCCTGCTTGGCGGTGTCGATGAAGCTGCAGGTATTGACGATGAGGATTTCGGCCTCTTCGGGATGGGCGGTCAGCCGCGCGCCGGCACGGTCGAGCAGGCCCATCATGACCTCGGAGTCAACGAGGTTTTTGGGACAGCCTAATGAAATAAAGCCCACGGAAGGGGCCGTGGGTGGGGCGAGTTTGGTCACAGTTCCATTGTAGCTGGAAGTGCGCCGCGACAGCTTCGATTCCGGGCGAGCGTCAGTTCACCGCCGCGTAAGTGACTGTTACTTCCTGCTCTTGAGGGGCAAGCCGGCGGTGGTGAGAAGCCCTTTGGCGTCACCGGCGAACTGGCCTTTCGGTTCCAGCTCCAAATACTTCTGGTAAGCCTCGGCGCATCCGGGCGGAAGAATCAGCTTATGCGTCTGGGGATCGACGGTAGCTTTTGGAACCAGCGCCTGGCCCTTGAAGTAGTAAAGGATGGCGCGGCCAGGATCGACGGCGATGGCCTTCTCGACCGCCTCCAACTGGGCATCTGTATTGCCAACATGAAGGAACAGGATGGTCTCATTGCGCAGATAGAGGGCGGCATTACTGGGAAACACCTTGACCGCGGTGTCGAAGGCCGCTTCGGCTTCGGCGATTCTGCCGGTGCGGGCGTAAATCTCTCCGAGGCTGCTGTAGGCCACGCCCTGAATCATCGGGGTGCGGTCTTGGGCGTTGGTGACCGTTCCGCCCACGGTATTGCCGGAAGAGCGGGCGGCGCCGGGAGAGACATCGTCGGCATGAGCCGGCTTCGGCGAGGCCGGATCGATGCCCAGCGCAATCTTGAAGCTGTTTTCGGCTTCGGCGTATTTCTTCAGGCCGATCTGCGCCAGGCCCAGTTCGACCCAGGGAAGGATCATCTCCGGATGGGAGGCGGTGGCATTGAGCATCAACGCCTCGGAGTCGGCATAGCGCTTTTCCCTGGTGGCGGCGCGGGCCGCAACCAGTTCGGCGTTCAGGCTATCGGCGGTATTCCTGCCGGCGTCCGGCGCGGGCGAGCCTTCCTGCCCATAGGCGGGCCAGGTCATGGAGAACAAGAGAGCCATGCAGAGCCAAGAATTGCGTTTCACGTTTGCGCCTTCAGATGAGGAGTAGAGCTTTCCAACAGCAAGTGTAACCCGGCGGAAGCCAGACTCCATCGCCGCCAGCTAAGCGATCCCATTTGCCCAACAAACAGAAGGCCCACGGGAGGGGCCGTGGGTGGGGATGGTTTGGACACTCTGTAAGCATGTGTGAAATAATGCTTGCAAATGGCAAATGCAAGCATTATTATGAAAATCGAGGTGCAAGCATGAGCAATGGCACGGAAGGGAAAGCAAAGGGCGGGTTGGCGAGGGCTGCTTCGCTGAGTTCTGAGGAGCGGGTTGAGATCGCGAAGAAGGGTGCCGCGGCGCGTTGGGGTGGTGACGAGATTCCGAGGGCAGAGTTTACTGGGGAGTTAAAGATCGGGGAAATGGTCTTTCCGTGCTCAGTTCTCTCTGATGGGACCCGGATTCTCACGCAAAGCGACTTCATGAAAGGGATGGGGATGTACTACAGCGGATGGGTAGCGAAGAATCGGACTCAAGAGGAGGAGAATGCAGAAGTGCCTCATTTTCTTTCCTTCAAGAGTCTCAAGCCTTATGTGGATAAACATCTTGGCAATCTTCACTCCATCATCTTGAAGTACCGCACTGCTACCGGCGGGACCGCGCATGGAATCAAGGCCGAAATCATCCCAAAAATTTGCGAGATTTGGATGGACGCGGAAGAGAGCGCGTCACTCGGTGTTCGCCAGAGGAAGATTGTCTCCAAGGCGAAACTCTTGATGAGAAGCCTTGCACACGTTGGAATCATCGCCCTCGTGGATGAGGCGACCGGCTATCAGGCTGTTCGCCCTAAAGACGCACTCCAAATGTACCTTGAGAAGATCATTCGCAAGGAACTGGCAGCGTGGGCGAAAAAGTTCCCCGATGAATTCTATGAGAATATCTACAAACTTAAGAACTGGCCTTGGCCGGGCATGAAGAAAAACCGCTACAGCGTCGTTGCACATTACACTCGCGACCTTGTTTACCAGCGTATAGCGCCGAAGTTATTAGAGGAGTTGGAGCAAAAGTCGCCCAAGAATGACAGTGGGAATCGGCCAAACAAGCTACATCAATGGTTGACGGACGACATTGGGAACCCCATGCTTGCTCAACATCTCCACTCGCTAATAATGTTCCAGAGGTTGGCTCTTTCGAACGGTTTTGGCTGGAATCGGTATGTGAAGATGGTTGACCAGGTTATGCCGAAACGGGGGGCGACGCTGGAGTTTTCGTTTCCTGAGGATGGCATTGAGCTTGGCTAGCCCAGGCAGTCGAGCTCCCCAAGCGCCCCAAAAGCGATGCGGTTCCCTACCGGTGCGTGGTGCTAAAATCAACAAGTGCCGGGTCCTACGCGACGTAATCCCGCCAATCCCGCCAGGTCCGGAAGGAAGCAACGGTAACGGGCTAGTACGGGCGCAGTAGGTCACCCGGCGCTTTTTTGGCGCCGTGGGCGCTTTTATCGGCCTGGACGGACTGGGTTGAACAGAGACGAGCAAAAGCCAACGCGGGTCCTTCGACTTCGGCCGTCGCGGCGGCCTCCGCTCAGGATGACAGTCATTGATTGAAGAGGAATCCCAGGCCTTCCGCCGCGGCGGACGAGACCTGGGGCACCCAGCTTCGGTAGTTGTGCTTCAAGGAGAGATGCATTGAGCCTCACTGTTCGTCCCGTGGTGGGCCGGCGCGCCAAGATTTCGGCGCTCGGGACCTACGTTCCCCCTCAAGTTCTGACCAACAAAGACCTGGAAAAGATGGTGGATACCAACGACCAGTGGATCATGGAGCGTACCGGTATCCGCGAGCGGCACGTGCTGGCCAAAGGGCTGGGCGTGAGCGATATGTGCACCGAGGCGGCGAAGCGGTGCCTTGCGGCGCGGGGGATTGAGGCCAGCGAGGTCGAGGTCATCCTTGTGGGCACGGTGACGCCGGACATGATGTATCCCTCGTCGGCCTGCCTGGTGCAGAACAAGATCGGGGCCAAGGGGGCATGGGGGTTCGACGTCTCGGCAGGGTGCTCGGGGTTCGTTTTCGCATTGCAGGCGGGCGTGAAGCTGGTGGAGAGCGGGGCGCACAAGAAGGTTCTGGTATGCGGAGCGGACGCCAATACGCGGATGACCGACTTCACGGACCGGGCGACGTGCGTGCTGTTCGGCGACGGCGCGGGGGCGGTGCTGCTGGAGCCGGCGGAAGAGGGCGAGATCGGGTTTATCGACTATGTGCACGAGATCGACGGGTCGGGCGGCGTGTCACTGTATTTGCCGGGCGGCGGCAGCCTGAATCCCTCGACCCATGAGACCGTGGACAAGAAGATGCACTATATCCACCAGGACGGGTCGGCGGTTTACAAGTTTGCCGTGCGCAAGATGGCCGAGGCCACGGCGAAGGTTCTGGAGCGGAACGGCGTGACCGGCGCGGACCTGGGCTGTTTCATTCCCCACCAGGCCAATAAGAGGATTATTACGGCGACCGCGGACCGGCTGGGGATGGACCCGGAGCGGGTGATCATCAATATAGAAAAGTATGGGAATACGTCGTCGGGGAGCATTCCGCTGGCCATGGAGACGGCCATCGAGCAGGGCAAGCTGAAGAAGGGCGACTTGGTGCTGCTGGCCGCGGTGGGCGCGGGGTTTACGGTGGGGGCGGCGCTGCTCAGGTGGGAGATATGAGAAGCAGCTACTAGCTTCTAGCTTGCCTGACGATATCTTGGTTTCTTGTGCGAGACAGCAAGTTAGCGGGCCGATCCGCGCGGCGGATCGGCCCTGTTAGCGAGTTCGCAGGTTAGCGGCGGCTGTGGGTTGGCGGGATTTATCGACTTATATTTGCTTCGCATCTGGTTTTATTTGCTTTGCATCGGGATTCTCACGAATATTTCTCCCCTTACGCGTCCATGCAAACCATTGCCGGCACTGCCCCGCTGTCTTGCCGACTCGCTGCTAGACCACCAGCTCGGGGACGGCGACGGTGTATTCGGGCAGCACGCCGAGTTCGGCGGCGATGCGGAAGAAGCCTCTCATGCCTTCGATGCATTCTTCGTCGAGGACGTAGTGAATGTTGGCGGTGAGGTAAGAGCGAATGGTCTCTTCGGGGATGGGGACGCGAGTCGACCACTCGATTACCAGCGCATCCATGTTTTGGAGACCGTGGTCGCGGGACTGGATGAAATCCTGGGCGACACTCTCGTCAAAAAAGCTGGGGTGGGCTTCGTTTTTGGGCGCGGCGGCCCAGACGGCGGAGACGAAGGGAAGGCCAGTGAGGGTGCGCCACTCTTCGGCGAGGTCGTGGTAGACGAGGTGTTCGCCGGTGCGCTCGAAGCGGTTGGCGCGCTCTTCGAGGGCAAAGAGGGCGGGGTCGCCGATGAGGATGGCGGCGTCGGCCCTCTGGAGCATGGCGTCGAGTTCGGCGGCCATAGGAAGGAAGGGAACGGCCGGGTTGCCCCACTTGTGGAAGAGAATGCGGGTGTAGGCGAGGGTGGTGCGGCTGGCGGTGTCGGCGGCCACGGTGCGGAGGGCGGCGAGCGGCTGGCTGGCGCGGCGTACCAGGAGCAAGGAGCGCACGCGGCCCTTGGAGGCGATGGTGCAGCCGGGGAGGATGCGAAGGCCGGGGGTGGTGGCGAGGGCGGCGATGGGGATCAGGCCGATGTCAGCGGCGCCCGAGGCCAGACGGGCTGCGCATTCGGAGGGGGACATGCGGTCGATCTGGTAGCGAAGGGCGAGCGGGGCGGAAAGAGGCGGGTGCTCGAAGTCCCACATGAGCGGCGCGGGATTGAGGAAGCCGATGGCGGCGACGCGCTGGCGGGGATTTGGGGTGGGGCTCACGTTTTCTTAGAGTACCAACCGAGGGCGAAGGATTCCCCGCGTGTCTCGAATGAATCCGGGGCGACAATTCCGGCGGCTTGACATGGAACTCCGGCAGGGCTAGTGTGGGCGAAAATCCAAAAGAGCCGGGGTCCAGGTTTCCTGTGAGGAAAACCGCCGCGGGCAATGGATGGATTGAAGCACCCGCGCGATGACGACACTACCCCAAAACGCGGTTTTGCCCGAGCCGCTCCAGCTGGATGAGCAGCGGCTGGCGTGGCTTGCGCTGGCGCTTTCTCCGGGGCTGGGGCCGAAGCGGATTCTAGACGCAGTGAAGACGTTGGACGCGCCCAGCCAGATATTCACTCTGCCCTTGACTGCGCTGGAGGGGCTGAGGTTTCCGGCCGAGGCGGCGCAGTTCATTTTTGACGGGAAGGCGCGCCAGGCGGCTGAAGAGGAGTGGGCGCGGGTGGCGGCGCAGGGCGGGACAGTGGTGAGCTACGGCTGCCTGGAGTATCCGGAGCGGCTCAAAGAGATCTACGATCCGCCTCCGGTGCTGTGGGTGCGCGGAGCGGTGAGCCTGCTGTCGCGGCCGGCGATTGCGGTGGTGGGCACGCGGCATCCTACTCCGTATGGGTCGGGAGTGGCGGAGATGCTGGCGCGGGATCTGGCGGTGCGGCGGCTGCTGATTGTGAGCGGGATGGCGCGGGGCATCGACTCGTGTGCGCACCGGGGGGCTCTGGCGGCGCGCATGCCTACGGTAGCGGTGTGGGGCACGGGCATCGACGTGATTTATCCCAAGGAAAACAAGAAGCTGGCCGAGGAGATTCTGGCCGCCGGCGGGGCGATCGTGAGCGAGCTGCCGATGGGGACCTTTCCGGCGCCGCAGAACTTTCCAAGGCGCAACCGAATCTTAAGCGGGCTGAGCATTGCAGTGCTGGTGGTGGAGGCGGGGGAGAATTCGGGCACGCGGGTGACTGCCCGCTGCGCCGCCGAGCAGAACCGGGATCTGTTTGCGGTGCCGGGCAACGTGACCAGCAAGGGATCGTGGACTCCCAACACGCTGATTAAGCAGGGGGCAAAGCTGGTGGCTACCTGGGAGGACGTGTGGGAGGACCTGCCCTCGCAGGTGCGGCTGGAGCTGGAGTCGGAGGCGCCGGCTGAATCCAAATCGGAGACTACCGCATCCTTATTGCCTGACCCGGTTCTGCGGCCGCAGGAGGCCATGGTGCTGGAGGTTCTGCGCTCGGACGAGAGCTTGCAGATCGACGAAATTCTGGAACTGCTGGAGACGCAACTGACGTCTTCGGAGGTGTTTACGGCGCTTTTCGAGTTGGAGATTACGGGCCGGGTTCGGTGTCTGCCGGGGAAGAACTACGTGCGGACGCTGTGATAAGAGCAGTTGTCAGTTGTTAGTTTTCAGCCCTTCCCGACATCTTCAGCCAGTTGACCTCAGCCTGAGGACTGCGGGTCCGGCGAAATTTCCAGGTCTCAGAATCGAGACCTGGGGCACCCGGCGGGAAAGCACAAGGAGGGAGAACGGGGCGGAAAACGACTATTTGAAATATTGCAGGATGAGAGTCACTGCAATTCCCAACACAAAGAACAGCAGTGACATTAGGAAGCGGTCCCTATTCCTCTTAAAGAACGAAGCGTCTTCTCGCTCCCGTTTTAACGTGACCAAATAAGAGCTTGAAAGTTTCAACAATGGACTCACAGCGAGAGCGGCGATTGCCAAGGCAAGTACAACAGTCGATAACGGGACCCAAGGCCGCAAATGGGGCGCATCACCACGGTGAAGATAGGTTAGAAAACTCAGCAAGGGAATGATCGATATACACAGAGCTGGCACTACGGTTCCCAACCAGTATTGGGATGGCCTCCGCCTTACTTCAAGAAACTCTTTGGCTCGATAGAATGTCAAGTCAGCCTCATCGCTGATTTTCGTTGTTGCAAGTGTCGTTGTGCTGGTCGCAGTTGGATAGCGCCGAAGCTGTAGTTTGATCCCAACAGCGGCGTTGATAATTCGCAGGCTTATGACATTCGGCCCTTTTTGTACAAGGAATTCTTCAAAAGACGGATAGTGGGTTTCCTCGTCTTCAATCGAAATTGGGGAGTCTGGCGCTACTGTCCGGAAGATTTTGAGGATCTCTTCCAAGTCCTCCCGGAATAGCATGATTGAACTGGGATTCCATGCCTTCGTAGTTCGAGTTGTTTCCAAATGAATCTCCGTACCAGCTATGTGCCTTGACCGATTATGCCTCATGTGTTGCCATTTGGCCGGGCGCCCCATCCTTTTCGCATCCTCACCGCGAAAAGGGTAGGAGCCACAAATCTCCATCGGCTCACGCAGGAATCGCCATGCGCATCACCTGTGTAAGCGGCTCTGGAATCGGCAGGCCGTCCTCGCGCATTCCATCGATGTGCATCTCAATTCCCTCACGCAGCAACTGCTCGGTCTCTGAGAAGGTCGCGGCAGCCACGCCCAACCCCGGCAAATCTGGAGCATAAGCGCTCCAACCGTTCGATGTTTTCTCGAATACAGCTGCATATTCCTTCATTTCAAGCCCGCCTGTTTGAGAATGTTGCCGAAAGTACCTTTGTCCATTTCCTGCGACGGGTGACCAGCCACTGTGCCCCGGCCTACCTTCACAGGGTGCTTAAACTGACGGTGGCTACCCTTCTGCGCTACCTGATACCAGCCGTTGTCCTCGATCAGTTTCAGCACATTGCGTACTTTCATGCAAGCGAATCAATCCTTGCAGTGATTATAGCGCCAATCGATATTTTCGCGGGCTTGCGAAGTCCAGACAAGATCAACTGGCACGGGTTTGTTCCCCTGCGGTAATTGCCAACCGCTGTCGCGCCTCTCGGCGCGCATTTTCAAAATCCACCGGCGAGGCGGCTCCGCTGGCGTTGCCCTGATCCCACAGTTGGCGCAGGCGCTTCAGGTCTTCCTGGCGTAACTCACGCTTGAACTGCCAGTCCCGGATGGCCTCGCGAACGATCTCGCTGGTGGTGGCATATTCTCCCGTTTCCACGGCTGCCTTGAGAGCGCCAATCTGCTCCCCGGTCAAGGCGATGCTGACTTTTTGAACATCCGGCATGACGGCGACTCCGCTCTTTATGGGGCAATACTTGCTACTTCTTGCTGAAGTATAGCAAATATTCCCCTGTATCGCCATGCTCCGCGCACAGTTTAATGGGATTCTGCATCGAATGTTTCGCCTTCTGCTTGCCCTAAAAATGGGACGTAAAGAGAAGAAGTGATCTATCGCAGGTGGAAACGGAGCGGGGTTCCGTGGTAGGGTGCAACTTTTGCGGGTGGTTTTTTCCGGAGCGGGACGAGCGGCTCCGGGCGCAGACGGATTTCGGACCGCCGGGGAGTGAATCCGATCTGTCCACTCGTGAGTCAAACAGGCCGGACAGGGTAGAGTGGGATTGGTAAATAAGGATGGCAATGAGCAAATCACTGGTGATCGTCGAGTCCCCCGCCAAGGCGAAGACGATCGAGAAATATCTTGGCGCGGGCTTCGAGGTTCTGGCATCGGTGGGGCACATCATGGACCTGCCCAAGAACGAGATTGGCGTGGAGCTGAAGAAGCGGACGTTTGAGCCGACGTTGATCGTGTCTCCGGGCAAAGAGAAGGTTGTGGCGCAGTTGAAGAAGGCGGCGGCCAGGGCGGACGAGATCTACCTGGCGCCCGACCCGGACCGCGAGGGCGAGGCGATTGCGTATCATCTTGCGCTGCAACTGGGAACCACGGCCAAGGAGCGGAAGAAGATTCGCCGCGTGACCTTCAACGAGATTACGAAGAAGGCAGTACAGGGGGCGTTCCAGCACGCGCGGGAGCTGGATCAGAATCTTGTGGACGCGCAGCAGACGCGGCGGGTTCTGGACCGGCTGGTGGGGTACCAGATTTCGCCGCTGCTGTGGGATAAGGTGCGGCGGGGGCTTTCTGCGGGCCGCGTGCAGACGGTAGCGGTGCGGCTGATCGTCGAGCGGGAGCGGGAGATTGGCGCGTTTGGGCCGGTGGAGTATTGGCCCATCGATGCGATTTTGCAATTCAAGGCAACGGGAACGAGTACCGCAGAACCGACGTTGCTGACTTGGCGCTTTATCGGGGTCGATGGGGAGCCGGCGCGGGTACCGAACGGCAAGGACAAGGAAGGCAAGGATCAGTTCATTTCGAACGCGGTTCCGAACGAAGAGACCGCGCTGAGGATTATCGAAGCTGCGACGAAGGCGACTTGGACGGTTCGGTCTTTTGAGACAAAGGAGCGAAAGAAATATCCTTCGGCGCCTTTCACAACCAGTACTTTGCAGCAGCAGGCTGCAGCGCGGCTGGGCTTTAACGTGCGCCGCACAATGGGCGTGGCGCAGAGGCTGTATGAAGGTATCGATCTGGGCGCGGAGGGAACAACCGGCCTGATCACGTATATGCGTACCGACTCGCCGCGCGTCTCGCCAGAGGCAATCTCCGCGGCGCGCGAGTGGATCGGGAAGTTGGGCTCCAGGTATTTGCCTGCAACAGCCAATTTCTACAAGGGCAAGAAGGATGCGCAGGACGCGCACGAAGCTATTCGCCCGACCGATCCCACGCGCACCCCGGAATCGATCGCACGCTACCTTTTGCCAGAGCAGTTGAAGCTTTACACGTTAGTGTGGCAGCGGTTTGTCGCATCGCAAATGACGCCTGCGATCTATGACTTGACCACGATTGAAATCGATGCGGTCAGCGATAGAACTTACAACTTCCGCACCACCGGATCAGTTTTGAAGTTTGACGGTTTCTTGCGCGTCTATGGAGGAGACGACGAAGAGGAGGACCGGCTGCCCGAAATTCCCAAGGGCGCGCGCCTGCCGTTGGCCACCGCGGACCAGTTGATGAAACTGGCTGTTGAGGCGCGGAACGTAAAGCTGGAGCAGGCTCGGAAGAAGTACAAGCTGGAAGTAACGAAGATCGAAGCAAGAAACGAAAAAGCCGGTCCAGAAAGCGAGATGGAGCCGATTCCGGAATTTGTGGAGCCGGAGATTCCGCTTGAAGTGAGGTCTTCGGCCGTGAATGCGGTACAGAAATTTACCGAGCCTCCGTCGCGATTCAACGAAGCTTCGCTTGTAAAGGAGCTTGAGGAGCGTGGTGTCGGCCGGCCATCCACTTATGCCTCAATCATCAACACCATTCAGGACCGCGAGTATGCGACGAAGATCAGCGGACGGTTCTACCCGACTGAAATCGGCATGGTGGTTTGCGATTTGCTGGTGAAGAATTTTCCATACATTTTCGATATCGCATACACGGCCAAGCTGGAAGAAGAGCTGGACGATATCGAAGAGGGTAAGGAGAAGTGGACGGACCTGATGAACGGGTTTTACGACCACTTTGAGGATGAGCTGAAAATTGCCGGCGAGAACATGGAAAGCATCAAGCGCATGGAAGAGCAGACGAATGAAATCTGCGACAAGTGCGGAAGTCCGCTGGTTCTGAAGTGGGGCAAGTTCGGCAGCTTCTACTCCTGTTCGAACTTCAGCAAGAAGCCTCCCGTGACAGTTGCGATGGGGCCGTGGAAGAAGGATCCAAAGGCGGTAACAAAGAAGATTACGACTTCACTGGATTTCCCGATGACTGTTCGTGCAAGCGTTGAGGACACAAATGTGTACTCGAAGGAGGTGGCGAACGCAAGGGAACTGGTTGCTGCGATTGAAGTGGTGGCAGATGAGTCGGCGGCCAAGGGGAAGAAGATATTTGTCGAGCAGGTGAGTTGCGACTTCACGAAGGAAAACACGGCCGGCAAACCGGACCTGAATACACCCGAGGTGCAGGAAGCGGGCGAGACGGAAGAGTATTGCGATAACTGCGGGCGGGTGATGATGCTGAAGCGCGGCCTGTTTGGGCCGTTCATGTCGTGCCCTGGGTACAACGAGGATCCGCCGTGCAAGACGATCCGCAAGCTGAGCCAGAAGCAGCAGCAGAAGCAGGCTGTGCCGCAGCCCACCGGCGAGGACTGCCCGCTTTGCGGCAAGCCTCTGGTGCTGCGCCAGGGCGCTTACGGGGAGTTCGTTTCGTGCTCCGGGTATCCGAAGTGCAAGTACGTGAAGCAGAACCTGATTGAAGGGATGAAGTGCCCCAAGTGCGGCATCGGGGACCTGGCCGAACGCAAGGCGCGACGGGGCAACATCTTCTGGGGCTGCACGAATTATCCGAAGTGCGACTTCACGTCGAACTACAAGCCGGTGGCGAAGAAGTGCCCGGAGTGCGGGAGCCCGTACCTGGTGGAGAAGACGCTGCGGTCGGGCATTTATCTGGAATGCCCGAACAAGAAGAGGGCGGCTGAAGAGACGGCGCCGAAGAAGCGGGCAAAGAAGGCGGCTGGGTCGGCGGCTGGGGCGGCGGAAAGCACGGTGGCGTGCGGCTATTCGAAGCGGATTGGGGATGCGCCGCCTCCGCCGACGGCGGAGACGCATGGGCCGGTGGTGGAGGCAAGGGCAGGGAAGAAGGCGTTGCAGCCGGCGTAAGGGGATTACGTGAAAGAGATAGTGATCCTCGGTGGTCCCAATGGGGCAGGTAAAACTACGGCGGCGCGAGTGCTTCTGCCGAAGTTCATCCATGTGCATCGGTTTTTGAATGCAGACGAAATTGCCCGTACTCTCTTGCCGGAGAACCTCGAAGCATCTGATCTTGCCGCCGGGCGGAGGATGATTGAGCGGATGCGTGACCTACTCCTGCAGGGCTCAAGCTTCGGACTGGAAACGACCTGTTCCGGAAAATCCTATGTGAGTATTCTCAGGCAATGCAAGGAAGATGGCTGGCGCATCACTCTGCTCTTCTTGTGGCTGAAATCGCCGGAGGATGCGGTCGCGCGCGTGGCGCGCAGAGTGAGAGAAGGTGGCCACAACGTACCTTCCGAGGTCATTCGCCGCCGATATTTCGCAGGCTTGTCAAACTTGCTCGACTTGTATCTTCCGCTGGCAGATGAGGCGGAAATATACGATAATTCCAATAAGCGGCGCATCCTGATTGCCGAGAGGCGAGAGGGTGGCATTCTGCTGATCCACGATTCGAGGCGTTGGGCGAGGATCAGGAAGGCGGCACAGTGAAGTCCATGACATCGAAAGATATTCACGAGGCGATCCGCCAGTCCTTAGCCGAGATCTCCCGGCGGCTGGCTTCCGGCGAACTCGATGGTTCGGGGCGGTACTACACCGATGCCGAGCTGGCTGCTGGCGCGGCGACGGGCGAGAAGCAGACTCCCGCGAATCCGCCAAAGGCCAACGCGGCGTAGCCGCAAGCCGTTGGGCAGCGCGCTCCGTCTGAATCCTGTAGTATGGGGCAGTGGAGAACTCCCAAATGGAACGGATGCTTGCAACGCCTGCCGATGCAGAAATCATTCTTAAACTCTATGAATTGCGCACCGAAGCGGTGATGCGCCAAGCTCGCGCGTGGATGACGGGCGAGTTCTGGCCGGCAACTGCGGAGGAGTTTTTTGCCGTGGCGGAGAACCCCGCTGACCCGCACAACGCGTGGCTGCGGCAGGTGCTGACCTATTGGGAGATGGCGGCGGCGATGGTGCTGCACGGGGCGGTTTCAGCGGAGCTGTTTGTGGATTGCAACGCGGAGGGGTTCTTTCTGCTGGCCAAGTTTGAGCCGATTCTGGAAGCGATCCGGGAGAAGAATCCGGGGTTTCTGGTGAAGACGGCGGAGCTGGTGAACCGGTTTTCGGCGGCGGCGCAGCGCTACGAGGCGGTGCTGAAGAATGTGGAAGCCAGGCGGAACAGCATGCCGGCAAAGGCCGAATCGCACGGGCAGTATTCTTATCCCGCGAAACCCTGAGTTTCAAATTTCTTGCCGAATTGCGGCCAGTGGAGCATGATGGTAGTCGATAGAGACTTTCCAATTCCCCGGAGGTTCCTCATGAAACGTGTTCTGGCTCTCCTGTTTGCCGTTTTTGCCCTGACGGCGATTGCATCGCGCGCTGCCGATTCCACCAAATTGAACGGCTGGATCTCCGACTCGATGTGCGGCGCCAAGCACCTTGGCGACAACCCGGCCTGTGTGAAGAAGTGCATCGAGGGCGGCGAAGCCCCGGTGTTTGTGGACGAAGCCAAGAAGGCGGTCTGGACGATCGACAATCCGGACGCGGTGAAGGGGTTCTACGGCGACCATGTGACGGTGACCGCTACGGCCGATGAGGGGAAAAAGAGCGTCCACATCGAGTCCATTTCGGACGTAAAGTAGGGCGCGTACGCGAAGCAGGGCTTTCCGGCTTTTCCAGATTGCAATCGGACTCGCCACGCCAGCGAATCTCTGGTCGTGTCATAGTCCGTTACCCTCATTCGTGCTGGATTTGAGGCCGATGGGGGCAAGAGCATTGAATTTAAACGGAATAGACCATGGCGCGAGCAATCTGGAACGGCAAAGTCGTTGCCGAAAGCGACACGACGGAGACGGTCGAGAGCGATGTTTATTTTCCCGAGGCCAGCCTCAAACGGGAGTATTTTCGCCCCAGCACCACCATCTCGACCTGTCCCAGGAAGGGACAGGCACGCTACATGAACCTGTTGATCGACGAGAAGGATAACCCGGATGCGGCCTGGTTCTATCCCGATCCGAAGCCGGCGGCGCGCAAGATCAAGGGGTACGTGGCGTTCTGGCGGGGCGTGG
>OBLT010001402.1_pt1 | contig 15425 bp, 15 predicted proteins | sample 1518721 | NCBI WGS metagenome assembly OBLT01 (sample SAMEA3539307, study PRJEB22396) | soil metagenome | biome: tundra; feature: field; material: soil | place: USA | collected 2010-05 | depth 0.15 m | reverse complement strand
GGTCGGACGAGGCCGGCCGAGCCGCACCTGCCGCAGGGCCGCCGGCGTCGCCCCTGGTCCGGCGGCTCGCCGCCGAGCTGGGTATCGACCTGACCAGGATTGCCGGAAGCGGACCCGGCGGCATGGTGACCAAGGCAGACCTCGAACGCGCGGCGAAAGAGGACAGCGCCACGCCGGTCACCGAAAGCCCCGCGACGGTTGCGGGTGGCGAACGCATCGTGCTCACGGGCGTCGATCGGGTCGCCGCGGAGCGGCTTGCCCGCTCTCACCGCGAAGCGCCCACCGCCACCGCATTCGTTCGCGCCGATGCAACCCGGCTCATGGAATTGCGTGCGGAGCTGCCGCCCGGAACGACGGATGCCTCGGTGACACCGTTCGCCATCATCCTGCGGCTCTGCGTGATCGCGCTCCGGAAGTTTCCCCGGCTCAATGCGCATTTCGACACCCAGACCAACGAGATCGTTCAGTTCACGCCGATTCACCTCGGGGTCGCTGTGCAGACGGATCGCGGCCTCGTCGTCGTGGTGATTCGAGACGCGCACAGCAAGTCGTTGCCAGACGTCGCCGATGACCTCCAGCGGCTTGCGACCTCAGCTCGCGACGGGTCCATCGACGCGACCGATCTCCGCGGCAGCACCTTCACGGTCTCCAACTTCGGTGCCTTCGGCGTCGACGGAGGCACGGCGATCATCAATCCCCCCGAGGCAGCGATCCTCGGCGTCGGACGGATCGCGACGCGCCCCTGGGTCGTGGACGACTACGTGGTGCCGCGCTCGGTGGTTGAGCTCTCGCTGGTCTTCGATCACCGTGTTGCTGAGGGAGGCGTCGCCGGCGGTTTCATCAGGCATCTCGCGGACCTCATCGAAACTCCTGACGAGGCACGCGCGGATGACTGAGATCCCGACCAAAGCACCCATCGCAAAGTCGGAGCTGCGCCGCGCACAGGCGGACACGTGGGTGTACTTCGACGGCGAGCTGTGCAGGTACGGCGACGCACATCTCGGCCTGCTCACCCACGCGCTTCATTACGGGACCGGCTGCTTCGAGGGGATCCGGGCGTACTGGAGCGAGCGGCAGCATCGGATCAACGTCTTCCGGATGCCGGATCATTTCGCGCGCATGACCGGCAACGCGCGGATGCTCCACATGGAGCTGCCACACAGCGTCGACGAGCTGTGCGACATCACCGTCGAGCTGCTCCGTCGCAATGCCTTCACCACCGACGTATATGTGCGCCCGCTGGTATACAAGGCCACCGAGGAGATCGGCATTCGCTTTCACAACCTGCGCGACGGCTTCATGATCGTCCCGGTACCGTTCGGCGCCTACGTGGACACGACCGGGGGCATCCGTTGCCAGGTCTCGAGCTGGCGGCGCATCGACGACAACGTGGCGCCGGCACGATCGAAGGCGACCGGCATCTACATCAACAGCGCGCTCGCCAAGACCGAGGCATTTCTCAACGGGTTCGACGAGGCGATCCTCATGACCCAGGACGGCCACGTCTGCGAAGGCAGCGCGGAGAACCTCTTCATCCTCCGCCGAGGCCAGTTGATCACGCCGCCGCCGTCGGAGAACATCGTCGAAGGCATCACTCGCTCGGTGCTCATGACCTTCGCGCGAGACGAGCTCGGCGTCGAGGTCATCGAGCGAACCATCGATCGCAGCGAGCTCTACATCGCCGATGAGGTCCTGCTCTGCGGCACCGGCGCTGAGGTCTCAGCGGTGATCGAGATCGACCGGCGCACCGTCGGCTCGGGGGCTCCGGGTCCGGTGACCCGCAAGCTCCAGGATCTCTACTTTGGCGCCTGCAAGGGCGAGAACGACCGCTTCGCGAGCTGGCTGACCCCGATCATCTGATCCCCTTCGTCGCGCGAGGTCTGATCACTGGTCGAAGTCGAGGACGACCTTCGGCGAGGTCGGATGTGACTGGCAGGCGAGCACGAAGCCGGCGTCGATCTCGCGCTGTTCCAGCGCGAAATGCTGATCCATCTCGACGCTGCCGCTCACCAGCCGGGCGCGACAGGTGCCGCAGACGCCGCCCTTGCACGCGTAGGGAGCGTCGTTGCGCACACGCAACGCGGCGTCGAGGATTCGCTCGCCATCCGGATCGACTGTGAAGATCGAGCTGCGTCCGTCGAGAATGATGGTCACCTCCGATGCACTCGACGGCTGCGTCGACGCGACCTGTCCGGCAGCGCGCGCCGGGCGCGGTGCGTCCTCGGCATGGAAGAGCTCGGCGTGCACGTGCTCCGATTCGACGCCGCGCTGCAGAAGCACGGATCGCGCCGCCTCGATCATGTCCCGCGGACCGCACAGGAACCACTCGTCGACGTCATCGGGAGGCACCAGCTGATCGAGGAACAGGTTCAGCCGTTCAACATCGATGTGCCCGTGGAAGAGTTGCACCTCCTGCTCCTCGCGCGACAGCACGTGGTACAGGGCAAACCGTTCGGGGTGCTGGTTCTTCAGGTCCTCGAGCTCCTCGAGAAACATGATGTCCTTCACCGCCCGGTTGGCATAGATCAGCGTCACCGAGCTGCGCGGTTCGACGGCGAGAATGGTGCTGAGGATGGAGAGGATGGGCGTGATCCCGCTGCCCGCCGCGATCATCGCGTACGACGTCGCGCGACCCGGGTCCAGCGGCGTGTTGAAGTGGCCGATGGGCGTCACCACCTCGACCACATCGCCGGGGCGGAGCTGCTCCATCGCGTAGGCGGAGAAGATCCCGCCCGGGAGGCGTTTCACCGCAACACGGAGCTGGCCGGAGCCGGCGGCGCTGCAGATCGAGTAGCTGCGCCTGACGTCGTCCCCGGCCGCCTCGAAGCGGAGCGAGACGTGCTGCCCATGGGTGAACGTGTACTCGCCGGCCAGCTCCGGAGGAACCTCGAACTCGATGACCACAGCGTCGTCGGTCAGCGCCTCGACGCCCTTCACCCGAAGCGGATGGATGGTTGCGCGCCGATGCCCCGGGGACGCCGCAACCGGCGTGACGGTCAAGCCTTCAGTGCTCCTTGAAGTGCGGGAATGTCTCGCCGCACGCGTCGCACCGGCGTACCGCCTGGCACTGTGTCGACCCGAAGTGCGCGAGCTCGTGGGTGCGCGGTGAGTCGCATCGGGGACATTCCACAGCGATCTTCAGGGACTGCAGGTCGAACTGCTGTTGACGGGGAGGAGCGATGCCGTATTCCCGCAGCTTGATCCGGCCGGCCTCAGACACCCATTCGGTCGTCCACGCGGGCGACAGCACGACGCGCACCGCAACATCGGTGTAGCCCTGGTCCCGAATGCATCGCTCCACGTCCTCGCGGATGACGTCGAGGGCTGGACACCCCGAATATGTCGGCGTGATGTCGACGTCGACATGGCCGGAACCGTCCATCCGGACATCGCGAAGGATGCCGAGATCCGCGATGGTGAGAGCGGGCATCTCCGGATCGGGAATCGCACCGGCGATGCGACGGATCTCGTCGATGGCGGTCACCACGTCACCCCAGGAAATGACCGATGGACGTGTTGCATCTCAGCGAGCATGTACCCAAAAGCCTCGGTATGCAGTCCCTGCCGCCCGCCGGTCGGTCTCCAGCTCACCTCAGGAGCCGTCAGCGTCGCGTCGCCGAGAACGCGAGTGATGTACGCATCCCACTCGGGGCGAAGGTCGCCCGGGTCGGGGCCCATGCCCAGGGCGGCCACCTCACGGGTCACCGCGTCGCTCTCGAAGAGCTCGGCTGTGAACGGCCAGAGCGCGGCGAGTGCGTGCTCCATACGGTGATGGCTCTCGTCGGTTCCATCTCCAAGCCGGAGCGTCCAGTCGGTCGCGAGGTCGCGGTGGTACGCGGTCTCCTTCACGGCCTTGGTCGCAACCGCCGCAACCTGCTCGTCGGTCGACGCGGTGAGCGCCTGCCACTGGGCGAGCTGATAGGTCGAACAGAGCAGCTGGCGAACCATCGTGGTCGCGAAGTCTCCGTTCTCCTGCTCGACGAGCTGGCAGTTCACAAACGCACGCTCGCCACGCAAGAAGGCGTAGTCATCCTCTGATCGTCCGGTTCCGTCGAGCTCGGCGATGCGCGCGTACATCCCGCGCGCCTGGCCGAGCAGGTCGAGCGCGATGTTGGTCAAGGCAAGGTCGTCTTCCAGTGCCGGAGCCCACGATGACCACTGCGCGAGCCGGTGCGACAGCACCAGGCAATCGTCAGCGATGCGCAGCGTGTACACGGCCGCCGCGCCGGCGACCACGAGGGTCACAGCTGCTGCACTTCCTTGGGTATCGAGTAGAAGGTGGGATGACGGTATGGCTTGTCGGCCGCGGGGTCGAAGAACGAGTCCTTCTCGTCCGGTGACGATGCGGTGATCACCGCCGACGGGACGACCCAGATGCTCACGCCTTCCATGCGCCGCGTGTACACGTCACGCGCGTTGCGCAGCGCCATCTCGGCGTCGGGGGCGTGCAGGCTGCCCACGTGGTTGTGTGACAGGCCGCGCTTGCTGCGGATGAAGACCTCCCACAGCGGCGCGGGCGTTTCCTCGCTCACGCTGCGGCGGTGGTGGCTGCGTGCTTGGCCGCATACGCGGCCGCGGCCTCGCGAACCCAGGCGCCATCCTCGTGGGCCTTCAGGTGATGGGCGGCCCGCTGCCGATTGCACGGGCCGTCACCGCCGACGACGCGGCGCAACTCCTCGAAGTCGGGTTCGCCGAAGTCGTAGTGGCCGCGTTGCTCGTTCCAGCGCAGCTCGGGGTCTGGAGGTGTGAGGCCGAGCACGACGGCCTGCGGCGCGACCATGTCGACGAAGCGCTGCCGCAAGGCATCGTTCGAGAACCGTTTGATCCCCCACGCCGTCGATTGCGCGCTGTGGGTCGAGTCGGTGTCCGGCGGCCCGAGCATCTCGATCGACGGCCACCACCAGCGGTTCACCGCGTCCTGGGCCATCTCGTGCTGCTCCGGGGAACCGTGCGACAGTGTGTAGAGCGACTCGAACCCCTGGCGCTGGTGAAAGGACTCCTCCTTGCAGACGCGAACCATTGCTCGCGCGTATGGGCCGAACGAGCAGCGGCACAGCGGGATCTGGTTGGTGATCGCGGCCCCGTCGACGAGCCAGCCGATCGCCCCGACGTCAGCCCAGGTCAGGGTCGGGTAGTTGAAGATGCTCGAGTACTTCTGACGACCCTGGTGGAGGAGGTCGATGAGCTCGGCACGATCGACGCCGAGGGTTTCGGCCGCGCAATACAGGTAGAGGCCGTGACCTGCCTCGTCCTGCACCTTGGCCATGAGGATCGCCTTGCGCCGCAGGGAAGGGGCCCGGGTGATCCAGTTGCCCTCAGGCTGCATGCCGATGATCTCGGAATGGGCGTGTTGGGCGATCTGGCGGATGAGCGTCTTCCGGTATCCGTCGGGCATCCAATCGCGTGGCTCGATGCGCTGGTCGGCGTCGATCAGCGCCTGGAAGTCGGCTTCGCGAGGATCAGCGACGGGGTCCGCCGCCGCCGGCGATCCGGTCGGAACGCTCTCGGCACCCCCCTGATCGATCTGGCCGCTTGATCTCATAGCCCTACAATAGAACCACATGGTTCAGGTCGCCGAGGTTGGCGTGCCCGTGCTCGAGGGCACCGATCACGTTGAGTTGTGGGTCGGCAACGCGAGGCAGGCCGCCTACCACTACCGCAAGGCTTTCGGGTTCGACGTGATCGCCTACGCAGGCCCTGAGACCGGCGTTCGCGATCGGGCCAGCTACGTGCTCCAGCAGGGCAAGGTGCGCCTGGTGCTCACCGCGCCGCTGCAGCCCGAGGGCGACATCGCCGACCACCTCCGGCTCCACGGCGACGGAGTCCGCACCATCGCGCTTCGGGTCGAGGACGCGACGGCGGCATATGAGGCGGCCACGGCACGTGGGGCACGCAGCGTGGCCGAGCCAAGCCGCGCTGAGGACGAGCACGGCGTGGTCACCTCGGCATCGATCGCGACCTTCGGTGACACCATCCATACGTTCGTCGAGCGCAACGAGTATTCGGGGGTGTTCTGGCCCGGGTACCGCGCCGACAATCGCAGCGGCGGTGGTGTCGGGTTGCGCTTCATCGACCACACGGTGGGCAACGTCGACACCGGCAAGATGGACGACTGGATCTCCTTCTACTCCGAGGTGTTCGGGTTCTCCGTCTTCCAGGAATTCGACGAAAAGGACATTGCGACGCAGTACAGCGCGCTGCGCTCGAAGGTCGCGCGAGACCCGCGGACGCAGATCACGATGCCGATCAACGAGCCACATGTCGGTCTCAAGAAGTCGCAGATCCAGGAATATCTCGACTACTACCGCGGCAGCGGCATCCAGCATATCGCCGTGCACACCGACGACATCGTCAGCACCGTGCAGGAGATGCGCGACCGTGGCGTGGAGTTCCTCACAGCTCCGGGCACCTACTACGACGCGCTGGGTGATCGCGCCGCCGGCATCGACGAGGATCTCGACCGCCTGCGCTCGCTCAACATCCTGATCGACCGCGATGACGACGGCTACCTGCTACAGATCTTCACGCGTCCGGTGGGCGACCGTCCGACGCTGTTCTTTGAGGTCATCCAGCGCAAGGGTTGCAAGGGCTTTGGCAAGGGAAACTTCAAAGCCCTGTTCGAGTCCATCGAGCGCGAGCAGGCGGCACGGGGCAACCTCTGACTGCTCGGGCCGCCTCCCCCAGGAGGACTGGACGCTGCTCGGCGACGGCCAGCATCACGGATCCTCCGTCAAGATCGAACGCTCCAAACGGGTCACCAGATGTGCGAAGATGTTCCTGCGTGCCATTCGGCATGCGGAAGGGGAACTGGGGGAATGAACCAAAAGGAAGATGCGTGGATGCGCGTCCTGGGTTTGATGCGTGATCTCGAGGCGCTGCTGCTTGCCATCAAGGAGGCGGCGGTTCCGGTGCTGACCAGCGGGGATGCCGATCAGGCGTGGCGGACGCGACGCTTTCTCAGGCTGGCGGACCGGATGTTGGAGGACATGCACGGCCTTCACTTCGCATCGGAGGAGCCAAACGGGAACTGACCCAAGCGGGGGTCACTTCGGCGGCCACTGATCCGGCGATGGGGGCGTTCGCGGCTTGTCCGCCCAGTCGTCCCGAGGCGGGGAGAAGCTTTCGACGATCGTGCACCCAGCCTTGCCGGCCCGTTCGACGTTGTGGGGCACGCCGGGCGGGATGACCCACATGTCACCGGGTTTGCGCAGGCGCGTCTCACCGCCGATCGTGAACGTGAACTCGCCGCGCACCACGAGCCCGACCTGCTCGTTGGGATGGCGGTGCTCCGGCATGGCCATGCCGGGATCGAGTTCGAAGACGGCGAGCGTGATGCGCTCGCCATTCACCGGCCGGACGCGCAGGCCCTCCATGAGCGCCAGGGGCTCGATATCGGCGACCGTGGCGAACTCGTGGCCAGAAGGGATTTCAGGCTCCGGCATGGTGGCGCAACCATACCCAAATCACCCGTCCGGCCCCTCGACGTTGACCACCGACGGCCCTAGCCCGGAACGGGTGACCACCAGTGTCGCCACACCATCGGTGGTGTTGCCTTCGCGGTGGACGCTGTACGGCGGGACGTACACGAAGTCGCCCGGCTGGGCATCGAAGACGTCGAGCCCGCCTTCCCCCGACTCCATGCGCAACGCCCCGGTGGCCACATAGATCACCGACTCGTGCTCGCCGTGATGGTGCCAGCCGGAGAATGCCCCGGCCTCGGTGTGCACGACCCCGGCCCACACCCGCTCAGTGGCAAGAGCCTGGCTGCGTCGCATCCCTGGGGTCGATGGCCCGGGGGCGAGCTCGCCGGACCGTATCCCGCGCACGCGCTCAGGCATCGCGACCTGCCACAACCACGAGGCGACTCACGGAGTTCCCGACGGCGCGTAGCCGAGGCGCTTGTCGACAACGTTGAGGAGTGGCTCGCTCCGCTGGAACCGCTCAAGATTTCGCACGAACAGATCGGCGATATCGCGCTGCCAGCCGGTGTGGTCACCGGACATGTGCGGTGAGATGATCAGGTTCGGTACGTCCCAGAGTGGAGAGTCTGCCGCGAGTGGTTCCGGGCTCATGACGTCGAGTGCCGCCCCGGTAAGGCGGCCAGTGCGCAGCATGCTGCACAGCGCGTCCTGGTCGAGCGTCGATCCGCGTCCGACATTGATCAGGCGGGCGGTGGGCTTGAGTACGCCGAGCTCGGTGGCACCGACCATGCCGTCGGTCTGGGGCGTTCCGGGCAGAACCATGACAACGTAGTCCGCCTTGGCGAACAGCTCCGGCATCGCCTCTGGCGCGACGATGTCACCAAAATCGGGATCGCCGCCGCGTGCTGTCCGGCCGACACCGCGCACCGACATGCCCAACGCCTTGGCGAGCTGCGCGGTCCTGCGCGCGATCGGACCGACGCCGATCATCACGACCGCCTTTCCCGAAAGCGTCTCGGACTCGCGCTGCACCCATCGGTGTTCGGTCTGGTACTTGAAGGTTGCGTACAGATCCTTGCTGAGGGTGAGCATCAGACCGATCGTGTACTCGGCAAGGGCCTCGTCGAAGATGTACCGCGAGTTGGTGAGCACGACGTCGCTGGCGGCGAGCTCGGGGAAGAGCACGAGCTCGACACCCGCCGACCCTGCATGGACCCAGCGCAGCCTCGTGAACCGGCTCCAGTGCTCGCGAAGGTAGCCGCTGCGCACGTTCCAGATCAGCAGCGCATCGACGTCGACGGCGTCTGCGGGCGGTTGCGACCACGGTTCGATGAAGCGGTAGTGCACACCCGGCCGCGACCCCAGGACGTCCCGGCTGGGCTGATCGCCCTCGACGACCCCGACCAGGAGAGTCATGGCCTCGTCTCGCGGCACTTGACGCCGAAGTCCCGCACTCGTGGCACCGTCATACTGTGCCATGTTGATCACACGTGAGATCCGGGTGACCCCGGAGCAGCGGATGGTGCTCGAGGCGGCGCGTCGCGAGTTCGCCGCCGACGTCATCTTCCTCAACTCCGCGACCATGGGGCTGCCCCCGAGGCGGACGATCGAGGCGGTGCAGGCTGGGCTGATCGAGTGGACGTCGGGCCGAGCCGAGGCACCCGCGTATGACGGCGCCGTCTCCCGTGCTCGGAGCCTGTACGCGGACCTCGTGGGCGTCGACGCGTCGTCGGTCGCCGTGGGCGGCCAGGTGTCGGTCTTCGCCGGCCTGATCGCCGCGTCGCTTCCCGACAACAGCGAGGTGCTGACCGCGGCGGGGGACTTCACCAGCATCGTCTTTCCCTTCCACGCGCATGCGGACCGCGGAGTGTCGGCGCGCGAGGTGCCGCTCGAAGACCTCGCGGATGCCGTCACCAGCCGAACCTCGTTGGTCTCCGTCTCGTTGGTCCAGTCGGCCTACGGGCACGTCCTCGATCTCGATGCGCTGATCTCGGCATGTGACGCTACGGGAACCCGAATCCTGCTGGATACCACTCAGGCGGTCGGCTGGCTCCCGGTGGATGCGGGGCGTGTCGCATACACGGTGAGCGGCGGATACAAATGGCAGCTGATCCCGCGCGGCACCGCGTTTCTGACCATCCAGCGCGCTCTGCTCGACGAGGTTCGGCCGCTCAATGCCGGCTGGTACGCAGGCGCCGAGCGCTGGAGCAGCATCTACGGCGCACCGCTCCGGCTGGCAAAGGATGCTCGCCGCTTCGACGTCTCGCCCGCCTGGCTCTCGTGGATTGGAGCGGTGCCCTCGCTCGAACTCCTCACCGAGGTTGGAACCGACGCTCTGTACGCGCACGCGGTCGGACTGGCACAGCGTTTCTGCGCTGGGGTGGCTCTTCCCGAGTCGAGATCGGCGATCGTCTCGGCCGTCGCGGATGACGACGTTCCGGGGTTGATGCGATCAGCGGGCATCGTCGGAGTCACTCGAGCCGGAAGGCTTCGCCTCTCATTTCACGTCTCGACGAGCGAGCAGGACGTCGACAGGGCTATCGAGGTGCTCTCGGGACACCTGCGTTCGTAAGTGTTCGCGCCGGTGCATCGAGCGGCCGGCATAGTGGAGGAGTCCAGGACAAGATGACCGTGCAGGTCGCGCAAAACCGGATGACCAGCGAAGAGATCGCGCGGTTGTCGAAAGAGCACACGTTCTTCTCGTGGTCGGTGCAGGGCGCAGTCGATCCCATCGCAATCGATCATGCCGAGGGCGTCTGGCTGTTCACCCCGGAAGGGCGGCGCATCCTCGATTTCAACAGCCAGTTGATGTCGGTCAACATCGGGCATGGCGACCAGCGGGTCGTCAACGCCATGATTGAGCAGGCCACGAAGCTGCAGTTCGTCCAGCCGGCGTTTGTGACCGAGATTCGTGCGCGCCTCGGCGAGAAGTTGGCGGGCATCCTCCCCGGCGATCTCGACAAGGTGTTCTTCACGCTCGGCGGTGCCGAGGCCATCGAGAACGCGATCAAGATCGCTCGCCAGTACACAGGCCGCTACAAGATCCTCGCCCGCTACCGTGCCTACCACGGGGCAACCATGGGAGCGATGACACTCACCGGCGATCCTCGCCGCTGGGCGACGGAGCCGGGGCTTGTGGGTGTCGTCCGCTATCCCGACACGCATCGCTGGGGCGAGCGCGAGCCGCGGCCCGTCGAGGAGAGCGTCAAGGGTCTCGAGGACGTGATCATGTACGAGGGACCGCACACGATCGCCGCCATTTTCCTGGAGACCATCGTCGGCACCAACGGCATCCTGATTCCGCCGGACGGCTACATTCAGGGTGTTCGTGAGTTGTGCGATCGCCACGGCATCCTGATGGTGGCCGACGAGGTGATGGCGGGCTTCGGACGCACGGGCAGGTGGTTCGCCATCGATCACTGGAACACGGTTCCTGATCTGATGACCATGGCCAAGGGGTTGACATCCTCGTATCTCCCGCTCGGCGCAGTTGCCATCCGTCACCACATCGCTGAGAAGTTCGATTCGACGATGTTCTTCGGCGGACTGACCTACTCGAGCCACCCGGTGTCACTCGCCGCCTCACTGGCAACGTTGCGTGTCTACGAGGAGGATCACCTGATCGAGCGTGCGGCCGCGATGGGTCCCGTGATGCGCGCGCATCACGAGCGGCTGGCTGCGAAGCATCCCAGTGTCGGGACTCACCGCAACCTCGGACTCTTCGGCATCCTCGACCTTGTCCGGCGGCATGATCCCTACACGCCGATGACCAACTTCAATGCGAGCAGTCCCGAGATGAGCGCGATCAGCCGGTACCTCCGGGAGCACGACGTGTACACGATGGTGTCCAACAACTCCATCCACACCAATCCGCCGCTCTGCATCAGCGAGGCAGAGCTTGCCCACGGGTTCGAGGTCATCGACGGCGCACTGACGATCGCGGACGAGGCCGTCAAGGGTTAGGTCCTGACCACCACCGCCGCCAGGCAAGCGTGACCAACCACGACGCCGAACGCGCGCGGCTCGGGGACGACCCGGCCGGGTGGCGGCGCTGGGGGCCATATGTCAGCGAGCGCGCCTGGGGAACCGTTCGCGAGGACTACAGCGCGGATGGGGACGCATGGGACTACGTCTCGCATGACCAGGCGCGGTCGCGAGCCTTCCGCTGGAGCGAGGAGGGCCTTGGTGGCATCTGTGATGACCACCAGTTGCTGTGCCTCGCGTTTGCATTCTGGAACGGTGTCGATCCCATCCTCAAGGAGCGGATCTTCGGCCTGACCGGTCCACAGGGAAACCACGGCGAAGACGCCAAGGAGTACTGGTGGTACCTGGACTCGACGCCCACCCACTCGTGGATGCGCTGGCGATTTCTCTACCCGCAGGTGGCGTTTCCCTACGACGACCTGCTCGCCGAGAACCAGCGTCGCAGCCAGCTCGACCCCGAGTACGAGCTGGCCGACACCGGCGTGCTCGACAACGGCTTCTGGGACATCACTGTCGACTACGCCAAGGAGACGCCGGAAGATCTCGTGCTCGAGCTGCGCGTGCGAAACGCTGGCGCCTCGACGCAGTCGCTGCACGTGCTCCCGACGCTGTGGTTCCGCAACACCTGGGCGTGGGGTATCAACGACACGATGCCGGCGCTGCACGTGGAGAACAGACGGATCGTCGCCGACCACACGGTTGTCGGCCGGATGTTCCTGACCGGAGACGGCGACTACACGCCACTCGTTTGCGACAACGAGTCCAACGCCGAACGGCTGTGGGGATCGACGCCACGGAGCGCCTTTCCGAAGGACGGGATCAACGACCATGTGATCCGGGGAGCGTCGACCGTGAATCCCGCGCAGACCGGCACCAAGGCGGCGCTGCACTATGTGCTGTCCGTCGAAGCCGGAAAGACCGCGGTGATCAGGCTCAGGTTCGGTCGCCGCGAGACCGACGCCGCTGACGGTGCGACAGCGGCGCTCGAACTCCGCCGGAGCGAAGCCGACGCCTTCTACGCGGGCCTGATGCCCGACGGGCTCACGGCGGACCAGCGCCTGGTTGCCAGGCAGGCGCTGAGCGGCATGCTCTGGGGGAAGCAGTTCTATCACTACAACGTGACGCGCTGGCTGGACGGTGATCCGGCCGGACCGCCACCGCCGGCGGAACGCCTCACGGGACGGAACGCCGGATGGCGGCACGTCGACACCGCCGACGTGCTCTCCATGCCCGACAAGTGGGAGTACCCCTGGTTTGCGGCCTGGGACCTCGCCTTTCAGTGCGTCGCGCTGGCGCATGTCGATCCCGGGTTCGCCAAGGACCAGCTCATCCTGCTCTGTCGCGAGTGGTACATGCACGCCAACGGTCAGCTCCCGGCGTACGAATGGTCGTTCGATGACGTCAACCCACCGGTGCATGCCTGGGCCGCGCTGCGTGTCTTCGAGATCGACGGAGCGACCGACTACCGGTTTCTCGCCCGCGTGTTCCACAAGCTGCTGATCAACTTCACCTGGTGGGTGAATCGAGAGGATGCCGAGGGCAACAACATCTTCGAGGGCGGCTTCCTGGGACTCGACAATATCGGGCCGTTCAACCGCTCGACACTGCTTCCCGCGGGAGGCCATCTCGAACAATCGGATGGCACCGCGTGGATGGCGATGTACTCGCTCAACCTCCTCGAGATGGCCCTGATCCTCGCCACCTTCGACAGGACGTACGAAGACGTGGCGACGAAGTTCTTCGAACATTTCGCCGGGATCGCGACTGCCATGAACGAACAGGGACTCTGGGATGAGGAAGCCGGTTTCTACTACGACAGCTGGCATCTCTCCGACGGGACCCGAGTGCCGATCCAGGCACGCTCGATCGTCGGACTCATCCCGCTGTGCGCCGCGACCACACTCGGTGACGAGACCCTGCGCCGCCTGCCGGATTTCGCCGCGCGCCTCCGCCTGTTCATCAAGCTCAAACCGCGATACGCCGCCGCAGTGTCGCTCGAGGTCGAGGACGCGCAGCGCGAGAGCCGCCTCCTCGCGATTGTCGATCCTGACCGGCTGCGCCGCATTCTCGACTACGTGCTCGACGAGGCTGAGTTCCTCAGCGACCACGGGCTGCGTGCACTTTCACGATTCCACGCCGATCATCCGCTCGACATCGACCTAGGTGGTGCCGTCGCGCGACTCGACTACGAGCCCGCGGAGTCCACCTCGCGTCTGTACGGCGGCAACTCCAACTGGCGCGGACCAGTGTGGTTCCCGGTCAACCACCTGATCATCGAAGCGCTGCGCGTCTACCACCGCTTTCTCGGTGACGAGTGGACTGTGGAATATCCGCGCGGGTCCGGCCGCCATGCGCACCTCGGTGCTGTCGCCGACGATATCTCCGCGCGACTTGCCTCCATCTTTCTCGAAGGTGCTGACGGCGTGCGCCCGGTGGTGGCCGGGGTGCGGCTCTACACGCGGCCGGATCTCGCCGATGCCATCCCGTTCCACGAATACTTTCACGCTGAGACCGGACAGGGGCTCGGCGCCTCTCATCAAACCGGCTGGACCGGCCTGGTCGCCGATCTGCTGCTGCGCCGCAGGGGCGGACGCGATCGCTCTGACATCGCGTCGCTTTCCGAACCTCCGGCTACACTCGGCTGAGCCATGGAAGCGCACAACCGGGTGAGCGGCACCCTCGCAGCCGCGGTCACACCGCTCACCGGTGCGGATGGATCCGTCGACGCCGATGGGATCGATGCCGTCGTCGACTTCTACGCTCGGGCAGGCCTCGACGGCATTCTCGCGCTCGGCACCACGGGGGAGGGGATCCTGTTGTCGCTCGATGAGCGACGGTTCGCTGCCGACGAGTTCGTGACCTCGGCACATCACCGGCTCGCGGTCATCGTGCACTGCGGTGCGCAGACCACGCACGATACTGTCGCGCTTGCCGAGCACGCTGCGAGCCATGGCGCCGCGGGCGTCGCGGTCATCCCACCGCCCTATTTCACGCTCGACGCCGAGGCCATCTGGCGGCATCTCGACGCAGCCGCTCAGGCGTGCGCGCCCCTGCCCTTCTACGTCTATGAGTTCGCGCCGCGAAGCGGCTACGCGGTTCCGATCGAGGTCATCGACCGGCTGCGGTCCACAGCGTCGAACCTCACCGGCCTCAAGGTCTCGGACTCGCCGTTCGAGAACGTCAAGCCGTATTTGATCCCCGGCCTCGACGTCTTCATCGGCGCCGAGGGTTTGATCGCCCAGGGCCTTGCTTCGGGTGCGGCCGGAGCTGTGTCGGGCCTGGCCGCGGCACTGCCCGAGCTGACCATCGACGCCGTCCGTTCCGGGACGCCTGAGGCGAGCGCTCGAGCAGCGCGGGTGCGCTCGACCATCGACCCGTTCCCGTTCCAGTCCGCATTGAAGTTCATCCTGCAACGGCGCGGTGTCGCGATCGAGGATGCGGTCCGAGCTCCACTGCTGACCCTGAACGAGGAGCAGCGCAACGCGTTGCGGAGTCTGATCGACGATCCCACCGGGGAGATCGCCAGCCTCATCGCAGCTTAGAGCACAGCGGTCTCGACCACCGATCCGGGCTCGGCAAAGCGGCTCAGGCGCAGTGGATGCAGGTCGAAGGTGGTGCAGCGTCCCCTGGTGATCAACTCGGTCACGGCCTGTCCCGCCGCAAGCGAGTGCATGATGCCGTGACCGCCGAACCCGGCGCAGTGGATGAACCATGGCGTGGCAGGAGCGGCGTCGATGATTGCGTGGTGGTCGCTGGTTTCGGGATAGAGGCCGGCCCAGCACTTCCGCGAGCTGATCGGTACGTCCTCGAGAAACGGAAATCGATTGCCGACACGCGCGGCGATCGCATCGAGAAATGCAGGGTCGAAGGCGGTGTCCATGCTCGGTGGATCGGCCGGATCCGAGAAGCCGACCAGAACGCCGGCGCCCTCGCGGCGGATGAGCACACCGGTGTCGTTGTCGACGCACATCGGGATCGCGGCCGGCAGCCCGGCAACAGCCTCCGTGCGCACGAGATTTC
>OBLT010001401.1_pt1 | contig 15428 bp, 10 predicted proteins | sample 1518721 | NCBI WGS metagenome assembly OBLT01 (sample SAMEA3539307, study PRJEB22396) | soil metagenome | biome: tundra; feature: field; material: soil | place: USA | collected 2010-05 | depth 0.15 m | reverse complement strand
CGATCTCAGTCCGTCAAACCCTCCCACCCACAGTGTTCCAGTTCGGTCCTCGTGGATGGTGGTGATGCCGCCGCCGTTAAGTCTGTGAGGGTCATGCGAGTCGGGCGTGTAAGTCGCAAAGGTCTTGGCCTTGCCATCGAAACGGATCAGCGCGCCGCCAAACGTCCCTAACCACAGCGTGCCGGAACGGTCTTGATAAATGGTCCAGACCCAATTCACCAAGCTAGCCGGATTGCTTGGAACAGCCCGGTAGTTGGTAAACCCTCCCGTCGCTGGATCGAAGCGAGTTATACCGTACTGCCCGCCCACCCATATCTGGCCGTTTCGGTCTCCGTAGATCGTGTAAACGTTATCGGAAATCAAGCTGTTGGGATCATCAGGCTGGTGCCGGTAATGCTTGAAACGCCCAGTGCGTTCGTCGAAGCGATCAAGTCCGCTGCCCCCGCCACCGACCCAGAGATAACCCGCTGTATCTTTGTAAATGCTGTCTACGTTAGTGCCTTTGGCGAGCGTATTTTCGTCGCCCGCTTTGGGAACGTAATGAGTAATTTGGCCCGTCTTTCGATCCAATCTGTCCAGGACGCGAGGATACAAGCCTATCCACAGAACACGATTGGCATCCTGATAAATCCCCTTGACCCTGCCGGGTGAGAGACTATTGGGGTCGGAGGGGCGATGCCTATAGTGGACGAACTGTTCTTGCCGGAAACTGAGAATGTTAAGCCCCGCATTCTCAGTTCCGACCCAGAGCACGCCACCCCTATCCCGATAGACTGACATAACGGCGTTAATGTCAAGGCTATCCGGGTCCGTTTCATCGTGTTGAAACCGGTACGTGAAACGTTCTGTTCGCCGGTCAAAATAATAGAGACCCTGGCTCGATGGCACCCATAATCCATTCTGCCCATCAGCCGCAAGCTTGCCATTAAGCGAGCCCCCATTCGCCGTGGATGCCAGGACGCCAGCAGCAAGGGCGCCCAGCGGGTATTTCGTCAAGCGCTCTGCCTGTCGGTCATATTTCACGAGCCCGACAATCGGGGAATTGGCTAGCATCCACAAATTGCCGGCGCCGTCTTCATACACGCTGTCTGCGCTGAGGCCATTCCCGGCTACACGAGGGCGAGTAATCTGTCCTGCGGGTTGGTTCAAGTGGAATAGACCGCGCTCGCCAACAAACCATATATCCCCATGGCGATCCTCGATGATTTGGGTAATCCTCCCAACAAACTGGCCCTCGCTGTCATTTCGATAATGAATAAATGTTCCGGTCGTTGGATCAAACTTGTCGAGGCCGCTGTCTTGGGTGCCAAACCAAAAATAGCCCCGACTGTCTTGGGCCATGCTCGTAACGTAAGCGCCACCGATACTATTAGGGTTGTTGGGATCATGAAGGTAGCGCGTACCGCGTTCGGTTGTAGGGTCGAATTTGTTCACCCCAGTGTTGGTGGCAATCCACAGATAGCCGTGATTGTCTTGCATCAGATCTTGAATAAAGTTGGAGTTTAAGCTGCCAGGGTCGTTCGGGTTGTGCTTGTACACGACAAAGCTGTTACCGTCATAGCGGTTGAGGCCGTCTCGGGTGGCAAACCACATGAAACCCCGGCGGTCTTGCAAAATCGCAGTGACATAGCCTTGAGATAGTCCATCGTTCGTGGTTAGATGCGTGAATCTGAGGCCGCTCACCAGAGGATGGCCGCCCTCAGCATGCATCTCCTCAAACCGGCGTGGAGTCGAGTCGGCTCTAGCTACGCGATTCCCGTGGACGCTGGCGTTCGTCGTCACGTGGGCGAAGCGGGTCGCGGACCGGGGTTCAGCCACAACGGCACATGAAGCGTGAAGAATGCACAGAAGCAATGTCCGGGTCGCTGCCCGTGTCACTAGCGGCTCTCCTTCCGCTCGATGTCCCTGCTGCTTTTAAAGCAACCTCGAACGAGCTGAATGTAATGCGTCTCACCCACACCCGGAGTGGCAAACGCAGTGGAACGCGGACAACAGAGCAAACAACGTGTGGCTGCGCCTGCCCATGACATTTTCACGTCTTTTTAGGCTGTTATTTTGTACGATTCTACTCCATGGCCTGACAATGCTTGCCCAGGTATTCGCATAAACTCGAAGCCGATAAAGGAGTTGGCAGTATATCTTCGATACCGCACTCTAGTGCGTCCCACCACAGTTCAGCCGTGCTGGTTGAACTCACAAGCAAAACCGGAATGGAACTGTCGATGCACCTCACCTGTTCGACGACGTCCCTCCAATTCCCATCACTGAGGGCCAGTTCCGCGATCACAATAGGTCTATCGCACACCGCGGACAGCAAGCCAGCCGCGTTCTTAATTGTCCGTGCCCACCGCAATCGGATGCCACGTGCTTCCATCTCCTTCTCAAGGTTCGGTTCTGGTCTGTTCGCGCCGACCATGATGACCGTCTTTCCTGGTTTCTTGCTACGCATCAATCTCTGGTCGGCATGTCGTCCGCTCGGTTCTACGGTAGCTGAGTACGTCCCCAAATTGCCGTAACTTGCCGTAAGCTGCCGGTCTACGAGTACCTGCCGAGATTTCTTCATAGTGCCGAAATAACGATTCGACATGCAGCGCCGATTTGCATAACTCCTCTGTTTTCTGGGGCAGTTTCGCGGTGATTGACGTGCTTCCGGTTGAAGCATACTATGGTCAAAAGCTTCCATCCCATTCCATGCGCTTCACCGGCCGGGAGGTTAGCGTCAATGCCGCTTTCGTCTTCAGCAGCATCGCCCGCCCACACTGCCGCGGCCGCCGTGCCGGAAGCGGCTGTTCGCGAGCAACTAGCCCGGGTCATAAGTAGCCCGGGGTTCACTTCCTCACCTCGTTTATGCCGCTTCCTCAGCCATGTGGTGAATCGGACAATGCAGGGAGATCTCGACAGTCTCAAAGAGTTCTCGATCGCGATGGAGGTCTTCGACCGTACTTCCGCTTACGATCCGAATATCGACGCAATCGTCCGGGTGGAGGCTCGCCGCCTGAGAGCGAAGTTGAAGGCGTATTACGAGGAAGAGCCGGGCAGAAGCGACCCGGTTTTGATTGGACTGCGGCCCGGCAGCTATGTGCCCATCTTTCGCTGGTTGGATGAACAGCCCCCCAGGCAGCCGAAGGAAACTGTCGTTCCCGTTCAGGCGTCCATGGCCTCCATTGCTGTGTTGCCGTTCGTGAACATGAGTCCGGACCCGGAGCAAGACTACTTTTGTGATGGGATCAGCGAAGAGGTCATCAATGCGCTCACGCACGTAGTGGGGGTGAAAGTAATCGCGCGGACGTCGACGTTTCAGTTCAAAGGAATGTGCGTCGATATCCGCGAACTGGGCCGGCGACTCGATGCGGATGTCGTCATCGAAGGCAGCGTCAGAAAAGCCGGCGACCAACTGCGGATCACTGCGCAGGCGATTCAGACTGAATCCGGTCACCAACTCTGGTCTGAAACCTTCCGCCGTGAATGCAAGGACATCTTTGTGATTCAGGAACAGATCGCGGAAGCCGTCGCCTCGTTGCTCCGCTTACATCTGCCAGAGGCGCGGCCGCGAGTGCAGACGGCAGCTCTAAATCTCGAAGCATATACGAGGTATCTGAAGGCCCGGGTCCTCATCCATCAACAGTCTCCTGAAACGCTGCGGGCAGCCCTGCGGCAGTTCCGCGAACTCATCGAAGCATTCCCCGATTACGCCCTCGCCCACAGCGGCATTGCCGCGGCGAACGGCTTTCTAACCCTTTTCGGAGTCGTTTCTGGCCGGGACGCGTATCCCGAGATCAGGGCCAGCGCGGAACGAGGCTATGTTCTCGACCCGGAATCGGGAGAAACATGCACGGTGTTAGGCGGACTTCGCGCCTGGTTTGAGTATCGTTGGGAGGAAGCGGATCGGCTGTATGCGCGCGCGCTGAAACTACAACCCGGCCACGCGCCGGCTCACGTATTTCGCGCCATGGCGTTACTGTGCCGGCGGGACTTGAAGGCAGCCGAGTCAGGGCTGAGACGCTCTGCTGAACTCGATCCACTTTCCGCCAGCGACTGCGCGAGAATGGCGTATCTTCATTACCTGAAGGGGGACTTTTGCTTAGCCGAAGAGGCTCTGAAGCAATCTTTCGACCTCGATCGTGATTTCCCGGAAGCGCGATTTTACCAAGGACTACTGCGCTTCCGACAGCGCGATTTCGACGGTGTTGTACAGTGTCTCCGCGGGTCGGACTTCCCGCTGGATATCGGCGTGCTCGCGGCAGCCCATGCCCGAAAAGGTTGCACGTCGCTAGCCCTTGAGTGCGTTGAAAAGCTTAGCCGGCTAGCCGATAGTCAGTATGTGACTCCGCTGGCGGAAGCTTTCGCTGCGATCGGAATGGAACATGTCGATCTGGCATTCCAGCGTCTGGACCAGGCGATTGAGCATAAGACTAACTTCGTCAACCTGCTGGCGGTCGAGCCGTTTTTTGATCCGCTTCGCAGCGATTCGCGGTTCGGCCGCCTGCTGGAGAGGCTGAATCTTTCTCGCTAGACTCGTGCGCCCTGCTGACGCCGCCTTTCCTGCTGCCATAGGCCGTCCTCGCTCATTCCATCTCGAACGCGAGATATTGGAACTGTCCCCGACGCTCGATCCGCAAGACCGCCGCGTCTCCGGGTTTGAGTTCGGCCACCGCTAATTTCAGTTGCTCGACGGATTCGACGGGAGTGCGATTCAGCGAGTGGATGACGTCGCCTTCCCGCAGACCGGTATTGGCGGAATTGAAACCCGGCGCCTCGGCGATTACGACTACTCCTGTCTCGATGCGCACGGGGAGGGCGGAACGCAGTTCATCATTCAGATCCAGGCCCAAAATGCCCAGAGGTCCGATGTCGCTCCTCATCGGATCCGCGGCATCGGCGAGCTGGTCCATGCGGTCGCGGGCCAGGATGCCGGGAACGTTGAAAGACAGCTTCTGCGTTCCTCGCAGCACGTTAATTGTAAGGACCTGATCGGGCGCATGCAGATACAGCGCAGCGACAAACTGGGTAAAGTTGAGCATGGGGCGGCCGTCTACAGCCAAAACAACATCCTCGGGCTGTATGCCGGCTTCGTTTGCCGGTCCGTCGGGTGCGACGTCCGTGATCACCACGCCCCATTTCTGTGCCAGCCCGAGGCCTTCGGCAATGGTGGGCGTAATCGTTTGTGCGGCTGCGCCAATTTCAATGTGGCGTACGCGGCCGTATTTTCTGAGACTTTGGTAAACGAAGTCCACGATGCGCGCTGGGATGGCAAAACCCAACCCTTCACTGCCTCCGCTGCTGCTCATGATGAACGTGTTCAACCCCACCACAGCTCCCGAAACGTCCACCAAGGGACCTCCGCTGTTGCCGGGGTTAATCGGCGCGTCGGTTTGCAGGTAAACCATCGGGTTATCAGGATCGGGTTGTCGCCAGGTCGAGCTGATCACGCCCATCGATACAGAGTTCTGCAGACCTCCCGGGCTGCCGATTGCGAAGACGAGTTCTCCCGGCTGCGGCGAGTGATCCAGCTGGAAACGCACTGTGGGTAAATTGCTGGCCTCGACCTTCAGCAATGCCAGGTCGGTCCGCTTTTGCAACCCGATTATTTTCGCGTTCAGCACCTGCACATCCCCGGAACTGGACACATCGTCGAAAGTGGCCGGCGGCAGCCACAAAACGACACGGATCCGCTGCGCGCCTGCGACGACGTGGGCGTTGGTCATGATGTAACCGTTAGGGTCCACGATCACCCCGGAGCCGATGCCGTGCTGGCGCACGATAAGCGCCGTATCCTTGTGACCACCCTCCTCGGCCGCTCCGAACCCGGTAACCTCGATCTGAACCACAGCCGGAGAAACCTTGTTGGCCAGTTGTCGCAATGACCCGCTGAGCTGGGTCAGCATGTCTACTGGAACGCGTGAAACCACCTGGCGACCGCCACGGCTCTCCGCTGCCGGTGTAGCGGTGGGCTGTTGGCAAACACCACTCCGTGGCAAGGCTGCCGCGCAAGCGACAATTATCAATGGGCGCATCAAATATCGTTTCATCTTGGTTGCTTTTCAACATTGCCCGGTACGACACACGATTACTTCGCGAGCTCCAGGCCAGTCAAATCCAGACTGCCCGAGCGCGCTCTTCAATTGCAGTAAGCTGCCGTAAGTTTGTTTCCGGATTAAGTGGCGAATCAAGCCCGGCGCGACAGCCGGTTCACCAGCCTAGAACGTCCAATGTCGAGACTGATCCGAGGCGTCAGCTTACGGACCGCTTACGGCTGATTACTGCCGCGGAATCTGGCGATTGAGGCACGCTTGACTTAGATTCGGAGAAACATCATCGTGAAGAAACAAATTGTCCGCTCAGGTTTAACTCTTGCCTGCAGTTGCCTAATAGCACTCATAGCGCGCTCCGTGACATACGGACAGGAGGTGAAGGCCGACTATTTGCGAGGAACTGACTTTTCAAAATATCGCACCTACAAGTGGTTGACCTCGTCCGAGGCCCCGGTTCCGATTCTGATTTGGGAAGTTCGCCATCCCAATCAGATCCTCGACGCCCAGATCAAGGAGTCGCTCGATGGACAACTCGCGGGTAAGGGGTTCACAAAGGTGGAGAGCGATAACGCCGATCTCTTCATCGACTACGACATCGGTGTCCATCAGGAGAGGCAGTGGAACGGCACCGGCATGCGCGACGCGCTCGGCTGGCCTGGTGGCCCGGATACGGCAGTGGGTACCGCTACCAGTTCGACCATCGATGTGGGCACTCTTGTCGTCAATATCTATGATTCCGCTGGTAAAAAGCTTGTTTGGACGGGATTCGCGACCAAGGAGATTAACCTCAGCAAAGACCAGCAGAAGAACCGGAAAAGCCTGGACAAGACAACGCAAAAACTACTAAAGGATTTCCCACCCAGAAGGACATAGCCCGAATCGAAGCCGCTCGGCAGCAATCGTAGGGAAGAACGAATCGGGACAATTCCAGGCCGTAAGCTTACGGGCGGCTTACGGCTCATTACTGCCGCCCAGTCCGGGAATTGGGACACGATGGCCTTAGACGCAGAAAAGCTTCGTTACACAAAAACAAATATGCTGACGAAAAGTCTCGAAAGGATTGGCGCTGCCTCGTTCTTCGCCCTCCGGGTGATCGCGGATGCGTTCCGGGCGCCCTTCGAAGTGTCTTACATATTGCAAGAACTTGCAGACCAAGGCTGGCGCTCGTTGCCGCTGATCGTTTCGTCCGGTATGGCGCTGGGATTCGTCATGACGCTGCACACGCGCAGCGAACTGATCAAGTTTGGCGCGGGCGCCTGGATACCTACCCTACAGTCCCTTTCGTTCTTCGTTGAAATCGGCCCCCTCGTAGCAGCCTTGCTGGTGGCGGGCCGCGTCGGGGCGGGCATGGGAGCGTCGCTGGCGGAGATGCGAGCGACCGAACAGATCGACGCGATAGAGGCTCTGTCCGTCGATTCGTTCAAGCTGCTAGTCGTCCCCCGTGTGGCCGCGTGCGTCCTGGCGTTGCCGTTATTGACAACGTTCATGGACTTTTGCGGGGTTCTCAGCGGCTTCCTCTCGGAGCATTTCTTGTCCCATCTTTCTTTCCAGCTCTATATAACCCGGGCCTTCAGCGATGTGGGGTGGTCCAATTTCATTCCTCCCACTTTAAAGACCGCCGTTTTTGGGTTCATTATCGGGACTGTGTCATGCTTCTTTGGCTATAGAACGGACGGAGGCGCGGAGGGCGTTCGCCGGGCTGCGACTAATAGCGTCGTGATGTCGTCACTTCTGGTGATCTTGGCGGATGTCATTCTGGTCAAAATCATTTTTTTCATGTTCCCGGAGAGAGCGCTATGACTGACCCGAAAGACACTGCCGTCGCGCTTGATCATGTCTCAAAATCATTCCGCCAAAAGCAAGTGCTGCGAGACGTTACGTTCTCTGTCGCACGCGAGGAGACGATTTGCGTTCTGGGCAGGAGCGGAACCGGTAAGAGTGTCGCCTTGAAGCTAATGATTGCTCTGATCAAGCCCGAAACGGGGCACATTTGGATAGATGGCGACGATATCACGCAGCTTGAGGGACAAGAACTTTCGCGGGTGCGCCGGAAGATGGGATTTCTCTTCCAGAACGCCGCCCTATTTGATTTTATGACTCTGTACGACAATCTGGCCCTTCCGCTCCGCCGGCTCACTCACAAATCGGACCAGGAGATCGAGGAGATCATTGACCGCGTACTTCACCAGGTTGGCCTTAGTGGCGACAGAGAAAAGATGCCCCATGAGCTTTCAGGCGGTATGAAGAAGCGCGCGGGACTCGCGCGCGCCCTCGTCTTAGAGCCGCAAATTCTCTTGGTCGACGAGCCTAGTAGCGGGCTGGATCGCATTACCGCCGGTGAGATCGACGACCTGCTGCTCCAGCAGAAACCGCATACAACCATGATCATTGTGACCCATGACGTGCTTGGTGCAAGACGGGTAGGCGACCGGTTTGCCGTCTTCGACCAGGGACGGTTAGCGGCGCTCGGCAAACCTCAAGATCTCGAAGATCACGACAATGAGACGGTGCGGAGACTGGTGGCGGAGAAATAAATGTGGAATCGTAACGTTGGTCTCGGCATATTCGTGACCCTGGGCACGGCGTTGTTCGCGCTGGCCATTTTCTTGATCGGCAATCGCCATAATGTCTTTGCCAAACACATCGTTCTGTTTACAGAAGTCAAGGACCTCAATGGTCTCGCCAAAGGCGCGCAGGTCCGAGTTTCAGGTTTCGACGCCGGCGAAGTCACCGACATCGCTCTTACGAATTTGCCTTCGGCAGGCTTTCGCCTTACGCTGCGACTCAATGGGCAAGTGCGGGGTCTCCTTAGGACAGATTCAGTCGCGACGATCGCTACCGAGGGGGTTGTGGGCGACAAATTTCTACTGATCGGACCCGGTAGTTCAACATCGCCCGAGGCTGCGCCGTTCACCACACTACCGAGCAAAGAAACGGGGGATATGGCGGAGCTGATTCAGAAGAGCACAACTCTGGTTGACAACGCAAGCGGAAATATAAAAATCGTCGCGGACAGACTCACGGGCGCCCTCGATGCGGCGACGACTACAATCAACAACGTGAACGAGCTTGTGGTCGGACTAAAGCAGGGACGAGGAGCGGTCGGAATGCTGCTCCGGGACGAGAAAACCGCCACTGACATCCGGCAAGCAATTGACAATGCGCATCGAGCCGCCTCTTCACTGAATCATGCGTCGGGACAAGCTGACGCGCTCATCTCCGATTTCCAATCGCGCGGGTTGCCTGGGAAGGTGGATGCCATTATCTCCGACCTCCAGTCGCGGAATTTCGGCGAGAAACTCGATCGGACAATGGAGAATGTGCACAGCGCCGCACACAACGTCGATGCGACTACTCAGCAGCTGCGGCAGACCGTTGCGAAAGCTCTCGCACCGGACGCGCAAGGCGTCGATGCAGCCGATAACATACGACAGACGCTCTCAAACGTGAATGAAGCGACTGGAAATATGGCCGAAGGGACAGAGGCTCTCAAGCATGGGTTTCTCTTCCGAGGGTTTTTCAAACGCCGCGGTTACTATTCACTGGCGCGTCTGGCCCCGGATAGATATCGCCAAGATAGAGTGTTTACGAATCCAAGGAATCCGCGCGTGTGGATTGAAGCCGCCGAACTTTTCGAGCCCAAACAGGGTGAAGGCGAAACGCTTTCTCGCGAAGGGAGAACGCGGATCGATGCGGCGGTTGCCCAGCTTGGGGATCGCGTAATCGGCGGTGCCGTCGTGGTTGAAGGTTACGCCGTCTCTGGAGCGCCAGGCGATCAGCTGTCCCTGTCCCGCGGCCGCGCGATTCTCGTGCGCGACTACCTGCATGCCCGTTACCAACTGGATGACCAGAACATCGGGATGATACCGCTGCGCGGCGTGCCGCCACCCGCAACACATAAGAATAACTGGAACGGCGTCTGTATTGTGCTGTTGGCGCAGTCCTCCGGATAACGCCACGACCGAGGCTCATCAATTCGCTCGAGCGATTCGCGTGTAGGGGGGCTGAGGACTGGGCTTTCAGCCCGCCGCCTCGGCTCTCGAGCCGAGGTTAGGCCGGTCCTCACCACCTGTCAACGTTTTCCAACAAAAAATTCGTTTCGAATCTCTTCGGTCACTTACTCGCTATCTGGCCCGCTTCGCAGTCCATCGTCGGCTCAGACTCGAAGCGTATGCAATGGCGTCAAAAGCTCGGCGCCGAGGAGCGTGCTGAGATCAACCGCAAGAACGCGCAACGCTCCACGGGTCCGAAAACGCCCGAAGGCAAAGCCAAATCCAGCCGCAACTCCTTTAAGCACGGCGCGTACTCCGAACAACTTGTCTTGTCATCGGAGGACGCCGCAGCGCTCAACGAGCGCAGAGCGGATCTGCGCGCTCAGCACCAACCCGCCAACGAGACCGAAAGAATCCTGGTCAACGAATTAGCTGAAAAGTTCTGGCGCATCCGCCGCGCCCGCCTCTTTGAGGTAAACGCGCCCGAAGACCGCGCCAAGTTAAAGGCGCTTGCCGCCGTCCAGCGCATGATGTCGTCCGCCGAGCGCGGTTTCCACAGGTCCCTCGCCACGCTCCGCCAACTGCGGAAAGAACGCCAGAAGGATGGGTTCGTTTCACAAGACTCGCCCGCCCTGTCCGCAACGCCGGCTCGGAGCGCCGAACGCAGTGAGCGGGTTAGAAATCTCGATGGCTCCGTTCCGCAAAACACGGATCACGACCAACGGAAACCAACCTCGCCCTTCGAACAGGCGCGATGCCAACTAACAATCGCGACATGGCAGACCTGAAGGTCCGCTCCAGGGTGAGGACTGAGACCCGCTCCAGAACGCCGCCCCGCTCGGGTCTCACGAAAATGTCCAAACTCCAGAGCCGTAAGCTTACGGCCAGCTTACGGGCCATTACTGCCGCTGAGCCTCAGATCAGGGCACGATTGTTTCAGATGCGACAACCGCCGCCTGAGCGTCGGGCGCAATGAACGCTTCGAGCGAACGAACGAATGAATTAGAAAGGCAAACGTGATGACGGAACTGATAAATGAAACTGATCAAAGATCGGGTAGTCTGAGCGCTTTTGGAGCGGCGAGATCGACGGTCAAAGGCGCGCCCCTCAAGGCTGACGAACTGCGCGAAATGGATGCTTACTTCCGGGCAAGCCTTTATTTGTGCCTCGGCATGATCTATTTGCGGAACAACCCACTGTTGCGAACGCCGCTTAGCGCCGAGGACACCAAGATCCGACTACTGGGGCATTGGGGCTCCGATCCCGGCATGAGTTTCATCTATTTACACCTGAATCGCCTCATCGAGAAACTCGACCTGAACATGATCTTTCTTGCCGGCCCCGGACATGGAGCGCCTGCCGTTCTTTCGCACGCGTACCTGGAGGGGACCTACTCCGAAATCTATCCGGAATGCAGCGAGGACGAACGGGGGCTATGTCACTTTTTCCGCCAATTCTCGTTCCCGGGAGGAATCGGGAGTCACTGCACACCAGAGACGCCCGGTTCCATCCATGAGGGTGGCGAACTGGGCTACAGCGTATCTCATGCGTTTGGGAGTGTTTTAGACCACCCGGACCTGATCAGCGTCGTGATGGTGGGCGACGGCGAGGCCGAAACCGGTCCGCTCGCAACCGCCTGGCACTCGAACAAATTCCTCAATCCGATTCGGGATGGCGCTGTTCTGCCAATCCTTCATCTCAACGGATACAAAATCAACAATCCGACTCTTCTTGCCCGTATCAGTCACGACGAACTCGAAGATTTGTTCAGGGGTTACGGTTACCAGCCATACTTCGTGGAAGGTTCGGACCGTGACAGCATGCATCAGGCGATAGCTGCAACACTCGAGCACTGCATACGAGAGATCCGATCCGTTCAAGAGCAAGCACGGACCACGGGGCAAGCCAAACGCCCGCGCTGGCCGATGATCGTCTTGCGCACACCGAAAGGTTGGACCGCCCCAGCCGAAATCGACCATCACAAAATCGAAGGCTCCTGGCGGGCGCACCAGGTGCCGATCGCGGATGTGGCGCACAATCCCGCGCATCTCGAGATTCTGGATCAATGGCTGTTACAAGCCCGAAGAGCTGTTCGATGAGTCAGGCAGCTTGATTCCAGAACTGAAGAAACTGGCACCCAAAGGCAATCGGCGCATGAGCGCGAATCCGATCGCCAATGGCGGAATTGTGCGCAGGGCGCTTCGATTGCCGGACTTCCGAACGTATGCGGTAGAAGTCACAAAACCGGGCGCCGTCGAGGTCGAGAATACGCCGCCGCTGGGCAAGTTTCTTCGCGACGTTTTCCGCGACAATCCGAATAATTTTCGGATTTTCGGACCCGACGAGACGGCCTCGAACAAATTGAGCGCGGTTTACGAGGCAACCAAGAAAGTGTGGCTTGCCGAGTACTTTCCCGAGGATGAAGACGGCGCCGAGCTTTCTCCTGACGGACGCGTGATGGAAATGCTGAGCGAGCACACCTTGGAAGGATGGCTCGAAGGATATTTGCTAACCGGCCGGCACGGTCTTCTATCGACTTACGAGGCTTTCGTCCATGTGATCGACTCCATGTTCAATCAGCACGCCAAGTGGCTGGAGATCAGCAAAAAACTTTCCTGGAGAGCGCCGGTTTCGTCCTTGAACCTGTTGATCACTTCGACGGTCTGGCGTCAGGACCACAACGGGTTTACGCATCAGGATCCCGGATTTCTCGACCTGGTTGTAAACAAGAGCCCGGAAATCACGAGAATTTATCTCCCGCCCGACGCGAACTGTTTGCTGTCGGTAGCCGATCACTGTTTACGAAGCACAGATTACGTGAACGTGATCGTTTCTGACAAGCAACTGCATCTGCAATATCTCGACATGGATGCCGCCGTCGCACATTGCACCAAAGGGCTTGGCATCTGGGAATGGGCCAGTACAGACAAGGGATTTGAGCCGGACGTCGTGCTGGTTGGCTGTGGAGATATCCCGACGCAGGAAGCGCTCGCGGCCAATGCCCTCTTGCGGGAGCAATTCCCCGATCTGAAGATCAGGTTCGTCAATGTGGTGGACCTCTTTCGCCTGGAGCCGGATACCGAGCATCCGCACGGCCTTTCGGATCGTGACTTCGATTCCCTGTTCACGGTAGACAAGCCGATAATCTTTAACTTCCATGCCTATCCTTGGCTCGTTCACCGCCTGGCATACCGGCGGACGAATCATCACAATCTGCACGTTCGCGGCTACAAGGAAAGAGGCAATATCAACACCCCTCTGGAACTGGCTATTCAAAATCAGGTCGACCGTTTCAGCATCGCCATGGACGTGATTGACCGAGTTCCTCGCCTGAAAACGGCGGGCGCGCATGCGAAGGAATATTTCAGAAATCGGCAGATCGAATGCAGCAGCTATGCCTATAAGAACGGTGTCGACAAACCCGAGATTGTGCATTGGAAGTGGCCGTATTAGTGCCGGTCTGAAAGTATAGAGGGTTTCCACCATGAACACCAACACAGCAAAACCGCAGGTATTGCCCGATCCGGCCACACTCATTGGCACTCAATATGGGTGTGGGCCAGTGCACTTCGCGGGAACGGACGAAGGACTATATGAGCGGCACCTGCTGTTCGATAACGTCGTCGACTTGGAGCGGGCCACTGCGCGCGATCGGTTCGAAGCGGTGGCCCGATCGGTGCGTGACGTTCTATCTCAGCGCTGGCTCTTAACGGAGAAGACGCTCGCAGAGCGCCTGATTCCGGCGAGTGATGTCTCCTACCTGGAAGCAGACCAGCGGCTCACAACCTTGTATGCCGATCCCGAGGCGTGGGCTCGAAAGGCCATTCTGAACGTCGCAAGCTCAGGTAAGTTCTCAAGCGATCGCACGATCGCCGAATACGCTGCCGATATCTGGAGAGTGCAACCGTGTCCAATACCACAGAAGCCGTTATAGGGCGCGTTGTCGAGCGTGGGGACGCCAAGGGTTTCGCAGCCTCGACTGCCGGCCATAGCTATCCGTTGGGGGCTACGCTGGCACCCGGTGGCGCAAACTTCTCAGTCTTCTCCCGGAGTGCGGCTGGTATCGATCTGCTGTTTTTTGATCGGGTGGATGACACTCGTCCTTCGCGTGTTATCCCCATCGATCCTTTAACGAACCGTACGTACCACTATTGGCACGCGTTCGTGCCTGGCGTCGAAGCGAGCCAGATCTATGGATTTCGGGCCTACGGACCGTTCGAGCCCGCTCGGGGTCTCAGGTTCGATCCATCCAAGCTATTGCTCGACCCATACGGCCGAGCCATTGCCGTCCCGAAAAACTATTGCCGTGACGCGGCGGTCTCCATTAAATCGCGCACAACGGCACCAGGCGCCTGTGCGCTCGAAGGAGACAATACCGCTACGGCGATGAAGAGCGTGGTGACGGACCCGCAGGCGTATCACTGGGAAGGCGACGCGCCCCTGAAGCGGCCGTGGTCACGCACCATCATTTACGAGATGCATGTGCGCGGTTTTACCGCAGATCCCAGCTCCGGCCTGGCGGAATCGAAACGCGGCACGTACGCAGGAGTAGTCGAGAAGGTCCCCTACCTTCAGCGGCTGGGTATTACGGCGGTCGAGCTGCTTCCGGTGTTTCAGTTCGATCCTCAGGATACGCCTCCAGGAAAGACGAACTATTGGGGCTACTCACCGGTTTCCTTTTTCGCGCCGCATCAGGCATACAGCTCCCGCCAGGACCCGCTGGGCGCCTTGGATGAATTTCGCGACATGGTGAAGGCGCTGCACCGGGCCGGCATCGAAGTCATTCTCGATGTGGTGTTCAATCACACGGCGGAAGGCGGACACGATGGCCCAACACAGTGCTTCCGTGGACTGGACAATCCCGCGTACTACCTCCTGCGTGAAGACCTGTCGCTCTACCACAACTTCAGCGGCACGGGAAATACGCTAAATTCGAACCATCCCGTCATCCGGCGCCTGATTTTGGATAGCCTGCGTTACTGGGTGAACGAAATGCATGTGGATGGCTTCCGCTTCGATCTTGCATCCATCCTGGCGCGCGATTCGTCTGGCGCCGTCATGCCGAATCCTCCGGTACTTTGGGACATCGAGTCCGACCCGGCGCTAGCCGGTACCAAGATGATTGCGGAGGCATGGGACGCGGCGGGACTGTATCAGGTCGGCAATTTCGTGGGCGATAGTTGGAAGGAGTGGAACGATCGATTTCGCGACGATGTCCGCGACTTCTTCCGGGGTGCAAGCGATTCGGTGGGGCGCGTAGCCGATCGTCTGCTCGGCAGCCCGAGTATTTACGGTTCGAAAGAGCGCGAAGCCGAGCAGAGTATCAATTTCGTCGCTTGTCACGATGGTTTTACGCTGAACGACCTCGTTTCCTATAACCACAAGCACAACGAAGAAAACGGCG
>OBLT010001400.1_pt1 | contig 15434 bp, 12 predicted proteins | sample 1518721 | NCBI WGS metagenome assembly OBLT01 (sample SAMEA3539307, study PRJEB22396) | soil metagenome | biome: tundra; feature: field; material: soil | place: USA | collected 2010-05 | depth 0.15 m | reverse complement strand
GGCTCGCCTGGTCATCTTGCCGAACCGCCAGTTGAGCGCGTCCCGGGTGTACATGCTCCCGTCCTCGTGGCAAAACACGAGGTTGTCGTCGTGATAAGCCTCGCCGGCGGCTTCGCGTTCGGCGGCCTGGCGCCTCTTGTGTGCCTTCAGGGCCACGAGGGCGCGCCTCGGCAGGGTCAGGGAGCGCTTGGATTTCGGCGTCTTGACGTCGCCGCTCCGACTCGCCGAGCGCCACACGTGAATCACCCCGGCGTCGAGGTCCACAAGATCCCAGGTAAGCCTGCGCAGCTCGCCCGGCCGCAGGCCGACTGTGATCGACAGGACGAACAAGGCCTCAAGGCGAACGGCTGCGTCGGCGTGATCGTCAATGCCGAGTCGCGAACGGCAGGCGCGGCAGGTCACCTCTTTGAGCTCAACGTCGATCTCTGTGACCGGGGCGTCGGTCCGCGGCCTGTTCCCGCACGCCAGCTCGCCGTCCGCGCAGGCCGCGTGGGTGGCGCCGTAGCGCCCCTTGAGCCTCACGACCTTCACGAACGAGGAATCCCGGCCGACCGCGACCTTGAGCACCTTCCCGGCTTGCTCCTCGGTCATGGCGCGAGACGGACGCCCGGGCTGCCCGGTGGGCAGGTCGATAAGCTCGACCACGTTCTTGCCGATGAGATCCTGCACCTGCGCTCGCCTGATAGACCGGCGCAGCGTGCTCTTGATCATCATCAGTGATCGTTTCCCGAGCACCTTGCCAAGATCCTTGAAGAACCGGTCGGCGTCAGTGGCCTTAAAGTCCTTCAGCTTGGTAGCGCCGAGTTTCGGATAGATCCATTTCTCGGCTTGCCCCCGGTACTCGGCGACCGTGACCGGATCGAGCGTGAGCGAGTCCAGCCAGTCCTCAACGCACTGCCGGACGGTGTAGGTGGCAGACGTGTGGATTCCCGCCTTGATCTCGGCTCGCAGAGCCTCAAGCTTGTCTTTGACCTCTGTCTTGGTCCGGCCGCGGACGCTTCGTCGCAGCCGTTTGCCATCACTGTCGAAGCCGAGCGAGATTCGGCCCACGAAGCAGTTGTTGACCTTGTCCCAGGAAATGCCGCCGTCACCATAGTCCCGGTGTCTCGTCCGGTCAGACGCCTGCGGTGTGGCCATAAGCTGCTGCTCCTTCGCGCAGGGCTCGCTGTTCCTCTCCCATTATAAGTCAAGAAGTCCCTAGACGTCCCCAACGAAACGCCCGCCGACCCGCTCACGCCGCGTCTCCGAGAGATGCGATGAACTCAGCGAGCTGCTGGTCGGTAATGCGGCGTAGCTTGCCGATCTTGATGCTCCGAAGCTGACCGGTCCTGAGCAGGTAGTAGACCTTGTCCCGGCCGACGTGCAGCATCTCGGCTACCTGCTCCACCGTGTATGCCCGCAATGGCTTTCACCTCCTCCCGCGTCGCGTGCAGTAAAGAACGGTTCGCCGCGCTGTTCATCGAGGCTCGGATTCGGCTTACGGACATGCACCCCGAGCGAGCGTCGGACCAAAGCGGCGAACAGACTCGGCGCTCGCATGTTCAATTCGCCTGTCGGCGGCTCTTGCCTCATGCCGACCACCACGATGGCGAGCAAGACCAGGACGAGCACCATCACCGCGCCGATGGCGAGAACCAGGACGGTCAGCATCAGCTCCCAGCTCCTTTGTTGACCGCGCGGAGCATTGACATGGCCACCGCAAAGATCCATGCCCGGCCACGGGTCGGTCGGCTAGCGTGGCGTCGGACTGCGCGCCGGGATGGTCGGTCACTGCAGCGCCGCCAGTCCAGACGGGCAATGCACCCGCGGCATGGACTCTGAGGCTGACCGTCTACCGCGCCGCATGGGCAGGACTTGCGGCGATCCTCGACGAGCGCAGCGATGAGATTGGGATGCATGGGCGTTTCCTTCTACTCAGAGCGAGCTCCGCCATTCGGACGGAATTCCTGCTGTCGTGCATCGCAGGATGCACCGGAGTGTCAGGACGCGGTTACTACGCGACAGGACCTGTCCTAGACGTGCTAGGACGTCCCCGCTAGGAGAGGTCGTCCTTTGACGTCCCATCAAGCCAGGTGGTAGGCAGCAGGGTTGTGAATTGCGGCATCAAATGCTGTCAGGGCAAGCGGCTGAGCGTCCGTTTTTCAGGGGTCCTTTCATGCCTGAACCCCTATTGCCAAGGCAAGTAATCGGCCCAGCTCACCCGCATTGATGCTGGACAGCGGGCTATGTGCTAATTCTAGCGCTCGTGCCGCCGTGTGCCGGGGAATGCCGTCTTGTTCGTGTTACCGGCATGTTGATCTTCACCAACGCCCGTGCTTGTGTTGCTCTGTGTTGCTCGCAGCGGGCCCGCTCGGCCATCGCCTCGACGCTCTCCTCCGGATCGACGCCCCCGGCTCGGGACTCGAAGACAAGCTGCCGCGACTACCCCTCGCCAGTCGGCTGTCCTTTGCTCGTGCCGCCTTTGCCGGATGACCTAACTTAACGAACAGAGGGTGCGCCCAATATCTCGAACTGCGCATAGCGCCGAGTATTTGCTGTTAATGCACGATCGGGCAGCGCCGGGGTGAGCATCGCAGAACGGCAGGTTCTAGATACTTGCTCCGTGTCTTAGAGCTGCTACCTGATTCTCGATTACAAGAGGTCGCGCAGCTCATCAGGAGTCATGCCAATTATCGCAGGATGGACCCCTACCGGTGCCGAGGACATCCTCAAGCTCCGCGCCGTCGTCGTCAACGGCGACCTCGACGACTACATGCGCTACTACAAAGAACGCTACCGCGACGAGCGCCACCTGGCCCGCTACGACCCCGTCACCATCGAGCACTTCGGCCTCACCGCATGACCGGAACACCCGGAAATGACACGCCTCTCAGAAAGACCCACCTGTCAGAGAGGGTGGACCGGGCCGACTTATTTGTCACAGGATAGTTGCACCTTCCAGATGGCCAGGTCCACCACGACACGCACGCCGTCCCTATGGGGAATTACGTGATCGGGGCAGGGAATTACGCGATCGCTACCCCTCAAAAGTGGGGAATTACTTGATCGCCGACATGATGGCACTGGCGATGCTGGCGGGCAATGCCGTCGTGGCCGCTTCTACTACCGACGCGTGGGAAGCTGTTAGGCGGGAGTTCGCCCGGCTGCTAGGACGCGGTGAACCGGACCGAACGGCTGTTGCAGAGCGGAGGCTGGCTGAGATACGCGAGCAACTGGCCAGCGCGACGGGCGCCGACCTGGAACATGCGCATGCCGCGCTAGCAGAACGGTGGGCAGGCCCACTGGAGGAATACCCGATGCGGAGGCCGAGTTAACGGCTTCCTGGCCAAGACCAATCTCGACCTGAGTAACTCCTACAATTGAAGATCGTTAGTGTCCTCAGCTCTCTAGCCCGGATTGGGGTCGGAGTGCGTATTTGTTGAGGGTTGCTGCCGCCTTCTCGGGCTGTCCAGTATGCGAGTATGCCGCGCTCGCATCCTTCACCAAGTCTTCAGCGCGGCGCAGTATATATTCCTTGTCTTCATCTGTAGTTTGGGTGGCCTGGAGTCGTTCCACTACGCTAAGTCCGCGTTCAAAGAAGACTAGGGCCGCTGTGATGTCACCCGCTTCCGCTGCGAGGCGGGCCGCTGAGTGGGCAGCAGAATAAATGTCGGTAGGCGAGCCTCTAACAGCGCTATCCAAGGTCGCTGAATATCCGGCTAGAGCAGTTTGCAGGTCATTAGGATCCCTGGTTTGCAACCATCGTTGTTCAATTGCCTCAGCCTGACCTCTTAGCGCCGTCTTCCGTTCCGGTGCCATCTCCGGAATCGCTTCCAACGCCTGCCCGAAGAGCATAACTGCACGGCTTGCCGCTCCCAGCGCAGCCTCGCCTTTCAACCAACTGGCCAGTATCCGCCAACTCCATGCCATTTTCGCAAGCCGATACGGCCATTCAATGTTGCCGGGATTCGTGAGATCAAGAGCTTCCTGCTGAAGTTTGATTGCCTCGCGTGTTCCGTGCAGGGTAGCTCGCCATGTCCGTATAGTCTCTCCGGTATCGCACAGGATGCGCGCCAAATCGGTAGTGGGAGCCTGTCGGGCGAGATGAACCGCTTGGCGATGCGTTCGCTGAGCCTTACGCAAGATTGCGCGGTCTCCCGTCACCTCGAACATCTGACGCAGCGCCTCAGCGAGGTTGTTAGTCAGCATGGCTCGGTGATCTGTCGGCATGAGATGCTCGTCCAGAAGCTTCTGCTGGTCCTCGATGGATTTCCGGAGATCGCCGATTGCCCCGTCGCGCAGGTAGCGGCTATACCGAGCACCACCGAGATTGTTGATGCGGGAGGCATACCAAGCGTCGCTGGGATCTGATAGGGCAACGGCCCGGAGTCCTGCCGCCACGGCATCATCCAGGTCGGCTGGGTGGGCAAACGCGGAGCGGTAGCGGTTGCCGAGGGCGGAGCCGAGGTTTGTCAGGGCTTTCGGTTTGATCTCGTGACCGTCCGGCAGCCTATCCGATAGTGTGCGCAAGTCATGGATAGATGCCCTGAGCAGGTCTTCTCGGCCACGGTCGGCGTGGTAGCAACGCAGGTAATCGGTCGCACAGTGCAACTCGATGTCCGCTGCCTCCGCCGATAGCAGGTTCTCTTCCGACTCTCCTGCAAGGCATTCGCGTGCCCGATCAGACAGCCAGAGGACGACCGGCGGCCAGCCAGGTTCTTTGGCGTGCCCGTATTGCGCTACGACTGCCTGGCAGTAGTGGTCCCAAGTAGCCGCCGCAGCCAGTCCGCCTGATTCTTCGCGCATGAGGGTTCGCATGGCGTTAGCCAGCAGGTCAGCAAGGTCGCGATGCCGGGAACCCACGCGGATCATGACGATGAGAAGACGATGAACTTGAACCGGTGCGAGCGACTGCACGCCGCCGCTCAGGATGCGGCAGGGGAGAAGCTGGTCAGGTGGCGTGCCCTCTGCCAACTGGCGGCGGATCACCCGGGCGACAAGTTCCTCGCCGAGCAGGTCGGGCTGAAGCGGCGGCAGCCACCCGACCTCGGAAGCGGTATTCATTGGCGGATACAGGCTGTGGAGCCAGCATGCGATGTTCCGGGCTCGGGCCTGGTCAACTTCCAGCGCACGGGTCATCGTTTGCACAGCGGCCCACAGCGTCGGTGCGCCGACCAGGGTAGCCGCAGCGACCGCCGTTTCTACCACCGCACAGTCGCCCTGTGCTAGATCACCGAAGGCGTCCCGCGTCGGCTTGTAGAGGCGCTGTGCGATAGGGTCTTCGTATAGCCAGTGTCGTTCGCTTTCCAGGTCGAGCAGACGGTTTACCAAGTCACTCGCCGATGGCTGATCCATAGGATTCAATGGGCGGCCAGCTATCGGCAGCAATGACACGATGGCAGCGACATATAGCATCAGAGCCGAACCAAGGTCGGCGCCGGACAGGTCCGGCGGAATTGGCGGATCTGCAACGGTCATCCCTTGCATGCCAGCGAACGCTACGACGGCCGGACGAAGCTGGGGCAGGATCTGGCCTATCCCCTCCTCCCGCGCCAGCGGATCAGGAATCAGGGACGCCAGCGCCATCTCAGCAGAGGGCACCTCGACACCGTTGTTAATCAACTGCGAACGCACCCCCGCGGCAAGCCCGCCGCTACCGCGCCGTTCCCACCAGTCGCCATTGTTCCGCGCTAGCAGGAGCAGTCGCCATCGGGGTAGCCCGACGCTACCGGTAAGCACCGTGACCAACCCCGCGAAGGCGGCTGCACCGTATTCCGCCGCGTAGTCTGCGACTAGGAGCAACGGCCGTCCGGCACATGCTGCCCTGCGGCAAAGGTCACGAACGGCCGCCAAGTCCCCTGCGCCGCTGAGCAAGACGGTCGCCCATGCTCCAGTTGCGGTCAGCTCAGCGCATAGCTGCAGCGCCAGCCTGGTCTTGCCCTGTCCGCCTGGCCCGGTTATCAACCATGCCGCTCGGTCGGCCGTTCCTTCACACCATGCGTGCAGTTCGCGCAACTCCTTATCACGGCCGAAAAACTTAACAAGATTAACGTCAGGTCGCAACAGGGCCGTCAGCGAGGTGTCCACCAGCCTTGCCCGCTTTGTCAAGCTCGATTGAGCCGATATATCGGCGAGTAGAGCGTTGGCGACCTGCGGAAGCCGGTCGGCCACGTCCTCGATCCGAGTCGCGATAACCCCGCCGCCTAGGGCTACGCCCGCGTACCTCCCGCAGGCTAGCCCTCGGGTGACACCCACAGCGATCTCCTCTCTCTCTGGACCCCGCGATTTCAGAACTGGGGCCCCAGATAGCCCATGCGGATTGACCGGATCCACAGCGGTGAAACTCTCGCCGACCAGTTTCAGCCCCGTGACGCTGCCGAGAGGGAGGGTAATATCAACGACTTGTGCGGGGAGTGTGTCGCTGTCAACGCCGGGCGCGCTGGCCGGAAACCCGATGATCCTTACCCGCTCATGTACTGAGACGTCCACGCCCAGAGGAATTGCCGCCTCCGTGAGCAGCCTTCTTGCTGTGTCCGCTGATAGGCCATCCGCCCTAAGGCCATGCTTGTCAACGGCGAGCACAGCGATGTCAAAGTCCTCGTCATAATCCGACAGAGTCATCGGCAGATATGCATAGCTGCGTTCCCGTCCACCGCCAGTGCGCAGCCGAAACCACATCCGCATATCCTGCTCGACACCGTCTCGTGCACAGTGCCACGCGGTCAGCACATGCTCGGCGCTTATCGCGAACGCCGAACGCAGACACTCGCCTGAGGGGCCAGCCGCCTCTTCGCCGGACATCCGCGCAGCGCGCTCAGACTCGAATAGGATTCGACCAACCCTCGAACCGGCCTGCAGTTCGTCAGTCATGATGCTCATCGCTTGACGCAGCAGCCTCGGGCTGCTGTATCAAGGTAATGCTGACCTGCACACTCGACTCCGCTTGCGCGGTGAACAGTGCCTGTACGCCAGCGGCCAGAGTGATCCCGAATGACACCTGTACAGATCCCAGACCCAGACCACCTGGCAGGGGCTGGGCTACGGAACTCGCCCGGATCGCCGCAGCGATCCGTTCCGTCGTAAGCGCTATTTGCCCTGCGATCGCCTCTGTGGCCGCGTGGACTGCACAGGCTCCCTTGATGACGATGACACCCTGTCTAACGGCCGCATCCCTGCGGTGCACTCTAAAGCCAGACGCCTCCTCATATCCAGTCAGTACGCCATCGTGATTGCCCTGAGCCATGCCATCGTCGATTGCAACGACTGCCACGCCGACTTCGAAAGAACTCGCTAGTCTATTATCATTCACCCTGCCACCCTCTTCCCGAGCGAAACAGCGCATGTTTGACTGTAAGATAGTGATGCATCTTCTCAGTGATCCGCCGGTCAATAATATCGGCTTGCTCGTTATTGTGACTGACGATTTCGAAAACTGCACGATTGAGCCCATTTGGTCTAGTTGTCGCAGATGAAAAGGAAATCCTGGAATGCGGGCTCATGGCGTGGTTGCAAGGCGGCTTTAATTATGGGAATGCAACCGGATGGCTATCCGGTCCGACAGACCTTCGTCGAGCTGTGCCGATAAGCCGACATCGTCGCAGCATCGCGATGCTTCCGGCTATAGGTCCGTCACCGATCCCATCTCCGCTGCGTCCGGTAGTCAGGGATAATGCCTAGGGTAACCCCTGTGCCGTACGCTCAGCCACGGCTCCTCGCCTGCCGAATGCTTCGGCACCCAGCTGAGGCCCATTTCGGATCAGTGCGACGTCCGGGCGTGTGGGTTAATGCCGCGCGGCATCCTCCGTGTCAGACCGAAACGAAGCCTGGGCCACGTCGCGATGGGCGCGACCCAGGCCAGGGGTTAATGCCGAGGCCGTCCTATCCGCGGCTGGAAGTTGAGATCTCCTGCTAGCTCGGTGAAGTCCGGGTAGCCGAGGCCGACTCCCTGGTTGTATGGCCTACCGGGGTTACCGGTGTAGTAGATGTTGTCGTTGCCGGTACCCGCCGTGTCCAGCGGGGTAAATGGGGAGCTGCCAGCCAGCGCGGCAGCGTAGAGGTACGGGTTCCAGAATCCGGTCCGGTGCCCTAGGTAGGAGTCGACTACCGCGGCGGAGCCGTTCAGCTGCGGAGCCACGAAGCTGGTGCCGCCCCAGCCGCCTTGCAGCACCGGCTCACTGATCTTGGCGAGCGATGGCACGTACACCAGGTACCCGGAGTACGGGTCCGCGTCGGCAGAGAGGTCGGGAACACTGCGGCCGGTACCGTAGCCCGTGGTCACACTGGGGGTGGGATTGAAGGTCCAAGCGGTCGGCAGAGCAAGCCCGTCGATGATCGTCTGGTAGTTCGTTGGCGTCAGGTACTGCACGGCGTGAAAGCTGTTCGCGCCCGGCACTCCTCCCTGGTATGACGGGCCCACCTCGATCCTGCTGAACCCCCCGCCGCTACCAGCGACAACATGCCTGGCGGCGTCTGCTAGCGACATGCCGGTGACCTGCGCGATCGCCTGCCACAGGTAGTCCCAGCCCCAGATACGCTGAGCGGGCACCGTAACGGTCGCGCTGCCGTCCGGGCCCGTGAGCGTGCCGGTCCACGGCAGCGTGGTCCCACCACCCGCCGTGAGGTACGGGCTGGCCGCCGGCGTGCCAACTGACAGGTTGGTAGTACCGATGTCGCCGCTGGCATCGTAAGCTCCGTCGTCGCCGGCGGCGGCGAAGCCGGACTGCCCCTGGACAGCCATCTCAAGGAACGCCTCATCGAATGAGGCCTCGTAGGCCGACGCTTCCTGTCCATTTAGGATCGAGGCGAGCAAGGTGGTCTCAGATTGTTCCCAGCTCGCAGAGACCGTGCTGGCGGTGTTCTGGCTCGCCGCGGTGAAGAACGCGTCGGCGAACCCGTAGTCGGTATTGGGCGCCTGGTAGACGATCACGTTCGCACGTGGCGCGACGCCACCGGACTGCTCGACGTCCAGATCGGTCTCGCCCGAGCCGGAGGTGTCGTTCGGCGTATCCGGCCCGCCGTCGATGTTCTGCACCGTCAGGGTTCCGGTGCGCGCGACGTGCGCGACATCAGACCAGAAGTACCCCGGCGCCCACTGGTATCCCGTCGGTCCCGGGTCGAGCGCGGCCAGGGTGACGATCGCGAGAGTCTGGCCAGAGCCGTAAGCACCCCGATGGTACAGGCCGTCGAGCCCATAGTTAGAAACGAAATTCTGCGGCAGGTTGCATGCGCCGACCAGGCCGGTCAGCGCGAGGCAGGAGTTGCCTGTCTGTGGCCTGAGCAGGCTGCTGTCCACGTGCATCGCGTGGCTGCCGTACGGGCCGTAATTCGTCAGCCCGAGAATTGCCAGCACAAAATTCGCGAGCCGGTGTGGCAGCAGTGGTGCTTGTACGTTGCCGTGCACCCGCTGGGCGGGAATCGGCCCAAGCCCACCCTGCCCGGGTCGCTGGGGTACCTGATACCAGTTCTGCGTAACCGACAGCGCTTGGTTAAACTCCCCCGCGTTCCCAGTCGCCACCACGTCGACACGGTCCGCATAGACGTCCGTGCTGATGCCGAAGGACGCCAGGTAGCCGGTCAGCGCGGAGATCCTGGGCTGGGGCTGGCCGTAGATGCTGGCGAACTGGCTGACCGACAGGTAATTCCTGTCACCCGACTCAACCAGGCTCTCTAGCCGGGAAAGATCCCGCTCACGCAGAATGAACGACACGGTCTCAGGAGTGTCAGCGGGTACGCCAGGGTAAACCGTCACGCCTGGGAGTTTCGACACGTTGATGCCTGACGCCACCGGTTCTGGCGTATTCGGGTCCGGAGTGGAGGCTGAGGCGGAGGTCGCTACGGTCGTGATGGGGATCATTATCGCCACCACCCCCAGCACTAGCGCGGCCGATAGCCGTGCCGTTCTCATGCAGACCATATCCTGAGCACTTTCTATGAGGTTTCGCCACGTTCAGCTATTGGCCGTGGCTTTCTGGATAATTTGCCTCTTCTGTGATTCTCCTGATCTGAGTAATGATCATCAGACCGGGTATTAGTGTGAGCAGCGTAGCATTTACTGACCACTACTCCTGGAGTCTCGACAGGCTCTACTAAGGGAAAAGTATCCTACAGGGGTGCATCTTTTAGACAGGTATCAATATTTCCTAATTTCAGGGTGAAATGGTTCGTACCGGGAGAGTCCGGGTGTTCCTGTACGGCAGTTTTAGATCGTTACCGTGGCGTCTCGTCGGCGTGCCATCGCTGGTGGGCTTGCTGGGCGCTGTACTGGTGGCGGCGTCGCCACAGCGCCCAGGCGTCGCGGAGTTGTCTTAGCAGCTCAAGCACGGTGACGGGGATCAGTTCGAGCATGCGGGCGCTGCTGTCCGCGGCGCGCTGGCAGGCGGCGGCCACGGCGAGGAAAGCGCAGGCGAGCAGGCTGATCACGGTCCAGCTACCACGGTACGAGCATCTAGAATACCAGCAACTGCCGCCATGCTCACAAGCCATGGGCAGAGCTTTAAGCGATAACAGACGTGAGCAGAACGTCCGCACAGGCATATTAAAGTAATCTACGCGCACCGCCCCGGTCGGCCTAAGTTGAGATAAAATACTCAGAGTCGACGATAAGATCTGAACAATCATGGTCAATCAACATCTTGAGGGTTATTCAGGCGAATTGTTCGTTATGTCAAATTTACCCAAAACGGCGGCGCGCCCACATGAAAGACGACCTGTTTCTCGAAAGGATGTAGTTACCACACAACGTCCTTAGAAACAGGTCATCGTGACGTATCATACCACCGGGTTCGACCGTGAAGAAGTCATCGACCTCTGTATCCTGGTCAATTCCGTGGAACGCGGCAAAGGAAACTCGGATTGGCCGCCGTGCCTCGGGCTTTACAAATCGGTAGTTGCATCGCTGACCTACATGCGGCACAACCGCACCCAAGCGGAAATCGGCGAGTCGCTCGGCGTCTCCCAGCCGACTATCAGTCGCGCCATATCCGCTATAACCCCACTCATTCCGGAAGCGACGCGCGAATTTGTGCCGACCGCAGACGACCTTGATCCGGATGCCCAGTACATCCTGGACGGCACACTGCTTCCATGCTGGTCATGGGACGGACACCAGGAACTGTACTCAGGAAAGCACAAGACCACAGGCATGAACGTCCAGGTCGCCTGCACCATTTACGGAAAGCTCGCCTGGATTTCCGACCCGGTCAACGGGAGCCGCCACGACAACTACTGTCGGGAAGAATCCGGCGCACTGGTGACGATGAACCCGAAGAACTGGATCGGCGACAAAGGATACATCGGGAACAACATGATCACTCCCTTCAGGAAGCCTGCGGGCGGCGAGCTACTCGACTGGCAGAAGGAATACAACTCAGAGGTTAACAAGATACGCTGGATGATTGAGCAAGTGATCTCGCACTTCAAAAACTGGACCATCATGCACGTTGACTACCGGCGCCCGCTAAGAACATTTGAGACGACTATCTCAGCAGTCGTCGGCCTGCATTTTTACCGGACGGCCTGAATAACCCTGCTTGCTCGTTACTCCATGTAACTCCTTGTGGAGTGAGGAAGTCGCCATGACTAGCAGATTGCAGACGCCTTGCGGCCACCGTCTCGGGTGGGCCTATCCTGTGAACACTGATCCCCGATTGCTCCGTCATCGGGGATCAGGCGTTTCGTCATTTAATCTACGGCGGCACGTTGTGGCGGATTCATAGGCGTCCTAACGGATCCTCCCGGAATAGAAGTTCTCACTATCGTCCAGTGCGGCCGCTCGCGCGATATGTCCAGTAGGCAAGGAAAATTCGAATGCGGAGCCTTCGGCTGATGTCTTATGCTGAAAGCTGTCAGCCCGCGCTGACGGAACGCTGGAGGCGTCGGTGGATGAGGTCCGGTACGAGCCAGTCGGGGCATGCCTTCGTGCCCCGCGGTTCGTCGTGGCCTACCGGCCGGATTCTGACTGGGTACATACGGCCCGGCGGGTCATTCAGTCGCTAAGTCGCGTTTGGGGCGGCGCGGGGGCGGTGGTGCTCCCGGCCGATCGAGATGCCAGCGACAACCCTGATCTCCTCGGACTGGTCCGGTCCTATGACCCCGACGTCATCGCTGGCCATAGCCCGCTTGTTGAAGATGAGGCTCATCTTGACGGAGCCGCTGGCGGGTCAGCCGCCAGCGGAGGCGGTGTGCGCGATCCAGATGTGCTGCGTCACCTGCTTACTCAGGCGATCGAGGTAGGTCCGTGGGATGACGTTGCCCGGCAGGCCGACGCGTGGTGCTCGCCGTTCAAAGGCATTCATCAAGACGCCAGGGCTTTCGCCGGGCATCAGGTCATACCGCTCGCACGGCAGGCTGATTCGTATCAGTACCTCACGGTGCTTCCCCCGACGCCAGGTCAGTCACCGTTTGTCACCCTGGATTTGTCGGGGGTGGACCCCGTGGTGGCGTTGATGATCGAGTCGCGTACCGGAGCTCTGGATAGCCACGATCATGCCGCCCTGCAGCCAGTAGAGCTTCCTGTCAAGGACTCCGATCTCGGGCATCTGATACGGATAGCTATCACGGGTCAGGCCAGGCTCTCCGGCTGGGACCCCGGGCCGCGTTACCTGGCTGCGGTCGGCGCGGCTGCTTCGGGCGGGCCGTCCGCGCTAAGCGGCGAGCAGCTCATGGACTGCACGCCCTTTGCCCGGACCCGCCGGTGGCTAATACCCGTCCGCCCCTTCGCGTCCGCGCCGCCGCCAGTTGTCTGCGTAATCGGAGATGCCCCAGCCGATCATGCCCTCGCCGTCTTGTGCGACAGGCTTTTCCACAGGGCGGGGTGGATCCCGCTGTCCGTCATGCGGGACGAGAAGCTCGCCAGCGCGGCCAGGCTAGGTCTCTACGAACTCGGCCACATCCCTGGCTCGCCGCCCCGGCCGGTTCTCGTCACCAGCATCAGCGAATCCCGGGAGGCGCTTCAGTCGCTGATCTCGGAGATGCGAGCCTCATACGGACTGAGCATCCCCGGCGATCCGCGGGGAGAATTCCTGGTTATCCGTCCGGGTGAGCTGGCGGGCGAACCCGCCCGGTACCTGCTAGCCGATCCCGGGCAGTTCGCGATCGCCCGGACGGTCCCCGTCCGGCGCGACAGCGATGGCTGCTCTTTCCTCACGCCCGTGGACCTGCCTCTGCCCGAGGCCGCCGGGCACATGCCGACCGGGATGCACTGGCAAGTCGATGTCATCCTCCCCGGTCACCGGATGCCCGCCCGGCCGGCGATGCCCGGGAACGCGCTCACGCAGGTCCCGCCAGGCGGGATCCCGGACGCCATTGTCCGCGCGGGGCGCTATGGCATCTCGTTCTCTTCCGTGAACATGGGATTCGTGCCCGCCGGGGTCCCGGCCGAAGGCCGGCTGGCACACCCGATGCTGCGTTTTCCGTCGGCTGAGCGGATCTTCGCTGAACTGGCTGCTGCCCGCGGCAAAGCAGTTGAGCGCTCTGACGCGGGACGGCGGGCAGCCAACGCTGCCGAGCTATGGGGATCATTCGATGCCATCGTCGCCGACCTGAGCGGGCCGGCTCGCCGCCTGCTTGATGCCTTCATGCCCCCACAGCGGAAGAAAGACGGCGATTACGGCAGCGGATACGCCATACGCGGCCAAGGCTACCTACACTTCAATCACGCAAAAGACGCGCTCGACCTCAGCCAAGGCGATACCCGGAAGATCCTTGACCGTCTCGTCGCCTTGGATGTTCTGCGGCGTGGCCTGCTGCTAGCCTGCGAGCGCTGCCACTGGCAGGCGTTCTACCCGATCGACCAGGTCGGCAAGATGTTCACCTGCACCGCCTGTGACCATGCCACCATCCTCGCCTCCGGCACCTGGTATAAAAAAGATCCTGAGCCCGCCTGGAACTACAGCCTGGATCAGGTCGTGCGTAGCCTGCTAAGCCAGCACGGTGACATCCCTATGCTGGCAGCCGATCATCTGCGCCGCGGAGTCCGTGATTTCCTCTGGGCGCCTGAGCTAAGCATCCACGGTGAAGGCAAGCCAATCGAGATCGATATCTGCGCTATTATCGACGGCCGGATAATCGTCGGGGAAGCAAAGTGCAACGGGCGGCTAGACTCAAAAGACAGGTCCGCGCATGAGGCCGCTTCCCGGCTAATCACGGTAGCGCAGATCCTGACCGCCGACGAAATCGTCCTGGCAACCAGCGAGCCTTCATGGGTGCCAGGAGCAATCGCGGCGGTCGAGACAGCAGTGACTACAGGATGGCAATACGGTCCAAGGCCCAAAATCACCAAGCTGGTTAGCCTAGGACAGTAGCCTCTGCTTAGAACGTGACATCGATGACTGGTGTTACGTTGGCACATGCATGCGCGATAGAACAAGGCAGCCCGCAGTCGCCCGATAGCCTCCTCAAACTCCTAGCGTGCGGCTCATGAACTATCGGAGATGATCTCCCAACGGCGTTGGGAACTGAATAACACGGTCGAGCGGGGTCATTACGGGTTGCTGTAGTTCGTGCCTTTCTACGGCCACCATTGATGCACATCTTCGATTGCCTTAACGCATTCTTGAATTGCGGCCGTTCCTCCGATTCTAGCTATCAAGGGGGCAGCCGCCTGAATTATTCCGAAACATGCGCGGCGTCCTGACCCGTCAAACGCGCTTCTCAACAAGCTCAACAACGTCGCCTCATCACCTGGCGCGAGTACCGATTTGGCTCTTTCCATCAAGGTCATCAATGGGTCAGCACTCCCTCGGGGGGCCATTTTTATCGCATCAGCCAGGTGGTCGGCGGATAGACAGGGTGAGAGGAGTGTCAACGTTCCTGCTCGGCTGTCGTCGGTAATGGTGCTGACTGCGGTCAGAGCTTGGGTGATGACGGCAGGCTGCTGGTCGGCGGGTAGACAGCCCGCCAAGAGAGTGTAAGCCCGAGCGCGTGAAAGAGGATCAGTAATGGCGTGAACTGCGGTCATTGCCTGGCTGATTACGGCCGATTTCTTATAACCCGTTAGGTGAGGTATCACGAATATGAGCGCTTCGGTCCTGCGGTCGTCGGTGGTCGCACTAGCCGCATCTAGCGCTTGGCTGATTACGACCGATTTCTCATCGCCGGCTAGGTGCGGTATGAGGCCGGTCAAAGCCTCAATGCGTGCCAATGGGGTCAGGGCTCCTGACATAGCGCAATAGTTCATGTAGTGCCTGGGTGTTCTTTGACTTGGTAGTGCAGGGCGAGCGTGGTGCCGGGGTAGGTGGCTGGGGCGGTGTTGAGCTGTTCGCAGAGGGCGGCGAGGGCGCGGGTGCGGCGGGGTGCGGATAGCGGGTCCAGGCGGATGTTCAGGACGTTTCCGTGGGTGGTGATGTCGCCGCTGGTGTGCAGGGCTTCGCGGATCAGGGCGTAGGCTTCGTCGCCTGCGCGAGCGTAGTGGCCGTTCAGGGCGCGGGCCAGGATGGTCTCGGTGTTGCAGGCGGCCA
>OBLT010001399.1_pt1 | contig 15439 bp, 12 predicted proteins | sample 1518721 | NCBI WGS metagenome assembly OBLT01 (sample SAMEA3539307, study PRJEB22396) | soil metagenome | biome: tundra; feature: field; material: soil | place: USA | collected 2010-05 | depth 0.15 m | reverse complement strand
CCGCCAGGCGGGCGCGACCACGATGGCGATTTCGGCCACGCCGTCGCCAGCCGGCTCGTACTGGGCGATCGCGACCCCGTGGCGGGTGGGCGCATTGGGTGTTCCCGGCGGGTAGCCGCTGACGGGGTCAGTCGTGATGAACACCAGCCGGGAACCAGTGCGGGCACAGGCGCGGATTGGCCGCTTGGCACTTACCGCGCCGACCATAGCCGAGGCCGACCGGCGCACCGGAAGAAAGCGCATAGGGCCGCCGTTTTGGGCGGCTGCCCAGTGGCTGTCACGACCGTCCGGTCCGTGCCCGAATGGGCGATGTGCTCATGCGCGTGGCTGACGATGCCCGGCCGGGGCCGGTGAGCCCGTATATGACTTTCGGCCTGTCTGTTCCTGCCACTGGGCACTGCAGTGCCCGGCGGTTCCAGTGGAGGGTGAGAGGTGGCGGGAAGGCCCCGCGCCGAGGTGGTCAGGGCAGATGTCGCATCACACAGTGCCTGCTAGGGACGTTCACTTCACGGGGAGGGCGCCATGCCCGAACGTACCGCCGTCAAGATAGCGGCAGCGGTACTCACCGGGGGTGTGGCCATGTCCGCGCTGGCTGGCTGCTACGTCGATGTCGGGGCCCTGCAGCACCGCACCAGCCGTTACTTAGTCTCCGGGCTGGTGCAGACCCTCGTCGTGAATGATCACGTGGGCAGCGTCCACGTCATCGGCGGTGACTCCGGCCGGGTCTCGGTCACCGAGCATCTCACCTTCCGGCACACCGCACCGGTCACCACGCACCGGGCCAGCGCGGGCACCCTCACCCTGGACAGCCGCTGCCCGGCCCTGGAAACCTGCAGCGTCGGCTACGACGTCACGGTGCCGCGGGCAGTGACCGTCCGGGTCAGTGACAACGTCGGCACGATCCGGCTGGAGTCCCTTTCGGGACAGGTCACCGCGCACACGAACGCTGGCGATATCGATCTCGGCTCGGTGTCGGGGCCGATCGACGTTACCGGTCGCGCCGGATCGATCCTCGGCCAGAACGTGTCGTCCGTGCATGCCACCCTGCGCTTGTCGGCAGGCAGGATCGATGTCACCTTCTCGGCAGTGCCCACCGCCATCACCGCCACCACGGACGTCGGATCGGTAAACCTGCGGCTGCCCGGCAACGTGCCGTATGCCATCAACACGAGCGTCTCAGTCGGCAGCACCGCGGTCAGCGTCACCCGCAACCCAGCGTCGCCGCATTCCATCACGGCCAGTACCCGGACCGGCTCCATCACGATCGAGCCGGAGCCCTGACCGGGCAAGCGGGCACCGATCCTGGCGCCCACGTTGCCCGGATGGCCTCACGGAACCGGCGCACCCGACATCGGCTCGAAATCCCTGCTGACGGCGAGAAGCTCGCGCGAGCTGAAGATCGAGCAGATCGAGCGTGAGCGCGTCGACCGCCTGCTCCACGCCCCAGTACAGAACTAGCAGATCTGACCACTCGCGTATGACAACCAACCTGGTCAACCATCGTTCCGAGTCGGCGATCTGGGTCCGGGGGAAGAACCCCAAGCGTCCCAATGGTGCTCACACTGGGTGATGGGCAGAGTGGTGTGCGACCATCAGTGGCCCCCGGCGGCGGTCGCCACCCCGCTGCCAGGATCTGGAATTCTCTGCACCTGGACACAGCGGTCGCCTTGCCGGTCGGTGTTCAGGTTTCCGCCCATGCCCCGCGGGGTGGCCGTCGGCCAGCGATGCAGTATCTGCCCGTACCCGCCGACTCGCCTGTCGGTCCTGGTCCTGGAAGTGGGTTCCTCACCGTGCTCGTGGGATCTGCGGAGTCAGCCGCGCGGATGGGTCAGCGAGCGAGTTCGCGGCCGTGCTTGCGGAGCATAGACGACATCGAGCATGGCGTTCCGCTGCCGTGCCTGCGACGCTGCCCGCTGGAACTCTGCGGCCGAGCCCGGTGAGCCGTTCACGCCGACGACGACGCGGCGGCAATCCGGAGGCTCGTGCGGCGAACGCTGACCAAGACGCCTGGCAGCCCGCTGCTGCGCTGCTGCACTGCCAGGAGGACTCAGAGCCCGGCGGCCTTCGGCCCTCTCGGTAACGACGCTCATTCTCTTTTCCTCTCTTCGCCCTGTCTCCGCCTCCGGGCTGACGTGCCCCCTGATCCCGGGCCAGGGGCCGAACGGGCCGCCGGCCGGGGACCTCGGACGCCATTCCCGCCCTGCCGTGTTCATTGCCGCGATTTGTTGCGTGACGGCGTTACCCGCAAGCTCGCCAGGTGACATCGGTCCCCGTGGCGGAGGTTCTATGACCCTGGCGGATGCCTATTGGCGGGCGAGAGCCTGGAGATGACGGCGGGATCCTCACGCCTGATATCTGCGTTGATGGGGAGGCGTCATGAACGCTCGACCTGACCTCGGCCAGCTGGGCTTGTCCGCTGGCAAGAAGGCCCGTCTGCACCGCATTCTTTACCAGCACGGGCTACGCAACGGAACCGCGCTCTTCCTGCCCTACGACCAGGGGCTCGAGCACGGTCCGCGCGACTTTTTCGCCAACCCGGCCGCCAGTGACCCGAAGTACATCATCGACCTGGCCCTGGAAGGCGGCTTCAACGGCATCGCCATGCAGATCGGGCTGGCGGAGAAGTTCTACTGGGACTACGCCGGTGAGGTGCCGCTGGTGCTGAAGCTCAACGGCAAGACGGACATCGCGTCCGCGATCGACCCACTGTCCCCGGTCAACGCGACCGTGCAGGACGCGGTGCGGCTCGGCGCCGACGCGGTCGGCTACACGCTGTATGTGGGCTCTCCGGCGGCCGAACGCGACTTCGGGCAGTACCGCCAGGTGCGTGAGGACGCACTGCGGCTGGGCATGCCGCTGATCGTGTGGGCTTATCCGCGAGGGACCGCCATCGACGCCAAGGGCGGCAAGGACTCCTTTTACGCGGTGGACTACGCGGCCCGCACCGCCAGCGAGCTGGGCGCGGACGTGGTGAAGGTGAATTTCCCGCATCCGGAGAAGCGCACTGATGTCCCCGAGCCATACCTGGCCGAGTTCTCCGCACAGCTGGCCATCGACGCGGTGGTCAGGTCGGCCAACCGGACCCTGCTGCTGGTCTCCGGCGGGGAGCGCGCCGGGGACGAGGCCATGCTGGAGAAGGCCCGCCAGTCTATGCAGGCCGGTGCCACCGGCCTGATCTTCGGCCGCAACGTCTGGCAGCGTGAGCACTCCGAATCGCTGCGCTTTGCCGGGCAGCTCAGGGAAATCCTCGCCAAGCACCCCTCAGCCTGACCGCCCGCCCGTCCTGGCCACGCGCTGACAGCCGGATTACCCGCACGGCAAATTCGAGGACACGTTGGCAGGAGAACGCCTGATGGACCTGAGTACGCACGGCCGCGCGCCCGGCACCGCCGTTGGCCGGGTCGGCCCGTCGCCACCTGACGGGCCGGCCGATCTGCTCGAACCGCTGGCACAGCTGTTCCGGGACCTGCGTGCCTCACCCGGCGGCCTGTCAGGCCGTGAGGCGGCGCGCCGGCTGGAGGTGTCCGGGCCGAACGAGCTGGCCCGCCGCGGGGGCCGGCGCTGGCCGGGTGAGCTGGCCGCGCAGTTCACCCAGCCGCTGGCGGTGTTGCTGGCGGTAGCCGCGGTGCTGGCCTGGGCCAGCGGGACACCGCGGCTGGGAATCGCGATCGCCGCGGTCATCGTGCTGAACGCTGGTTTCGCGTTCGCTCAGGAGATGCAGGCGGAAAAGGCCGTGGAGGCGCTGGCGGCGTTCCTTCCCGAGCGCGCCAGGGTGCTACGCGATGGCACGAGGCAGGAGATCGAGGCCCGGCTGCTGGTACCTGGCGATGTCCTGCTGATCGAGGAAGGGGAAAGCGTCTGCGCGGACGCACGCCTGATGACCGGCACTCTCGAGGTTGACATGTCGACGCTCACCGGCGAGTCCGTTCCCGTGACCCGCTCCGCCGGCCCGGCCGACACTGGCGTGCCGCTGCTGCAGGCGGCCGATGTCGTGTTCAGCGGCACCACCTGCACCGGCGGTGAAGCCGAGGCCCTGGTCACCGCGACCGGGATGGGCACCGAACTGGGCCGGATCGCGGCGCTCAGCCAGCGGGCCGGGCGCAGTGAGAGCCCGCTGGAACATCAGGTCAAGCGGGCCACGATGCTGATCGCGTTCGTCGCCGTCGGGGCCGGGATCGCGTTCCTGCCGATCGGCCTGGCCGCCGGGCTGAGCATGGCCGCGGCCGCCAGTTTCGCGATCGGGCTGCTGGTCGCCAACGTCCCGGAAGGACTGCTGCCGACGATCACCCTCGCGCTCGCCGTCGGTGTCCGCGAGATGGCCCGCCGTGGTGCCCTCGTCAAACGGCTGTCCGCGGTGGAGACCCTCGGGTCCACCTCCGTCATCTGCACCGACAAGACCGGCACCCTGACTGAGAACCGGATGCACGTCACCACGGTATGGACCCCCGACGGCGAGGCCAGCGTGCCAGACACCGTGCCCGCCACCCAGCCCGCCCGCACCGCGGCGGGTGAGGGCGCCGACGGCGGGCTTTGCCTGTTCGCCCAGGGCGTGGCCGCCTGCAACAACGCGGACACCCGCGGCCCCGGCGGCAAGCCTGCCGGTGACCCCACCGAACTCGCGCTGCTCGGCCTGGCCGCACGCTACGGCGTCGACGTCTCCCTGGCCGGCCGGGAAACGCGCCGCCGCCAGCTGTTCCGCTTCGACCCCCGGCTCAAGCTCATGACCACCGTGGACAAACACGACGGCAGCCTGGTGGTGAACACCAAAGGCGCCCCGGAGGAAGTCCTCGCCCGGGCCACCCGGATCCACCGCGGCCGCGGCGACGTAGCGATCACCGCCGCCGACCGCGATGAGGTCACACGCGTCATGACTGAATACGCGCGCCGCGGCCTGCGGGTGCTGGCCGCCGCCCGCCGGACCCTGCCCGCCACCTCCGCCGTCCCCGCCCACCGTGAGGACGCGGAACGGGACCTCTGCCTGACCGGGATGGCAGCGATGCTGGACCCGCCGAGGCCGCAGGTACCTGCGGCGATCGGACGGGTGCACCGGGCTGGAATCCGCGTCCACGTGGTCACCGGCGACAACGGGCTGACCGCCGCCGCGATCGCCCGCCGCGCCGGCATCGGCACCGGGCCCGGCGGCATGCAGGTGGTTACCGGCACCGAACTGGACGCGATGACCGAACGCCAGCTCGATGACCTGCTCAGCTCCGGGCCGGAAGTCGTCTTCGCGCGAAGCTCCCCAGAAGCCAAGCTGCGCATCGCCGACGCCCTGCGCTCGGCCGGCCAGGTCGTCGCGATGACCGGAGATGGGGTCAACGATGCCCCCGCGCTGCGCCGCGCCGACATCGGCGTCGCAATGGGCCGCTCCGGAACCGACGTCGCCCGCGAGGCCGCCACGATGATCCTCACCGACGACAACTTCGCCACCATCGCCGCGGCGGTCGAATCCGGCAGGCGGATCTACGACAACGTCCGCAAATTCATCTGCTACATCTTCACCCACGCCGTCCCCGAGGTCGTCCCGTTCCTGATCTTCGCCCTGACCGGAGGGGCCATCCCGCTGCCGCTCACCGTCATGCAGATCCTCGCCATCGACCTGGGCACCGACACCCTCCCCGCGCTGGCGCTCAGCCGCGAACCCGCCGAGCCCGGGCTGATGAACCGCCCCCCGCGGCCCCGTACCCAGGGCGTGATCAGCCGCGCGATGCTGGCCCGCGCCTGGGGATTCCTCGGCCTGATCTCCGCCACCCTCATCATGACCGGCTTCTACCTCACCCTCCGCCACGGCGGATGGCACCCAGGCGCTGCCACCGGGCCTGGCAGCCCCCTGAACCACGCCTACCGGCAGGCCACCACCGTCGCCTGGCTCGGCATCGTCGCCTGCCAGATCGGCACAGCCTTCGCGGTCCGCACCGACCACGCCTCGCTTCGTTCGGTAGGCGTGTTCTCCAACCGGTTCCTGCTCGGCGCTATCGGCATCGCACTGGCATTCGCCGCCACGCTGATCTACATGCCGGCCCTGAACAGCATCTTCGGCACCGCGCCGCTCACCGGCGCCCAACTCGCCACCGTCGCACCCTTCCCCTTCATCGTCTGGGGAGCCGACGAACTCCGCCGCCTATTCCTGCGCCACCACCGCAGGACCCGGCCCGGGGCGGGCCAGCCACGGCCAGACACCGTCCCGCCGACTCAGGCCAGCCCGCCAGCGCGCTCGCCCGCACCGTGACCTTGCCGTACTCACCACCGAGAACCCCATCGGGTAAAGAAAGCACCGCAGCCACGAGAGGCACCTCAACTTAGGTCGGCTCGCTTCCTTGCTGCGAAGGAGGCGAGCCGCCTTGCCGCCTGTCCACGACAGCCGTCAGGCCAAGTCACTTCCAACGGGCAGCACACAACTTGCTTCTCGGCGCCGCACGCGTGTTTCACGCTGACCTAGTAGTCATCGGGGATGGACGACGCTGACGGGGCAGCGTGCGTGGTGTAGGACCGCGTAGCTGACGGAGCCGAGCATCATTCCCGGTTCTCCGCCGCGGCCGCGGGAACCCACGATGAGCATCTGGGCGTCGCAGGTCGCCCTCAGCAGCTCGGCGCGCGCCGGGCCGTCGGCGACCTGCCGCCGGACCACCACATCAGGGTGCTCCTTCTCGCAGCTGACCATTATCTTCTCGAAATCTTCCTGAAGCACGTGCGCGCCGCCCCGGTTTCCAGGACTGTCCGCCAGGGCGCACACCGCCAGCAGCGCGGCTCCACGCAGCGCGGCCTCCTCAGCGGCAAACGTGACCGCTGCGGAGTCCGCTGCGTTTTGCGCCCAGATGCTGCCCCTCAAGCAGGGGCGTTCTGCTCAGTGCCCGGCGTAGGGGCCTGTGCGGGGTGGCCGGCTGGCCGGATGACGGTGACGGGGCCGTGGGCGTGATGGACGCAGTAGGTGCTGACCGAGCCGAGCAGTGCGTCGGCGAAGCCACCGTAGCCGCGGCTGCCGACGACTAGGAGTTCGGCGCCTTCCGATGCCGCGACTAGGACCTGGGCCGCGAACCCCTCGACAACGTGGGTCTGCAGCACGGCCGGCCGGTCGGGGCCGAATACTTCATCAAGGGCATCGGTGAGGGCTTGGCGTGCGAGTTTGGCGAGGTCCATGTCGTCGGGATAGGGCGGGACCCAGCCGTAGAACGTCGGGTACTGCCAGGTGATGATGGCTTCGAGGGTGGCTCCGGTGAACTTAGCCTGCCGGGCTGCCCAGCGCAGGGCGTGTTTTGAGCCTTCCGACCCGTCGACCCCCACGACGATGCGGGCTTGCCTGTCGTTACCTGATCTGTTCATCTCTCTCCTCACATGATCCGGCGACGGCACCGTAGATCTTGGTGACCGCCGGTGGGTGAATGTAAAGTCCGGCGGCGGCCTTCTGCAGCGCTGATGATTGTGCCCGCGTTACCGTCCAGCAGCGCGCAGGCGTCTCCGAGCCGGCCGATCGCGGCCGTGCCACCTGTCGTCTCGGTGAAGCGGCAGGCCGCTTCCACTTTCGGGCCCATGGAGCCGGCCGGGAACGACCGGGCCCGCAGCTGGCGGGCCGTCGCCCGGTGAATGGGCCGGGCCTGCGGGGTGCCGTACCCCTCCAGTACAGCCTCGACGTCGGTGAGCAGCAGCAGGGCGTCAGCGCCGAGCGCCTGGGCCAGCAGGGCGGCGGTGAGGTCCTTGTCCACCACGGCCTCGACGCCGCGCAGCCCGCCCGCGCCATCGTTGATGACCGGGATGCCTCCGCCGCCGGCGCAGACAACGATCACGCCGCTGCCCGCCAGCAGCCTGATCGTGTCCAGCTCTACCAGTTCGGCCGGTTCGGGGGACGGCACCACCCTGCGCCATGCTGGCCCGTCTTGGCGGACGTCCCAGCCGCGTTCGGTGGCCAGCCGCCGGGCGGACGCCTCGTCGTAGACGGGGCCGACGAACTTGGCCGGGTCGGCGAACGCCGGGTCGTCTGCCTGCACGACGGTCCGGCAGATCAGGCAGGCCGCAGGCTTACCCGGTGCCGCGTTGTGGAGCGCCTGCACAAGCCAGTATCCGATCATGCCCTGGGTCTGGGCGCCGAGGACGTCGAACGGGTAGGGGTGTGACAGGGCCGGGTCGCTGGCGCTTTCCAGCGCGAGTACCCCTACCTGCGGTCCGTTGCCGTGCGTGATGATCAGCTGGTGCTGGACCAGCAGCGGGGCGAGCGCGCTGACGGCGCGGGTAACATGCCACTCCTGGATGTTGGAGTCCGGCTGCTCGCCCCGCTCGAGCAGCGCGTTCCCGCCCAGCGCGACGACTATCTTCATGGCCGCGGGCCGAGTGTGGCCACCATGACGGCCTTGATGGTGTGCATCCGGTTTTCGGCCTGGTCGAACACGACCGATGCGGGCGATTCGAAGACGTCGTCGGTGACCTCGAGGGCGTTCAGGCCGCGCTTGTCGTAGATCTGCCGCCCCACCTCGGTCTCCCGGTTGTGCAAGGCGGGCAGGCAGTGCAGGAATTTCACCGCCGGGTTGCCGGTCGCCGCCAGCACACCGGCGTTCACCTGATACGGGAGAAGCTGGTCGATGCGCTTGTCCCATTCATCGGCCGGCTCGCCCATGGACAGCCACACGTCGGTGTAGAGGAAACCGGCACCGGCCGCGGCCGCGGCGACATCGTCGGTGATCGTCAGGGTGGCTCCGGAGCCGGCGGCCAGGGCCTGGGCAATGCCCTGCACCTGGCTGGAGGGCTGCAAGGCCGCGGGAGCGCAGATCCTGGCGTCCATGCCCAGCAGCGCCCCGGTCACCAGCAGCGAGTTGGCCGTGTTGTTCCGGCCGTCCCCGAGATAGCAGAAGGACACATCCGGCAGCGAACCGGCCGCGTGATCACGCATGGTCAGCATGTCAGCGAGCATCTGGGTGGGATGCCACTGATCGGTAAGCCCGTTCCACACCGGCACCCCGGCGAACTGGCCCAGGATCTCGATGGACTCCTGGGCCGATCCCCGGTACTCGATGCCGTCGAACATGCGGCCGAGCACCCGGGCCGTGTCCTTCATCGATTCCTTGTATCCCAGCTGGGATTCCTCCGGGCCGAGGTAGGTGACGTGCGCGCCCTCGTCGTGCGCGGCGACCTCGAACGCGGACCGGGTCCTCGTCGAGGCCTTCTCGAAGATCAGGGCAATGTTCCGGCCCGCCAGCTGCCCGCCGCCGTGTCCCGCGCGTTTCTCCGCGCGCAGGCGGCCCGCCAGGTCGATCAGGGACAGGAACTCCGCACGGGTGAAGTCGATCTCCTTCAGCAGGTTGCGTCCTCGCAGGTCCATCTGGTGCCCCTCCCGTCACGCCGGGTCGCGTTCGACCGGGCAGGTCATGCAGCGCGGTCCGCCCCGGCCCCGGCCGAGTTCCTCGCCGGGCACGGTCACCACCTCGATGCCGTGCTTGCGCAGCATGGTGTTGGTGGCGACGTTGCGCTCGTAGCCGACGATGACGCCCGGCGCGACCGCCAGGTAGTTGGTGCCGTCGTCCCACTGCTCGCGTTCGGCGGCCCTGACGTCCTCATCCGTGCTCAGCACCGTGATCTTGCCGGCGTCCAGCACTGCCGCGAGCGTCTGCCAGAGGTCAGCATTGCGGCTGACCCGCAATTCCTTACCATCCTCCGTGGGGGTGAGAGTCCACGACCGAAGGTTCCGGTCGAAGTAGGGGTAGAGCACGAAAGTGCTGCGGTCGATCATGGTCATGACCGTGTCGAGGTGCATCATCGCGTGCGATCTGGGGAGTTCCACCGCGATCACGGTGCGGGCCTGGGCGGTACTGAAGAGGGCGCGGGCGAGGATCTCCACCGCCATCGGGGTGGTCCGCTCACCCATCCCGATCAGGACGGCGCCGTTCCCGATGACGTGCACGTCGCCGCCCTCAATGGAAGCCGGCAGGTGGCTGGCGTCGTCATTCCCGTAGTAGGTGGCGAACCCGCCGCCAGCGAACATGGGGTGGTAACGGTAGACGGCCTGGATGTGTACGGTCTCACGCTGGCGGGCGGGCATGGCCATCGGGTTGACCGAGACCCCACCGTAGATCCAGCAGGAGTTGTCCCGCGGGAACAGGTGGTTGGGCAGCGGGGGAAGCAGGAAGTCATCGGCCCGCAGCATGTCCCACTTCAGGCTCTTCGCCTGCAGCGGGTGCAGGTCAGCTTTGAGTACCCCGCCCACCAGGTGCTCAGCCAGGGTCGCCCCATCCAGGTCCTCGAAGAGCCTGCGTAGCGGCTGGACGAGCGCGGGGCCGAGGTTCTCGGGGGTGCATACCCGGTCGAGCACGAACGCCCGGCCCCCGGGAACCTCCAGCGTCTCGGCGAGCAGCTGCCCGAAGTAGTGCACCCGCACTCCTTTGTCGCGCAGCGCCTCCGCGAACACGTCGTGTTCTTCCTTGGCCTTCTTCGCCCACATGACGTCGTCGAACAGCAGGCCGCTGATGTTCTGCGGGGTCAGCCGGGCCAGCTCGAGGCCGGGCCGGTGCACGATGGCCTGCCGGAGCTGGCCCACCTCTGATTGCACGCTGAAGCTCATCGCCCTGCCTCCGGATTCTCACCGCGGCCAGTCCCGGGCCGTGTGGGGGTAACGTTGCTGCCGCTTCCAGCGCCAGTCCCGCGGGAGCCGCTCACGCCCAGGACCACACCGCTATCCGGGCTGATCTCGGGCGTGGTGTCCACGGGAGCGGAGACCTGGCCGAGACGTTCCCGGCGGGCCTTCAGGAAGGCGTAGAGGATGATCCCGATGAGCACGACCACCATCGCCTGGTACACCGCCGCATAACCGGCGGCGAACGTGACCCACAGCGAGAACAGCACGCTCGCCACGGAAATCGACAGGTCACGGGTGAGCAGCCAGCCCTGCACCCGGCGGCGCCGGGACACCAGGTAGGTGAGCTGCGCGCAGGCCGAGAAGAGGTACGGGATGGCCACGGTGACCACCGTGAGGTCGACAAGCTCGGTGAAGACCGTCAGCCCGGTGCTGGTGGTATACCGCCACAGCATCAGCAGCGAGGGCAGCAGCGCCGCCATCACGATGCCGAACCAGGCGGTGTCGTGGCGGTCGGTCCAGGCGAACGGCTGCGGGAACAGGCCGTCGTTGGCGGCCGCCCGCGACACCTCGGTGGTGACCAGCGTCCAGCCATTCAGCGCCCCGATACCCGAGACGACGGCAACAGCCGCGATGAGCTTCCCGGCCCAGGTCCCGTGGGTGAAGATCGCCTGGAACGCGTTGACGAAAGGCGCCCCCGTGTTCACCAGCGTGTGGTGCGACACCAGGCCCATCACCGCGGCCGACACCAGCAGGTACAAGATGGCGCTGGCGCCCGTGCCGAGCAGCGACGCGCGGCCCACGTTCTTGCGCGGGTCACGCACCCGCTTGGCCGTCATCGCCGCGACCTCGACGCCGATGAAGGAAAACAGCGCCACCCCAGCGGCGATCCCGATGGCGCTGTACAGGCTCCCGCCGGAAGCGTTGAAGGCACCGAAATTGGCCTTGGACACGAAGAACCAGCCCACCACGCCGACGAACAGCAGCGGGAGGAACTTCAGCACCACGGTGAGGTTCTGGAACCACGCCATCTGCCGGACCCCGGCCAGGTTGACCACCGCCGGGAACCACAGCCCGAGCAAGGCGATCCCCCAGTTCGTCATGGCCGAGGGGTGGCTGATGCCGAACAAGGCGTCCACGTAGAAAACCCAGGACGCCACGATGGCCGCGTTGCCGGCCCACGCCTGGACCCAGTAGCACCAGCCGGTGAGATAGCCGGCGAAGTCACCGAACTCATGACGGGCGTAGGCATACAGCCCGCCGTCGGAATTAGGCACCCGCCTGGTCAGCTGGCCAAACAAGACGGCCAGCAGCATGGCGCCGGCCGCGATCACGGCCAGCACGAGCAGCGAACTGACGCCCGCCCCGGCCAGCACGGCCGGCATCGTGAACACGCCGGTGCCGATGATGCTGCCGATGACCAGCCCCGTCGCCGAGGTCAGGCCAAGGGCACGAGCCTTCTGCTGATTCCTCGGCGACATCGGCTCGGGTGGTCCCGGATCAGGCCGGCGCACGGGGTGGGCGCTGGCAGTAGCAGACATGACAACCTCCCCAGACGTAGCTCAGGTTCACGCGTCGTTGCGATCACCTGACTCACCTGCCAGATTGCCGCGCCCAGGCTCATGATCACAGAGACGGAAGTCCCTCCGGCCAGCAGCGAAGGTCATTTGCCAGCTCTGCAAGTGTCTGTCCGGCGCCGGCCCACCACGCTGTGGTAACTAGGCGGCGGGCCCGCGGCGGGAACTAATCCCGGACGGCCCGATGCGCTTGGCGGGCGCGCTTCAGGCCACCGGAACTGCCGGGCCGACGCCAGGTTTCACTTCGGGTACCTGCGGCCGGAGCCGGGACTTTCAGCTCTGCCGACCATGCTCCGCGGACAAACGCACTGCGCTGGGCGGGCAGGGAAGCGCGGCTGCTGGGCCCAATGAACCCAGGACCTGTTGCCCGCTTTGGGTGGTGGACGGAAGTCGGGTCAAGCTGCTGTCCCCGCGCCCGGGACTGGGTGGCGGATGAAGCGGGAGGCCCGGCGCGAGATGCGCCGCTCCAGCCGCTGCGCATGGCGCCTCGGTCCCGGGACCTTGGTCACCGCTCCCGGCCGTGCGGGCCGAAGGGCCTTGAGCTGGAGGACGTCGGCCCAGTGACTCGCTGCTGCCCAGCCGCGACTATGAGTGAGAAGGACCGATGGGGGGCCGGCCCCGCGGGGTGGGCACGGCAGAAAGGCGCGCCATGAAGGCCTGTGTGGGTGATCACCTGATCACGGGGGGCGTTGACAGCCAGCGTGCCTGCGTGATCATCGGCCTGCACCATAGCGACGGATCGCCCCCCTACGTGGTGCGCTGGCTGGCCGACGGCCACATCGCGCTCATGTTTCCCGGGCTGTACACCAGGCTGGCCCATCCCGGGGGGCCACGACACGGGGAACATGGAACACAGCAAGCCACTGGATCAGGTTCCGGGCAGATGAAAGGCGACCAGGTGACCTAACGGCGGACGCGCGCTCGCCTGGGCCTCCCAGGGAGCCCAGACACGCGTATCGTATTAGCCTGGGACTGTCGCGCCGAGTTTGTTCACAACGTCCACCACGCCGTCGATGTCCCAGGTCAGCCGGACCGCTACCGGGATCAGGTCACGATCGCGGGCCGACCCGGGCTGCCCGGCGAGGGTCACGACGCCGTTGCGCACGTGTGCTGTGATGCTCGCCGGGTCCGCGAGCAGGATCTGGCTCAGCATCTCGTTGACCTCCCGCGCGATGTCCTCATCGGGGCGCAGGAAGACGCTCAGCAGGTCACAGCGACTCACGATCCCGATCAGCGTGCCGTCCGGGTCGACCACCGGCAACCTCTTGAGGTGGTGGCTGTTCATCACTCTGGCCGCTGCCGGGAGCGTTGCGTCCGGGTGGATCGTGATGGCAGGCGATGTCATCAGTTCGGCCGCGGTCCGTCCCCAGTGCTCGTTCTTGGCGGCGTGCAGGTGCAGGCGGCCGCCCGGCTCGAGCCTGGCCTGCCGCGCGTGCTTGTCCTGCACCCCAAGCAAATCAGCCTCAGACACCACGCCTGCGACGTGGCGGCCCATGATCAGCACCGGCAGCGCGCTGACCCGGTGCTCCGCCATCAGGGTGGCGATCTCCTTGTAGGGAGTTATCCGGTCAACGGTCACCACAGAGGTAGTCATGACGTCCCTGACCCGGTGATGCCATCGCCCGTGGTGCTGTGTCCCGCCGCGGGCCTGTGTCCCGGTCGCCGTATGCGAGGACGGTCCAGGCTGCTGGCCGGCGGGTGCCCTGTCATGATCCTGGGTGTGGTCCTCCACGGAATCAAGCGCCCGCGCCACATCGGCCGCGGTGGCCCTGCCGTGCACAGACTCGTAGTACGCGGCGCCAAGATGGCGGAGCGTGGCATCAAGATAAGCATCGCGCCGCGTCATGTCCGCTCACCCCTCTCTCGCAATCACTGACCGGCTGCACAGCCCGGCACAATCAGTGTCTCTCCGCTGCTACTGCGGCCACAGCGTCTGTCTGTCCTGGTCTGCCGGGACTTCGGTCACCAAACGCGGCCGGGATCATGCCAGATCGGGCGGTGACGCCTTCGCCGTGGCCGAATTATGCGGGCGCGCCGACCGGAGTTGTCGGCGTCGTGGGCGGCACTACACCGTCCCCTCAAGATCGGCGCGCATCCCGGCGCCGATCCGCATGACCCGGGCGAAGGTGATCAGGCCCAGGCCGATCCAGACGACCGGCCACGACACAGACCAGGCCACGGGCCACGGGCCCCAGTCGACGTTCCAGGTGACCAGCTGGCCCAGCAGGTTCATCCGGGCGAACGCTTCGGTCACGGTGGCCACCAGCCCGCCGGCCAGCAGCCACCAGCCGAGGATCAGCAGCAGCCGGGCGGCCTGGGCCGTGTAGACGCCGTCGCGGGCGGCGGTGCGGGCCAGCCGCTGCGCAAGATAGAGCGCGCCCAGGTGGAATCCGCCGATGTAGGCGTCCAGCTCGTTTTCGGCCATCATCCGCTCGGCATAGCGGGCGAACAGGTCTTTGGCGGGGGTGGCGAGGTCGCGGGTGATCAGCAGGGTGGGCTCGTCGCGGCCGATGCCGCGGATGGCGATCTGGCGGACCCTGGAGCTGACGCCGGTGAGCTTGACCATGTCTTCGTGCAGGCGGGGCCGCCGGTAGCGGCCGGACCGGGCGATGGTGACGGTCTTCCACGCGGATGCGGGCAGCGCGGCTAGCCGCTCAAGCTCGGCCTTGCCGCGCTGGCGCAGGGTGAGCCAGTTGATGCCCCTGCCGGTGAGCTCGTCGAGGATCTTGTAGGTGGTGAGCTGGGAGTCGAAGACCAGCAGGCCGGGATCACTGCCGGTGGCGTTGTTCCAGTAGTCGGCGAAGGCGATGATCTCGGCTGCCTGCTCTGTTTTGGTGATGTCGGCGTTGGCGTAGACCATCTCGCTGCTGGCGGGCTTTCTGGCTTCTTGCCACGCCGCGGCGGCCAGCGCGAACGGCGCCGTGTAATGCGCCCGCCGGTCATGGCGATTGCCGGGGACCAAAGTACTGACAACAAGCACCTTCGGCACTGCACCGGCCGTACGCGCAGTCGATTGACTGGGAGGCAGAGAGGAGGTGTGGGGCGATGAGCACCCTTACACGCAGGAACAATCACGCGACGGCCGTCGGCCTTATCGACTGGCTGGAGCTGCCCCTCACCCTGGTATGGCCTGTGGCCAGGCACTTCATGCGGGTTGAGGACTATGTCAAGGACGGCCGATACGTGCTGCGGGCTGAGCTTCCCGGGATCGATCCCGGGAACGACGTGGAAGTAACAGTTGCCGGCGGAGTTCTCACGATCAAGGCTGACAGGCTGGATGCGACGGAAGGCACGCACCGCTCAGAGT
>OBLT010001397.1_pt1 | contig 15476 bp, 13 predicted proteins | sample 1518721 | NCBI WGS metagenome assembly OBLT01 (sample SAMEA3539307, study PRJEB22396) | soil metagenome | biome: tundra; feature: field; material: soil | place: USA | collected 2010-05 | depth 0.15 m | reverse complement strand
AGGATTGGTCGCTGTCGGGGGAGCGTTTTTTATGTGGAAGGCGATCGCATGAAAAATGCGACCCAATCTCGTCTGCCCCTGTACGCCTTCGTCGTCTTCACATGTGTCATGTGCGTGCTCCCCGCCGAGGCCCACCTCAACTCCACCGGCATGGGGCCGTTCTACGACGGCCTGATTCACTTCCTCATCAGCCCAGAGGACATTGTTCCGGTGCTCGCACTCGCGCTGTTGGCTGGCTTGCGTGGCGCTCGTTACGGGCGGCGGGCGCTGTTCATTCTTCCCGTTGCATGGTTGTTCGGCGGTCTTGCCGGACTAAGCGCTATGACCGCGAGGCCCCATCCATTTATCGCGGCATCTTGGTTTCTGTTGCTCGGAGGATTGCTGGCCGCCGACGCGAAAGTTTCATTGCGCGTGACTACCGCCCTTGCCGCGCTACTCGGCCTCTATCACGGATACTTGAATGGAATCGGCATGGGGCAGTTCGACACTGCCGCGGTTGCGCTTGTCGGACTGGTGTTCGCCGTGTTCGTCCTGATCGCCCTCGCTGCAGCGTTCGTAGTTCGGCTGCGCGCGCAATGGGCTCGAATCGCCGTCCGCGTCGCCGGAAGCTGGGTCGCAGCCAGTGGCCTCTTGATGCTCGGTTGGGCAGTTCGAACACGCTAGGTACATCCCCCGCCGGGCGACGGTTCCTGTCCCTCAGAAAATCTTTCTCCTCCTCGTCATCGGGTAAAATCGTCGGCATGCCTTCCGGCCAGGAAACTGCCGCACCCGCGGTGCTGAAACAGGTTCCCATTTTCTCCAGTTTGTCGGAGCAGGAGTTTGCCTTTCTGACTTCGCGCCTGGTGCAGAGAAGATACGCGTCCGGCGAGCTGATCTTCGGCGAAGGCGATCCTTGCGCTGGCCTGTACGTCGTGCAGTCGGGAAACGTGCGCATCTTCAAGAGCTCTGTCGGAGGACGCGAGCAAGTCCTTTCAATCGAAGGTCCGAGCAGCTCAATTGCTGAACTGCCTGTCTTCGATGGCGGAAACTATCCCGCATCGGCGCAGGCAATCACGGACAGCACACTCCTCTTCTTCAGCCGCCAGGACTTCCAGGCCCTCTGTTTGCAGCATCCCGAGGTCGCGCTCAAAGTCCTGCGAGTGGTCGGCGGACGCCTCCGCCGGCTGGTGGGCATCATCGAAGAACTCTCCTTCACCACGGTTCGCCACCGGCTCATCGCGTTGCTGGTTCGGTTGAGTAAGGCGGAAGGCACGCGCGATGGAGATGCCATCACTCTTACCCTGCCCATGAACAACAGCGAACTGGCGGCGCAGATCGGGACCGTCCGCGAACTGGTGTCGCGCAATCTGAGCCGGCTGCAGGCCGAAGGCCTCATTCAAATGGACAATCGCGCCCTGCAAGTTCTATCCCTGAAGCGCCTCGAAGCCGAACTGGAGGCTTCCAGCGGCTAGGTGAGTCGGAGCGGTCCTATCAGCTCGCCAGATTCCTGCGCATGCCCCGATTTCGTCCAGCCGTGACAGAAGTCATAGTTGCCGTGCGCCACGGCCGCTAGTCTGACTGCGAAGGCGGGGAACCGGCGCAGTGCTCCGATACTCGCAGGAGGAAACAAAAATGACACTCACATCGACCAAAACTGTGGGCGAGATTGCGGCCGCAATGCCCAACGCCACGCGCGAATTCGAAAAACTCGGAATCGACTACTGCTGCGGCGGAAGCCGCACCTTGGGCGAGGCCTGCGCTGAAGCCAACATTTCAATTGACGAGACCCTCGCGCGCTTGGAAAAAAGCCTGGCATCCACCCCGCCCGGCGAGCGCCAGGACTGGCAGAACCAGTTGCTCGCCGACTTGATTGCTCACATCACCAGCACCCATCACCTGTTTGTGCGCGAAGAGAGCCCGCGCATTGAGGCGCTCGCCGCCAAGGTTGTCGGAGTGCACGGCAAAAATCATCCGGAACTCCTCCAGGTGCAGCAAGTCTTTTCCGCGCTCTCTGAAGAGTTGAGCGTTCACCTCATGAAGGAAGAGCAAGTCCTCTTCCCCTACGTACTTCGCCTGGAAGAGAGCACATTGGCCGGGGAACCCGCGCCCCCGGCGATGTTCGGGACCGTGGTGAACCCGATTCGCATGATGATTCAGGAACACGATGGCGCAGGCGATGCGCTGCGCTCGCTTCGCTCCATCACCAGCAATTACAAAGTTCCGGAAGACGCGTGCATCAGCTATCGCACGCTGTACCAGGCGCTGCAGGGCTTTGAATCCGACCTCCATCAGCACATCCATTTGGAAAATAACATCCTCTTCCCTCGTTCCGTCGCCATGGAGGCCAAGCGCTAACCCAGGGTAGGCGAGCTACCAAGTAACTTTTTCATTGGAGGCACAGTTTTCATGCAATACAGGAAGCTATGGATCGCCCTCGGGGTGGTCATGTTCGTTTCATTCACGGTGCTTGGCGTCGTCGGCTATAAGGGGATCGCCAACGGGCCGCCCACACCCGGCAAAGTTGTCACTGCGGACGGACGCCTGTTGTTCACCGGCGAAACCATTCGCAATGGGCAAAACGTCTGGCAGTCCACCGGCGGCCAGGAGATCGGGACCATCTGGGGCCACGGCGCCTACGTCGCCCCGGACTGGAGCGCCGACTATCTCCACCGCCAGTCCGTGATCGTTCTCGACCGCTGGGCTCGGCAGCAGGGATTCGCCAACTATGCTGCCCTGCCCGCGGAATCGCGGGCGGCCTTACAGGGACGGCTCACCGAAGTCACTCGCCACAATACCTACGACGCGGCGACCGACACCATCGTGCTCGACAACGACCGCGCTGCCGCCTTCGACGAACTGGCCGCCTACTACGCCGACATTTACGGCAACGGTCGCAACGCGTATGCCATTCCTCCTGGTGCGTTGACCGACGTTACCAAGCTGCGCGAGATGGCCACGTTTTTCTGGTGGACGGCCTGGGCGGCGAGCACGAATCGTCCCGGCCAGGATGTTACCTATACCCAGAATTGGCCGCACGAAGAACTCATCGGCAATCGTCCAACCGGTGGCACGGTCGTGTGGAGCGTCGTAAGCTTCGTCCTCCTGCTCGCCGCAGTCGGCGGCATGGTTTGGTACTTCGCATCGCAGGATCACACTCCTTCCAGTGGCGTCGTGCCCCATCGCGATCCGCTATTGGGTTTGCATCCCACGCCTTCGCAGAAAGCCACGGTCAAATACTTCTTTGTTGTGGCAGCGCTTTGGGTGGTGCAGGTGGCTCTGGGCGCAATCGTCGCCCACTACGGCGTCGAAGGCAACGGCTTCTATGGAATCCCTCTAGCCAAGTTCTTGCCTTACTCCATAGCGCGCACTTGGCATTTGCAAATCGGAATCTTCTGGATCGCGACCTCGTGGCTCGCTACCGGCCTGTACATCGTGCCCGCCGTTAGCGGCGCGGAACCAAAAGGACAGCGCCTGGGAGTAAACGTGTTGTTCGTCGCCGTCGTTGCGGTTGTCGTGGGATCGCTCGCCGGCGAGTGGATGGGCATCCAGCAGAAGCTTGGTAATCTCTGGTTCTGGCTGGGATCGCAAGGTTACGAATACGTGGACTTGGGACGGCTCTGGCAAATCCTTCTGTTCGTCGGACTCACGTTTTGGCTATGGCTGATGTGGCGCGGCATCAAACCCGCACTAGCCCGCCACGATGAAAACCATTCGTTGCTGATGCTGTTCTTGATCTCCAGCATCGCCATCCCCCTGTTCTACGCTGCCGGATTGATGTACGGCCAGCGCAGTCCCTTGATCAGCGCGGAATACTGGCGCTGGTGGGTTGTGCATCTTTGGGTTGAGGGCTTCTTTGAAGTATTTGCCACGGTCGTCATCGCCTTCCTGCTGACCCGGCTCAAGCTGTTGTCGGTTCCCACCGCCACGCGTTCCGTCCTGTTTTCGACCGTGATCTATCTTTCGGGAGGAATCATCGGCACCTTCCACCATCTCTACTTCACCGGAATGCCCAACTCTGTATTGGCCTTGGGAGCGGTCTTCAGCGCACTGGAAGTCGTCCCGCTGGTTCTGATCGGCTTCGAGGCATGGGAAAACATCCGCCTGACCCAAGGCACCGCCGACAGTCCCTGGATCAGCGCCTACAAGTGGCCGATCTACTTCTTCATTGCGGTGGCGTTCTGGAATTTTGTCGGAGCCGGCCTCTTCGGCTTCATGATCAACCCGCCCATCGCGCTCTACTACGTGCAGGGCCTCAACCTGACTCCAGTACACGGACACACCGCCCTGTTTGGTGTGTACGGCATGTTGGGTCTGGGCCTGATGCTCTTCTGCCTGCGCGCCCTGCGCCCGGGCCTGATGTGGAAAGACCGTCCGCTAGCCATTTCCTTCTGGTCAATCAACATCGGCCTGGCCGCGATGGTCGTGATGAGCATGCTGCCCATCGGCCTCATGCAGGCATGGGCCTCCGTTGAGTACGGCACTTGGTATGCCCGCTCCTCTGAGTTCATGCAAACCCCCATGGTCAACCACCTGCGCTGGATGCGTATGTTCGGCGATACGCTGTTCGCCTTCGGGGCCCTGGTGCTCGGATGGTTTGTACTCGGACTTGTAACCGGCCACTCCTTCGACCACACCGCAACGCTCGACGAGGGAGAATACTCGCCCCACCCGCTGGAGACCGTGAATACAGGCGATTAGCGCCGTCCAGCCGAATACCCCAGGTTCGCGCCGGTTTTGTGTTTTGGGCGAACCTGGGTGAAGGGACGGTAGCTCCTAAGGTTTCGGTTGCACCGCGGGGTTTTCTGAGCAGTAGCATGCCTTGTAACTGGCGACATCGAGCGATTCGACCGCGCAGTAGAGCCCGCGAGCGATGCCCTTCTCCGACGCTTCTGCCGGTCCTGACACCGCATACAACTTCAGCCATTCGCCACGCACTTTCTCGCTCGCGACCACTTTGCCGTACACGTTACCCAGGCTGGCTGAGTTCAACTGCCGCGTTTTCCACTTTTTCTTGAACGTGTATTCCCGCCTCCAACGTCCCTTCGTCTTACTGCTCGCGGAAGTCAAGTTGGTTAGGTAGTAGGTGGCTTGGTCGGTAACGCTCCCGTCGCCCCGATACGTGACCACCCGGAAGCCAGGATTCTGTTTGTAAATGGGAGATATGGCCGGGTTGATGAGCACGAACTCACGGTCCGTGCCCGCATCGCCAATCAGGCGAAAGTCGTCGGAGTGAGTGTGACCCGCAAAACCAGCCACAACCGTGGAGCGATACTCCGCCAACAAGGCGTCGAATTGCGCCGTCCAAGCAGGGGCCCACATGGGAACAATTGCCCTACCGCATGCTTCGAAGCTTGGCGCCGCTCCCATCGGAGGATGGGATTGATACTTCATGCTCGAAGCGTAGCCGTCGATTCCTGGCGGGATATGAAGCATGAGCCAGACTTTCTGGTTCGTCTGGGCGGCTGCCGCGAGGTTCTGCTCCAGCCATGCCAGCAGATCCGAGGCAGCGGTCGAGGACACCGGCGCGCAACCTTGGCTGGAGTCCAGAGCGCGATACTTGTTCGACAGGAAAATACTGTTGAATGAAATGATTCGCACGCCGGAAAGTCCCGGATGCGGCACATTGAAGCTGCCTAAAGACTTCCATGCGCTCACGAACTGGTCGTCCCCAGCGGCCAGCTCACGCGCTACAGGGGATGTGTCGTTTAGAAACGTACCGTTGGCTTCGATGGTGTAGTCTCCACAGTCGTTGTCATTGTTCCCCGGCGTCATAAATATCCGGATGCCCGGATACCTGCGTTGTAGCTGCATCGCCAGAAACTCCACCGTCTTGAGCACGAATGTCCGGTAGTGCTGCTGGTCTGAGTCGTGGGTTGCACTTCGGAACGTCGCAGGAAAATCGTGCGCCAGCAGGTCACCCGTAACCATGATGAGCGCGGGATGAGCCACCGTTACCGGAAACTGCTCTAAGGCGGACTTGAGCAACCACCAGTTTGTATCAGAGCCGTATGCGCTGAGGGTGTCTGGCGTAGTTCGATCGAGGATTGCGTCCCATTGCGACGGGTCTGCAGCGGCAAGGTCGCTTACCAGTGCGGGGTCGGCCATCGGGTTGAAGTGAAGGTCGGAAACGATCAGGAACCTCGCATCCGGAGGATGGCTGGCTGCGTGAACCGTCATTCCCCCAGCGACGAACAACGTCAGCAACAGCGTCCACAACCAGTCGCGCGACCGAGTCGCCATCGGTGCAACGTCGAATTCTGTAGTGAGTTGTCGCTTCACCCATCACTCCCAATCGAGTTTGCTGATTATAGACAGTGTCCCAATTGAGTCAACGATGCGTCGCTGCTCGGTCGTGGGCCTCTGAAGAGTGAAAAAGTCGGAGGTCGTCCGCAGTTCGGCGCGCGGCCCAGCTAAACACACTCAAATCGCGCACAACGCTTAAACATACGGTGCCGCGTTCTAACGAGGTTTTGGCTTCGGCTGGGCACGTCGCTGTCGAGGCCTGAGGCGGAGCGCCTGGCTTGACAACTACTGTTCGCGGAGCACGTTTGCCGGATCGACGTGCAGAGCGCGTCTCACTGGGCCGGCTACCGCGAGCGATCCGGTGAACAGCAGAGTTAACGCAACCGCAGTAAGCACGAATGGGTCCTGTGCAGACGCCTGGTAGACGACCGCGGAAAGTACTCGGCCGGCGGCGACACCGAGCAGCATGCCAACGACTGACCCGGTCGCCAGCAGAATGAGCATGCGACCGAGCGCGGCCGAGAGAACCTGCTTCGCCTGCGCACCAAGAGCGACGCGAATGCTCAGCTCACGCAGCCGCTTGCTGACCGTGTACGACGCAAGGCCGAAGGTGCCGGTGATGGAGAGCAGGAGTCCAAAAGCGCCAAACAGGCCGAGGGCGACTGTAGCCACCCGGGATACGAAGAACGTCAGGCCAAGCTGGTTGCTCCAGGCGCTCGATTCCCGGACAGGAACGGCGGGGTCAAGATCACGGATGACTTTGCGAACGGTTGCTCCCATCTCGTTTGTGGCCGCGACGGAGGAATCTGGCTGTAGCCGCACGAGGAACGACGTATGAGCCGTTGGTCCCTGCGAGATCGGAAAGAACGCCGCTGCTTTCTGATCTTCCGTCAGCGAAAAATATTTCCCGTTTCCCACGATTCCCACGATCTGGATCGGCTGGCCGGAATTGTTCTTGAAAAAGCGGCCGACGACATCCTCTGTATGGAAGAGGCGGCGGGCGAACTCCTGATTCACAACCGCAACGGCGGGGGTCTTGGTAGTGTCGCTGAAGTTCACATCGCGACCCACGAGTAGCGGAATTTCAGCGGCGGCAAAGTATTCGGGTGAGACCCAGTAGGCGTAGGTACCAAATGCTCTGTTTGATGGCCGGAAATCGGTAGTTTGCTGGGAGAAGACATCAGGGGTGACCGTATCCATAGAAAGGGGCGTGGTATTCGCGTAGGCGGCTGCGACCACTCCCGGAAGCTTTGAGACCCGTTCCAGCAGTTGGCGCTGAAAATGGTCGGCAGCCTCGTTCGAATAGCCAGCCTGGCTGAGCTCGAATTTCGTCAGCACAGCATGCTTGGGATTGAAACCCATGTCCATACTCAGTGCTCTGCCTAGGCCGCGCAGCGAGACAAAGGCGGCTGTTACGGTGACGCAGCAAAGCGCGATCTGTGCCGCCAGCAGCACATCGCGAAGCACCCAGCGGCGTCCTGCAGAAGTTTGGACTCCGCCGCTCTTGATAGCTTCATTTGGATCGGTCTTGAAGATCTGCCGTAGCGGCATCACACCGAACGCCAGGCCTGCGAGCACCGAGACCAGCAACCCCATCAGGATCAACGACGCCTGCGGCATTACAATATGAAACCCCAGCGGGTATTCGGTAGGTGGATGCCAGTTAGCCAGGCCAGTGAGGGCCATCCACGCTAAAGCGCAGGCGACTGCACCCCCGAAGATCGAAATCACAACGGCCTCGACAAGGATCTGGCGGACGATGCGCCAGCGGCTCGATCCAACGGCCATGCGGATGGCAATCTCGCGGGTGCGGTCTGCCGTGCGCGCTGCGAACAGGCCGCCGAGGTTCGCGCACGCGGCGAGCAGAACAATGCCGGCCAGCCCCAACACCGCAGCCAGAAAAGCGCGCGCCGGCGCGCCGAAGAAGTCGCCCATAAGGCCAGGACGGGTCAGTTTGAGCGACAGCTTTTCGTCATCTTTTGGATACTGCCGGGCAATGCGGGCAGAGACCGTATTCAATTCAGCCTGCACCTGGGGCATGGTGACCCCGTCCTTGATGCGCACGACCGAATATACTTGCGGGATATTCCGCGACTCGAGCCAGTTGACCCCGTCCAGCGATGCTTCATTCGCCATCGGAACGAAAATGTCGGCGTACCCCATTTTCTCGGTACCGTAGAAGCCCTCCGGGGTAACACCGACGATGGTGTAGGGACGCTTGTTCAGACGGATAGTTTTTCCCACGATGTTGGGATCGGCGCCAAAATCACTTTTCCAGGCGGGCCAGGCCAGCACGGCAGCCTCTGAAGCTCCGGGATGATCGTCATCTGAGCGCTGCAGCAGACGCCCGAGGAACGGCTTGATGGCGACGACCTCGAAATATTGTCCGCTCACTTCGTATCCCCAGACAGGCCGGGTGACGCCATTGAATTCCAGACCAAAATTCGTGATGTCAACCGCGGCGACCGCAGAAAATACCGAATTGCCGTCGCGCACATCGCGCACTTCAGGATAGGAAAAAATCGGATAGTCTTGGTCGGTGTGCGCGAGCGTCATCACTCGCTCTGCATGCGGCACATCGATTGGCCGCAGTATCGCCTGGAGCACGCCGAAGACGATGACGTTAGCGGAGATTCCGAGCGCCAAGGTGAGGACCGCCGTGGCGGCGAAGCCAGGAGAACGGCGCATCTGGCGAAGGGCAAATCGCAAGTCCTGGAGCAGGGTGATCATGGTCGGCCTCGCGTTCCGATATGGCTACATGGACAGTAGTGCAAGTCGAGGCCCAAATTGTAGTGGATGCAAGTTCATGAGACCGAAGCGCCTTGCGGGATCTCGCAGGCACATGGGAACCGGACGGCGTCCGTCAGCACCACAGGGTGTCCGTTAATGAACAGGCACTGCGGCGAACGCGGGATCTTCGAAATCTCCGATCCCGGTCTCCAGCACCAGCCGTGCTACTCGCTCTTTAAGGTGATGGATCCTATGCTCCGGCTGGACTGGCGCGCCGCTTCGGCTAAAACGAGCGCACCATGCCCGACATCTTCATCAGTGGGCAAAATGCCAACCCAGGAGATGTTCCATCTGTCGGCCACGCGCGAGCCGCGCGACTCGAAGTTTGAGACCGACCTGTTCGAGGGCGTTGTCGACGAGTAGAACAAACCCCTACAGGTTGAACTCTTCCTGGTAGTCCTTCCAGATTCCGCCCTGGTAAATTGGCCGAACCGGAACGTCGTTGGCGTGCTTGGCTGTCTTCACCCAGAGCCAAGCCTGCTGGATTTCTGACGGATGGAAGTAGTGTGTCTCGGCCGTAAACAACACCGTGCCGCCGACGAAGGTGGAGACAACGTCTTCCCACTTGCTGGAGCCTACGAGAGCGACGCGTGCGATGTGCTCGGAATACTTATGCAGAAAGCGCAGCTCTTCCCAGCGGGCAGCGAGGTTGACGCTGTCCATCTCAGAAATGTCGGCCAGAATGCCCAATGGCCGCTTCTTGCGCTCGGCAATGGCAAATTCCAGTTGCGGCTCAAACGCCTTTACATCTTCTTCCGTCACTTTGCCCGAGACTTTGAACCCAAACGCCCATCCGCCGGTTTCTTTCAAACGCTCAATCATGGAAATGAGTTCTCCTGACCCGATAGCTTTCGAATTTTGCAGACATTTGGAACATATCGAAATCCGTAGCTCAGCGCAAACACGACAGGGGAAAACCAGCGCTCTTGACCACGCCTCGAACCATGCTGCATCGGCCTCGGCTGATATCATGACCCCGTGACGAAACCAGTCCAGCGCGGGAAGTTCATCACCTTCGAAGGCCTCGACGGTTGCGGCAAATCCACCCAACTGGAGAAGCTGGCGGCGGTTTTGCGCGCCGAAGGTATCGAGGTGCTGACCACGCGCGAACCCGGCGGAACCGAGATCGGCGAGCGCATTCGTGCGGTGCTTCTGGACTCGCGCACGGCTGGGCTCGATCCATGGGCTGAGATGGCGCTGATGTTCGCCTCGCGGGCACAGCAGCTCGCGCAAGTCATCGTTCCCGCTTTGGAGAGTGGCCGCTGGGTACTGTGCGACCGCTATACCGACTCCACCGAAGCCTACCAAGGCGGCGGTCGCGAACTGGGTAGCGAATCCGTGCTCCACGTTCACCAAGTGTTATGTCGCGGGATTTGGCCCGATCTCACCATCCTGATGGATTCGGAGGTCGATCACAGCGTGAAGCGCGCCCGCCGCCGCAACCAGGCGGCAGTCGATGGCGATCATCCCGACGAGAACCGCTTCGAGCAGGAAAGCCAGGCGTTTTTCACCAGGGTGCGAGATGGGTTTATCGCAATCGCCCAGCGCGAACCGCAGCGGGTCGCAATGGTCGATGCGCGGCGTCCAGCGGAAGTGGTCCACCCGGAAATCGTGCAAGTGGTACGGCAAAGGCTGCTAGGTGCCAACGAGCCCATCCCCCGCAACCAGAGCGTGAATGCCGATACGATCAAGGAACTCTAATGCCATTCTCTGATTTTCACGGCAACGCCGAAGTGGTCCGCACCATGCGAGAGATGCTGGCGCGCGACCATTTTCCGCACGCCGTGATCGTTTCGGGGCCGCAGGGTTCGGGGAAGTTCACGCTGGCGCAAATGGTGGCCAAGGCAATGAATTGCCTCCAGCGACCCAGCACCGACGGCCTGCCTGACTTTTGCGGCGACTGCTCGAATTGCATGCGCATCGCGCAAGCCGATGCACTGGAAGAGCGTTTTGCAGAAGCGGTGGAGACTCGCGAAAACCTGCGTGACGCGGACAAGCGTGAGACGCGCATCTTGGTGCAGACGCACCCTGATGTCACCGTCATTCCGCCCGATCCGCCCCAGATGCTGGTCAAGGTGGACCAGGTACGACACATCATTCACGAGATCTACTATCTTCCCGCGGAAGGAAACCGCCGGGTCTATATCTTCAGCGAGGCCAATTTCATGAAAGAGGCCGCCAACTCGCTGCTGAAGATTCTGGAAGAGCCGCCCGACTTTGCGACCATCTTCCTTCTCACCGACAATCCTTCGGCGCTGCTGCCCACGATTCGCTCCCGCTGCATGCACTTACGTCTGTCGCCCCTCGATTTCGAGTCGGTTGAAAAGTACCTGGCGGAATTCCGTCCGGAACTCAAGCCACAGGAACGCGCCCTGGTCGCGCGACTCAGCGGCGGTGGGTTGGGCCGCGCCCGCAGCTTCGATCTGGCTCAGTATCTGGCGGCCCGCCAAGACGCGCTGGCCCTGCTTGGTCCCGCACTTGGGGAGAAAGACCACAGCGACCTGTTCCGGATAACTGACTCCTATCGCTCGGGAGCCGAAGGTAAGTCCAAAACCGAGCATGCAATTCGCACCCTGTACGCTCTGCTCGAAGACATGGTGTTCCTGAAGTCGGGAACTCCGGAGTTCGTGCGCAATACGGACATCGCACCGCAGCTACAAAAAATGGCTGAACAGGTCGATTTTCAGTGGGTTGTCGAAACAGTAAACCGCTTGGGTGAGTTGGAGAGCGGAATGCGCCGAAACCTGCTGCGAACGCTGGCACTGGACGCCTTCGCCACATCGCTGGAACGCTAGTTCCCCGGCACACAAAAGTATTGTGACGTAGCTCATTGTCTTGGCAGTTGTGCTGTGTTAGGGTATCGCCAAGTTCACACCTGAAGACACGCTGGGGAAATCGCGTCCAGAGTCTCGCCAGACCGTAATCCATGTTCCACGGCTGGTGTTCTAGTCGGCTAGGCTGGTGTGCAAGCCACAGGAGCAAGCACCATGAAAGATTCCATGGACTCCACTGTTGTAAGCCGCTCTCTTGACTCTGAAGTATTTGCCAATCGCAAGCTGATTCGTCCGGCCCTGAACCGCACCGAGCGTCCGCGTCCCGAAAACGGAGACCGTCGCGAACGCAGCGATCGCGCCCCTAGTCCGACGAATGGGAAGAAAGTCGCGCCTCCCGAGCAGACGCACGCGGAAAACTTTTACTATCAGAAACAGATGCAGACCAAGACACCCATGGTGCTGGTGCTGCAGGACGACGAAGAAATTCACGGCGTCATCGAGTGGTACGACAAATATTGCCTGAAGGTGAACCGCACCGGCGAGCCCAACCTGCTGATCTACAAGCCCAGCATTAAGTACATGTACAAAGAGAGCGAAGAGGAAGGCAAGTAACGCCGGCGCTCATACCAAGTTCCGGTGAAATTGAAGACCGCGCTCGAAGGCGCGGTTTTTGCTGTCTTGAGCCAAAAGACCTCGACTCACAATTTCGGCAGCATGATTCCCGTCTGGCCCTGGTACTTGCCCTTCTTGTCCTTGTAGCTGACTTCGCAGGGTTCGTTCCCTAGGAAGAACAGGATCTGGCACAGTCCCTCATTCGCATAAATGCGGGCGGGCAGCGGAGTGGTGTTCGAGATTTCAAGCGTCACGAAGCCCTCCCACTCGGGTTCAAACGGGGTGACGTTGACGATGATCCCGCAGCGAGCATACGTCGATTTGCCGACACAGATGGTGAGCACGTCGCGGGGAATCTTGAAGTACTCCACCGAGCGGGCCAGGGCAAAGGAATTTGGCGGCACGATGCAGACATCCGATTCCAGGCTAACGAACGAGCGCTCGTCGAATTTTTTGGGGTCCACGATGGTGCTGTTCACGTTGGTGAAGATCTTGAATTCGTCGGCGACCCGGAGGTCATATCCGTAACTCGAGAGACCGTAGGAGATGACGCCTTCGCGGAACTGCTTTTCCGAAAAGGGGTTGATCATATCGTGCTCGACGGCCATTTTTCGGATCCAACGGTCACTCATTATGGGCATGGGGCTCCTGGCTGCGGCGGGTTGGCCGGCTCGTTCGTGGATTTTTGGAACGGTGAGGCCATCTTACGGAATCGCGGCCTCGGTTGACAATGGGTGAGGGGTGCCAGCCGTAACCTCAATTTTTTCTAACCCCAGCACAAACTAAGACTTAACGGAATTGCCCAAGGTCGAGTAGAATCGCACCAGCGCTCGGGTTGAGCGGTTCCCGGGGAAAGCATGTTGCGGAGCCACTTGTGATCAAACTGGATCTGATTAACGAAGTTGTCACCAAGACCGGTGTCACCAAAACCAAAGCCGAAATGGCGGTCGAGACCGTCTTCGAAAGCATGAAGAAGGCGCTCGCCCGGGGCGATCGCATCGAGCTTCGCGGCTTTGGTGTGTTCACCGTCCGCCCGCGGAAGACCGGGATCGGGCGCAATCCCCGCACCGGTGCGGAAGTCAACATCCCTCCCGGAAAGGCGGTCCGCTTCAAGCCCGGCAAAGAACTGCAGTCCATCGAGTAGCGATGGCGAGAGATTGCCGTTCGACTCGGCGCATAGTCGTGCTCTTGTGTTCGAATGGGCCAAGGGAGCTAACTCAGGCGCACGCTATCGGTGCTGCACGTCCACGATCGAAGTAAACGATGTCAGAACCGTCCCAGCCCATTTCCTTCACGTTTGAGGTTCCGACTCATCCTGAAGCCTATGTTGTAACCCGCCGACAGACTCGTCCTTACTGGCTGCACCTGCTGCTGTTGCTACTGACCATGCTCACCACGCTGATTGTGGGCGCGCAGCTCAATGACAATTTCCGGCGAGGGCTTCCGGCGTTCACGCTGGGCGACGGATACATGCCCCTGTTTCATCCGCTGTGGATCTGGCAGCAGCCCAGCCGGCTCCTGATGGGAATTCCCTTCTCGGTCGCGCTGATGGCGATTCTCCTAGCGCACGAGTTTGGACACTTTATTCTCTGCGAAAAGTACCGGGTCAACGCCACGCTTCCGTTTTTCATTCCGGCTCCAACTCTCATCGGAACCATGGGGGCCTTCATTCGCATCAAGTCGCCGATCCGTTCGCGCCGGGCGTTGTTCGACATCGGAGTCGCGGGACCGATTGCGGGCTTTGTGGTCGCCTTCCCGCTGCTGGTGGTCGGACTCGCGCTATCAAAGCCTGCGGCGGTGGTCATCGGGGTTGACAGCCTTGGCATTGGATTCCCGGCCGTCTTCCATCTTGCGCACTGGATGGTGAAGTCTTCGTTCGCGACCCCCGTACCGCTTGGTCGCCTCGCGTTGCATCCCGTTGCGGTGGCGGCATGGGTGGGGATGTTCGCCACGGCGCTGAACCTGCTTCCGGGCGGGCAACTCGATGGCGGACACATCCTCTACGCGGTTGCTCCCCGGGCGCACAAATGGGTCAGCCGAATCTCGGTGGGCGTTCTTGCCGTTCTGTCGGTCTACTGGATTGGATGGTTAGTGTGGGCCGCGATCCTCGGAGTGACTGGCTGGAGGCATCCGGCCGTGCCTGCGTGGCCGGAACTGGATGGCCGCCGCCGTGTGCTGTCCCTGGTGCCCGTGCTGCTTCTCGTCCTGACTTTTGTCCCCGCGCCGATCCTGGGCCAGGGATGGTTCTAGGATCGGGTAGGAGGCAGGGTCACCCCTGCCGTCCTCCCACACCACCCGCCGTGCGGTTCCGCAACGGGCGGTTCCTGTCTTCCGTTGCCGGAGTGAGCTTCGTTTCGTTGACCATTCGCCTGCTGGTCTCAGGACACTTGCAGGGCCCTCGGGACTTCCGGCCCCTACCTCCAGGGCAAGCCCTCTTGCGAGACTGCTGTCCAACCAGTCAGAGAAATGGTCCTCTATCCGCTCGTGACAGGTTCGGCCCTTCGCTCCGCTGGCTAAGCGGAACTACTATGGCCTCGGCTGACTTCTGCCCTGGGATCAGAGCGCCTCTCGACGCCCTCAGTCAACTCAAGACAACATGACAGATCTCCCCGGGTATTGCGCACTCACCTTCACGCTTATGCCTGTCGGATCTACGTCACGGCGTTCCGTGCAAGAACTGGGCTTTGCATCTATTGGCCTGCTCACCCCGCCGTGCCGCCTCTATCCGCTTCCTGTTCGTCAGGCCAGCGTTTTGCCTACAGCTTCCTCCAGATTCCGCCTCGCGACGGACACCCTTGCCGTTCAGCTAACACTTCCCCTTGCCGGGTGTGTAGAGGACTTTCACCTCCAAGTGAGTGCGCCCTGCCGGGCGCACCAACAAGAAAGGCGCACCGCATGACGGCACGCCCCTGGGATTCATTGTCTGCCTGCACGGTCAACGCTTCTTCTTGGCTGCCTTTTTTGCCGTGGGCTTCTTTGCAACCGTCTTCTTCGCAGGCGCTTTTTTTGCGACTGTCTTCACTTTCGACGGCATAGATCGGAAGAGCGTCGTGTAGGGAAAGAGTGTAGATCTCGGTG
>OBLT010001396.1_pt1 | contig 15481 bp, 14 predicted proteins | sample 1518721 | NCBI WGS metagenome assembly OBLT01 (sample SAMEA3539307, study PRJEB22396) | soil metagenome | biome: tundra; feature: field; material: soil | place: USA | collected 2010-05 | depth 0.15 m | reverse complement strand
TGACTAAATGAGAGCTGCCCTCACTCCCGGTACGCGTCCTTCATTCTCTTCCGAGCCTTGTCGGCTTCGGCATTGCCCGAATTTGTGGCCACCACGGCCTCGTATTTCTTCACCGCCAGGTCCCGCTTCTGGAGCTGGTCATACATCTCGCCGGCTCCCAGATTCGCTTTCTGCAGCAATTCCGGATCGGCGTCCGTAACCTCACTCACGAGTTCGTACGCCGCAGCCGCAGCCGGATATTTTTTCTCGGTGCGCAGCAGGTCGCCTAGTCCGAGCGCCGCAATTTCGTAATGCAGATTGTATTTGCCCTCGCGACCGTTCTGCCACACCCGGCGGTACTGTTCCTCGGCCTCGCCAGTCTTGCCGGAGACCCGCAGCAGGTTCGCCTCCTCGAGCGGCAGAAGATAGTTGCGCGGAAACCGCGGACCGAGCGCGCCTGTGATCTGCAAAGCCTCGCCGTAACGGTGTTCCCGGCGCAGGAAGACCATGAGCACGGCTCCGGCATCCACGCTGGTTTCGCTGTTGGCGTGGTAGGCATCGTTCAGATACTGAAGTCCTTTTGCCTTGTCGCCGCTCAAGCCGACGAGCGCGACGGCGATCTTGACCGCCAGCGACAGGTTCCCCATCACGTAGTTGTGGGCCCCCACCACCAGCTTGGCGTCGGTGTACTTCGGATCCAACTCGAGGACCCGTTCGTGATCGCGGCGCGCGCCCACCGCATTGCGCAGAGCGGAAAACCAGGCGCGCTCGATGAGCGCGGTGTAAAGCGCGAACTGTCCGCGGGTGACGCCGCGGGCATAGAGCATATCTGCGTTGTCCGGATTGCCCGCGAGTTCGGCGTTTTCCAGCTTCTCGGCTTGCTCCACCAGTTGCTTGATGCGTTGCTTCTGCGCCGGATCGGCGGGACGGTGCGCTAGCCCGATGAAGTTGTCGTTCGAGTAGTCGCCAGTGTTCATCGCGCCCATGCGATACAACTCCCGCACCTGAATCGCGGAGAGCAGGTGATTCACGGCAAAGGGATCGTTCGGATGACGCGCCAGGATCCTTTCGAAATCCTGAATCGCCGCGTCGTAGTCGAGGTTGTAGTAGTGCTCGAAAGCCGCTTGGTTCAGCGGGTCGGGAGGACGAAAATCGGCGGGATGGAAATCAGCGGGACGAAACGTCGCGGGGTCCGCTGCCAGACACACTTGGGCAAGGACCAGCAGCATGATGGCAGTCAAAGCGGGGCGATGCCAGGAGAGGAAGAAAAGCACGCTTAGTCAGTTTAACTGATTGGAGCTTTCTGCGAGGATTCGTTTGGGCGCAGCCGAAACATGGCTCTCGGCCGTGAGCTATCAGCTCTCAGCTGTCAGGACTCACAGAGGGGCTTACTGATAGCTGATACTGAGAGCTGCTGACAGCTGTCGAGGAACCACACCGGGTACGTCCGCAACCCCGGCCAAAGTCGTTGTCGCCGTGGAGAGCCGGGCGCCTCGCCCGGCTGGACGGGCGCGCCGCCCGTCGCGCGTCGCTCCGTGCAAAATGGGAAATTCGGGCTTGGACAGCGTAATTCTTGCCCTCGGATTGGTCATCCTCCCCTTTGGCTCACCCGTAAGTGTCGTCTCTGCAATAACTTGCTTTGGCGATTCGCTTGCGATCCGAAAAGAGTCGAAAAAAGAGAGCGCGTTTATGGCGGAAGCAGTCGATCAGACTCAGCACGAGTTTTGGCGGGCGCCCATACTGGCGTCCAAGGCTGTCGCCAAACGGGTAAGAAGCGACGAACGAAGCGCAACCTGCCGCTGCGGAACTGAGTTCATCGTCAGCTCAGAGTACTGTCATGTTTGTGGCGTCAGCCGTCCCGATCTGGGCGTTAGCGTTGCGCGCACCCTCTCCATCCCTGGCCTGGCTGAACTCACCTTGCTCGGTGAGCGGCTAGGGCTCACGACGCCTGCCACCATCGCTTTTCTGGTTGGCGTACTCTGCGGGGTGGGAGCGCTGGCTGTGAGCGTGTTCTTCAGTGCCCGGACCGTACTCGACTGGCAGGCAATCCAATTGTGGCGGATCGAGTGGCTGCTTGCGGCGGTCGCCGCCTTTGTCGCCGGGTGCCTGCTGAAGAGGTAGCTGTCAGCTCTTAGCTGTCAGCTCTCAGTTCTTCGCTTCTCCGCCGGCGACTTCCAGCGAACACCTTCTGTAGAGACGGGGCTTGCCCCGTCTCTACGTGAAATCAGATGCCCCGCTTTGCGAGCTCAGTTCCGCGAATGGGCTTGCTCCCGCTCCGACACTCCCGTGCTTTGCCGCCGTTGCTGGCCCATGCGATAGAGGTGATGCAATGGCCCCACTCCGTGGCCCAGCGGATGGGCGTTCGCAATCGCGGCCGAGACATACGCTTTGGATAGAAGAACCGCCTCGGGCAGTCCGCGGCCATTTGCCAGGTGGCAGGCCAGCGCGGTGGCGAACGCGCATCCCGTGCCGTGGGTGGAATTCGAACGCTGACGGTCGGCCTTGAAAACTTCCTGCTGGGTGCCTTGGACGGTAGTGAAGCTGAGGAGATCGATCGCCTTCTCGCCCTTACTGAGGTCGCCTCCGGTGATCACCACATTCGCCGCGCCCAGCGAGTGCAGACGAGCGGCCGCCTCGCGCATCTGGTCGAGATTCGTGACCGCCATCCCAGTCAAGACGCTGGCTTCGTCAAGGTTAGGCGTAACCAACTCCGCCAGTGGAACCAGCCTCTCGATCAACAGCCGGCTCCCGGCTGCATCCAGCAAATCGGCTCCCGAACTCGACTTCAGAATTGGATCCAGTACCACATGAGGCAGCCTGGCTTTTCCCGTAAAAGCCTGGCCCAGAAAATCCGCGACCACCGCGACCACCCGCTCATTGCCCAGCATGCCGATGTGGATGGCTTCCACGGCGAAGTCTGACACCAGTTCTTGCAGGGTCTCAGCGATGATCTTTGGATCGACCCCCTCGACCCGCAGCACTCCCCGCGTCGACTGAATCGTTAAGGCTGTAATGCAGGCAACGCCGAAGCATTCATGGGCCGCAATCGTCTTGATGTCGGCGGTAATCCCAGCGCCCGAGGACGGATCAAACCCGGCGATCGTCAACACCACAGGTGGGCTCGCAGCCATGCCCTCACTCTAAACCCAAAGTGCAAACAGGGAAACATCGCTTCCCTTCGCACCAAAGTGGCTCACGTATCTTTGGTCGAGACTAGCCGGGTGCCCCACACATTCGCGTTTTTTGCGAATGTGTGGGTGTGCGCACCGCCCCACTCTTCAGGATGACCTTTTTCATCACACCCAAGCTGTGAGAGCCATCACAGACCTCCAGCCCTACCGGTGCAACAATATCCCCTGAGTTGAAGCAGCGCAGAAGTGTGCCCGTCTCCCAAGACGCTCCTCGAAGCTGCCCCAGCCCCACTAGTCGGCGCTCTTTCAAAACACGAAGTTGAGCCAGTCAGCTGTCAAGCCCCCTGCCGAAATCCTGCGAGTGAGCCAAACAAGCTAACTCCTTATTCCGTAATATTTTACGAATAACTCCTTTAAACTCAAAGATTTGAAAGGAATTTCCCGCCAAATCTATGATTCTAAAGGGCAGCGATATTAAAATTATTGTGACGCCGGATAAACAAGCCGCACCCAAAGTGGGAACAGTAGAGCTAAGTCCTTACTCCTGAATACTTTGAAAGTAAGTCTTTATTACTGAATACTTTAGCGGAAATAGGGGGGGGAAGGGGGGTAGCGGTAAACACGCGTTAATACCTTAGAGTAAACACCCAAAGTAATCCAAGGAATGTGACGGTGGAGCGCCGGTCCAGTTGACACGCCCCACTGGCCCCGGTAGCATTCGAAGATCGTCTGACCAAAGGAGCATACGACCTAAAGAGACTTTCCACGATGAGAGGTAACTGAATGCGACGACGTTTAGCCGAAGGCCTGGCGGTGCTTTTATCCATCGCCAGTCTGGGGGCCGGAGCCGCATCCGGGCCAAGCAGCCTGGAAGCCGCCAAGGTCACACAGCCGCTGGTCATTGAGACCAGAGGGCACAAAACACTAAAACCAAGCAGCCCGAAGTCGAAGCCCTATCAAGTAGGCACCGCGTCCTGGTATGGAGAACTGTTCCAGGGCAAGCCGACGGCCAGCGGAGAACCCTTCGACAAGCGCGATTTCACGGCCGCTCACCCCAGCCTTCCGCTGGGCACGTTGGTCAAGATAACCAACCTGAGGAATGGCAAGGCCGTGGTGGTTCGCATCAATGACCGGGGTCCCGTAGTGGATGGCCGGATCATCGATGTTTCCGACAGCGCTGCGCTGGCGCTGGGCTTCAAAGAGCGCGGAGTGCAGAAGGTCCGCCTGGAACTCTACCAGTCCGCGAATTACCGGCCAACGAATCGCCGGCCAACCAATTACCAGCCAACGACAGTGGCGCTGCTGCAACCCGTAGCCAAGCTCAACTAAACCCGATAAACTCGGGGACGATAGCTGAGAATATGGATCCGCGCCAGCGTCTCATCGTTGCCCTGGATGTACCTACCGCCGCGGCCGCCCGGAAGATCGTGGCGGCCATCGGCGACTCTGCCCACGCGTACAAGGTCGGCATGCAGCTCTACACTGCCGAAGGGCCTTCCATTGTCCGCGAACTGGTGGGTTCGGGCCACCGCGTCTTTCTAGACCTCAAGTATCACGACATTCCGAACACCGTAGAAGCGGCCGTCCGGGAGGCGGCTCAGCTGGGGGTGAGCATGCTGACGGTGCACGCCTCAGGAGGCGGCAAGATGTTGCGAGCTGCCGTCGATGCCGCGCAAGCGGCCAACCCCAACTTGCTCGTCCTGGCGGTCACGGTGCTGACCAGCCTGGATGACGACGAACTGGGCAAGATGGGCCTCCGCGGAGGAGTGCTCGATCAAGTCCTAAGGCTGGCCGCGCTGGCGCTTTCCAACGGATGCAAGGGCGTAGTGGCTTCAGCGCAGGAGGCCGCCGCTCTGCGCGAGGAATTAGGCCGCGATTTCGCCATTGTGACGCCCGGAGTGCGCCTGGCTGGCACTGGACCCGACGATCAGGCGCGTGTCGTCACTCCGGCGGAAGCGATTGCCGCTGGGGCCTCGCACATCGTGGTAGGGCGCCCGATCACGGAAGCCTCCGACCCGGCGGCCGAAGCGCGGGCGATTCTGGGACAGATCGGGTAGGGCAGTACCCAGTAATCAGTACCCAGAAGAAGCGCCTCTTTCTATCCGTGTGTCTCCAGTCTTAACTGGGTACTGGTTACTGGCAACTGGGTACTGATCTCACAGTTTTTCAAAAAACTCGCAGCCCGAGCACGAAATATAGATTCCGCCGGGCACGCCGCGCTCGCGATCTTTCATGCGTTTGACGATGCGGGTTTCCTTGCCGCACTTGGGACATGCGGTCGATTTCGCGGTATCCATGACCTTTTTCCGGTCGGCTGTTTTTGCAATTTTCGCCATTCAGTCTCTCCTGACAGGAATGTGCCGCCAGCCCAAAGGCCGCGGTTCTACCTGGTAGTTGGGGAGTATCGTCGTCGGATGATCAACGAACGCCGGCCTCTCTCGAAGCGGCCCGCAGGATCAACCCACGCGGAAGCGGTGCACTGTACTCGCCTAGAGAATCTTACACGAAGTTAGCTCTCAGTTCTCAGATGCGTTAATACTGGACCGAGTCCCTGTCCTGCTATGGCCCGTAAGCGCAAAATCATCGTCTATGCAGCCAGGCGACTCCCGCAAAGCCTTTAACGCAGAGGACGGAGAACTACGCAGAGGTTTTTAGCCTTCTCTTCTCCGCGAGCTCTGCGTTGCTCTTCGCGCCCTCTGCGTTAAAGGTTCTTGGTAGCTGGTAGCTCGAAACCGGGGCGTGACCGGGATCACTCCCGGGCGTATGATCATTGGGTTATCCTGTAGCGAAAGAGGCCTCATGAGCTGGCTCCAGAATAAGTTCGAAAAGAACTTCATGATCACGACGGTGGACTACGTCTTCAACTGGGCGCGCAAGTCGGCGCTCTGGCCGATGACGTTTGGGCTGGCGTGCTGCGCCATCGAGATGATCGCGTCTTCCACCGCGCGCTTCGATATCGCGCGTTTTGGGTCGGAAGTGTTTCGGCCCAGCCCGCGGCAGTCGGATCTGATGATCGTCTCCGGCACGGTCACGCTGAAGATGGCGCCGGTGTTGAAGAGAATTTACGACCAGATGCCCGAGCCGAAGTGGGTGATTTCGATGGGCGCGTGCTCCTCGGTCGGCGGACCGTTCAATACCTATGCCGTGCTGCAGGGCGTGGATCGCATTGTGCCGGTGGATGTTTACGTGATCGGATGCCCGCCGCGTCCGGAGAATCTGTTTTACGCGCTGCTCAAGCTGCAGGACAAGATCGACACCATGACGCTCGCCAAACGTCCCACCGAAGTGCGACTCGAAGAGCACATGATGGAGGATTTCAAGCGCCAGGTAATGGTGGCGCAGACGATGCAGCCGAAATAGCTGTCAGCCGTCAGCCATCAGCCATCAGTTAAACCCTATATACTCTTGTCATCCCGAGCGGAGCGAGGGATCTGTAGTTATTTGCCTCCGCGAGGCTGCTGAACTTCAGATCGATTTTGCCTGACGGCTGATGGCTGACGGCTAAACGCTATGTTCATCAAGATCGCTTCGCAATCGGATCTTCCCCCCAACAACGAAGCCAAAGAATTCCCCTGCGGAGACAAGACCATCTGCGTCGCCAACGTCAACGGGGAGATCAGCGCCATGGATAACGTCTGCCTCCATCGCGGAGGCCCGATCGGCCAAGGCGTGATCTCAGGAGGAAAGGTTGTTTGCCCGTGGCATGGTTGGGCATGGGATCCGAAAACGGGTGAGGCCGGGCCGCCGGGGGCGAAGGTGGCCGTGTATCCGGTGAAGATTGAGGGCGGCGATGTGCTGATTGAGCAGTGAGTACGAGCCCGGCCAGGAGCGGCCTAGCGCTTGAGTTGCACCACGTAGGCTTTTTCGCTGTGCCCCTTGCGGGCCGTGCCTTCGACGAATTTAAGAAATTCCCGCAGGTGTTCCTTTTCCGACAGTTCCGCCTCGGAGAATTTCACCCGCACGCCAAACGCCGGCGCGGTGCGGGTTGCGATTCCGCTGATGATGACGCCTTTCACCCAGATCTTGCCGCTTGCCACCCACAAGCCGATCTCCAGCGCCTTGCCCGCAGGCACGGCGCTGGCGGTCTCGACCAGGCAGCCTCCGCGGCTCACATTCGCCAGATTGCCCCAGACCGGTTCTTCTATACCCTCAACGTGAATTTCCACCGCCACATAGCACTTGATGCGCTGAAAATGGCGGCGATCCGATTCCAATTGCGATGTGAATAATTCCGGTTCGAACGGGGGTGTTTCATCCACTGGTTCGGGATGGGGAAGCGCGACGGGTGGCGCCGGCGCCGCAGCAACGGCTACATTCTTCTGTGTCTCGCGGGCTTTGACGGCCGCGTCTTTGATCTCGCGCATCGAGCGCAGCAGCGCCGCTTCGCGTTGTTCCGGACTTACCTCGCGGTAGGTCTGGAGCAGTTTCCCGAGGTGGCTGACCAGGTCGGGATCGGTGAGCAGGCGCGTCCAGTCCGATCCTTTGGGTGACAGTTTCTTGTTTTCGCTCATACGCAGGACTTCCACGCAGCTTTCCGTCGCGGAAGTGCTTGACTCTCCTAGATTGAACTTTGGGCCGGGCTCACACAAGATGACCAAGGTCACTATCGCCAGGGGGAGCGCACCTGCAAGCCGTTGTGGGTTCACGCTCCATGGTTCCATCGCGAGGCGTTTTCAACAATTTGTATCGGATCTCCACCCAAAAGAGTCGAAAAGACTTATCATTTCGGTTTCGTAAGGAGATAACCCAGGTTCCATGGCTTCCGCACACCGTCCCACCCGTCAATCGCGGTGTTATCGTGCATTCCTTCTCCTGGACGTTTTTCTGATCGTGTCAATCGTCGTCTTCCCACCGGCGCTTTTTGCCCAAAATTCGACTTCCGATTCGACGGAGAGTTCGACGGGCGGGGTCATGCAGATTCAAACCCCGCAGTTTCAAACCTCACAAGTTCAAACCTCGGCACAGAATCCAGTCTTTGGCAGTGTGCCGGAGGCCAAGCCCACCCCCGGCGTCCTGCCGTTGACCTTCAGCGAGGCGATTGAGCGGGCTTTGCGCCAGAACCTGGCTGGTCTTTTATCGGAATACAACACCATCGAGGCCCGGGGACAGAAATGGCAACGACTCAGCGACCTGCTTCCGAACGTCAGCGCGGATGTGCAGGAAGCCAGAGAAAAGGTGAGCCTGGAAGCGCAAGGACTTCGCGGCCAGTTGTTCCCTGGGGTTACTTTTCCTCGCGTCATCGGGCCTTTCTCCTATTTTGATATGCGCGCCTCGGCCACCGAGCGCGTGTTCGACTGGAAGGCAATCCAGAAATACCGCTCTTCAGTGATCGGCGAAAGCGTGGCCCGGTTCAATCTGAAAGACGCGCGCGATCTGGTAGTGCTCGCGACCGGCAACGCCTACCTGCAGGCGATTGCTGGAGCAGCCCGCGTGGAAACCGCGCAAGCGCAGGTCGAGACGGCGCATGCGCTCTACGATAAGGCGGTCGCGCAACAGCAGGCCGGCGTCGCTCCGGCAATCGACACGCTCCGGGCGCAGGTCGAATACCAGACGCGCCGACAGCAACTGATCGCAGCCGCGAACGATTTCGCCAAGCAGAAAATTTCGCTGGCACGTGTGATTGGACTCGTGCCCGGCCAGGAATTCGAATTAGCCGACAAAGCTCCTTACCAGGTTTTTCCCATCCCCGATCTTGAAACCAGCTTGCAGCGCGCGTATTCTCTGCGCTCCGATTACAAAGCGGCGCGGGATCGCCTGGTCGCGGCGCAACTGGAGCGGAGTGCCGCCGCCGCCGGGTATTTTCCGACCCTCAATCTGGCGGGGAATTACGGCGAAATCGGCGCAGTTCCCGGCGATGTGTTGCCTACGTACCAGGTCTTCGGTACGTTGAACATTCCGATTTTCCAGGGGGGCAAAGTCCATGGCGATGTTCTGAAGGCCGAAGCCAGCCTGCGGCAGGCGCAGGCGCAGATGGCGGACGTGCGCGCCCAAATTGATCAGGATATCCGCAACGCGCTGCTCGACCTCAAGTCGTCGGGCGATCAGGTGGAAGTCGCCCAGAGTTCCGTGAATCTCGCCGAGCAGGCACTCACCCAATCGCGCGATCGTTTCTCCGCCGGAGTCACCGACAACCTCGAAGTGGTGCAGGCGCAGGAAGCGGTGGCGGCTGCGCACGAGAGTTTTATCTCGAGCCTCTACTTTCACAACCTGGCCAAGGTTTCCTTTGCCCGCGCCCTGGGGCGCGCCGAAGAGGGCGTTCGCGAATACTTGAAAGGGAAGTAGCCAATGGAAGAAAGCAGCAGCGTTGTATCCGAGCCCAAACCGCAAGCGGAAGCGAGTGCGCCGAAATCCCCGCCCTCGCTGGACAGCGAAGCCCGCTATCAGCGGCGAAGAGCGTTTTTGAGCAGTCCGCGCACGAAGTGGGGGTTCATTCTCGCCGGCCTCCTGATTCTGATCGCCGTTTTCTTGCTGTGGCGCTACCTCGCAAGCTACGAATCCACCGACGACGCGCAGATTGACGGACACGTGAACTCGGTGAGCGCGCGCATCAGCGGCTATGTGCTGAAGCTCAATGTGGAAGACAACCAGTACGTGGAAAAAGGAACGGTGCTGGTGGAAATCGATCCTGCCGACCTCGAAGGCGCGGTGGCGGAGGCGCGCGCTCAATACGCCGACGCCCAGGCGCAGGCTTCCGCTGCCGGCATCAACGTCCCGATCACCGACGTGAGCACGTCAAGCCAGGTCAGCGGCGCCCAGGGCGGTGTCTCCGGTGCGCAGGCTGGAATCTCGGCTGCCCGCGAGCAGTTTGAAGCAGCCAAGTCGCAGGTCGCGGAAGCGGACGCCAATAACACCAAAGCGCAGAATGATCTTCTCCGCTACAAGCAGCTGATCGACAAGCAGGAAATCTCGCAACAGCAGTACGATCAAGCCGTCGACAGCGCTCAGGCCGCCGCCGCAGCCCTGCAAGCGGCGCGCGCCAATGCCGACGCTTACGCGGCACAGATCAAACAGGCGCAGAGCAAACTGGAGCAGGCCGACGCCGATCTTCGCACCGCCGGCAACAGGACGCACATGATGCGAGCGATCCGCGCCCGCTCCCAGTCGGCGCAGGCCATTGCCCAGCAGAAGAAGGTTGCATTAGAGCAGGCGGAACTGAACCTCTCGTACACGAAAATCATGGCGCCGGTCAGCGGAGTCGTCAGCAACCGCACCGTAGAGGTCGGTCAAAACGTGCAGCCCGGCCAGGAGATGATGAAGGTCATTCCGCTCGGTGAAGGCGACCTCTGGGTCACGGCGAACTTCAAGGAGACGCAGCTCAGGAAGATGAAACCCGGTTTGCCGGCTGACATCGCGGTGGATGCCAACGGCAAGACCTACAAGGGGCATGTCGATTCCATCGCTGGCGCCAGCGGTGCGCGCTTCAGCCTGCTCCCCCCCGAAAACGCCACCGGCAACTACGTCAAAGTGGTGCAGCGCATTCCGGTGAAGATCGTGTTCGACAAAGACGCGACCAAGGGCCATGAACTACGCCCGGGGATGTCGGTGGTGCCGAAGGTCTGGATTAAATAGAGACATTGAATCATTGAGCCATTTAGTCATTGAGAGATTGGAATTATCACGATCACCCCGACTAGAGGAACAAACGACTTGGTCTAAATGATTCAATGTCTCAATGCTTCAATGACTCAATGACTCAATGATTCAGCTCGAAGCGGAGTTGAGATAATAATGGGCGCTGCTGCGATAACCATGAATGACGCCGCCGCATGGCGTCCGGCGGTCAATCCCTGGATCATCGCTCTCACAGTGACGCTGGCCACGTTCATGGAGGTGCTGGATACCAGCATCGCCAACGTGGCGTTGCCGCATATCGCCGGCAGCCTTTCCGCGGGTCAGGACGAGAGCACCTGGGTGCTTACGTCTTATCTCGTCTCCAACGCCATCGTGCTGCCGCTGAGCGGCTGGCTGTCTTCGATCGTCGGACGCAAGAATTTTTACATGGGTTGTGTCGCGCTCTTCACGATCAGTTCGTTTCTGTGCGGGCTCGCGCCCAATCTCGGCATGCTCATCTTCTTCCGCGTCCTTCAGGGGGTGGGCGGCGGAGGGTTGCAGCCGAGCGAGCAGGCCATTCTCGCCGACACCTTTCCTGCCGCCAAGCGCGGCATGGCATTCGCTGTCTACGGCATCGCGGTGGTGATGGCTCCGGCCATCGGTCCTACGCTCGGCGGTTATATCACCGACAATTTCACCTGGCGTTGGATTTTTTTCATCAATATCCCCGTCGGCATTATCTCGCTTTTGCTGACGTCACGGCTCATCCAGGATCCTCCCTACTTCAAGCGCCGCCAGCTGAAAGAAACCCGGATCGACTACACCGGGTTAGGTTTCGTCGCGCTCGGACTGGGAACGCTGCAAGTGGTCCTCGACAAAGGACAACGCGAAGACTGGTTCGAATCGCACTTCATCGTAGTGCTGAGCGTGATCTCCGCCGTGTCGCTGATCTTTGTCGTCTTCTGGGAGTGGCGCCACAAAGACCCCATCATCGACCTGCATTTGTTTCGCGTGCGCAGCTTCGCCACCGCGAACTTCCTCATGTTCATGCTCGGGTTTGCCCTGCTGGGAAGCACCCTGCTATTGCCGCTGTTCATGCAGACATTGCTCGGTTACACTGCCGAGCGGTCCGGGTTGGCTCTCATGCCGGGCGGTTTCGCGATTATGCTGGCCATGCCTTTGGTGGGGTTTCTGCTTTCGCGCTACAGCCCGCGGTATCTGTTGCTGTTCGGTTTGTCGATGCTCTCGTTTTCGCTGTTTCACATGACAACGTTCGACCTGGGCGTGGATTTCCACACGGTGATGGTGGCGCGCGTCTATCAGGCGGTGGGAATGGCTTTCCTGTTCGTGCCCATTAACACCGCCGCGTATGCGTTTCTGCCGCGCGACAAGAACAATGCCGCGTCCGGTTTGATGAACCTCGCCAGGAACATTGGCGGCAGCGTCGGAATTTCTTTTGTCACCACCGGCCTGGCTCGCCGCGCGCAGTTTCATCAGGGGCAACTGGTGGAGAAGTTGAGCGCCGCCAATCCGCAGTTTCAGTCCGTGCTGCGCGGGATGACGAGTGTTTTTTCGGGTGGCGGCTTCGGGCCCGGTTCCGGAGGTACTTCCGCGCTGCAGCATGCCTACGCCATGACGCAGGCGAATGTGATCCGGCAGGCGACCATGCTGGCGTACATTGACAATTTCTGGGTGCTCGGAATCGCGATCGTTTGTTTAATCCCTTGTGTGTTCCTGATCAAGAAGTCGAAGCCGGGCGTAGAGATCGTCGCTCACTAGTGGAGAGCCGAGCGTCTCCGCCCGGCTGGGCGGGCGAGACGCCCGTCTTCCACTGTATGACTGAAAGGAGGTTCGCGATGTTTCGCATCGTTACTCTGGAACGCGAATTTGGCTGCGGGGGCGGAGCCATTGCCGGCGAACTGGCCCGCCGGCTGGGGTGGAAGCTCTGGGACCAGCAACTGACCAGCGAGATTGCCCAGCGCGCGCAGGTGCCGGAATCGGCCGTGGCCTTGTGCGATGAGCGGGTCGACAGCCGCCTCTACCGTTTCGCGAAAGCCTTCTGGCGGGGCAGTTACGAACGCAGCATGCCGCTGGATGCCTCTTCCGCGTTTGATACGGATCGCATGATGGCCATGGCGGGAGAGATCATGCTTCACATCGCCGCCCAGGGGAATGCGGTCGTCGTGGGCCGTGGTTCCCCGTTTCTGCTGCGCGAACGCGAGGATACTTTTAGCGTCTTCACCTATGCTCCGCACGACGAAAAAATTCGCCGCCTGGTAGCGGTGGGCCGGAGCCGGGAAGAGGCAGAAGACTTGGTGGAGAACGTGGACAAGGAGCGGATGGCCTACATCAAACACTACTTCAATAACGAATGGCCGACGCGCAGCCTCTATCACCTGATGATCAATACGGCAGTCGGGGACGAGAACGTAGTCGCCACGATTCTGAGCTGCATGCAGACGTTCGCAGCTCATCCTGGCGAGATCGCCCTCCGTGGCATTCGCTGAAGCGCGGGAGGTCCAGCGGCTCAGTTCCATGCGACGGGATCACCAGACTCGCTCAGCGCCCCGGCGTTACGCCCTTACGTTATAAGATAGGCGCAAAGGATGGAGTCAACTCCGCAAGTGGCAGCTTCTGGTTCGTATCCACCGGTGCAGGAGGAAGTAGCGCGGCTCGCCGGCTCGTCGCAGGTGCGCGCCGCATTCGACCAGTTTCGCTCGCAAGAATCGCAGTTTGCGCTCTGGCAGATGGAGGCGACGAAAGTTGCCGCTCCTCCATTCGGCGAGGCGGCTCGCGGCGCCTGGCTGGCCGACCGTTTTCGCGAGCTCGGACTCAGCGACGTGCAGGTGGATGAGGTGGGCAACGTGTTCGGCGTTCGTCCCGGCGGCGGCAGCCGTTTCGTGGCGCTCAGCGCGCATATCGATACGGTGTTTCCGGCGGCAACGCCGTTGAACATCCGGCAGCAAGCCAGCCGCTTGTATGGCCCGGGTGTCTCCGACAACGGCGCGGGCATTGCGGCGATGCTGGCCGTGGCCAGTGTATGCGGCAGCGCGCGCATCTCGCATGCGCTGCCCTTTGTGTTCATCGGGAACGTCGGGGAAGAAGGCGAAGGCGATCTGCGCGGCATGCGGCACGTTTTCGCGACGCCGCGCTGGCGCGACGCGATTGCCTACAGCGTGGTGGTCGATGGCGCCGGATCGGACACCGTGGTGGCCGAGGCCTTGGGCAGCCGCCGTTTTGAGGTGATCGTGCGCGGTCCGGGCGGTCACTCCTGGAGCGACTTCGGCGCGCCCAATCCGATTATTGCGCTCTCCCGTGCGATCGAGGTCTTCCGTCAAACGCCCGTGCTGGCCGCGCCGAAGACCACGTTTAATGTCGGCACGATTCGGGGCGGGACTTCCGTGAATTCGATTCCGGAATCCGCCAGCATGCGGGTCGATCTGCGCTCCACGTCAATGGCTGAAATTGACCGGCTGGAGCGAGCGCTGCGCCTCGCACTGGAGCAGGCGGTCGCATTGGAAAATCGGGACGCTGCTCAGCACGGTGCTCGCCGCCTGGCGGTGGTGCAGAGCGAAGTGCTCGAGATCGGGAATCGTCCGGCGGGCGAACTGGCCTCGGGTGCGCGGCTGCTGAAGGTGATCCGCGCCGTGGATGCGCAGTTGGGCAATACGGCGCAGGTGCAGCGGGCGTCGACGGACGCCAACATTCCGCTTTCGCTGGGCCGCGAGGCCATCGCCATCGGGGGCGGCGGTTCCGGAGGCGGAGCGCACACGTTGCAAGAATGGTACGACTGCCATGGACGAGACCTCGGTCTGAGGCGCATTCTGCTTACAATGCTGACCCTGTCGGGAGTAGGAGAATGATGACGCGAATCGCTCCGATTCTGCTGTTGGTAGTGGCCTCGGGCGTGTCGGCACAGCGCATGCCTCAAAAGCCAAAAGCGGACCTGATCTTTACTCATGGCAACATCTATACCGGGGTGGTCGATGCGGCGTCTTCGTTAGGAGCGGGCAAGCGCTCCGAGGCGCTGGCAGTGGTTGGCGAGCGGATCCTCGCCGTGGGGACGCGCGACGAGATCATGAAGCTGAAAGGACCAGAGACCAAGATCGTGGATCTGGATAGTCACTTCGTCATGCCCGGCTTCAATGACGCCCACATGCACCTGGCCACCGCCGGCCTGGAGAAGATGAACGTGAACCTGGTCGGCGTCAAGACACTCGATGAGTTCCGCGAACGCGTCCGCGCCCAGGTCGAAAAAGCGGCGCCGGGAGAGTGGATCGTGGGTGGCGGCTGGGACGAGACTCTCTGGCCGGTCAAAGTTTTGCCCACGCGTTGGGATTTGGATGAGGTGAGCCAGAGCCATCCGGTTTTTCTGATGCGGGTGGATGAGCATATGGCAGTGGCGAACACGCGCGCCTTGCAGCTGGCCAGCGTCACCGTCGCCAGTCGCGATCCGGAGCGGGGAAAGATCGATCGCGATGACGCGGGCACGCCCAACGGCATTCTGCGCGAGAAAGCGCATTTATTGGTGCAGGCAGTGATTCCCAAGCCGACGCACGAGAAGCGCCGGCAAGCCATCGAAAGTGCCCTTGCGGATCTGGCGAGCCACGGCATCACTTCCGCGCAGGATTATTCGCAGTGGGAAGATTTCCAGGTTTACGAGGAACTCGAGCACGACGGAAAACTGACGGCGAGGATTTCAGAGTGGCTGGATTTCGACGAATCGATTGCAGATCTCAACAGCAAGCGCAGCTCGCATCCCGCGTCCGACACCATGCTCCACACCGGAATGCTGAAGGCCTTCCTGGATGGTTCGCTGG
>OBLT010001395.1_pt1 | contig 15489 bp, 17 predicted proteins | sample 1518721 | NCBI WGS metagenome assembly OBLT01 (sample SAMEA3539307, study PRJEB22396) | soil metagenome | biome: tundra; feature: field; material: soil | place: USA | collected 2010-05 | depth 0.15 m | reverse complement strand
CGCAAGTGCCGATCGTTCCCGTGGCCATCGTGGGCGCCGAGGAAACCCATCCCGTACTGGCCAAGCTTACGCGCATTGCCGCGCCGCTAGGCCTGCCCTACATCCCCATCACGCCCACCTTCCCGCTGTTGGGACCGCTCGGCCTGCTGCCGGTTCCCACCAAGTGGAGCATCAAGATCGGCGAGCCCATCATGTTTCCACCCGCCGAAACGAAGGAAGAAAACAAAAAGGAAGAAAACCTGGAGATGGCGGAAATGGTGCGTAGCAAGCTGGATCACATGATCGCCGAGCTTCTGGCCGCGCGCCGTTCGGTTCTGTTTGGCTAATTCTGGCGTTTGCCGTGTCTAACTCTTTGAAATCACGACCTGCGCTTGCTTGACGGGTCCAAGGAAATGTCCGAAGGTATCGATTATATTCTTAGCCAAGTAGGATGTTGAGCCCACTAAAGAACCCATGATTGCGGTCGGCCAAACGATCGGTAACTACATGCTCACCGCCAAGCTTGGTGAGGGAGGCATGGGGGTCGTTTACCTGGCCGAACACCCCGTGATCGGGCGTAAGGTCGCCATGAAGGCGATCCATCCCGAGCTCTTGCGCAACCCCGAGGTCGTCTCGCGTTTCGTGACCGAGGCCAAGTCGGTCAACCAGATCGGCAACGAGCACATCGTGGACATCCACGATTTCGGGACCACGCCCGACGGCGAGTTCTATTTCATCATGGAATTCCTGCAGGGCGAGGCGCTGGTGGACCGCATGAAGCGCACCGCCCCGCTCGACCTGGGCCGCGCCCTGGCCATCGCCGCCCAGGTTGCCGACGCCCTCGGGGCATCCCACCAACACGGCATTATCCACCGCGACCTCAAGCCCGAAAATATCTTCCTCATCACCAAGGGGCACGCGGTCGATTTCGTGAAGGTGCTCGACTTCGGCCTGGCCAAGCTGACCCTGGGCGATGACAAGGTTTCACACAAGACGCGCACCGGTTCGGTCATGGGAACGCCGTACTACATGGCGCCCGAGCAATGCGAAGGCAAAGCCAACATCGACCACCGCGCCGACGTCTACTCGCTTGGCGTGATTGTGTTCGAGATGCTGACCGGCAAGGTCCCCTTTGGCGGCGAAGGCTATGGCGAGATCATCGTCAAGCACATCACCGCCGCAGTGCCATCCCCGCGCGCCATCAATCCGCGCCTGCCCGCCTCCATCGAAAGCATCATTCTGCGCGCGCTGGCCAAGCCGCGCGAGGAACGTTTCCAGACCATGGAGGAGTTCGCCGCAGCCTTGCTCGACCCGGAAGGGTACGCGGCGACGGCGCCCGCCATGGCGCCGCACACGCCGCCACTTGCGCCCAGCTCCATGATGGACGGCGTGGGCGCCGCCCCCGGCGGGCGCGCGGACAGCGTGGTGAGCGGTCAAGTTCTGTTCGGCAATTCGAACGCGGAAATGGGCGCGCGCTCCGTCCCCCTGCCCTCCACCTTCCGGCACTCGGTGGGCGAGCTCACGGAAGAGGACACCGATCTCGGTCGGCCCAACAGGTCCAGCAAAACGACACTCGTCGCCGCCATCGTCGGCGTCGCGGCGGTCGCGGGGGTAGCGGCCTTCTACTTCACGCAGCGAAGCACGACGGAGCACTCCGCGCCCGACGAGGCTGCGACGGTCGTGCAACCCACGGCACCCAAGAAAGTGAAGCTGAGTTTCAAGTCCGATCCCGCGGGTGCCGCGGTTCTGCGCAAGGACACCAACGAGCAGCTCGGAATCACGCCCTTCGCCGTCGAACTGCCCGCTTCTCAGACGGCTGTCGACTTCATGTTCAGGAAAGACAGTTTCGGCGACAAGATCGAGACCTTCGTGCCCGCCGAATCGGGGCAGGTGTCAGTCGCGCTATCCGCCATTCCGCAACCGATCCCGCAACCGCCCCAGCCGAGTGCCGAAGCTAAGCTGGGAAACAAGCCATCCGCCAAGCCGGCCGCAGTGGGGCATCGCAAACCCTCCGCGGGCCGCAAGCACGGCGGGCACGCGATGGACGAAGATGGCGTTCTGGCACCCTCATTCTGATGGCGCGCGGCGACCGCCATCGTTTCGCACCAAGAGCGCGTTTGCGCCATTGACAGCGGCCCGGTTTACGATTATCTGCAAAGGACTTCCGGGCGTTTAACTCAGCGGAAGAGTGCCACCTTCACACGGTGGAAGCCGCAGGTTCAATCCCTGCAACGCCCACAAAAAAGCTAAGAGATTCTGGCCAGTTAGCGTAGCAGCGCTAGCTGGCTTTTTTCATTTCGGGCCCAAGCACACCACTAAGCACACCACTTTCGCTTTGCCCCGCCCCCTTCTCGGCGGCCTCAGGCATGGCCGTCATCGCTTCCCGGACCTTGGCCAACGAGACCACCTTGGCGATACCTTCCCTGATCTCCTGCCCACCCACCGTAGAGTAATGCCGCTGCATCACCTCGGTCGCGTGCCCCGACACGGCCCTGGTCACGATGTCCTTCACCTCCGCTGCGCGGGCGAGATCTTGAAACGTCCGTCTCATCCCACGGGGGGTGAGCTTCTTCCCCAGCTTCAGCGACTTGGCCACTTCCATGAACGGCTTCACCAGCACGTTCTCGGCGTGGAACCCGCCGATGCGTGATGGGAAAAGCAGTTCCGACTCCCTCATCCGGTCGTTCTGGAGTACGTCCACATGCCACCGCAGGATGTCCATGAGTTCCTGCGGCAGTTCGAGGCGTTGGTGCCGCTTCGTCTTGGTCGTCTCCATCACGTCCTTCCGCCTTGTATGCGACCGCCTCACCAGCATTACCCCCTCATCCCAGAGCAGGTCCGGCGTCGCCCCTTTCCGTCGCAACGGCCGCAGACTTGACGGCCGCAGCCCCGTGGCGAAGCCCATGGCGGTCATGGCGAAGAACTGCGGGTAGTCTTGCCGCATCTTCGCCAGGAAAGCCGGAACCTCGGCCACGGTGAGCGCGTTGGGCTCTTCCTCCGTGTAGGTGTGGTGCGTGCTGATGTCGAACGGCTTCACCCCCATCACTGGGTTGCGGTCCAACTCCAGTTCACCGACTGCGGAGTTCATCACCGACTTCAACACCGACAGCCAACCGTTCGCCGTGTTCGGCGACAACTGCTTCGCCTGGACCCGCTTTCCGATCATTGCCTTCCACGCCTCCACATCCGCCCGCCTGATCTGGTCGATGAGCAGATGTCCGAATGCAGGAAAGAGATGATGCTCCAGAACGTCCCCCCACTTCTCGCGGGTCTTCGCCGATTTGACCTCACCGGTCGCCACCTTCCGGGCCAGCAACGATACCGCGTAGACGTCGAAGCGCGTCGTTTCTGTCCGCGTCCACCCGCCGTGCCTGACCTTTTCCAGTTCCTCGTCGAGATTGCGATACGCGCCTGCTGCGTCCGCGTTGGGCAAGGTCTTCCTGACTTCTCTCGTCTTTCCAGTCCTGGGATCGACTGCCCGACCCCGGATTAGGAATCCACCTTCCTTTCTCCGCCAGACCCCCGGTTTCGAGGGTTTGACCGCAATCCATGATTTCCATCGCTTCACCCACTTGGGTTCCTTCTTCTTCACTTCCATGTTGGTCGCCTCCGTAGCTGGAAGGCGTCCCTGGACGTCCAGCCGAAACACTATCACGGGGTGGAAGGCCGAGGATGAACCGATCCAGATCCTCCACGGCCCACATCCAGGTCCCGGTCCCCCCTCGCCTTCCAGACGGCCGAATCTTGCCTTCCAAGTGCGCCTTCCTGAGCGCGCCGCTGGTTTTGAATCCGCAGTACGCCGCCGCTGCCGTCGTGGGCAGGTATGGCGTCGAATAATTGAGCGTACGAGGCGTCGCCACTCCGTCCCGTGACGCCCGTTGCGCCGCTGCTGCCGCCTGACCGTCTGCCAAGACGGTACCGGTCCGTGGTGCGCCGATGGTGGTCATCTTCTACGCACGCCCTTTCCGGCCGTGCGCGCGGTGGCTTGCCTTTCGCTTCCCTGCCGCGCGAGTCGGTCGACAACCAGCTCTACCTTGGACGCTCCGATGCTTTGCCCCCCAATGCCCCTCAGAACAATTTCGAGCGGGTCGCTCCGGCAAACTTCGCGGGCTTCCGCCCGCGTGAGCGAGGCGGCGGCCATGAGCAAAGGCATGACTCCGTCAAGCAAAACTTCTTGCTGTGGGGGTGTGAGATCCCGGCCCTCACCTTCCAAGAAGACTGCTAGGGCCTGCTCCCACAAGGCGCGGGCGCTGCCTGGGCAGGAAGCTCCAGCACTCAGGACTGGCGACGACGATGTGGCAGGATGGGGGCACATGCCAGATCACTGCGATGTGAGCCATGCGAGCACGGCATCACGATAGATCCTGATTGAGCGGCCAACTCGACGAGCGCCCGGCAATTCGCCTCGGTCGATCGCCGAATAGATCGTCTTGCGGTTTAGCCCAAGAAAAGCGGCAAGATTCTCAACCGTCACGACTTCTGGCAGTGAGGATGCCCACGAGGACACGGGCGCGCCGGTCCCTCCCCCTGCGCGTTGATTTTGTACCGAAGCCGAGCCGTCGACCGTCGGCTGCCCGTTCCCAGCCGTCCTTTTCCGCGCAGAGTTTTCTGTGTCCGCCTGTTGTGACCTCATAAGCGCATTTTGCGCATTGGGGGCGAGGCCTAAGTTTACGACAGGCTGGCTGGCCTATTCTAACTACCCGCAACCACTTATGTTTAGTCAATCCCCCACGCCCCCAGCATGAGGAGTGCTTGGATGACCACATGCTCGGCCAATGGGGCTGAAAATGGCCTGCCCGTCGCGCTGGTGTAGCCCTTCTCGTTGAGGTGCATGGCGATCTTGGCGAAGCTTAAACCCCGCATGAACTCTTTCGCAGCTTCGCGCAGCAGCGGTTCGTGCTCCCTTGATACCAGTCGCATGTTTTCACTCGCGTAGGTCATTACCAATTCTTGCCAGAACTCGTCGGCGGGAGTTTTCGTATCGAAATCGAGATCTGTGCTCTCCAGTCTTCCGACGAGCAGTTTCTTAACGCCGTCCTGCTCTTCACCAAGTGGCATTTTGTCCGGGAACCTCTTCATGAAGGTCTGCACCAGAGCAGAAGGAGTTCCTAGGGGCGCGTAGCCCCGAAGGCGCTCCTTACCCCGCTTGGGATTTCGCAGGTTAGCTTGTCTCGGTAACTGGACTACGACGCAAACCTCAAGCGGCGCCTCCGTCGGGTCGTAATCATCCTCCTCCAGACCAATGAACTCGATCTCCACCAACTTGGGACGCGGACCTTTATGCGCGTTGGAAATAGTCGTGCGCAAAACGCGTTTCCGAAACTCCGCTACCGACGCCGTGACCCGCTGGGCCTCTGGCAGTGCTTTGATGTCTGATGGGGAGGCCTCTGTTAATCGCGCTTCAGCTCGGCGCGATCTCTCGCGATCAATGGCCGCCTTCAGTGCGCCTTCAGCTTCTACGAGCGTCTCCCGTGGCATGGGCTTAGCCGCCCGCTTGTAGGCCGCTCTACCCTTCTTCGAAATCACAAGCTCGAAGTCAGCGCGTGCTTCATTGCGACGGTCCTCCACGAGGCGCACGTTCGCGAATAGCCTGCAGTCCGTAAACCACAGGAACGACCTGGGAATGCTAAGTCCGCGACTTGCCAAAGGAATCTCCTCGTGCAGGGCCAAGCCGTAAATCTATGTAGAAGAGGTGCCACGTAGAACCGCAGGTATGAACCAGAGAGATTTTCATCCCAGCAAGAACCATATTGACCAACCCTGTTACCATGTCGTGGTTGCGATGCAAGCTACGCCCGGCGTAGCCAAGATCCGTGACCTCGCACGCGATGCAGAACCCCAAGCCACGGCAGCGGACGCTGCCATTTCGACCATCTGGCCAACTAGACGATCTCACATCGCATCACAGACGGGGAGATTGTCATGAGCTACACCGCAAGGATGGGTTTGCCCGAGGTGAGACCTGAAGATCTGGGCCTGGGCTATACCGGACGAATGGCTCGCTGGCGGGCGGAACGATCCGAGTCCAAACGCAAGCCCGACGAATGTCTCAACTCCAAGAAATCAAAGGTCCATTTCTGTGACCAGATTCTTCCTGGCGATGTCGCGGACGCGGGCAAGAGCACCAAAGGATCTCGGAAGCATGTCGCCCATAAAGTGTCGCACCAGCACGCTCATCCAATTGAGCGTCTGCTTCAGGCGCTCCCTGGCGTGCAGAAGACCGGTGCCAACAGCTGGAAGGCCCGCTGCCCCAATCACGACGACAGAGTGCCGAGCCTGTCAGTTAAGAAGGCGGACAACGGTAAGATACTCGTCCGCTGCCTCGCCGGTTGCGACACCTCGGCGGTGCTGGCCAAAATTGGGCTTCGATTTTCCGATTTGTTTCCGCAGTGGGCGCACGACCAGTCCGAGGAACCGCTGGCCACCTATGACTACTGCGATGCCGACGGGAACCTGGTCCATCAGACTGTGCGCTACGCCAACAAGAAGTTCCGACAGCGTCGTCCCGACGGCAATGGCGGATGGATCTGGAACCTACGCGGAATCAAACTGCAGCTGTACCATTACCCAGAGCTACTGGGGGCCGATGCGAGTGAACCCGTCTACTACGTCGAGGGTGAAAAGGACGCGGACAAATTGTGTGCGCTGGGCTTTGTCGCAACCTGCAACCCTATGGGTGCTGGAAAATGGTCGTCAGTAGCTGACGATGCGGCCAAGACGCTGAATGGACGTCATGATGTTGTCATCGCCGACAAAGACGACCCAGGCAGACAACATGCCCAGGTTGTCGCCCAGTCACTACAGGCTCACGCAGCATCGGTAAAGGTAATCGAGCTTCCTGGCGACGACGTGAAAGATGCCTCGGACTGGATCGCCGCCGGCGGCACAGCCGACGAACTACGTGCCATTGTTGACTCTGCCCCCCTCTGGGAGCCCTCGGACGAGGCTGCTGAAAAATGCGCGCGGCCCCGTGGCAAGGAAACGCAAGCTCAGAAGATCGTCGAGCTGTTCAATGCTGATGCATCCGCCGAGCTATTTCACGACGGCGAGAGCTACGCTTACGCCACCTTCGCGGTTGATGGGCATCGCGAGACATGGAGCACTGATTCGCGCGTATTTCTCCGTCATTTGCGTTGGTTGTTCTACAAAGCACTTGGCAAGGCCCCGAACGCGACTGCTCTTACCGAAGCGCAAGCGACACTAGAGGCCCAGGCTATGTTTGACGGCGAATGCGAGGAGGTGCACACGCGCATCGCCGGCGATGGGGTAGACACAATCTACATTGACCTGTGCGACAAAAAGTGGCGGGTCGTGGAGATTTCCGGGATCACAGGAACCTACCGCATACTGACCGACCCACCTGTGCGATTCATTCGCAAGCGCGGGATGAAGGCGCTACCCAAACCCCGACACGGGGGCAGCCTCACTCTTCTTCGCCGACTCTTGAACATCGGCAACGATGCGAACTGGGCGCTGCTGCTAGGGTGGCTCGTAGCAGCGATGCGACCGATTGGTCCCTATCCTGTGTTGGTGCTCCACGGTGAGCATGGCACGAGCAAATCGACGCTGCTCCAAATTCTCCGCCGGCTCATCGATCCCAACAAAGCTGACCTACGTGCCGAACCACGTGACACGCGGGACTTAGCCATTGCAGCCATCAATGCATGGATCATTGCCATGGATAACATTTCTTACCTTCCGCCATCGCTGTCGGACGCAGTCTGCCGCTTGTCCACGGGTGGTGGATTCGCCACTCGCGAACTCTTTACCAACGATCAACAAAGCATCTTCGACGGTCAGCGCCCGGTAATGCTAGACGGAATAGAAGAAGTTGCCACACGCGGCGACTTGTTGGATAGGTCCATCAGCATTGAGTTGGAGACGATCACAGAGGATAAGCGCAAGAGACTATCCGAACTCTGGGCTGATTTCGATGCCTCGGCCGGAAAGATTCTCGGCGCGCTTTGCAAAGCAGCGGCCCATGCGCTGCGCACCCACCGCAAGGTAAAACTTGACAGACTGCCAAGGATGGCTGACTTCGCCGTTTGGGCAACGGCTGCCGAGCGTGGTCTTGGGCTGCCTGATGGCGCGTTCATGGCCGCCTACGACGCCAACCGGGCCGCAGCCAATGACGTAGCCTTGGAGTCGTCGCCGGTCGCTTCTCTCATTGTCGCGATGGTCCGAGCAAAGGGTAGATGGTCGGGCACGGCAACAGACTTGCTGGATGAGCTTACCGAGCGAGCCGACGAGCAAGTCCGCCGTGCCAAATGGTGGCCGCGCACTCCACGTGGAGTTTCCGGTGCCGTACGCAGGATGGCACCAAATCTGCGTGGTGCGGGAATCGAAGTGGACTTTGACCGGGCAACGGGACGGGAAAGACAGCGGCAGATCTCGATCACGATGGCGAACCCACCCGCAAAACCAGCCTCGTCGGACGGTTTCAAGAAGAAAGACACCAACCGTCCGAACCAACCGTCCGAGAAAAGCCCCTATGATTACGCACCATCGGACGATTCGGACGATTCGGACGATGTTGTCTCCGACTACGAGTAGGTTGCCATGACAATCAGCTTGTTTTTTCGCCACGTACCGTTCTCTGGAAGCAGGCCCGGTTCCGCAGTTAGGGAACGCCAAGGAGCAATGGCGGGTCGACCGTCCGAACCGTCCGAATCGTCCGACGCTAGCCGATTCACCGTCGGTGAAGAGCCATTCGCATTGTCGGACGATTGCCGTTCCGATTGCATCGACCGTCCGAACCAACCGTCCGCAGATAGTGCAGAAGACCCGCTGTCGGACGGTCGCCCAAGTGAAGGTACCAGCCGTCCGCACAGACCGTCCGCAGAATACTCCCGCGAAATCGAGTCCCTGAACGGTACGGACGGTTCGGACGGTCCCGCCAGTGGTTCGCAGGAGGGTGACCTATGACGAATGGACACGCAATCCCGGTCGTCGCCCTGATTCTGCCGGTGCGAGACGAGTTGGCGACATCCCTGGCGGAGGAAGTTCTGTCCCAGCGAGACCGGAGCCCTCGCAGCCCCTTGGTCGTAAGCGAACCCTTTCACGGCCAGCTGCTCTTGCCCACCGACCCCTACGACGATCTGAGTGTCATGGCGTGTTTGCTCAACCCTCGGTCGACCGGACAGGAACAGAGCTTGGCCAATCTCGCTTCCGACCTAGGCATCAAACTTTCCGCATTCGATCATCTGCACGAAGGAATGGGCATCGAACCCACGGGACCTGCGCTTGTCGAGGCGCTCATGCGTATCTTCGTCATGCTATATCGTCATCTGCTCCACAAAGGGCTTTCACCGGTATACGAGACGCTCGAACGACCGTTAGGACTCGTGCTACGCCGTATGGAAGCGACGGGGATCTCCGTTGTGCGAACCCCAGTGGACCTGAGTGCGGAGAAACCAGAAACGAAAAGGCAATGGTCGGGATGGCCAACACGGTTCGTGACGGCAACGACGGGGCGAGTGCACCCGACGTGGTGCCAGACCTCATCCATCACCGGACGCGTGACCGCTCGTAATCCACCGTTGCAGTCCCTGCCGAAAAGCTTGCGCGAAAGCGTCGTTGCACCCAATGGCCGCGTATTGGTCGTCGCTGACTACTCGGAGGCGGACTTTCGTGTCGCTGCAGGTTTGTCGGGCGATGCCGCCTTACTTCGGATGTTCCGAAAGGGAATCGACGCATACTCTCAGGTAGGCATATTGGCAGGCTTGGCGGCGCGAGGCCGTGAACGAGAAGTTGGGAAGTTCGTCGCACTTGCCTCTCTTTACGGAGCCACACCGCGCGCTCTCGCGGACGAAACCAAGCTTCCACAATCTGTTATCGAATCGATGATCGCCGGCTACCAGGACAAGTTCTCCACGCTGTGGGATTGGCGTCAGGAACAGGTGGAGTCGTTTCGCGCGGGACTCGAAATTCGCAACCCTTGGGGACGCCTGCTCAAGCCCACGACCGAGGCGCAGGCGATCAACCACCTGTGCCAATCCTCAGCGGCAGACGTTTTGAAGACTGCGATGCTTCGATTGCAGGATGCACTCCCCAAACGCGCCCAAATGGTGGCGCAGATTCACGACGAGCTTCTGGTCGAATGCAGGGATAAGGATGCAGATGCTGTGGCCAAAATCATGCGCGAACAGATGACAAAGTCCATCCCGCAGTTACCTGTCACCCTTGCGGTCAAAATCGGTGCCGGAAAATCCTGGGCGGAAGCTACGGCGAATCAGCAGTGAAACGGATGGCCGCTATCAAAGCGTTCGCCCACTGGCCACAAAGGAAGGTTAACCAATACCAATGGATGGACCAGAATTTTACAACCAAAGCCCCCTATTGCGATTCAAGAAATGTCGCAATCTACGGGTTGATCATGATCCAGTGCAACAATCACCGTGATTGCTGGGCCGGATCATGATCTGATCAACAGCGTTAGTCTGCTTACTAACAGAGGTGATAGCCATAAAGGTTCAATGGAGGATTGTGCTCAGATTCCGTTTGCGAGGACGTGCTATAGGCATGACCCACCGTGTCCTCAATTGTCAGCATGTAGTTGTCTGGTCTTCGCCCGTGGTATAATAGGTGGAAGAACAATGAAGTCTTCACCAACACTGCGATCTGTGCCAATTGATGCTCGTGCCCCCACGTGTGTGAACAAACCAGGCGCGCCTATCCAAGTTCGCATTCCGCCCTACGAATGCCTGCGGCTGGCTGCGAAGGGGAAAAGGGACCTCGAACCATCCAATGTCATTGCGCTGCTCAGCGAATCCATCGAGGTAGAACGAGCACGGATAAGGCACCTCGGCAATGTGGTGGACTCGCTGACAGAGATGCTCTTTGCGAATACCAATGTGCGGCCGGCCGACACGGCTTCACTGATAGAACGTCTCAATCACGTTCGGTTACAGCAACAAGCGGAACTCCGGCGAAGCCTCGGGTTGCTCCACCACATGGTATCGCCAAGCGCCGGCTCGGTCAGCATTCACGGCGTGGAAGTCGACGGCGACGAGCCTTCAGTGGAATTGGGCGGGAAACGGAAAAGGGTATGTTGACGGTGGAGACCTGCCCACGCCTGGGGATTGGGGCGATCAAACCCAAACTGGTGGCCCATCCAGAATGCAGCGCCGTGCGGATTAGCCTGGCCACGAATGCTGGCCTTCTCGCTTTCTCTCTGCCCATTCTGCGAGACAAAGCCACGTTCGGAGTACGCTGTTTTTGGGGCTGCCCACGGTGCGGGAAGAAACGACGGTACTTGTATCTACGAGACACCCAGCTCGCCTGCCGAGCATGCCATCATGTGGGCTATCGCGCCTGGACCATGCCTGGTAGCTCTTGGCGTTCGCGCGTGGGACGACCGGCGCTAAAGGCGCGCCGAAGAAGCGGTGCCCATGCCGCCGTCCAAAAGCAGACAGCGTCGAGTTGACGCATCTGGATAAGCTATAGCTGTACAGTTTGGAGGCTGCCTACTACCCACTGTCGCGCGCATTCGAGGTCGTTGTTCCCGAGTCCAGCACCGGCGTCCCGGCTGTTCTGAATACGCGGCGGATTCTGGAAGAACAGGCTGAGATGCCAAGGACGGGTATGGGCCACGCAAACTTCGAGGAATGGTTCCCGCTTTCGGTTCCGGAAATCTCGCCCAAAAATGGACCTTGGGGTATGGGGGGGGCCACCGTGCGCAAGCAATCCCAATGAGCAGACTCCACGCCGACCGGGAGCAGGTCGGGTTGCCGCTCAGCTCCGCTGGCCACCGCACGAACCGGACCCATGATGAGACTACGATGCGCCTGCGGCTGGGCTGGCAGGGTCATCGGTTGTATGGGCGGCGCTCTCCTTCCCATCCTCGTTGGTGCATCCTCGTCGCTTGCATGCTCCCCCGACAAGGTAGCTCGCGGCGAAGATGGACGCGAATGGCAACCAGGTACCGAGTACGCTCCCAAACATCGCGTAGCTGCGTTCGAAGAAGGGTGCAACCAGGAACGCATCCAGCCCCACCACGACACCCAGCATGGTCAACGCAACAGCCAAAGCGGAGGATGCGCGAAACCGGCGGAAGAATCGCCAGGTGAGCACCGCGAAGGTGAGCGGAGCCACGGCCGCATGGATGAGAAGTGTTGTGTTCATCGAGACCACCTGGCGGCCCACGCCAATCGTGGCGCCACAGATGGCCCAGCCTACCAACGCATGGAGAATCAAAATCCCTCGTCTCTTCACGTCGCGTGCCCTCCGCCGCCCACAGACGGCGTCGGGAGGACAGACTCGCCAAAGGCGACAGCCCCATAGCAGGTACCGGGCGTGGGATAGCACGAGCCAGTTACGCAGTAGCCGCTGCAATCGGCATCCGTGGTGCATGTCTTGCGGCCACAGGCACCACGGGCGCAGACGAAGTCAGTCGGGCAATCCGCGTCGTTTTGACAAGTTGCAGGAACGCAATGTTGGCCAGTACATGCTTCGCCAGTGCCGCAGTCCGAAGAAGTCGAACACCCTGGACTGCAGACCTTGGTGCCAGTCGGACAGACACATCCCACAGCAAACTCGCAGATCGAAGACGCTCCGTCACCCTGGCAATCGCTGTCTGATGCACACGGTGACGTAACCCAAAGGCAAACGCCACACGGGCCAACCCCACCGGGCGGGACGCAGGTATCATGGATGTCGCTGCAGTCTCCATTCCCGCGACACTGGCTGGCACCAAGTGTGCGGATGCTGGTCGAACCTTGGATGCTCGGAGGTCCGCCTGAGCCGCCAGCCCCTGCATTCTGGCCGCTGCCACCGGCGACGATGACACCACCACTACCGCCAGTCGCCCCAGCGTCGTGACCAGTCAAGGTTAGCAGTCCGCTGCCGCTGCACGAGCACACCACCAGTGCGACGGAGACCAGTATACGCAGTCGGGCGGCCTGCAAAGTGGGGACACGCCCTCGGATGTCTTGCTCTTTCATGACGTGCTTCAACGGCAGCAACGATCATGCCACGCCCCTTTGGCCGTCGCAGCGTTGACAAGTCCTCATTGTTCCGGGCAGACCGAAGCGATGGTCGGCGGATTCCATGAAGCACGAGATCCCCCAGTCTCATATTTCTGAGGGCTGCGCTTGAACGGACAGGCGAGAACGACAGCGTAGGAGGAAGCCGGGCATCGCACACAGATGACCTATCGCTAAGCTGCCCTACTGGCCGCTGGCAGCAAACAGGACGGGCATCCATGTCTCTGCCCAGGTCAGCATCGATCCGTGGCGTCACAGGTTCTCTCACGCCTACCGTTGATTCAGTCCTTGGGTCGGTGTAATTGGAACCAGCCGCCAATGATAAAGTTGATGCCGACGTGAAGGGTCTTGGAGGCGTCTGCCCCATTCTGCTTGGCAATGGCCTCCCAGCCGAGAACCGGGCCCAACCCCAGGAGGAAGTGCTGAACCGGGTGGAAGAGAAAGTACGAATCGAAATTGAGCCCTAGCGAATAGCCGCTGGAATTGTTGCCTCCGGGCGAGCCTGTTCCCCAACCGTATGCATACGAAACGCCTGCCCTTGGGAAGACCGAGACGTATCGCCCCAAGCTCACGTTGTAGCCAAGTCGAGGGCCAACTCCGAATGAGTTGGAAGCTTCTCCCAAGGGCAGCCAAGAGTGACCAACGCTCACCGAACCTCCGACTGCAAAATTCTTCGCAACGAAGTACATCAGCGTTGGATCGAAGTAGACAGACTCATAGGACTGCGCAGAGGCGCCCGCATTTCCCCCGTATCGGTAGTAGTCAAATCTCAAATTGAAATCGCTCAAGATGGCCGCTTGCCCCCTTTTGCCAAAGGTGGGCAAAGTCGGTTCACTTCCCAAATCGATACTACTTGCAGGCATGTCTTGGGCAAACGCGGCCTTTGAACGAAGGCCTGGGAGGGCAGCGACAGCAAGTACCAACACCAGCGTTCTCTTCATGGTTCGTCGCTTCTGCAAAGACCGCGCCGTAGCAAGACGAGAGACCAGGTGTCGTATTCTCGCGGGGTTGCAAAGGCCCTCAAAAGCAGTTGGCACGCCACACGCCCAATCCCCCGACAGATTGGCAATCCGGTTCTCACCTGCTCGCCCATAGTTCACCAATTGAGCACCCGGCCACTGCAGCGCCCGCCTTACCGTGCACCTTTCCCGCCATCCAGCGGCAGAGCTATCGCTGTGCCCCAAAGCAGCGCCGATGACCTTCTGCCTGGCAAGCATTGCCATGGTCGCTGCCGGCGCCCGTGATGACGTTGCTGCTGTCGATTGCATAGCGGGGGCGACGTGGCTCGTACCGTCTCAAGCCGTCTCAAGCCGCTTGCGTGGCCAGCACGCCCATGCTTCCATTCCTCGCCGCACACGGCGACCATGACCCCACCGTAGCGGCCGTGGAGACGGGACCAATCAGCATGACCAAAGCCGACCTGACCCAACACCTGGCCGACAAGACGAAGCTGACCTGGCAGCATGCGGAGTTCGTAGTCGATGCTATTTTCGCATGCGTGGAACAGTCCCTGCGTCGTGGCGAACGAATCGAGCTTCGTGGGTTCGGGACGTTCCAGGCCCGAAGCTACAAAGGATACGAGGGGCGGAACCCGAAGACAGGGGAGGTCGTCCACCTTGCGCCCAGGCGCCTGCCATTCTTCAAGGTGAGCAAGAACCTCGCCGCGAAGATCAACGGCGGCGGGAAAAAGAAGGGCTCTATGGAATCTGTCCAGTCCTGATGATTCCAACCAGACCAGCCACTGGAATTCGTGGAACGCGCTTCTCTTCCTCAAATATGATTTGTGCAAGCGTTGCCGTGGTCAGGTCACGGCCGGTAACATTGTCCAGGACCTGAAAGTCCTCACCCTGGCGGGTGATGCCCGCGATCTTGTCGAGGGTGACGTAGTGGCTTTCCTGGCAATCGTAGAGTTTTCTGTTCGCGTAACGCTTGATGGTTCGCATGGAGCCCAACGATGTCACGGCGCTGCACCTGACGCCAATGCCGCACGATTTCTTGGACATGCTGTCCATAATTCAGCGCGTCCCCGGAACCACCGTTCATGCTGCTACCGTCGCTTGGGTGCAGCACCAAAGCCGGACACGTGCATCCCCTTCGTGGCGACGACACCGATGGCGGCGTCGAGCGAGATGATCGACCCCTTGACCCTATTCTCGGTGGGGTTGAGACGAACGTTTGTAGCCCCGGCCAAGTTGGCGCGGGAAAGGTTGGTCTGGTGGAACTGGCATCGGTCATCCGACAGGTGATATGCGCCTTCGACATGTTCGCTGTGCGACTCGTCACCTGCAGGATGCTGATACCCTTGCCACCATCATGGAGCGAACATACTCTTGCTGGAGGTACGCCATGATCAAAGGTCCCTGCCTTCTATTGCTCACTGCCATCGTGTTGTCCGCTTGCGGCAACAGCAGCGTCACACCGTCGGTGGACGGCTCTGGTTCGCCTGCAAATGAGCTTCGCTCGAACGCGAGTAGAATCACGAGCCCAAGTGTCTCAGCCGCAGACGCCACCCAACTGGCCACGGACA
>OBLT010001394.1_pt1 | contig 15490 bp, 17 predicted proteins | sample 1518721 | NCBI WGS metagenome assembly OBLT01 (sample SAMEA3539307, study PRJEB22396) | soil metagenome | biome: tundra; feature: field; material: soil | place: USA | collected 2010-05 | depth 0.15 m | reverse complement strand
GTGCTCGCGGGGGATCCACTGGCGGGCGCCGATCAGCGCGTGCCCGGTCTTCTCCCGCACGTACGACAGGTGGACGGTATTGATGCCGTTCGCGACCCGGCCTGCGCAGCCCATGTACTGCCGTTTCACGCCCGCGGTGGCCTCGCCGGCCTTTTCCTGCCCGGTCTCGTCGACCGCGCCGATCACCAGGCCGCGGCGCCGGCGGCCGCGCCGGGCGGCCTGCTCCAGCCCGGCCACGGCGAACCGGCGCACCACCGCCATCGCGGCGAAGGTGTCCCAGCTGGCGTGATTGAGCAGCCGCTGGGTCTTATCCGGCGTCCGGTCCCCGGCATGCCGGGCGATGCTCCACCCGTTCCGCTCCGGCAGCTCGCTCATCACCGCGGCGGCATACTTGCCCGCCTGCAGCCACGGCTCCACCCGCGCGAAACACGGCCGCAGCAGCTCCAGCAGCTCAGCCCGTTTCTGCAGCGCCAGCCCGGCGCCTATCCTGACGGCAGCAGCCGCCTCTGATCTTGGACTAGTCACACAGACATGATCACGGGGCGGCTGCGCTCACATCCGCCCATCCCGTAACAAGATCACATCAACCGCGCCAGGCACCTTCACCCTTCACCCAGCTCACAGCACCAAGTGCGGCTGCCGTACTAGAAGCTGAGAAACTCGCCCCACGCGAAGTGAACTGCAGGCCGATCGCACGCAGCACTATCGAGAACCTGATACAGCGTTCGCGCGGTAACCCACCTAGCTCCCTGCGGAGCCTAGCCGAGCGTTCCGGAGTGCAAACGTGAGCCATGTCCTGTACATCATCGCATGTGCGGCACCACCCGCACGGGAAATCAACCGCTTGATAGGACCTGCCCAAGACGCCGGATGGGATGTCTGTGTCCTGGCGACTCCCTCAGCAACAAGATTCATCGACTCGGCTGCACTAGGGAAACAGACAGGTCATCCCGTGCGGAGTGACTATAAGGAACCAGGAACAGAGGATCTCCTGCCTCCGCCAGACGCTATTATCGTCGCCCCGGCAACTGTCAACACCATCAACAAATGGGCATACGGGATATGCGACACGCTGGCACTAGGCATCCTTGTCGAGGCGATCGGCAAGAAGCTGCCTATCGTTGCGCTGCCGTTCACAAACTACGCGCATGCGGCACATCCCGCCTTCGAGGAGAACATCAGTAAACTCCGCTCATGGGGTGTCCGGGTTCTCTACGGGAACGATATTTATCCGCTCCATGCGCCCGGAACAGGAAGCCAGCATCTAGATATCTTCCCTTGGAACCTCACTCTGGAATCACTAAAGCAAATGATGGCTGCCGATCCCAGCCGATAGCATTTTAATAAAAGTCATGCTTCGGATGAGCATAGTCCATCCAGGATTCGGCGCTTACATGGAAGAACGGGCGGATGCCAGGCCGAACGATGCATCGCGGCGGACAAGTCGGGGCCAGATCGCCCTCTTGGCCTGGTAGCTCTGTTGCCGAGTCGAGGTGTCCATTCACGGGGTCTGAGGTTTGCGTCGCCGCAGGTCAGCGAGGTGTGATGCTTGCCGCGCAAACGGCAAGAGATTATCGGAATCGGTACAAAAGGTATGTTCGGTACACCCTGCTGGCTGGGATGCTCACGAGTGGGATGGCGAAGTACCAGGTCACGGCCGGTTCCACCAACCTGATGACCCGTGAATGGACACGAGTCAAGCCTTACTTAGAATCAAGGCGGCTCCGTTGCGCTCCGCCACGCGGCCGGATTGACTGGCCCGACTCTGGGGGGCTAAACGAGCAGGAGCGTACGGCCCCGCATCTGGCCGAAGAACGAAGCCTGGCTAATAAGATTTAGTGATTTAATTTTGTAACTGACATTCGAATCAGAGTGTCATAATCAACGATCTCAATAGGTTTGAGCGGCCGCATCGCCTCGTCTACTTCAGCCAAATCGACATTTTCCGAAGTTCCAGCGATTAGCATCAATTGGGCATCGCAAATCTCCTCTCCCAGCGTTGATACCGCAGCTTCACGATTAGCCTGGTGCTCAAAGAACACACGGTAGTTGTGGAGCTGCGCCACTCCATCAGCAACTGTGTAAATGAATCTGCGCCGCTTATGGCCGCCGGTCGTAATACTTGCTTTAGTTAGCAGCGGCAACTTAAAATCTATAATGTACCACTGCCCATCGTTTCGACGCATGATAATATCTGGCTGAATGGCTATTTCCGTAGGGTCTGGATTGCCCTCACGCCAGGCCAAGAGTGGTTGGAAGAATATTTGATCAGCATCCAATGCGCGTTGGATAATTTCGGAGTGGTCTTCAAGAAATTGAGTTAGAGTTGTTTCATGGACGCCTTGGAGGTATAGGTTCGCAAGCTGCCCGGCCTGCGCGACGGCCTCCTGATGTCCCTGATTAACAATCTGGACCCCTGGGAGATCGCTCTGGACCCTCACGGTTTCCCGAAGAGCATTAATGACCTCTTGAGTTTCAAGCTCTGCAGGAATCACAAGGAATAGGTTTATGTACCTTGCCCTAACGATGTTCCCTAGGGAATTAACAACCAGGCAATTGCTTATTATAATTGGGTAATTAAGGTCCGGTGTTGCGTCAAGCCACTTGATGCATTCGACATCCTCCGGCGTAAACACTATGCTCGTCTTAAATAGGCCTCTCAGCCCGGGAAACCGCTCTTCGAGTTCATGGAGAGTTCTCTGTGCTACGAACGCTATATTTGTGAAGCCGCTCGGTCGCCTAGGACCCGAGGTTGGCTGCGGCCTGAGCAAATAAGCTGTCGGTCCGTTATATTCAAAATCTTCCATAATGAGACTAAAGGAGCGAGCCGTATGCAACTTACTTCTCAGTGTGCCGCATCTTCGCCGTGCTCCGAATAGTTCAACTACATAGTGGGTTGGGCTTCTTGTGAAGACGGCCGTGGTAGGAAAAAGAGGAATTTCATCTTTTTCGAATGAGATGGTGCCAGCCTGCACGCCCTGGGAAACTGTTTCGAAGTAAGAACTCAGATGGCTCTCAGCCATCTTTCTGAAACTCGGGAAGGTGATCGGAGGCAAGCGAACTCCTAACAACTCAGGATGCATCTCGGGCGCCCCCATGACTCGCCACAGGGTATCGCTTCTACCTGCAAGCCTCGTGTTGCCGCGCCGCCGCCTCGTCCGCATCTCCACCTGGCCCTCTTGCGATCGAGCGAATGTCGGGTAAGGAAGCGCGCCGGTGATCTGCTCTAGTACGGGCTTCGGCGTGGGTGCGGCGGTCAGCGCGGCCGTTGATTATCGTTACCAAAGTGCAGCATTGTATATTCCAGCGGGCGCCAGGCCAGGCGAAGGAACGACATATATTCCCGCTATCATTAATCCCCAAGTGCGGATAGTTGGCCTCAAGGTCTCCCCCGGCGTGTCAGGCAAAGGGGAAGGTTATTAGCTTAAGGTACGTTGCCCGATACGGCTTAAGCGGCTTACCCATCATCGCTCCGTACGATTTCGAGGAATGAGTGAAATGCTCGATGAATATAGAAGCGCTGGCTCTGCGGATCAGAAAATCTCCGGCTAGCTTGTGCATAAGCCCGCATAATTCCGCTACCTACTTCCGGGAAAGAGAACATGTCCGGCTTTGTCTCCAGCCCCAAGAAAGATACCAAGACCAGCTTAGCTATTATATCCTCGTATCTTTCAGGCGGAAGACCTGCCAGCTCCAAACACCTGTCAACCTGCTGCCTAGTAATTAGAGCTGGAGCCTCTAGGAAACCAAGCAGCGCCTCGTTCATCTCTGGGATAGTCACACCATTCTCGACAAGGAGCGCCTCGTACGCATACTGAGAATAGGTCTCCTCAGCGGCCCAGAAATCATCCTCTTCCACTCGCTCGTTGCGCCTATCAAGAGCGCGACCCACCGCGGCATTACAAAAGTAGACGATATCCCGTGGTCGAGGCAAAACGACTGACGTAATGTACTCGTTTGTTGGCTGGCCGCTGACTTCTGGACAGAAGAATCTATTCCACAGCTCAGAGGGCCTACGGGTACTGCCTACACTTACCTCAAAACGCGCCTCGATCACCGTGAGAAGCGTTGCCGGATCACGCCAGGCAATTGTAGAAACGGGTAGCTTATCGGGCTCCCGGGCTTCTTTGCGAAGGTACTCGTAGATATCGCTTCTCAAGAACATCGCAACAGTCAATTTTATACGGTCGCGCCAGTAATCTTGCTTGCTAAAGTCACGTACGAGTCGTCCGCGTGCAGTGAGCAACCCTAGAATCAACCGGGCAACTTGCTTAAAGTTCGCTCCTTGTTCCCAGCCCTTATCCAGGTTATCGACAAAAACAGCCACACGTTCTTTGCCCTTAAGGATCGGGCCCAATTCCTTACGTAGTCCAACCAGAGCTGCGTCGTGAAAAGCCTCGTTGATTAGATTGCGCGTCGTCCCGCCAGTCGCGAGATCATCTGGCAGATTGGCGCTCAGATAATCAAGAGCCTGCTCCAAGCGGACGGACATGTCCGCTCGCGTACTAAATGGGGCCACATCGATGTAAGCAATAAATTCCTGTTCCGCGTCACTACGTGGGACCGACATCGGTCGACTTTCAATCTTTGCGAGCGCCGTAGCGGCGATCTCAGTTTGGATGATAAACCGCCAGAGCGCATCTAGAAAATAATCGCGCTGCGTATCGCCGAGCCTGCTTATCAATGAGAATAGGGCCGGGAACTCAAAGCCGGGTGGCTTGATTAGGACCGCCAAGTTATTTTTGTTGGCAGCAACAAATTCGAACGCTTGGGTTGCGTTTGCCGTCTTACCGGTCCCGCGATGTCCGACAAAGATCGCGTCACGAGCAGTTACAACTTCTTCGTAGGCAGAAGTTTCTACGAAATAATCGATCAGTTCAGCCAATTCGTTCTCAGCGACGTGCTCGCCGAATCTTATACCCGATAGAGGGTTGCGAGGCGTAGCTCGAGGGCTTTTCCAATCAATCCCTTCGAACGTTAGTGAGTCGAGCCATGCTCTCGCTTTTCTAACGCAATCGCTAGCGGATTCATACTTGTGGAGCAAAGTCTGGTAGTCAAATGGTGTAAGATAGCCCTCCTCCGCGAGCATCAAGAGCGGATGTTCCAATCCATGAGCCATCCCTGCCACGAGAGCATGCCTGCGATTATGTAGCGACGAGCGGTTACGATGTTCGCCAGCGAAGTGCACTAGAACGCCGGGAGATTGGATTATTCTTGGAGCGAACCAAGTAATTGAATCTAGAGTCGACTCTTTGGGGTCCGAAGTTAGGATTTTCAGACCTTGCTCACGACGATTGTCAATGAAGGTAGAGAGTCGATTGGATGCTTCGAAGGGCTCGAAAGTCGAGCAGTATAGTAGTGCCCCAGTCTTCGGAGTCGCCGGGAGGACCGGTTCAATTAGGTCGTTATATGCCGGGGCAAGGGTGTTTAGCGGATCAGACTCTTCAAAATGATGTAGGAGGCCATCACTGTTCATATAGGCGGTATAGCCGATAGGGTTCAGGAGGGCTAGGTCTTTCCAATCTGATTTGGCTTTTTCAACTGTTGTATCGAGTGTCAGCCATATAGGCTTCGCCTTTGCGATTGCATATCCAACCTCGAAGAGGACATTCTCGCTTTGTTTCGTCAGGTCGAATATACACATATCGGCGTTGTCTATTTGTTCGAGCACTCTGTCGATGATTACTCGTCCATCAACCAACATCGTTTCCCAAAGCTGGACCTGCTGGCTGCGTTCTCTTTCCAGCTTACGGGCCACTTCTCTGATTGCTTCGCGGCCTGACCGTCGCGCTACGGAATATCCGAAGAAGATCAAGAAGAGCTCCCATCCGGTGTGTGCGTCTGATGCACTCTATCGGGGAAGCTTCCGTTGACGCCTATGCTGCGGAGAGCGCAGGCGGATCCAGAGATGCAGGTACGAGCTGCTTCCGGAGACTGGGATGGATATGTGCGGCATGCCTGCTTCATGGCAACCATCACCACCCGATGTCCGTATCAGCGAGGGTCGGACCACCGACCTTCCGCTTTCAGGCTGGCGGACGACCGCTCCTAAGGCGTCCGTAGCATACAGCGCGCGTACCCCCTCCTGCACATCGAGCTTGACGCGACTGAACTAGACGATACCTAGCCCGCGCTGTTAGTGTGCGCTTAGAGGAAGTATCCGCCCAGGCGGTAGCAACATCGTGCGCCGTAAATTATTAGTGCAAGTCAGCCATTTCCGCGGATGGCAGCAGCTTCCTGCTGGACCGCTTCCGCTTCCTTGTCGCGGCCGAGCTCCGACAAGATCGTGGCCTGGACTCCCAGCGAGCTGGCATACCTGCTGGAAAACACCGCAGGGCGGCCCTGGGCCAGGGCACGGCGGATAGTGACGGCTTCCTCTATCGCGGCTAGTGCCTCCTCCCGCCGCCCCAGGTCCGCCAGCCGACCGGAGCGTGACGGCGCTGCTGGACTTCGAATGGGCCCGCTTTGGCGAGCCGGCCGACGACTGGTTCTTCCTGGCCCGGTTCAGCGGCCCGCACATGGAGGCCGTGCTCGACGTCATCGCCCGTGCCATGACGACTTCCTCGGAAACCCTCCGGGCACGGTGCGAGGTCCGCGAAGCGGCCTACCTCGCCTCCGACCTCCGCGCCGTGCTCGAACACCCCGATGCCCGTGCGCCGATGCCTGCCGACCGCCTGCGCGGACTCGAGGAACTCATCAACGGACGCTACTGGTGGCGCCGTGTCCTCGATCAGCCGCCCATTCGCTTCGGCCTGTCCCCGACCAGGCAGGTAGTCGGCTGCACTCGTCCACGTGAACGCACTACGGATAGTGTTGATCAGTATATATGCAATCTCGCGACCATGGCCCTGATCTGCGGCTTTTCGCGCGATTACCTCCAAGCTAATTACAGCGAGTAGCCTGGTTACCGTTCCGCCCGGCTTAGACGCGTCACGTTTTACCCCGAGCGTCCAGCCGGGACGCTTGACCCCCCCTTTTCGCAAATGTTCCGTTTGCCCCAAGCTGGAGTCGACAGTGGGCCATCGAGCCGCTCTCTACACCGTCGCCGTGCACCGCACCGGCGAGTCGGAAATGCGCCCGCTGGGTGACATGGACGACTCTGGATCCAACCTGCTGTCCGCGTTTTCCAGCTACCTGGAGGTGCTCGACGCGAAAAGCCTGGACGGCTCCAAGTCGCTCCGCTATATCGACTCCAGGACCCAAGGTGACGAACTACTGACCACCTTTGAATACGGACAAAAAGGCATAGAAGCTGTAATAAGGGACGGTCAAGGGCAGGAACAATATCACCAGCAGGTAGAGGACTGGCAAGTCGTCGAGTGCGGTTGCCTGCTCTCCGCGGCACCCGCCGAGCGCCTGGGCTGGTTGGTGCTTCACGAGCACAACGGCCGCGGCACGAAGACGTTTCTCGACGATCATCTCAGGGAGAAGTTCCGGGCGGACTTCCCGCACCTTACGCTTGTGATCAGGCCATTCGTGCTGTTGTCCGTTCTCCGGAAAGCGGTCGAGCAGAAGCAGATCACGAAGATCAAGCTCGTGAAGCGGGTCCAGCCCACCGACCAGGCGGACGCCACGCTCAACCCGTGGGTGGAGGCCGGCTCCGCCGGCAAATTCGAGATGGTCATTACGTCGAGCCGTGCCGGCCGGGCCAAGAATCTGCTCCCGGATGCGATACGCCGCTTCCTCGACGACGAACCGGGGGCGCGCGATGCGATCGTCGAGTTCCAGGGTCAGACCTACGACGAGGCAAAGGTCGAGGTAAGGCAGGAGGACGGCCGGCTCCGCACGTACAACATCGAGAAACCCGCATCGGGTCATCCCGTGACGGTGGACCTGGACCTAGTTGCGAACCCCTCGGGTGACGCCGTGTATGCCGCGCTACAAATGGCCTTGGCGTCCAACCTCCCGTAAGGCATACGATCACCCCATGGGGGACAACAGCAAGGCGAACCCTTGGGTCATCGTGCGAGCGCACTATGCGACCTATGTCGATGCCCGCACCGGCCGTCGCCGCATCCAGGACTGGGTGACGTTCGCTGTCCCGCCAGCTGGCGTTCTCGGTGGCTGCCTGGCCGGGGACGTAAGGCTCGAATCGGCGGCCAGCGTGGGGCTGCTCACGGTCTGCGGCTTGCTGAGTGTGTTCCTCTTCGGCGTGATAGTTCAGGTCTCCCAGCGCGCGATGGAGTTCGCCGATGCTCGGCCGACCCCGAGCCGGGAGACCTCATCGCACGCCAAGGAACTTAAGGAACTGGCGGCCAACGGGGGGTACACCTCGCTCGTCTGCATCGTCGCCGCGGTGGTTTTCGTCGTGGCCAGCATCGGGGCCGACTCGGAATGGGTCATCCGTATCAGCACCGCCGTCGGCTTGGCCTTGGGCGCGCACATGATCATGGTTCTGTTCATGGTGATGAAACGTGAGTTCAGCTTGACCGTGGAACGGCTCGACCGGGCCCGGACAGGTGCCGACCGCCCGGAACGGACTCTAGACCGAGCGGGCTGAGAACGCGGGACAGCGTGTCGTGGTATCTGGCGTCGTCGGGGGCCAGCTCGGCGGCGCGGCGCGCCTCAGCCTCGGCATCGGCCAGCCGGTCCGCCTGCCAAAGAACGCGGGCTAGCGTGCCCTGGTAATCGGCGTCGTCAGGGGCCAGCTCGGTCGCGACGGACTAGACGGCACCCGACCCGTACCATTAGTGTGTGTTTAAAGGAAGTATCCGCCGGCCCACTGGCAGTGCTTGTCCCGCAGCTTGACCGCGTTGCGGATCGCGGCCGGGACGTCGTCGCTGTACCCCACGTCCAAGGGCAGGCTCGGGCCGGCCAGGCGGGCGCCGAGCTGCTCGCGGCGCAGGAAGCTGGCCAGCCCGCCGGGACCGGAGACCAGGGCGACAGCCTTGCCGATGATGGCGCGTTCGAGAGCCTCGCGGCTGAGCCCGGCCGGGGAGGACAGCAGGACCTGAAGGGCCTGCGGGGTACTGGAGTCCAGGGCAGCCGGGTCGGAGGTGGCCGGGTCCGGGGCGGCCGGAGCGGGGTTACCGGAGTGGCTGGATCCGGTGGGGTCAAGGGGGCGGAGGGGTCGGAGGGGTCGGGGCTGCCGTGGCCGTGGCGGTACCGGGCTAGCTGCAGGCACAGCCGGACCAGGTCATCCAGGACCGCGGGGTTGACCTCACCGAACACGACCGGGCTGATCGAGGCGTCGCACCCGAACGCCTCGGCGGCATCCCCGTCGAGCCAGGCGGCGCCGTCGCTGCCGGCCACCGACGCGGCGGCGCGGTGCCCGGCCCATTCGCCGCGGACCCGCTCGATCCACTCCTCCTGCAGCTTGGACCTGGCATCCAGGACCATCAGGTCAGCCAGGGAGATGTGCGCCCATACCTTCGCGGGCTGCCCGGCCCGCTCCGGCAGCAGCCCGGCACTGACCAGCCGACGCATGTGCTAATTGTGAAAATGCATCGTGATTTTCATCAAGTCATTACGGTGCCGCGCTGGTGCAGTGAAGGTAGCTCGGCGCGCGGGAGGCCGATGCCTGGAGCATTGCGGGACTGTGTGCCCGCTGGAGGCCTACCTGATCACCGATGAGCGGATCGCCCGGCACGCCGCAAAGTACGCACACGGCCGACCACAGCTTGCGGTCGGCGGGCCGGATACGCCCCTGACGGCCCCAGGATCGCCGCAGACGGCCCGGGCGATTGGGTTGATATGGCCCCGATGGGCCGGAAGCCGCGTTGTGGGCCGGCTGCTGCGGGCCAGGCTGGACGGTGCGCCATCACCGATCTGATGACCGCGTGCGGCATGGGGCCGCAGTTGGGCGTATGACCCGACTGCGCGAACACGCCCGGGCCGGGTGCGCGGTGCAGACTACGCGCGGGTCCCGGGCCGTGCGGCCGGGGGACGGCCGCCCGCCGGGGCATTCAGGCACGGGTCGGCCACCCCGTGGGCCGCGCCGCCCGCGTGGTGACGCCTAGTGACCGCCGCTCCATCCACAAAGTCTCGCGCGCGCCTGCGCGCGTAGAGGAGCACACACGCCGTGGACGTCTACGCGGACAATTACGATCCGTCACCGAGCAAAGGGGTGAGGCTACACGACGCCACCGCCAGGGATGACCAGCAACCCCTCGCCGTGATGAGCCCCGAAGATCGCGCGGCCAGTCGGCGCCGAAGACGCGCAGGGCTCCCGCGTCGAGCAAAGGCTACCGGAGCGGATCCAAGACCACGCAGCGGTCGCGGCGCTCAATGCGATCCTGCGCGACACGCCCGCACCCCTGCCGAGCGAAAGCACCATCATTAGGGAACCAGCGGCATAATCCCGGGACTGTCGGCTCCGCTGGCCATGAGTGCGTCGAGGTCCGGTGTCGTCGCGGAGCATGAGGTCGAGGCGCTCACAGCCCGGCCGCGGTACGATTACATGGTTCGTGCTTGCGGCGCAGCGCCGCAGCGGGCGGAGAAGGCGGCTGGGATAGTTCAATGGGTCGGGCAATTGTTAAGGCTGCTCGCAAAAGGGCGCGCGCCAACCCCTCGGCCCGTGCCTTCGGAACTGTGCGTCCGGATTGGAGGGACGCCTGCGGTTGCGCCATGGGCGCGCGGTTTCTCGCGGCGGCCCTGCTCATTTCGACGGTCTGGTATGCCTGGCGATGGGAGTCTTCACACCTGTCGGTCGGGGCCGTTCTCGTGCGGGTTTCGGTTTGGTCACTCCTGGCCGCCGGTGCCGGGAAGATCGTGGGAATTGCTGCTTCGAGGAAGCGCGCCCACGGACCTTCGATCAAAAGATGACGATCGGCTCGACGGTCACGGCAAACGGTTGCGAAGGTATGCCGTTAGCGACTACGAAGAGCATAGAGTCACCCAACTCGCTGTCGCTGGGAATGTCAGCGTTCGTTGTGATTACCGCGGCACTGGTTGCGACTCCCATGGAAGTTACAATGCTTCCGCTGCCATCCGTCGTCGTGTGGTCGTGAGTGCGGCAGTACCTCACGTGGTTTGTCTGATTGTTGACGATCCTCACGAGCGGGTAATTGGTGGCGTTGGTGAAATCGTCCCCGTACCCATTCGCTTGCGAGAGTCCATTGAACTGAAGGCCTGAGATCTGAATCGTGCTCCCAGGCGCCAAGCTCGCGGGGCAGTTCTGGATCACCGGGCGAAAACTATCTTGCGGTAGCGCGGAATCGGAGTGGTATGCATAAAAAGAGTCGTCGTCTTGCCGACAGAAAAGCACATCGCCGTTGGGCAGCAGCAACATGCGCGTCATGTAGGTGAGCGTAACGTTGTTGGGAGGATCACTCGTCCGGTGAAAGGCGGTTCCGTCGAACTCAAAAAACCAGCTTGGCGAAGTTTGCGATTGCCCGACTTTGACTCCTGCGCCGAATAGCAGATTGCCATTAACCAGCACCGTTCCCGGTCCATCGTGAATACCAATCGGGGTTTGATTTCCGCTTACCGTCTGGGCGGGCAGATCAGGTCCGTTCGACCATTGCGGGCTGGCAGAAGGTGTGTAGATCCCGGTGTGCTCGTTCGCACCTAGAAAGAACGCTGTGCCATCGTATCGGAGCAAGCCGGGCCCGATTTCCGAGTCTTCTGGGTCCACGATGCTAACCGGCAGATCATTGGATCTCTGCCATTGGTCGCTCGCGATGTCGTAAACCCAGGTCGTAGGAGGAAGCTCACAGCTTGGTGCGGCGATCGTGTTATCCGGCATCAGAACCCAGGAATCCTCGTCGCTGCTGCCGACAAGCGGGCGCGGGAGCATGGCCGTCCATGTAAGCGTCGAGGGATCGAGCTTCGCCACATTCCCATCGTTAACCGATCCGATCAGAAATGTTCCGTCTGGCAGCAGCGCACAGGAAGCGTCGCCAATCTGGCTCCAGAGCTGAGTGGAGCCAAAGAGTTCCGGCGGGTCGAACGAACTCCAGGTGTCCTGCACAGGATCATAGATCTCGCACGTATTTGTCCAGTCCAGCTGAACAGTGCCGGAAGCGTCCGAATACTCACCCCCGCAGAACACGACCCGGCTGTCTGCCAACACCGCCGATGCATAGGATCTTCTTCCCACTTCGGAGTCGGCCAGACGGCTCCAGCTGCCATTGGCATAGCTTCCAACATTGTCAGGAGTTAGTTTCCACCAACGGTTGGTACCGTATGCGATGAGCGGAATCCCCAGGAAATACAGGTTCGATGACTTGGACTCCTGCATCATCACCGTTCCATCCGTAAGTAGGAACGCCGCGCCGCCATTCGCAGTGGAGAGACAAAAGATGATGGAGACCAGCGTCCATAGCAGACAGACGACCAGTTCAACCAAAGTGATAAGCGTGCAGACGGTGATGACAACAATTCCGAAGGCCAGACACACTGCTGTGACGATGATGGCGAAGAGTACACAGAACAACCAGCTCCACCACTTGCATTTCTTGGTCTGTTTCCACCCCCACGAAATGCACTCCGTTATGCTCTTTGACGTCCACTGAATACATTGGTAAAGGAGCTGTATGCCCCATTCGGCGCAGCGCGCATACGTCAGTATGACACTGCGAGTGCAGTTGGAGGGAAGCTGAATCCAGGTACCTGCTTGAAAGTTACCGTCACTCATGGTGAGCACCTACATTCCAGATTTGAAATCGCATTTGGCGTGCTTTGCAGTGTGCGTAAACACACATCCAAATGTGTTCTGCGCTAAAAGTTGCGTTCGCCTCGCCGACGCCACTACAAACGCGGGCATCGTTGAAGGTCGCACGGCTCCAAAGACATTTGGCCTCGCGGCTCCGGCCAGTCGAGTACACCGGATTGAGACTGAGGCGACGCCGTGGAGCGGTTGATGGAGTGGGCCGGTAAGAGTCCGCTCTTCGCTTCGGGGCCTTAGCGGCTGTATGCACGTGTCTTCTCTGCACCTCCCTCGCTTGCGGGCTGACGCGTCGACCTCCAACTGCCTACCGAGAAGACTTGCCTGTGCGATTGCCCGTATTGCCTGAACAGCGGTAGCGTCGCCCGACTTCCGCGAATAATCTCCTGCCTCCTTGGCCACACTGGCCTGCCAGACAACTACGAGCATGCCGGTGATTGAGATCCACCTGCCTGCGCTGGACGCAATGAATTCCCAATCTACGGATCGTAGCCCCGATGGTACTGCACATCGGTCTCGATTTCTAGGTCCGATTGGCTGACCACCACGTTCGCCAACAACTGTCTGCGCGCAGCTCCGGTTGCCATCCGCCACATCTTCCGACACTCGCGCCCAGGCGCCTGCTGAGGCAAATTCGCGTGCACCCGAGGATGCGCAGGAACAGCGCATGACGCGCTCTGGCAGGCGCTATGCGCTGCCCCGAAGAAGGGTCAGAGATAAGCGAACTGATGCGCATAATTGGATGGAAGCGCACGAAGCTGTTCCGGCACCTGCGGGAGCACGCCGAAGCGGGCGCGCCGTCTAGGTCAGCCGGGGACGCTGGCGCGCCCGGACCACCGGAGAGCCGTCACCGTGAGTGATCGTCCCGCCGGTCGTCCCGTCCCGGCCATCTCGTGCGCGTCTGCACGTAAACGCGCGAACGTACGGAACGGGACGAACGATGAGACAAGCACGGAACGTCACACCTCCGCGCAGCAGTTACGGCAGCGGCAGTTCGAGACCTTGAGGCTGTCTGCGCAGGTCGATGTACATGTGATGGTGCCCGGCGTAGAGGGGCGGCTGCCGCGGTCATGATGAATCGTGACAAACAATCAAGAAGCGGCAGCCGCCGCTGGCACGCTATCTGATGACGAGCCTGGTGTCTTGCTGACGGACCTGTTCGGGCAGGTGGCGATCAGCTCGCCGAACCCGTCCCGGGTGATTTCCTTGAACCCGGAGTACCCGTCATCCTTGAAGGTGGCCGCGACGGTCCAGCCGCGCCGGGCCGCGTGGTCGGTACCCCGCTCGATCTGGGTGGGGACCGACTCGGCCGCGTCGTAGGTCTCGCTCAGACGCGCGTACACGCCCGCCCTGAGCCGGGCTTCTGCCCGGTCTGCCTGGGTAGTGCTCATGACTTCATCATGATGCAAAAACACAGCGGACGCATCGCTTCCTCCAGCGCGTCGTGGTACCGCTGGGCGTGACTGCGGGTATCGTCCGCGCCCCGGGGGGCGGACAGCGCATCCAGGACCGTGCCGGCCAGCGCGGTACATTCCGGGGTCAGGTCCCCGGAGAAGACCCCGGCGCCGCCGAACGTGGTCTCCAGCCGGACCGCGCGGTCCTCGAAAGCCTGCCCCGGGTCCTCATCACCGGGGCCGGGGCCGGCCCGGGACTGGATCTCGGCGGCCAGGGTAGCCAGGTCCCGCAGGTCCATGCCCTGGCCGGCCGCGGCGGCCAGGATCGCATCCGCGGTGTCGCGGCAGTCCTCCGGGAGCTTGTCAGTCCAGCCGCACAGGGTACGGGCGTAAGACTCCGACATCTCCCCGGCGGCCAGCGCCGCCATCATCCGGGGATGAGCGCGGGCCCGGCGGACCCACGCGGTGTGCCCGGTGGCGGCACCCTTGGTGATCCGGGTTTTATGGATCAGCCAGGACCGCGGACTGTAGTCCGCGTCCTCGCAGTAGCCTTGCCCGGCGGTGAACGCGCCCAGGACCGAAGCCCGCGCGGCGGTCTCGATCGCGTCCGCCTGCTCCAGCCCGGCCAGGCACTGCGCCTGCACCTCCGTGGCCATCTGGGTCGCATCCGCGGCGGCCAGGTAGCGCATCGCGGAGGTCAGCATCTCCAGCGCCTCGCTGACGCTGGCCGGCGGCGCGGCTGCGGCAGTACTCATCGCCGATGCTCACCTCCCGGCCCGGGATCTCTTCTAGCTTTCTAGTTCGATTCTACCAACCCGCTAGGACATTTTCACGAGAAACAAGCCGGATCCGGAAGCTCGCCGAAATAGTGATCCATGGTTTTAGTGCTGCCCGCGATCGCGGTGGTGATGATGGGACGAGCGCGGCGGCCCGGCAAGATCAGCAGTCTTAAGGGGAGAACCACGGTTCGTTCGGAAAAAGAGGGTGGTGAGCCTCAGGCGGCGGGATGGTCGCGGTCGTAGGCGGCGCGGGCGGCGGCGATATCGGCGCGATGCCGCAGGGGCCCAGCCGGTGAGCGCCGCGAGGGAATCGTGTCGTTCCCTAGCCATGGCGATCGCGGTGCAGGGCGGCGCGGTCGGGTAGACGTCCTGATCAGCAGGGCCGTCGCGTTCGCGGTTACGCAGCGTCAGCGTGAGCGACTGATGCCCCTCGACGATGCGTTCCCGTACGGCGCTGGCCGCCGCGGCGGCCAGGCCGGCCAACAGCGCCCGGCCCAAGGTTCATGCCGAACGGTCCGGCCTTCTCCCGCCACGCCAGCGACTCCGCTGCGGCGGGCTGGCGCGACCTGCGGCCCGACCTGCACGCCGAACCGTACGTGTTCGCCGCGGCCCGGGTACCCCCCGGAGTATCCCCGTTCGCGTTCATCTGCGAGGGCGAGGGGCCGACGCTGATCGTGACCAGGGCTTGTTCGTGCCCTGGGGTCAGGGCG
>OBLT010001391.1_pt1 | contig 15505 bp, 14 predicted proteins | sample 1518721 | NCBI WGS metagenome assembly OBLT01 (sample SAMEA3539307, study PRJEB22396) | soil metagenome | biome: tundra; feature: field; material: soil | place: USA | collected 2010-05 | depth 0.15 m | reverse complement strand
TGGCAATCCCTGCTCCAATCGCCGCCCGCCCGTCTTGCCGGCAAGCTCTCAGGCCTCTCAACGCTATCCGTGGCCCTCACAACCAGTCTTCGCCCGTTAGCAGAATCCATCGAGCGCAAGATTCAGCCCGACGGTACTCTTGCTGATGACGCCTCTCCCGAACTTGGCCGCATTCGCCGCGAGCAGGAGCGTCAGCAGCGCCTCATCGAAGAAAGCCTGCGCGCCGCCCTCCGCAAGCTCTCTTCCGACGGCTCTACCCAGGAAGACCTCATCACCATCCGTGGCGACCGATTCGTGATTCCTGTCCGCTCGGAGTTGAAGCGGCGTGTCTCAGGCGTTGTCCACGGCGCCAGTTCCTCCGGCCAGACAGTCTTCGTCGAACCGCTCGAAACCATTGAGAAGAACAACGAGCTGGTTCGCCTCATTGAAGAAGAGCAAGCTGAAATTCACCGCATCTTTGTCACGCTAACCAACATGGTTGGCGACTATGCTCAAGCCCTCGTCGAAGGCGCGCGCGTTCTTGCTCTCGTCGATAGCTTGCAAGCGCGCGCGCGCTTTGCACGGGATTACGATTGTGTCGCCCCAACCATCGCTCCCGATCTCGTCCGCCTTGAAGCCGCTCGCCACCCGCTACTCGAAAAGCGCCTTCGCACCACCGGGGGCCACATCGTCCCGCTCACTCTTGAGCTCACTGCCGAAGCCCGCCAACTGATCATCAGTGGCCCCAACACCGGCGGCAAAACCGTCACGCTCAAAACCACCGCACTGCTTGCCATGATGGCCCAGGCCGGTCTGCCCGTATCATCCACGGCAGCCACCTTTCCTGTCTTCACGGCCTTCCTGGCCGACATCGGCGACGCGCAATCCATTGAGGCTGCTCTCTCCACTTTCTCCGCGCACATCACCAATCTCGACCGCCTTTCTCGCCTTGCCGGCAAGCAGTCCCTCGTGCTCCTTGACGAACTTGGCTCCTCCACAGATCCCGAGGAAGGTTCGGCACTCGCTGTGGCCATCGCCAGCCACTTTCTCACGGCGGGCGCCTGGTCCCTCATCTCCACTCATCACACCTCACTCAAGGTGTATGCCGCCAACACTCCCGGCGTTCTCAACGCCGCCGCAGGCATGGATGAAGTCACGCTCGCGCCGAATTACCAACTCCGGCTCGGGGTTCCCGGCGCGTCAGCAGGCATTCAGACCGCGGAGCGCCTAGGCCTCAATGCCAGCATCGTCGCCGCTGCCCGCCAGCGTCTCGGTTCGCAGCAGGTCGATATCGCCCGTTTCCTTGACCGCATCCATAACGAGCTGACCCAGCTCGAGGCCGACCGCAAAGCTGCTCGCGAGCAGCAATACGCGCTTAACCAGGAGCGCGCCAAGCTCGCCCGCGAGGGCGACGTCGAGTTGCGCAACCGCACCCGCGACCTTGAATCAAAGCTGGCCTCGCTCCTCAAAGACTTCGAATTCCAGATGCGTGAGACTGTCCGCGCCATCGAAGATCGCGCCGCCCAACAAAAGCTGTCTAAGGAAGCCGAGCGCCGCATGACTCGCCTGCGCCGCGAGTTTCAGGAGAGCTTCAACCAGACCGTCGTTGCCCATCGCACCGGCGCGGATCAAGGCGACACAAATGCGCAGCCCCATATCGTCCGCCATGTCGCCGAAGGCGATCAGGTGCGACTCAAGTCGCTGAACAAAGTTGCGACGATCCAGCGTGAAGTGGAAAAGGATCTCTTTGAAGTCGCCCTCGGCCCCATCAAAATGCGCGTCAAACGCGACGACATCGCAGAAGTCCTGCGCCCAGCGGAGATTCGCCCTATTGAAAGAGCCGACCCTTTGGCTGCCGCCCGCAGTCAGAAGAATGTTCATGTCACCGTCTCCAGCGCCAACACCGACGACATGCGCATGGAGATCAACCTCATCGGTCGCACAGTCGACGAAGCCACCAGTGAGCTGGAAAAGTATTTGGACCGGGCCTTCCTCGCCGGCCTGCCCCGTGTCCGCGTCATCCACGGACACGGCGCCGGTATCCTCCGCCGCGGCGTCCGCGAGTTCCTGAAGAGCCATCCTCACGTAGCCACGCTTACTGAGGCCCCACAAAATGAAGGCGGCCAGGGCGCAACACTTGTTGAGTTGCGTCAGTAGTCTCCATTGCCGAAATCAGCACTGGAAGAAAAGCACGGGCCCGCGTTTGCTGCGCTACACTAGCACTTTCCGGCATACAACCTACCAGGGGGGGATTTATTTGGCGGGCTTTTTGAAGTTTCCCGGCACCACCAAGGAGCGGCCCTGGGTCTTCGCGCTGCTGATCATCCCGATGGCCGTGCTCTCGAACGGCGTCATCAGTGGAGGCCTGTCGTTCCTGCTGTCCAAGCAGGGCGTCGACATGGCCAGAAGCGCCAGCATCATTTCACTGCTCAACTTGCCGCAGACCATCTATTTTCTCTGGAGCCCGATCACGGACTTCTGGATACGCCGGCGCACCTGGTTGATGCTGGCTGCCACAGCTGCTGCAATTGGCTTGGTCATCGTGTTCCAGATCCGAAGCCTCGCTTCGCCAACCGCAGTCTCTCTACTCTTTCTCAGCGCATGCTTTGCGCAGTTGGTTGTGGCATCCTGCGGCGGCATCATGGGCTCTCTGCGCAGTGAGGCAGTCCGGCGGCGTGCCAGTACCTTCTACCAAGGCGGATCGCTGGCCTTCGGGGCAGCGGGAATATACGTCGTGGCAACCCTCGCGGAGCGCATGAATCTCGGACATCTCGGATGGGTGATCGCAGCCATGGTCGCTTTGCCTTCGCTCGTCGCTCTCGCCGCGCCAAAACAGGATGTGCTGACAGCAGAAACCGCCGGCGAGGTCTTCAAGCGTATCGGTCGTGAATTTAAAGGCACCTTCTTCCGTTGGAAGGCGTTGCCGTATACGTTGGTCGTATTGTTCCCCATGGGCAGTGGCGCAGCCATCGGGTTGTTGCCCGGTTTGGCGACGGATTACCACGTCAGTGGACAACAGGTGGCGTGGATGAACGGACTTGCCGGTTCGGCTCTCACCGCTCTCGGCGCACTCGCCGCCAATCTGATCCCGGTAAGGGTGCGAGCCTCGGTTGGATATATTTTGGTATGCCTGATTAACGAACTCACGCTCGCCGTTTTATGGATTGGGTCCCTGCGGCCGTCAACTTACTTCATCGGGGCCACACTTTACCTGTTCACCATCGGCACATGCTATGCCATGTTCACTGCTGTCGTGCTCGAGTTTCTTGGGGACTCGGGAAAGAGCGGCAGCGCGCGCTACTCGATCATCAATTCCATGGGCAATGTTCCCGTCGTCTACATGATTGCGGTCGACGGCATCGGCTACGGACGTTGGGGAACACGGGGTTTGCCCGCAATCGATGCCGTGGTCGGCTTCCTCGGCGGATCGCTGCTTCTCGCGTATTTCCTGCGCCAGAAGGATCCTGCGCCCGCTGCGATCGCTCCTGCCGCTTCAGTGAGTTGACACCGGTATTCTTCATTCCGTAGAAATTTTGTTGCTAACCCCCAGAATGAAAAAGCCCCGCATCGCGGAGCCTCTTCACCTTGCCATGTACGCGCCGTCTGCCCCAATGCAGGTGGTTAAGCCATCGCCTCTCGGCCCATCGGCTCAAAGTGCAGCTGATTGGATTTACGATCCACATCGATCCGCACATGCGCCCCATGCAGCACCTCGCCATTCAAAATTTTGATGGCCAGCGGGTCCTGCACCATGCGTTGCAGCGCCCTCTTTAACGGACGCGCACCATATGCCGCATCCGATCCTGAGGTCAGAATCAATTGCCGCGCCGGCTCCGTCAGTTCCAGAGAAATCTGCCGGTCTTCCAGCAGCTTGCGCACCTCGTTCAGCCTGAGTTCAAGGATGTGCGCCATCTGCGCATGTCCCAGCGAATGGAAGATCACCGTGTCGTCCACGCGGTTCAGAAACTCCGGCCTGAAGTGTTCTCGCAACACCCGCATTACTGACTCACGAGCCATGTCGTAATCATGCTCGGTCTTCAGCGTGTCGCCAGTCAGCAGCGCAGCGCCCAAATTCGACGTCATGATCAGCACTGTGTTCTTGAAATCAACAGTCCTGCCCTTCGCATCGGTCAACCGCCCGTCGTCCATTACCTGCAACAAAATGTTGAACACATCCGGGTGGGCTTTCTCGATCTCGTCGAACAGAATAACCGCGTATGGCCTGCGATGCACCGCCTCGGTCAACTGGCCACCCTCGTCGTAACCCACGTACCCTGGCGGCGCGCCAATCAGTCGTGCAACGGCGTGCTTCTCCATGTACTCGCTCATGTCGATGCGAACCATCGCCTGTTCATCGTCAAACAGAAACTCTGCCAGCGCGCGTGCTGTTTCCGTCTTTCCAACGCCTGTCGGTCCCAGAAAGATGAACGAACCGATCGGCCGTCGTGGATCGCTCAATCCCGCTCTGGAGCGCCGAATCGCATTGGCCACTACGGTCAGCGCCGCATCCTGCCCAACCACACGCTCACGAAGCCGTGTCTCCATCTCTACCAGCTTCTTGACCTCGCCCTCCAGCATCCGCGAAACGGGAATCCCCGTCCACTTGCTCACGATCCTGGCAATGTCCTCCTCGTCAACCTCTTCCTTCAACATGCGTGCAACGCCCGCGTTCCCGTCTTGCGCGGCGCTCAACTTGATCAGTTCCGCGTCAAGCTTCGGCAGTTCGCCATATTGGATTTGCGCGGCGCGTTCCAGCTGTCCCTTACGCGTCTGTTCCTCCGCCTCAAAGCGCAGCGCCTCGATCTTTTTCTTCAATTCGCTTATCCGGCTGATCGCCTCACGCTCTTTCGTCCAGCGCGCACGCAGCGCAGTGATCTTTTCAGTCAGTGCAGCTGCCTCGCGTTCCACTTCGTCTCGGCGCGCAACGCTGTTCGCATCAGTCTCGCGCTTCAGAGCTTCGCGCTCAATATCGAGCGACGTCTTCTCACGCTCCAACTGATCGATCTCCGTCGGCACCGAGCCAATCTGAATCGCCAGCGAAGCCGCGGCCTCATCCACCAGGTCGATAGCCTTGTCTGGCAGAAATCTGTCGCTGATATAGCGATGCGACAGCGTTGCCGCCGCCACAATCGCCGAGTCCTTGATGCGCACGTTGTGATGCGCCTCGTAGCGATCCTTCAGCCCGCGCAGAATCGCGATTGTATCCTCAACGTTCGGCTCCCCGACGTAGACGATCTGGAAACGCCGCTCCAGCGCCGCGTCCTTCTCAATGTACTTGCGGTACTCATTCAATGTAGTGGCGCCAATCGCGCGCAACTCTCCCCGTGCCAGAGCCGGCTTCAGCATGTTGCTGGCGTCAATCGCGCCTTCGGCAGCACCCGCGCCAACAAGCGTGTGCAATTCATCGATAAACAGCACAACTGCGCCGTTCGATTCTTCAATTTCCTTCAGCACCGCCTTGAGCCTGTCCTCAAACTCGCCGCGATACTTCGCACCAGCAAGCATCGATCCAAGATCCAGAGAAATTACTCGCTTGTCACGCAAGCTCTCCGGCACGTCACCCGAGACAATGCGCCGCGCGAGCCCCTCCACAATGGCCGTCTTGCCCACGCCCGGCTCGCCAATCAGCACAGGATTGTTCTTTGTCCGCCGGCTCAGCACCTGGATCACGCGACGAATCTCCTCGTCGCGGCCGATCACCGGGTCCAGCTTGCCGCGCCGCGCCAGCTCCGTCAGGTCCTTGGCGTACTTCTCCAGTGCCTGGAACTTCCCTTCGGGATTCTGGTCTGTTACCCGCTGCGATCCGCGAACCGCCGTCAGCGCCTGCAGAATCGCCTCGTACGTTGCGCCGAGCGCCACCAGTGCGTCGCGTGACCCGTCGCCCTTCAAACGCGCCGCGCCCAGCAGCAAGTGCTCGGTTGAAACATACTCATCCTTGAAGTTCACAGCTTCGCGAAACGCCTGGTCCAGCACCTTGTTCAGCGCCTGGCTCACTCCCGGCTGGCTCGCAGATCCGGCAACACGAGGCAGTTTCTCCTCGATCGCGTGCAGTTCGTGCTCCAGCCGCTCCGTGGGCACACCGATCTTTCCCAACACTGAGGGGATAACGCCTTCCAGATCCTCAATCAGCGCCAGTAGCAAATGCACAGGTTGAACCTCGGGGTTACCAAGCTCTACGGCCCGCCCCTGCGCCTGCGCCATCGCCTGCTGCGACTTGACAGTAAGTCTTTCCCAGCGAATTGCCATGTTTTCAAGCTCCTGGCTGCTAGCCTCTAGCTCCTAGCATGCTCTCGCCAGTCGCCTGATTGCAGCACTCGATTAGACTGATTTGTATTTTTCTTGAATGGTGCACAAGAACAACGCCGGGCGAGCAGATTTAGACCCGCCGCCCGGCATAACCAACTACTGCGTCTCGCCCCGCCAGTCCCGGAAAAGCTGGAAGCTAGAGGCCGCTTTTCTTATGCCGCCTTCTCTACATTGATCTTGATCTGCTTTGGCTGGGCTTCCGGCTTCTTCGTCAGCTCCAACTTCAGCACGCCAGAATTGTAGCTTGCTGCAACGTTTTCCGTGTCAACCGTCGTCGGCAGCGTGAAGGCGCGGAAGAAGCTCCCATACCGCCGCTCAATGCGATGGAAGTTTTGCTCCTTCTCCTCGGCCTCGAACTTGCGCTCGCCCTTAACTGTCAATGTGTGGTTTTCCACGCGGACATCCAGGTCCTTTTCGTCGATACCCGGAACTTCAAGCTTCAGCACGACCTTCTGCGCATCTTCATAGATATCGACCGCCGGCACAAAACTGGCAGCAGTCACCGGGTCGCCTCCGTCGTTCAGGTCGCGGAAAAGGGAGTTGACTCGATTCTGCAATGCAACAACCTCTCGAAATGGGTCCCAACGAGTGATTGCCATGATTGTGTTCCTCCTAATAGATTCTGAAATGTGGGCCAGGACGGTAAGTCCCGGCCGCTCAAATATTCTGATGACACTATAGCATAAATGATTCATAAAATCTGCGTCGTTTGCACTCATATTTTCGCCATTAATATATATCTTCTATTTTCAATAACTTACAAATGTATGAACTTAGATTCGGAATCACTTTCCGCAGACTTCGCCTTTCGCCGTTGACGAGGATGTAGCTTGATCGAAGCGAGAGCTCCGCCTCATTGTCTGGCGGCTGAGGTTCCGGGGCTTCTTGGGTGGGTCGGCTCAAATGTTGTACTTCAGCACCTTGGCCGCCGGACGGGGAGACTAGGGCTGCATGGACCCAACACAGTCGATCGCGCGGCAGGTACCTCTGATTGTCCGAACTGCATCATCACCGGTTACATACTCCCAGCGGCCTGGTCACCAATCTGGGCACCATTCGCCGGATGTCTTCTGTCCCAGTCGTAGACTTCCGGAAAGTTTTCCCTTATGGCCTCAATCAGCGCATTGTGTTCAGGCGTGCCAATTGTGGTTGCCCGTGCATCGCGGGTGTGTATTGCATATTCAATCAAATGACGCCGGGTTCGGGGGAAGAGAAAATCAGCTTGGGCAAGATCTTCACGTTTTGTGTTCGCGTGTTCTGTCATCGGCAAACCTCCAGCCTCTCCAGCCGTGCACCAGATTCTGGTCTGTCTTTGGCAGCATGGCACAGGATCGTCTGCCTTAGTTCAGAGGCTGATTATAGTAACGTAAAATCTCGCTCCGAATCCTTCTAAGTCAACTCCTGACACTCCTCTTCGGTCGGCTCATGGAGCGTCCTTCTACAATTGGAGACAGATGATCCATCTCTCCGGCCTCCCGACATATATGGATTGGCATTGGCTCTGGCTCACTGTAGCGGCATTTATCGCCGGTGTGCTCAACGCCGTGGCCGGCGGCGGCTCCTTTCTCCTTTTTCCCGCAATGTTGAACATGAAGATGTTGCCTGTGCAGGCCAATGCCACCAACACCGTCGCCTTGTGGCCGGGCCAGCTCACCTCAATCGCCGCATACCGCGACGACATCAGGAAAAACATGCGTCTCGCGTTGCCCATGGGCCTCGCCGGCCTGCTCGGCGGGACAGCCGGCGCCCTGGTCCTCCTTCACACGCCACAGTTGACCTTTCTCCACATGGTTCCCTGGCTGCTGTTGGTGGCTGCCACCATCTTTGCCGCCAGCGGCCCAGTCTCCCGCTGGCTCGAACGCCGCAAGGGAACCATCGCAGGAGGCCTCGCCCATCCACCACGTCGGCTGCCCGTCTTCATTGCTACCGTCTTTGTTTGCTTCTACATCGGCTACTTCGGCGCCGGCGCCGGCTTTCTCATGATCACCTTGCTCTCGCTCTTTGGCTACGAGAACCTGAATGAGATCAACGCTCTCAAAGTAGTTTCCACCACAATGGCAAACGGCATTGCCTTCATCCTCTTTGTGGTCAATGGCCAGGTCGTCTGGCGTTATTGCCTGTTGGCCATGATCACCTGCGCTGTCGGGGGCTACACGTCTGCGCGCTTCGCCCGCATGGTTCCCCAGGCCGTTCTTCGAGGCCTTGTCATCTTTATCGGCTTTTCCATGGCCGCCTGGTTCTTTTGGAGCAATCGATAAAATGCATGCCTTCAGCTTCTTTCCCCCTTGGATCATTAACGTCTTCGGTTCCATCGGCGCCGCAGGCACCACCATCGCCTTTCTGCCGCAACTGATCCGCGTATGGCGTCGCAAAAGTGCCAACGACATCTCTCTGTCCACCTTTCTGCTCTTCAGCTTTGGCGTGGCCTCTTGGCTCATCTACGGCCTCGGTATCGGTTCCGTGCCCATCATCGCGGCGAATGCCGTCACACTCGCCTTCGCTCTTGCAATCCTGGCCCTGAAACTCCGGTACGACCGCCGCGCTCATAGCTGAGAATTCTCTAACGTCTATCTCCTCAAAACTGACTCAAGAATTGCTCTCAAAGGGCCGATGAAGCAGGGGTGGAAGACAACAACCTGCTCTGTCCACCGCGGCAGGTGGTCGTTCAGTTCGAACACAACCCAAAGGCCATCACAACCGGCGATTGGCAGTTGTCCGCGTTGCCAATCACATCGCATTCACTCATCGGACAACGAGTCATCCGCCAATAGTGTTCGATGAACTCTCGGCCGGCGAAAGGAGCATCGCGTGCCCGTCACCCTGGAGCAAGGAGATGCGTCGAGTCTCATTCGGCTTGACGGCACTGTCGACATTACATCCGCAGCTGAATTGAATCGGATATTGGTGGAAGCCCAGAGTTTCGCCAAAGAGGTACGTCTCTCGCTCCAAGGCGCGACCGCACTAGATGTAACGGCCATTCAGCTGCTCTCGGCAGCTGAACGTGAGGCGAGTGCATCGGGCGTTGGGTTTGTTCTTGAGGACGAATTGCCGGAGCGAGTTCTATCCACTCTGGTCGCTGTAGGCTTTGAAACGTTTCCGGTTCCCGCGGTGGCAAGTTAATCCGAGTGTAGTGTGTCGTTGTCAATTTTAGCCAACACCGATCAGTTCAATCAGAGCTTCCGCGAAGAAGCGCTTGAGGTTGCCGTCGATCTCAAGTCGGCTCTGCTCCAGTTGAACGAGAACAGCACCGACCCGGAATTTGTGGACACAGTCTTTCGCGCCCTGCACGCTATCAAGGGCTCGATGTTCGGATTCGAGGAATTGGCCGCCTTGACCCACGACCTCGAAACGGCATTCGATGAAGTTCACAGTGGTCAGCTCCCGGTCACCTCCGCTTTGATTGATCTGACCCTGTCCGCGCTCGATCAGGTTCGGGCCATGCTTGAAGATGGCACAGGAGTTCCGCCGGCGGGCCCTGCCGCTTACGCTGAAATCCTCACGAAGGTTCGGCTTATGACCGGCACGCCTGCAATTGATTAAGTGCGAAAATAAGACAGCACACTCGAATAAACTAAACCTGCGTGCATCCGCAGATCATTGCTGGACTGCCAGTCATGAGGTCAAGATGAAGGTCTTGGGCATAAGCGGACTGGAAAACTCGGTAGTTTTCAAGCAAGCCCATTGGCCCGGCCTTGAAGAGTGCGAATACAGGATTGCGCAGGGAATGGACGCAGCGGCCGCGCTGCTCATCGACGGTATATTGATTGCCGCGGCTGAAGCAGAGCGCTTCACAGGGATGAAGCACACGGGCGACTTTCCAGTTCATGCTATTCGATTCTGTCTTGCAGAGGCCGGGATTTCAATTGATGCCGTCGACGAGGGCACACTCGCAGTTTGGTGGCAAGATCTGCTCGGGGTAGAGCACGTGGGATTGGATGACGATTTATTCGCATTGGGAGGCCGTTCCCTCGTCGGCGTTCGCCTCTTTGCCAAGATCAAGAAGACTTGGCAGGTGGATTTAGAACTCGCGGTTCTCTTTGAGGCGCGCACCGTTCGTAAACTTGCTGAAGTTGTTCGTAAGTCAAAGCTGCCGGCAACCTCGGAACCGAAAGCGTGGTCCACCCTTGTACCCATTCAACCGAACGGTTCCCGCACGCCTCTCTTCTGCGTCCATGCAGTAGGGGGAGACGTCATCTTCTATGAGCAGTTAGCCAGGGCTCTCGGATCCAACCAACCGTTCTACGCGTTCCAATCTCCACTTGTCTCTCAGACGGATATTCGCCAAACCAGCATCGAGGAACTTGCATCCACGTACGTCAAAGCAATGCAGTCCTTCTTTCCTCAAGGCCCTTATCTCATCGGAGGAGCATCCTTTGGTGGACTCGTTGCATTTGAGATGGCGAGGCAGCTTTATGCGCAAGGCGCGGAGCCAAGATTGCTTGTATTATTTGACACCGCAATTCCTGGCAACGAACAGCGCGTAGATGCCAAAGAGCGGGCTGCGGGCTTCCTCGCCGGCCTGCGAAGACAAGGAACTGCCTATCTCAAGAAAAAGACCGCGGTCAAGAGAGTGTACTGGGGCGACAATCTGCTTCGCCAATTTAGGCTCCTAGCTTGCGCATCGCATCGGCTCGTGCGTCGTCAACTCCCTGTTCACCTTCATTATTTCCAAATGGAGGAAGCTCACAAGCAAGCCTTGACCCGCTACACCTTCCATCCTTACGGATGGCAAGATCACGCTCATGCGGGCAGTGGATCGCGGTCCTGAGGTGCTTGGCAAGCGCGAGGACCCGACCCTTGGATGGAGTCAACTTGCGGGAGGCGGCCTGGAGATTCATGACATCGATACAGGTCACATGTCAATGCTCTTTGACCCCTACGTCGAGACCTTTGTGAGGCAGCTCAAACCTCTTCTGCCGTCGTAACATTTTCGCCGCGGCCGCCTTCGCATCCATGATCCCCTGTTCAGCAGTAGGGATACCATCGCACCACGCCATCAGAGAGCTTCGTGGGCTCTGCCAGCAGAGGTCGCATTTCCAGCACCTCCAACTTCGGCCCTGCCGTCCTCTCCACCATCATCGCAATGCGGTGCCCCGCGTGATCAAACTGACAGAATTGCCAACGTTCCGACTCATCGTTCAAGCACGGATCCAGTTCCAGGTGAATTCCTTCCGCTCCACCAAAGACAAAGGAAATCTTCTTCAACGGCAGTGAAACTCCCATGCCCCGCGCCTTGATGTAGGCCTCCTTCAATGTCCACAACGACACGCCGCGATCCCCTTTTTCCGGCCCGGAAAGTGTCTCGAGTTGTTCCAGCTCGAGCGGCGAAAACACTGTATGGGCAACCTCGGCAATCTCTTCCGCTCGCGCCCATGGCTCCACGTCCACGCCCACTTCCGCTCCATGGCTAATCAGACAAACCACAAGTTCCGGGCAATTCGACAAGTTGAACTGCATGGCGCAATCAGCGTCAGCAGTTGGCTTGCCGTATGCGTTCAAAGTGAAACGCCAGGACTCGGGAGAAATCGGATGATAGTGCGACAGCGCGGTACGCACCAGGGCGCGAGTCGTCAGATACTCGTGTCGGAGCCTTTCAAATCTGAAGGCCTGCAAACGAGCACGCTCGTCCTCTGTCAGCAGCCGGTCGCACTCTTCCGCGATTCCTTCCGCCAAAACATCGTTCGGATTAGCCAACCAGAGGTGAAGGGTTCGTTTATCCATCGAAATTTGAACAGAAATTGCTTAGCCCTTCTAGCAATCGTGAGTTTTGACCCGATCACTTGAATTTGACGAGAGACCGACCGGGCGCCGGCTCCCAACCAAACAGCAAGCCCCTCGATTTATCAAATAACTATCTGTGCCCTGGTAGCTATTGTATTCAATCTCATTGAATGAGATGGCCAGGCCCGGGCAACGACGGAATTGATCTGCGGTCAGTGGACGCCTTCCAAATGCCAGAGGGTTGGTCCCAAAGCATTTGCCGATTCCCTGTTTGAAATTGGACCGTCCCAACTCGGTGCTCGGCAACTCCGTGGCAACGGCGTCCCTGGTTGAACACTACAGAGCTATAATTCCCGGTATGGCTGCGAGCGCACCCACGAATCTACCGGAACTCGATCAGGCCCCGAATGTCGCGGAAAGCGCACTTGCCGGCCCGGAAGACGCTACCTCCAAGCTGCTCGCCCTGGAAGCGCGACTCCGGCGATTGGGTAGCGTCATGGTCGCCTATTCAGGCGGCGTCGACTCCGCATTCCTGGCAGCTACTGCGTACCGTGTCCTGGGCGCCGCCATGCTAGCTGTTCTGGCCGACTCGCCGAGCCTGGCACGACGTGACCTCGAGCAGGCATGCAGCTTTGCCAACTTGCAGGGGATGCCGCTCAAGGTCATTGAAACCAAGGAGTTGGAGCGCCCTGAGTACCAGCGCAATGATGCCAACCGGTGCTTTCACTGCAAGGATGAACTCTTTGCCACAATGGAAGCTCTGGGCCCGAAGCTCGGCTTTGCCCGTATCGCCTACGGTATGAACGCTGACGACACTCGGGACTTCCGCCCCGGCCAGCGCGCTGCCGAGCAGCATTCCGTGCTCGCTCCCCTCGCTGAGGTTGGGCTCAACAAAGCGGAAATCCGCGCTCTCTCCAAGGCTGCCGGTTACCCGCTCTGGGATCGTCCCGCCGCCCCATGCCTGTCATCGCGTGTCGAGTACGGTCGCACCGTAACCCGCGAAGTCCTCGAGCAGGTAGAAAGAGCCGAGGACAGCCTGCGCCAATTGGGCTTCCGCGAACTGCGCGTTCGCCACCACGGTGACCTGGCTCGCGTTGAGATTGCGCGCGCCGAACTGCCCCGCGCCCTTGCCATTGACATGCTTGACGCCATTTCCTCTGCCCTCAAACAGGCCGGGTACCAATACGTCACCCTCGACTGCGCGGGCTTTCGATCCGGCTCACTGAATGCACTTTTGTCCGCGGATGTCTTGGCCCGCCGAGGCGCATAAGCATCACTGGCAGCCAACGGTTTAGAATCACAAAGCCATGCGCATTGGATATTTAGAGTGCTTTTCCGGCATCAGCGGCGACATGCTGCTCGGCGCGCTTGTTGATGCGGGCGTTCCCTTCGACTGTCTTCAGCAAGCAGCTGCCGCGCTCAATATCGATGCCCGCCTTGAGATGCGCAAGGTTAGCCGAGGCGGATTGGCCGCCATCAAGGTCGATGTCCTCGCTCCGGACCAACCCGTAACCGATGCGGGGCCCTCCCACCATGGTCACGCACTGCATTCCCATGATGCGCATGCCCATCCCGCTCACCGTTCATTGTCCGCAATTCTTAACATCATTCGCTCCGCCTCAATATCAGAGGCCGTCAAAGACCGCTCCGGCCGCGCCTTTCAACTTCTCGGCGAGGCTGAAGCCGCCATTCACTCCGTCCCGATTGAGAACGTGCATTTCCACGAAGTCGGCGCACTCGACACGATTATTGACATTGTCTGCGCTGCCGCCGGGGCTGAGTCGCTTGGCGTTGATCAATGGCTTGCCTCACCACTCAACGTCGGCAGCGGAACTGTTGTCTGTCAGCACGGAACACTTCCCGTTCCGGCTCCCGCCACGCTGGCTATTCTCGGCGATGCGCCCGTCTACGCTGCGGGCGAGCCCATGGAGCGCGTCACTCCCACTGGCGCGGCCGTCTTGCGCATGCTCGATACGCGCTATGTGCCGCTTCCGCCCATGCGCATCAAAGCTTCCGGCTACGGGGCGGGCGGTCGCGAAACACCGGGCCAGCCCAACCTGCTCCGTCTCCTCGTTGGCGAGCAAGACCCTGCCCAACCCGGTGATGCAGAATCCATCGCCGTCATTGAAACCGTGTTCGACGATTGCAACCCGCAGGTTCTCGCCTATGTGAGTGAGTTGCTGCTCGACGCTGGAGCCTGGGATGTCTACCGCGCCTCTGTGCAAATGAAGAAAGGCCGCACCGGCGTGCAGATCACCGTACTCTGTAGCCCCAGTTTGATGCCCCGCCTGCGCGACATTCTCTTTCGCGAGACCACCACCATAGGACTCCGCTGGAGACTCGAAAACAAGCTGGCCCTTGCCCGCGAATTCCTCACCGTGCAAACCTCTCGCGGTGAAGTCCGCATCAAGATTGCCCGTTGGCCCAACGGCAATGTCGCAAACGCTGCACCGGAGTATGAGGATTGCCGTTTGCTCGCCACGCTGCACTCTGTTCCGCTCAAGCAAGTTATTGCGGAGGCAATGCAGACATACCTCGCATTAGCCAAAGGAGAACGTCCATGAAAATTGCCGCTTTTGCAACAGCGGCATTGGCGCTTGCGTGTATCCCTGCACCGTCAAGCGCAGCACCCGCTCAGCAACCTAAAAGCATTCATGCACAGGGCTGTGTCGAAGCAGGCGTCGAGAATCGCTGCCTCATCGTCAAGGACATGAAGACAGGCACACTGTACAACGTGCTCATCAAGGACCCAAGGCCCAGCATCGGAGAGGGGATTGAATTCACCGGCACGCCGCATGATGGTCCCAGCACCTGCATGCAAGGCATCGCTGTGGATGTGGCAAGTTGGACGCGCAACGATTCTTTCAAATGCAGCAATCACCAGGAGCCCGCGAAATGACCCCATCCGGGAGGCCAATCACCGCACAAACCCATCCTGCCAGCATCTTGATCGGCGTCATCAAGGCAGGCTGCTGATGGATCGCCTTAGCATTGAATCGCTCCTCAAGGACGTCCGCGAGGGCCGAACACCCGTCAGCCAAGCCCTCGAGCGTCTCCGCGACCTCCCCTTTGAGGACCTTGGCTTTGCCAAAGTCGATCATCACCGCTCCCTCCGCACCGGCATGCCTGAAGTGATCTTTGCCGCCGGCAAGACCGCCGCGCAGGTAGCAACCATCTTCGGCCGAATGGCTCAAGCCGGAGGCAATGTCCTAGCTACCCGTGCTTCACGCGAGATGTTTGACGCTGTGATTGCCGCCGAGCCGCGCGCCGAGTTTCATGAAGCCGCCCGCGCCGTCACCCTCACCCAGACACCCGCCGTTCCAGGCAAGGGAACGATCGCCGTCGTCTGTGCAGGCACCAGCGATCTGGCTGTGGCCGAAGAAGCTACGGTAACCGCACGCCTCATGGGCAACACCGTCGAACTCATCGCGGACGTAGGCGTCGCAGGTATTCACCGCCTTCTCGCCCAGAAGCAAGGCCTTCAGTCCGCCCGAGAGAT
>OBLT010001390.1_pt1 | contig 15511 bp, 14 predicted proteins | sample 1518721 | NCBI WGS metagenome assembly OBLT01 (sample SAMEA3539307, study PRJEB22396) | soil metagenome | biome: tundra; feature: field; material: soil | place: USA | collected 2010-05 | depth 0.15 m | reverse complement strand
CATCCGCGGCGTTAGCGGCCACAACGGCGAACAGTGGAGCGCCATTGCGGGCGGCCTCGGCCGGGTGATCGAGGTGGGCGATACCGTTTCTGCGGAAGAAGCGCAGGCCGCCATCGAAGCCGAGATCGATCGCGAACAGGCGGTGTTTGACGCCGTGGCCGCCGAACCGGGTGGTGAGCTCGACCTGCTTCGCCTCTCGATGACTCTGGCGCACAACCGGGGCGATCTCACACAAGGCATGGGCTTCTGGAAGCGCACGCCGCTGACCGCGCCGCTCATGGAGCATCTCTCCGCGCGGGGCCGCTTCGCGCTGGCGGTTCGCGTGTATCAACATACGGGGCTCTCGGCCGAAGGCCATCGGCACTACCCACTACGCGCGGTGAAGGCGCTGCGCCGGTCGGCGTCTACGCTACTGCCGCTGTGCCCGTTCCTGGACGAGTGGGGTGGCGCGGTGGCGCACCTCGAAGAGAGCCACGAAGTGCTGGCGGCGCTGGTGGCCGGTTGCCAAAAGGTACAGGGGCAGCAAGGCTACTACCGGGCGATTGCCGGCATGCGGGCCTCCTCCTCAGGAGCTTTCGATCGCGCGGCCGGGCGTATGCCCAACGCCGCGCAGCGTCTGCTCCGCGACGCCGAACTGCGCAAGCTGGTCGACGTGCCGCGGGTCTCCTTCGAGTCCATGATGCGCAAGCGGGCGCGCGCGGCGCTGGCGATGTTCGGGGGCAAGGGGTGACGCTCCGAACATTGGCACACGCCAGGAAAGCATCGGCGTGACCAGCGGGGAAACCGCTGCGCGGATCCAGATTGCAACACACGGAGACGCAGAGGAACCACAAGAAACGATGGTCTGTCCCACAGGTCACGCTCCGGCTTTCTTCGCGCGCGCCAATTGGGCCTTCGCGGCCTCTACCACGTTCTCCTTCGTGAAACCGAATTGCTTCTGCAGGATCTTCAGCGGCGCTGAGGCTCCGAACGTGTTCATACCCAGGATCGCGCCGTTGGTCCCGGCGTATCGCGCCCAACCCAACTTGGAAGCCTGCTCCACGGCCACCCGCGCGGTCACGGAAGGGGGAAGTACGCTGTCGCGGTACTCCTGGCTCTGCTGTTCGAAGAGTTCCCACGAGGGCATGCTGACCACGCGCGCCGCGATCCCTTCGGTCTGAAGCTGCTCATAGGCGGCCACGCACAGGTAAACTTCGCTGCCGGTCGCGAGGAGCAGCACTTCGGGCGCTACGCCGCTATCGGCCAACACGTAGGCGCCCTTGGCGACACCTTCAGCCGAAGCATAAGGCGGCCGCGCCAGTGTGGGCAGGGGCTGGCGCGTCAGAATCAGTGCGACCGGCTGGTGCTTCAGGCCCATGATGACTTTCCACGCCTCCACGGTCTCATTGGCGTCGCCGGGCCGCAGGACGATCAGGTGCGGAATAGCGCGCAGCGAAATGAGCTGCTCGATGGGCTGATGGGTGGGGCCGTCCTCGCCGACTCCGATGGAGTCATGGGTAAAGATGTGGACCACCGGAAGTTCCATCAGGGCGCTGAGCCGAATGGCGCCGCGCGCGTAGTCGCTGAAAATCAGGAAGCCTGCGCCGAAAGAACGCATCTTGGAGAGCGATAGGCCGTTGACGATGGATCCCATGGCGTGCTCGCGAACGCCGAAGTGCAGGTTGCGGCCGCTGGGGTTGCCCGCCTGGAAGTCACCCGCGGAGTCGAAGGTCAAGCGCGTCTTGGTGGAGGGCGAGAGGTCGGCCGCGCCGCCGATGACCCACGGGACGCTCTGGGCGATGGCGTTCAGGATTTTGGCGGAGGCATCGCGGCCGGCGACGCCCTTGGGGTCGGGCGGAAAGACCGGGAGATTCCGGGCCCAGCCTTCGGGCAGGTCGCGGCGCTGCATCTGGCCGATCTCGGCGGCGAGTTCGGGATACTGCTTCGCGTACTCCTGAAATAGCGCCTTCCATGCCAGGTGCAATTCACCGCTGCGCCGGCCGATGCCCTCGTGAAAATGCGCCATCACGCCGTCCGGCACCAGGAACTTGGCGTCTTCGGGCCAACCGTAGGCGCGCTTGACGAGCTTGATTTCCTCGTCGCCCAGCGGTTCGCCGTGCGCCGCGGGGGTGTCCTGACGGTTGGGAGATCCGTAGCCGATGTGACTGTCTACGACGATGAAGGTGGGCCGGCCCTTGGTCGCTTGAAATCCGCGGAGCGCGCTCTCGATGCGATCGAGATCGTTGGCGTCCTCGACGTGCAGCACGTTCCAGCCGTACGCCACGAAGCGCGCGGCGGTGTCTTCGGTGAACGCGATCTCGGTGTGGCCCTCGATGGTCACGCGGTTGCTGTCGTAGATCCAGCACAGGTTGTCGAGCTTCAGGTGCGCGGCCAGCGATGCGGCCTCGCTGGAGAGGCCTTCCATCATGCAGCCGTCGCCGCATAGGGCGTACGTGTTGTAATCGAACAGCTCGAAACCGGGGCGGTTAAACCGCGAGGCCAGCCACTTGCCGGCGATCGCCATGCCGACGCTGGTGGCGACGCCTTGCGCCAGGGGACCGGTGGTGGATTCCACGCCCGAAGTCCAGCGGTATTCGGGATGCCCGGCGCAGCGGCTGCCAAACTGGCGAAAGCTCTTGATGTCGTCGAGCGAGACGGTAGGCTTTCCCGCGACCTCGTAGTCGGATCCGACGGCTTTGGTTCCGGTGAGATGGAGCATGGCGTACAGCAGCGTGGAGGCGTGTCCGGCGGAGAGCACGAAGCGATCGCGGTTCGGCCAGATGGGATCTTCGGGATCGAATCGCAGCAGTCGCTGCCAGAGGCAATAAACGGTGGGGGCCATTCCCATGGGGGTGCCGGGATGTCCGGAATTGGCCTGCTGGATGGCGTCGATTGCCAGAGTACGGATGGTGTTCACGCAAAGCTGATCGATTTCCATAAGATCTCCTTGGTCGGATCTCCTTAGGTTATGCCATTCCGGGAGAGACTGGAGCGGGAAAGTTTGTCCTTGAAAGGTTGCGAGCACATATGCGACGTCAGCAGGCGGATTGACAATCCGCCGCAGGTTGCCAACTGTTGCCAACCTGCCCCAGGTTTACTCCGCCATCTCACGATACAGCCAGGTTCGCGCGAGTTCCCAATCGCGCTTGATGGTCGCCGGACTGGAATTGAGGTACTCCGCAGCTTCTTCGACGGTCAGGCCGCCGAACACGCGGGCTTCCACGACATGGCTGAGTCGCGGGTTCTTCTGCTCCAGGCGAATCAGGGCCTGGTCGAGCAGATCGAAATCCCACGTTTTCGGTTGCGCCGCCATGGACTCGCCGGCGACGATTACCAAGCCCTCGCCGCCCCGCTTCAGCGTCTTGCGCCGCCGGGCGTGCAGCGCCAGCACGCGGCGCATCGCCAGGGCCGCGGTTCCGAGAAAATGTGCCCGGCTCTTCCAGGCATGGCCGGAGCCTTGCAACTCGAGGTAGGCCTCGTGGACCAGCGCTGTGGGCTGCAAGGTGTGGCCATGGCGCTCGCGGCGCAGATAATTCGCCGCCAGGCGCCGCAATTCTGCGTAGACCACCTGGAACAACTCATCGGTGTCCTCAAGCGGCATCCGCTCCAGTATAACGACTTGTAATGTGCCTACGGCAGCTTGGCTACAGCGGCCTTCAGCTCATCGAGAAACCGCGAGGGGCGCTCTTGTTTCAGGAAGAACTCGAGCGACTGCTCCAGCAGCGGGCGCGCTTCGGAACTCTTACCTTGGCCGGCCAGCGCCAGTCCCAGAAAGCCGCGCGCCCCCTGCCAGCGGCCATCTTCCAGACTGGGACTGGGGCCCACCGTCCGGATGGCCTCCCGCGCCAGCGCTTCGCTTTCCCGATACTGGCCTTTCAGCAGACTCGTGTAAGTGGCGCTGGCAATATTCGCCCATAGATTCTGGCCGCCTTGCGGGTTGGCCTTGCGTGCCAGCGCGAGGCCTTGTGCCGCCTGCCGGTAAGCCTCTTCAACCTGTCCAACCCCGATGAGGCTGTTGGCCCAGTTTGCCTGCTGATTCGCGGCGATCGAACTCTCCGGCCCGGCGATCGTCCGGAAGACCTCGAGTGCTTCGCGCTGCGCTCTCTCATCGTCCGCGTAGCGCCCCAGAGCCTGGCTGATTCGCCCTTGCGTTTGAAGGCTGATGGCGAGCAGGCTGCCGTGCATGGGACTGGCACGGTCGAGAGCCACTGCCTCGTGGATCAGCCGATCCGCCTCGGCAAATCGCTTATCGACCCAGTTCGACTGTGCCAGGCCCTCCAGAACCGCCGAGAGCATCCGGTCGTCGTCCTGCGGCAGATTGGCGCGAGCGATCCGCAATGCCTCTTCCAGATACTGCCGGTGGTTCGTGCCTTCGGGACGAAGCACCTGCAGGATCACTCCGGAATGATACAGCACCTCGATCGCCTGTTTCGGGGGAAACTGGCTGCGGTGGTCTCTCCACATTGCCAGCGATTCCTGGGCCAAGGCAACCGCCCGTTCGCGCTGACCGGAGCCTGAGGCGACATGAGCGAGGTAGCTTTTTATAACAGCTTGCCACGGCAGATCTCCGGAGGCCTGCGCGAGCGCGTATGCCTTGTTGAAAAGAGCGTTGGCCTGCGGAATGGCTTCCCGCCATAAGAGGGCGCGTGCCAGCGCGCGGTATAGCCCCAGAGCCGCAGCGGGGTCGCCGATTTGGGCGGGATATGCCCGCTTCCCGGCGAGTTCCAGAAGCTCGCTCACGGTCATGTCGGGGCGCGAAGCGGAATCGCTTCCCGGAAGCGTCAAGAGGTCGACGAGAAAGTTGTATGAGGTGGCCGCCCGGCGCGCTTCCGTCAAAGCGCGGCGCTGCTGCAGCGTGGCATAGACGCCCACTCCCAGCAGAGCGACGGCCATCAAGACCGCCACGGAGACGACGACGCGATTGCGGCGCACGAACTTCCCGGCGCGATAGAGAGGCGTCTGGGGCTGCGCCAATACAGGCCGGCCTTCCAGATACCGCCCGATGTCCGCCGCCAGATCGGCCGGGGACTTGTAGCGCGCAGCGGGAGCGCCGGCCAGCGCCTTGGCCACGATACTCTGAAGATCGCCGCGCAGGTCGGACCGCAGTTGGGCGAGGGTAGCGTGGCGGCCGGCGGCGGCGGCCTCAGTGGGGGATTCCGGTAGAGGGCGCGGGTCGGTGTCTCCGCCGGCTCGCTCCACGATGGAGGCCAGCGAACCCGATTGCGGGAAGGGACTGGCGCCGGCCAACAGTTCATAGAGCATCACGCCCAGCGAATAAACGTCGCAGGCGGTGCTCACGGGTTCGCCGCGCAACTGCTCCGGACTCGCGTAGCCGGTCGTCAGCGGACGCGTGGTAGTGTGACCCTGGTCCACTTCGAAGAGTTTTGCCGCGCCGAAGTCCAGCACCTTTGCCTCGCCATCCGAGGTGACCAGGATGTTGGAGGGCTTGAGATCCAGATGGGCGACGAGCCTTTCGTGAGCCGCCTGCACGGCCTCGCACACCTGGACGAACAGCCGCAGGCGCGCCTCCAGCCGCAGGTGGTTTCCGTCACAGTATTCGTCAATGCGGACGCCTTCGACGAAGTCCATCACCAGGTATGGCTGGCTTTCGCCGGTTGAGCCGTGGTCCCGCAGGCGCGCGATGCCGGGATGATCGAGCAGCGTGAGGATGTGGGCTTCGCGCCGGAAGCGCACCAGATGGACGCCATGCGCCAGGTGGGACGCCAGGATCTTCATGGCGGCGCGTTCGCCGGTGCGCGTATCGACCACCTCCAGCACGATTCCCGCTCCGCCCTGTCCGATATGCCGCCCCACACGGTAAGGACCGATGAGACGCCCGGCCAGAGTATACTCCTGGAACGCCCCTTCCAGGGTGGCATGAAAACGCTGGTGGCCGTCGTGGAGGAAGGTCTGCGCGGGCCCATAGGCGGCCAGCAGCGATTCCAGTTCGCCGCGCAACTCCGCCGAGCCGGCGCACTCGCGATCGAGAAGCGCGGGCCGGTCGTCCGGTGAGAGCGCGGACGCCTCGGCGAAAAGAGCCTCGATACGCTCCCAGTTGGCGGACATGTTCGGAGTCTATCCTCTCTCAGCGAAGACAGGCAAGCAGATTATTTTTCTCCTGGGTGAGCTATTCGAGGCGCCTTTCGCACATTACTCTGCAAGGCCCCAATCAGGCCGGCTTCTTATCAATCGAGAAGGAATTGCGCGTATCTTTCCGCAAGCGGCTCTTCGCCGGTGCAATTGGATTGCGCCGCGTGGAACCGCCCGGTGACGCTGCCGGTTCTGTCAATTTCGTAAACCACTTCGTCAGGAGAAACTGTTTCATGCATCGAACGTTCTCGTTTTCCGCTTCCGCGGCAGGCACAACCTTGCCTTACGGCACGCGCTTTAGTTGCCGAAGGAAAAACGCCATTCGCCTGTTCATCGCAGTGATTCTGGGTGCGTTCGCTTGCGCCTCCGCCAACGCATCCGTCGTCTACGATTCTCACGTCAACGCCAACTTTAATGGAGGGCCCATCGTGACGGATGGCTCGGGAGTAGCCGGGCAAGCCGTTCAAGTAACCGCCGGCGCGGGCACAGTCGTAGCTCAGGCATTAACGGATTTGGGATTGAACCATGCGTACTATACCTCCCCAAACGGCGCCAGCTTCGCCGCTGCCAATTCCTCTTGGCTCCTTACTTTCACTTTGTCTGGCCCTGGTGCGCCTGGCACCTTTGTCCCCCTCACGATCGATTACTCTTATGACTTTACCCTTAGTTCGCCCGAAGTCTATCCCCAGGGGTATTTCGCGAGTTTTACGTTCGGAATCACGGGAAACAACACCAATCAGGGCGTTCAATTCGACGTCTTCAGCAACAAGGTAGTGTCGGCCGGCCCGGGGTCGGACCTGGAGTACTGCCCGACAAAGTCTGCGACTCCCGTCACGGGGCAATGTTTGGGTTTCTACTCGGGCTCCGGCTCAGTGACCCAGAGCCAGAACTGGTTCATCGGGAGCGGCAACCACCTGGGCGCCACCATCAACGGCAATGGAGACCTCAGTACCGGCGCGGGTTACTCTACCGGGAGAATCTTGAGCGTCATCGTTCCCGACGGCGTGACCTGGGACTACGGCCCCGGCGTTACCGGCAATCCGTTGAACTTCCAAAATGCGGGGAGCACCTCCGGAACCCCGGAGCCTGGCACCTGGGGTTTGATGGCGGCTGGTTTGGCGGGAGTGCTGTTGCGTCTCAAACGCACGCGAACCCAATAGAGTTTGGCGGGCCGGGTTGCAACCTATAGGGCGGGCGGAACCGCCTGCCCCACCGAAACCAAAAAGCCGAATCGGCTCCGTCACCCCCGTGGTATTCTGCTAAGAAGTATGTATCCGAACCCAAACGGGCATGATCGGCTGGGTCGCCTGGAACGGAATCTCGAGCACCTTTCCGGCGTCGTTCAGAAACTGGGAGACGCCCAGTTGGTGATGTACGGACACCTCGACAAACTGATTGGCGTCATCGAGCGGCTCTCGGCCATCGAAGCGCGCACAGACGAACGGCTGGAAAGTTTCATTACCGTTACTAACGAGAAAATCGGCGCGCTCCAGGAGTCCCAGTCGCTGACCCAGGAGAACCTCAACACCCTGATCAAGCTGGTGGGCAAACTCCTCCGCAACCGTACTTCGGCGTAAACTCCTCGGGAAACTCCGCGGAAACCATCTTTCTTCTTGCCACAGCCCTCCATTCGAAGGAAACTAAAATCGTAAGGAGAAGCCAACGTTGGAGAGAAACGGCCGCAAGGGCTCGATGGTCATGGAGCCGACCGAACGATGGACACCGCAAGTGGCCAGCGACTTCTACGATGTCGCAAGCTGGGGCAAAGGCTACTTCTCGGTTGGGGAAAACGGTCACGTCCGGGTCCACCCGGAAAAGGATCCGGCCCGCTCGATCGATCTCAAGGAGCTGGTCGATACGCTGGTGCTGCGCGGCATCAACCTGCCCATCCTCATCCGCTTCGCCGACATCCTCAAGCATCGCCTCGGAGAGATCCACAGCGCGTTTGCCACCGCCATCGCCGAGCACAAGTATCAGGGCGAGTATTGCTGCGTTTATCCCATCAAGGTGAATCAGCAGCGCCAGGTGGTGGAAGAGGTCCTGGAGTTCGGCCGTCCTTACCGCTTTGGCCTGGAGGCCGGATCCAAGCCCGAGTTGATGGCGGTGATGGCCATGGCGGGCAACGACACCCCCATCATCTGCAACGGCTTCAAAGACGACGAGTATATCGAGATGGCCATGCTGGCCCACAAGATGGGCCGCCGGATCATTCCGGTCGTCGAAAAGTACACCGAGCTGCACCTGATCCTGAAATACAGCCAGCGCGTGGGCGTGCGCCCCGTGATTGGCCTGCGGGTCAAGCTCGCCAGCCGGGGTTCCGGGCGTTGGAAGTCCTCGGGCGGATTCCGTTCCAAGTTCGGCCTCTCCGTCACCGAGGCCATGCGCGCCCTCCAGGAGTTGAAGGAACTGGGGATGGCCGACTGCCTCAACCTGCTGCACTTCCACCTGGGCAGCCAGATCACCAACATCCGCCAGATCAAAGGCGCGGTGAATGAAGCCGTGCGCGTGTACGTCGACCTGGTGCGCGCCGGCGCCGGCCTGAAATACCTGGACGTAGGCGGCGGCCTCGGCATCGATTATGACGGCTCCCAGACGGACTTCGAATCGAGCGTCAACTACACCCTGCAAGAGTACGCCAACGACATCATCTACCACGTGCAGAACGTCTGCGACGAAGTAGGCGTCGCGCATCCCACCATCGTCACCGAGAGCGGCCGCGCCATCGTCGCCTATCACAGCGTGCTGGTCTTCAACGTCCTGGGTGTGTCCGGAATGGGCGAGGCGGACGTGCCGGCCGAGCCTCCGCCGGATGCCGAGCAGCCGTTGATCGACCTGCAGGAGACCTACCGCGGGCTCACCGCCAAGAACCTGCTCGAGAGTTATCACGACGCCCAGCAGGCGCTCGACCAGGGGCTGAACCTGTTCAGCCTGGGCTACCTCTCGCTCGAGCAGCGCTGCGTGGCGGAGAACCTCTACTGGGCGATTTGCCGGCGGATTCAGAAGCAGGCGAGCGACCTGGATTACTTCCCCGAGGAGTTGGAGGGCATCGACGCCATGCTCTCGGACACCTACTTCTGCAATTTCTCGTTGTTCCAGAGCATGCCCGATAGCTGGGCCATCAAGCAGCTTTTCCCCATCATGCCGATTCACCGGCTGGAGGAAGAGCCGACCCGTCCCGCCGTGCTGGGGGACATCACCTGCGATTCCGACGGCAAGGTGGACGCCTTCATCGACCGCCGCGACGTGAAGCGGACGCTGCAACTGCACCCCTTCCTGGGCGGCGATTATTACCTCGGCGCGTTTCTGTTGGGCGCCTACCAGGAGATCCTGGGCGACCTGCACAATCTGTTCGGCGACACCAACGCGGTACACGTCCGCCTGGGCACCACTGGTGAAGTGATGCTGGATTCGGTGATCAAGGGCGACACCGTGCGTGAAGTGCTGGATTACGTGCAATTCAAATCGGACGCTCTGGTATCGCGCCTCCGCCGGGACGTGGAAGCCGGCTTGCGTGAAGGCCGCCTGAGCTACGAGGAGAGTGGCGCCCTGCTCAAGTTCTACGAAGAGGGCCTGCACGGATATACCTACCTCGAAGACGTCCCCGAGCAGTAGCGCGGCCGAGCGGGCGAGGCGGGCTAATCGCCCAAGCCGCCGGGGCGATTCCGTACTACCTTATAACCATGCGCTCCCTCCTCCTGGTTTTCGCCGCCTGCCTTGTGGCCGAGGCCCAGATACCTGCTCAAGACGCGCGGAATCTCGACCTTCCGAATACCGATACGCACTTCACTCCCAAGGTGTACGAGACGCTTGCCGAGTGGCAGGCCCGCAAGGAGCACCTGCGCACACAGATTCTCTCCGCTGCGGGCTTGCTGCCCCTGTTCCCGAAGAACGATTTGCGTCCGCAGATCTTCGGCCGCATCGAGAACCGCGACTACTCCATCGAGAAGGTGCTGCTCGAAACCCTTCCTGGCTATTACTTGGGCGGCAACCTCTATCGCCCGCTGAGGCCCGCGCCGCCTGAAGGATTCCCCGCCGTGATCACTCCCCACGGCCACTGGAACTACGGACGCCTGGAGCACACCACCATTGCTTCGGTGCCCGCCCGCGCCATCAGCCTGGCCCGCCAGGGCTACGTGGTCTTTGCCTACGACATGGTGGGCTACAACGACACCATCCAGACTCCCCACGATTTCGGCGACAAGCCGGTGGAACAGCTCTGGGGGTTCGGGCCGCTCGGACTTCAGTTGTGGAACTCCATCCGCGCGATCGACTTCCTGGAATCGCTGGCGGGCGTGAACCCGCGCAAGATTGGGGCCACGGGCGCCTCTGGCGGCGCCACCCAGACGCTCCTGGTCTCGGCCGTCGACGACCGTATCCAATTCTCCGCGCCCGCCAATATGGTCTCCTTGATCATGCAGGGCGGCGGACTCTGCGAGAACGCGCCCAACCTGCGCCTGGATACCACCAATGTCGAGTTCGCCGCGATGATGGCGCCCCGCCCGATGCTCATGACCGCCGCCACAGGGGACTGGACCCGCAACATGCTGCGCGAGGAGTACCCCGCCGTCCGGTCGATTTACGATCTCTACGGCAAGGGCGAAAATGTCGAAACGCTGCTGCTCGACGCGCCCCACAACTACAACCAGCCGAATCGGGAAGCCATGTATGCGTTCTTCGGCAAGCGTGTGCTGGGCGAGAGCGACGCCCTACGGCTCAAGGAGAAGTCCATCCGTGTCGAGAAGCTCCAGGACATGCTGGCGCTGCACAATCGCAAGCTGCCCGACAATGCCATCTCGTACCAGCAACTTCTCGAGGAATGGATCGGTTTTGCCAAGGGGCAGTCCGATAGCCCGCGTGAGCGGCTCACCGCAGCTCTGGCCGCGGACTGGCCGGCCGAGGTGCCGAGCCAGATGGATGGCGAACGCATCCTGCTCGGCCGCGCCGGCAAGGGCGATCGCATCCCGGGCATCTGGGTCAAGGGCTCGAACCCTCCGGTGCTGGTGGTGGATCCCGGCGGCGCCGAGGCCGCGCGCAAGACCGACGAGGTGGCGCGACTGCTACAGTCCGGTCGGTCGGTCCTGATGATCGACGCCTTCCAGACCGGCGCCTCCCGAGCGCCCCGTGACCGCTCCGTCAAAATGTTCCTGACCTTCAACCAATCCGACGACGCCAACCGGGTCCAGGACATTCTGACCGCACTGGCCTGGTTGAACACTCCGAACACCCGGCTGGTCGGACTGGGTAAGGCGGCCGTGTGGTGTGTCTTTGCCGCGGCCGTGTCGCACCAACCCGTCGACCTCGATGCCGACCTTGCCGGCTTCACCGGCACCGACCAGGATTTCCTCGACCGCTTCTTCGTGCCGGGAATCCAGCGCGCCGGAGGGCTGGCAGCCGCCCGGCGTTTGGCCGGAAGGCAGTAGCCCGATTGGAATCGGAAGCGTGGGGCAGGCAATCCTGCCAGGCAATCCTGCCTGCGGCCGCATTTCAGGCGGCTTTTCGGGCTACGCGCAAATCCTCGCGCTCCGCCCTAGCTTAGCTAAGCTAGAGGCTCCAATCGCGCGGAGAGTAGCTCGCCGAGGGTTCCGGTGGCGCCATGTGCGCCCAAGAGTTTCCGTAGCTGGCGGCGGGCTCCTGAGCGGCCGGTTCCGCCCAGGGGTTACCGTAAAGACCCGCGGGTTCCTGGGATGCCGGTTGCGTCCCGGAACTTGCGTACGCGGCCGCCAGCTCGTGAGCCGCCGGTGGCGCCCAGGAATTTCCGAAGGTGGCCGGTTCCTGGGATGCCGCCGGTCCCCAGGCATTTCCGTAGCTGAGCCCAGGTTCCTGAGCCGCCGGTTGCGCCCAAGAGCTTCCGTAAGTGGCCGGCGACTCGGGAGCCGCCGGTTGCGCCCAGGAGCTTCCATAAGTGGTTGGGGACTCCTGAGCCGCCGGTTGTGCCCAGGAGCTTCCGTAGGTGGCAGGCGCTTCGACGGACGGCTGCTCCCAAGAGCCTCCCGCGTTGGCCCCAGGTTTCGGAGTCGCCGGTTGTGGCCTGGAGTCTTCGCGGCGGGTCGCAGGCGCGGCCACTCCTTGGGCTTTGACCCCGTCCCAGCCTTCCGATAAGGTCGCCAACAGCCTCAGCACTTCCTCCAACGGCTGATCGCTCTGCTGGAGGTTGGCCTCGGTCAGCCTGCGCAGCATGTAGTCGTAGAGTTGGGCGAGGTTGGCGCTGATCTTGCCGCCGCGTTCGTAATCCAGTGAGGTTGCTAGTTCGATCACGGCTGCGCTGGCCTGCGTAATCGAGCGCGCCCGCGCCGCAATATCGCCGGCGGCCAGGTGGCGCCGCGCATCCCCTACCGCCCGGGTCGCCTCCCGATACAGCATGCGGACTAGTTCGATCGGGTCGGCTGAAAGCACCCGGCTTTCCAGATAAGTATCATGCGCGTTTTGCCACATTCCGTCTTCCTCACATTCCTTATCGTCAAGGACCGCGTTTTCTACAGCGATCCGCCACCTTGCCGCCCATCCTCGGCCAGCCGCAGCACGTACTCGGCCGGAATCTGTGAAACTACTTCCTGGGTCTTTTTATTCACCACCCGGATCACCATCCGATGCGTGTACCGGTCCTTCTGAAACAGCAACTCGTTATCGTGGCCAAACATCTCGGAGCCATTCAAGGCCTTAACGGCTTGGATGACTTCACGGTTCTCAGCGGCTTTATCCAGAGGAACCGCCGGTGCTGGCGCCGTCGCAGAGGCAGCCTGCATACCCTGATTCAATGAGCTTACGTCCATAATCAGTTCCTTTCGGGAATCGCCCGATTCAAACGGAGTCGTCGCGTCCCGCGTTCTCTCTTATCGGCCAGGGCACAGGAATTCTGATCGGCTGAGGATGGAAAGTTTGTAGACCCGGTTATTGGATGGTCAGATACTGGGGGAAATCGGGCGGCATGGCCGGCATCCGGCGGGCCGGCGGCCTGGTCTGCAACAGGCAGGACTCATCGGCCGAACGCGCTTCCAACCGCACTTCCCCAGCCTTGCGCGAGATCCGGTACGCCGCTCTGGCTCCGTGGTCGATGCGCAGCGGCTCCAGTTCCCAATCGGCGCCGGAGAGCATGTGGATACTCCCGTCCCGGCTCACCAGGATGGACGTGTCGCAGTCGTCCAGTCCGCCCTCCCGCGCCGCCAGAAAGATCTCTTCCGCATGTTTCAAAAAGGGGCTCACAAACCTCTTATCGCGCCGACCGGCGAAATCGTGAATTCCGCGATCGGGTTTTCGAGGGATTCGGCCCCGGTCCGGCCTTCCTCACGATTTTCGCATTCTCGCCGAAAAGAACTGAGAAGGGTTCGGGCTATGACCAAAACGGTTTCCGTGATCGGAATTGAAACTGCCGAGATCCGCTGGATTCGATTACTGGTATCGCTCCTGCGACACCCCGACCCGAGCGTACCCGAACTCGCCCGTCAGGCCCTCATCTACCTCACGGATGCCGCCGGAAAGCGAGCCACCTCGCGCTCCGAAAACTTGAACCACGCCGGATGATCCCTCCGTGGGACCCAGGGCCGGGGACAGCAGCACGGTCCCCGCGGGGCAAAAGACGGCCTCTTGGGACAGTGTTGTCTGTCCCGTCCACGCGGCGCTAGGCGTTCCCTGGTGCTGCCGGCTTCTCTTCCTTATCCGCGAGCTTGCACATCACTTCCGCTTCGGCCACGACCACGCCGTCCACGGTCGCGACGCCAGCCATCTTGGCGACGCTGGCTTTGCGCTTGATCACCCTCATCTCCAGCCGCAGGGTGTCGCCAGGCACCACCGGCCTTCGAAACCGTGCGTTTTCGATGGCGACCAGCAGAACCAGTTTGTTATGCCGGTCTTCCATGTTCTTCAGCACCAGCACGCCGGCGGTCTGTGCCATGGCTTCCACAATCAGCACCCCCGGCATGACGGGAAAATCCGGGAAATGGCCCTGGAAAAATGGCTCGTTGTTGGTGACATTCTTGATGCCGACGATGCGCTCGCCGTCCATCTCCACGATGCGGTCGACCAGCAGAAACGGGTAGCGATGAGGCAGAATCGCCCGGATTTCGTTGATATCCAATATTGCCATGGAAGCGTTATTATCGCACGCCCCGTTACTGTCGGTAATGGAGGTAAGGTGGTAAGGTGGGCAGGCGGTGCCGCCTGCCCTCGCCGGCTTACGGGCAACTCTTCCTCACGTTCTTAACTTAAGCCAGCGGTTTCCAGCCCTCTTTCAAGGTTCCGGCGCCGTCTTTTCGATATGGGTGGCGGGCCGGCCGGGACAACTCTCTTGAAACGGGAAGGCGCCGGTCGGCACTACCTGACGAAGCCTGCCAGCGCCGGGAAGGTTGCAATCGTTGGTCACGAGCATGTAACCTACGGACGTGAAAGGGTTAGAGGTGCTCCCATGCAAAATGAGATACTCTTGATCATCACGCAGATCGCCGGGATTTTCCTTCTCTTGTCCACCGTCATTCTGCTGTTCTTTCGCCGTATCTATCTCGACGCCACAACCAAGCAGCCGATTAAGTTCACGCTCCCGGTGATTGGTGAGTTTAGCACCCAGGCCCCGGTGATCGCGCTGATTCTGATCGCTACCTTCATGGTGGTCTACCCGATTAGCCGATCCGGCCCTGACCTCGTGAATCTCCACGGCCATATCGAGACTGGAGGTAAGCACGTCTCCGCCGTAGTCGTGGCGGTTCCCGACTACGAATTCGGTCAGGACGCTGAATCGGACGATTACAGCCTGAAGATTCCACTGCTCTCGACCCCAGCTACCTACCGCGTGATGTTCATCGTCGACAAGCGGGTGATAGACGACCAGTGGGCCGTCGTGAAAAAGGGCCACATCGAACTGAAGCCCGTTCACTGGAATCCTCCGTCGGACAGCCCCGAAGACGGCATCGTTCCCAAAAAGGAAGTCTCCGATGAAAAGCTCAAGTCACTTTCCATTCCGAATTAGCCGATTGCTGATCCTCGCGGCGGTTCTCATCCTGCCCGCGCCGGCCGCGAACCTGGGCGGAACCGTCACTTACAAAACCGCCAAGATGGTGAAATCCGTCCCGCTCTCGGAGGCGATGGTCAGTGTCTACTTTGCGGGTACTGGAGCAAAAGCCGTCACGCTCTCCAACGAGCAGGGCGCATACTCCTTGAAAAACCTCGCCGCGGGAACCTACATTGTCATCGTGGAAAAGGGCGGCCGCCGCCTCTACCAGGGGCAGGTCGACATTCGCGAGCCCGGAAGTCAATTCGACATCCGGCTATGACGGGGTGCGCCGCCCCTCCCCGCCCAACGTCATCAACTCTCTCTCAGCAACTCCGCCGGCGCCGCTCGCGATGCCCGCCGCGAAGGCCCGAGCGACGCACCTGCAGCCACCAACAGCACGGCCGCTACCACCGCGCCAATCGTCAGCGGGTCGGCCGGGCCAACGCCGTAGAACTGCCCCTT